>Ga0302046_10001249_pt1 | contig 23876 bp, 21 predicted proteins | sample RVTome_11_FD_200261 | JGI IMG/M metagenome (GOLD analysis project Ga0302046, IMG submission 200261) | Soil microbial communities from uranium-contaminated site in the Upper Colorado River Basin, Wyoming, United States - RVT147D111 (version 2) ... | reverse complement strand
AACAAATCCGCGCTACACTCTGTGGGCATCGGGGAACTCCTCTGTGCCGGGATAACTATTTGATCGCACAGATATTTTCCCAGATTCAGAGCCCCGATGCACCCATAGTTTGAGATATCCGGGCTAGGACGGTAGCCGACCGATTTCGCGCTTCTTCCCTCTCCCGCAAGCGGTGGGAGGGTGAGGGCACCTGCCGGGAATAGGGTCATCGGACCGCAACCTGCACGTCCGGCCGCAGCCCTCACCCGAGCCGCCCTGGCGGGCGGCCCACCCTCTCCCGCAAGCGGGAGAGGGGAAGTTTCCCGGCTTGACTCTAGCGCCTGGCGAGCTCCAGGGCGGCGTCGAGCGCCAGGAGGTAGCCGCGCACGCCGAAGCCGGCGATCACGCCGGCCGCGGCCTCGCCGGGGATCGAGTGGATGCCGCGGGCGCCGGTGTTGCTGACATGCACCTCGATGTAGGGCAGCCGCGGCGCCACCGCGCGCAGGCAGTCGCGCATGGCGTAGCCGGCGTAGCTCATGCCGGCCGGGTTCATCACCAGCACCTCGGCGCCCTCGTCGAGCCCCCGGTAGATGCGGCCGATCGCCTCGCCCTCGACGTGGGTGTAGAAGATGTCGAGGGTATAGCCGTGCTCCTCGGCATGCGCGGTCATCATGGCGTCGAGCTCGGCCGCGGTCGTGGCGCCGTAGATCTCGGGCTCGCGCTGGCCGAGATAGCTCATGTTCGGGCCCTGGATCAGGAGGATGCGGGTCATCGGTCGGGACGCCTCGGCGAGGCGCGGCCTACATGTCCAACAGGATGCGCTGCGGGTCCTCGATCGCTTCCTTGACGCGCACCAGGAAGGTCACCGCCTCGCGGCCGTCGACGATGCGGTGGTCGTAGGACATCGCCAGATACATCATCGGCCGCAGCTCCATCTTGTCGCCGACGGCCATCGGGCGCGGCTGGATCTTGTGCATGCCGAGGATGCCCGACTGCGGCGGGTTCAGGATCGGCGTCGACATCAGCGAGCCGTAGATGCCGCCGTTGGTGATGGTGAAGGTGCCGCCGGTCAGCTCGTCCATGGTGAGCTTGCCGTCGCGGGCGCGCAGGCCCAAGTCGGTGATCGCGGCCTCGATCTCGGCGAAGGATTTCCTGTCGCAGTCGCGCACCACGGGCACGACCAGCCCCTGCTCGGTGCCGACCGCGACGCCGATATCGTAGTAGTTCTTGTAGACGATCTCGTCGCCTTCGATCTGGGCGTTCACGGCCGGCAGCTCCTTCAGCGCCAGCACGCAGGCCTTGGCGAAGAACGACATGAAGCCGAGCTTGGCGCCGTGCTTCTTCTCGAAGCTCTCCTTGTAGCGGCTGCGCAGCGCCATCACCGCGCCCATGTCGACCTCGTTGAAGGTGGTCAGCATCGCGGCCGTGTTCTGCGCCTCCTTGAGGCGCTCGGCGATGCGCTGGCGCAGGCGCGTCATGCGCACCCGCTCTTCACCTCGGGTATCGGGGGCCCGCGCGCCAGGCGCGGAGGGGGCCGAGGGCGCGGCCGGCCTGGCCGCCGGCGCGGCGGCGGGCTTGGCTTCGGCTTTGGGGGCCTTGGCGCCGCCTTTCTCGATGAAGTCGAGCACGTCGCCCTTGGTGAGCCGCCCGCCCTTGCCGGTGGCCGGGATCGCCGTCGGGTCGAGATCGTGCTCGGCGACCAGCTTCTGCACCGAGGGGGGCATCGGCATGACCTCGCCGGCGCCCGACGCCGCGCTTTGCCTCGGCGCTTCGGCCTTCGGCTCCGATGGCTCCGGCGGCTCCGGCGGCTCGGGCGCGGCGGACACCGCGCCGGCCGCGAGCCTGCCCAAGAGCGCGCCGACCTCGACGGTGGCGCCCTCCTCGGCCGCGATCTCGGCCAGCGTGCCGGCGGCAGGCGCGTTCACCTCGAGCGTCACCTTGTCGGTCTCGAGCTCGACCAGCGGCTCGTCCTCGCCGACCGCCTCGCCGACCGCCTTGAACCACTTCGCCACCGTCGCCTCGGTCACCGATTCGCCCAGCGCCGGCACCACGACCGTCACCGCCTCGCCCGACGGCGCGGCTTGAGGGGCCGGCGCGGGCTTCGCCTCGGTTTTCGCGGCTTTCGGCGGCGCGGCCTTGTCCGCGCTGCCGTTCGACTTAGCCTTCGCCTGCGACGCCGCCGCGCCGCCGTTCTCGTCGATGCGGCCGAGCAGCGCGCCGACCTCGACCTCGGCGCCCTCGTCGGCGAGGATCTCGGCGAGCACGCCGGCGGAGGCGGCGTTCACCTCCAGCGTCACCTTGTCGGTTTCGAGCTCGAGCAGCGGCTCGTCGGCGGCGACCGTCTCGCCCACCGCCTTGAACCATTTCGCCACCGTCGCCTCGGTCACCGATTCGCCGAGGGTGGGGACGAGGATCTCGAGGGCCATCGCGTGGCCTCCTTGGTTTGCGCTAGCTCACGCGCCTGGTTTGTGTGCGCCTAGAGCAGGTCGTGATTATGTCGAATCACTTCTTGATTCGACATAATCACGTGAATCTGCCCTATTATCAAATAGTTAGATCGGATTCACGCATTTGGGCCGGATCGATTTTCGATCCGGCCCAAATGCGTGAATCCGATCTAGTCATGGGTCAGCGCCGCGTCGACCAATGCGGCCTGCTCGCGCTGGTGGCGGGCGAAGAGGCCGGTGGCCGGCGAGGCGGCTTCCGGGCGGCCGACGTAGACCGGCCGCTCGACCTTGTGGTCGAGCCCGGCCAGCACGGCCTCGATCTTGCGGTCGACGAAGGTCCAGGCGCCCATGTTCTCGGGCTCCTCCTGGCACCAGACGACCGAGCGTGCGTTCATGAAGCGCCCGAGCTCGTCGGTCAGCGCCTCGTGGGGGAAGGAGTAGAGCTGCTCCAGGCGCAGGATGTAGACGTCCTCGATGCCGCGCTTCTCGCGCTCCTCGCGGAGGTCGTAGTAGACCTTGCCGGTGCAGAGCACGACGCGCTTGATCTTGTCGTCGGCGGCCACGCCGCCCTCGTCCCAGAGCACGCGATGGAACGAGGTGCCCTCGGCCATGTCCTCGAGCCTGGATACGGCGAGCTTGTGCCGCAGCAGCGACTTCGGCGTCATGATGATGAGGGGCTTGCGGTATTTCCGGCGCACCTGGCGGCGCAGGATGTGGAAGTAGCTGGCGGGCGTCGAGCAGTTGGCGACCTGGATGTTGTCCTCGCCGCAGAGCTGGAGGAAACGCTCGGGCCGCGCCGAGGAATGCTCCGGGCCCTGGCCCTCGTAGCCGTGCGGCAGCAGCATGACCAGGCCCGAGAGCCGCAGCCACTTCGATTCGCCCGAGGCGATGAACTGGTCGATGATGATCTGGGCGCCGTTGACGAAATCGCCGAACTGCGCCTCCCAAATCACCAGCGCGTGCGGCTCGGCGAGCGAGTAGCCGTATTCGAAGCCGAGCACCGAGAGCTCGGCGAGCGGGCTGTCGATGACCTCCAGATCGGCCTGGTCGGGCGCGAGGTTCGCCAGCGGCGTATACTTGGCCTCGATCTTCTGGTCGGTCAGCACGGCGTGGCGCTGGGAGAAGGTGCCGCGCTGGCAGTCCTGGCCGGAGAGCCGGATCGGCGTGCCCTCGGCGAGCAGCGAGCCGAAGGCCAGCGCCTCGGCGGTCGCCCAGTCGATGCCGTCGCCGGCCTCGATGCGCTTGGCCTTGGCCTTGAACTGGCGGACGATCTTGGAATTGGCGCTGAAGTCGGCCGGGATCGTGGTGATCTTGGCGCCGATCTCCCTCAGCGTCGCCGCCGGCACCGCGGTCTCGCCGCGGATGTACTCGCCGCGCTTGGCCTCGAGCCCCGTCCAGGCGCCCTCCAGCCAGTCGGCCTTGTTGGGCTTGTAGGAGGAGGCGGCCTCGAAGTCGGTTTCGAGCTGCTCGTGGAGATGGGCGACGAAGCCGTCGGCCTCCTCCTTCGTCACCACGCCTTGCGACATGAGCTGGTCGGCGTAGACCGCGCGCGCCGTCGGATGCTTGGCGATCGCGGCGTACATGAGCGGCTGGGTGAAGGCCGGCTCGTCGCCTTCGTTGTGGCCGAAGCGGCGATAGCAGAACATGTCGATCACCGCGTCCGACTTGAACTCCTGGCGGAACTCGATGGCGATGCGCGCGGCGTGGACCACCGCCTCGGGATCGTCGCCGTTCACGTGCAGGATCGGCGCCTGGATGATCTTGGCCATCTCCGAGCAGTAGGGGCCCGAGCGCGAATAGACCGGGTTGGTCGTGAAGCCGATCTGGTTGTTGACGATGACGTGGATGGTGCCGCCGGTGTGGTAGTCCTCGAGCTCGGAGAGATCGAGCGTCTCGGCGACCAGCCCCTGCCCCGCGAAGGCCGCGTCGCCGTGCATCATCAGGCCCATCACCTTGCCGGTGCCGCCCTCGCCGCGCTGGGTCTGCTTGGCGCGCACCTTGCCGAGGACGACCGGGTCGACGGCCTCCAGATGCGAGGGGTTGGCGGTGAGTGAGAGATGCACCGCGTTGCCGTCGAAGGCGCGGTCCGACGAGGTCCCGAGGTGGTACTTCACGTCGCCCGAGCCCTGCACGTCCTCGGGGCTGGCCGAAGCGCCCTGGAACTCGGAGAAGATCGCCTGGTAGGGCTTGCCCATGGTGTTGGCGAGCACGTTGAGGCGCCCGCGGTGGGGCATGCCGATGACGATCTCCTCGATGCCGAGCTGGCCGCCGCGCTTGATGATCTGCTCCAGCGCCGGGATCAGCGATTCGCCGCCGTCGAGGCCGAAACGCTTGGTGCCGGTGTACTTCTTGTCGAGGAAGTTCTCGAAGGCCTCGGCCGCGGTCAGGCGCTCCAGGATGGCGCGCTTGCCGGTCCTGGTGAACTCGGTGTGGTTGTGCTTCTGCTCGATGCGCCCCTGGATCCAGGCCTTCTTGCCCGGGTCCTGGATGTGCATGTACTCCACGCCGATATTGCCGCAATAGGTCTCGCGCACCGTCGCCACGATCTCGCGCAGCGTCGGCAAGCCGAGGCCCAGCACGTTGTCGATGAAGATCTCGCGGTCGAGATCGGCGTCGGTGAAGCCGTAGCTCTTGTAGTCGAGCTCGGGATGCGGCTCGCGCTTGGCGAGGCCGAGCGGATCGAGCTTCGCCTCCAGATGCCCGCGCACCCGGTAGGCCCGGATCATCATCAGCGCGTGGATCGAATCGGTGGCCGCCGCCCGCACGTGGTCGTCGGCGACGGATGGCGCATGTCCGGCCGCGAAGGCCGCCGGCGCCGACGGGGTCGCGGGCGCCACGGCCTCGCCGTTGCCGCCGTCGGCGACATTGCCGCCATTGGCGCCCCCGGCTCCATTGCCGATCACGCTGGTGGCACGCGGCGCCCAGCTGGCCCCGGAACAGTCGAGCAGCGCCGCGCGCGCATCGTCGCCCAGCTCGTTGAAGAAGCCCGCCCAGCTCGCATCCACGCTGCCGGGATCGCGCAGGAACCTGGCGTAGAGCTCGGCCACGAACGGCGCGTTCGGACCGGACAGGAAGGAGGTGGCCTCCAGGCGATGGCTCATAGGTATCGACCCGTGTGCAGACTCGCTGACGGCCGCGCGGCGTCGTATCCGCCACGGCCGGTGCCGTCGGTGGGGTGTCCAGTACGGTATCTAGTGGTCCGATCCTGACAAACGATACCCATTGCAATGGGCATCATTTGTCAGGTGAATCGGCCCACCAGATATTTTCTAGCGGCGATACTACGCCTAGCACAATCATGGTTAACGCTTCATGACTTTCAGCATGGTCCGGCCCAGCGCGGCGGGCGAATCGGAGACCGCGATGCCGGCACGCTTCATGGCGTCGATCTTGGAGGCGGCCGTGCCCTGGCCGCCGGAGATGATGGCGCCGGCGTGGCCCATGCGCCGGCCCGGCGGCGCGGTCACGCCGGCGATGAAGCCGACGATCGGCTTTTTGGTCTTCGAGCGCTTGACGAAGTCGGCGGCCTCCTCCTCGGCGGTGCCGCCGATCTCGCCGATCATGACGATGCCCTCGGTCGCCTCGTCGCCGAGGAAGAGGTCGAGGCAGTCGATGAAGTTGGTGCCGTTGACCGGATCGCCGCCGATGCCGATGCAGGTGGACTGGCCGAGCCCCGCCGCGGTGGTCTGCGCCACCGCCTCGTAGGTCAGCGTGCCCGAGCGCGAGACGATGCCGATATTGCCGCGCTTGTGGATATGGCCCGGCATGATGCCGATCTTGCAGGCCTCCGGCGTGATGACGCCGGGACAGTTCGGTCCGACCAAGCGGGTATGCGCGCCGTCGAGCGCGCGCTTCACGCCCACCATGTCGAGCACCGGGATGCCCTCGGTGATGCAGACGACGAGCGCCACGCCGGCGTCGATGGCCTCGAGGATGGCGTCGGCCGCGAAGGGCGGCGGCACGTAGATGACGCTCGCGGTCGCGCCGGTCCGCTCGACGGCTTCGGCCACCGTGTCGAAGACCGGCAGGTCGAGATGCGTGCTGCCGCCCTTGCCGGGCGTGACGCCGCCGACCATCCTGGTGCCGTAGGCGATCGCCTGCTCGGAATGGAAGGTGCCCTGCGAGCCGGTGAAGCCCTGGCAGATGACGCGGGTGTTCTCGTCGACCAGGACCGCCATCAGGCCGCCTCCTTGACCGCTTGCACGATCTTTTCCGCCGCGTCCCCCAGGTCGTCGCCGGAGACGATGGGCAGGCCCGAATCGGCGAGGATCTTCTTGCCGAGCTCGACATTGGTGCCTTCCAGGCGCACCACCAGGGGCACGTGCAGGCTGACCTCGCGCGCCGCGGCGACGACGCCCTCGGCGATCACGTCGCAGCGCATGATGCCGCCGAAGATGTTGACCAGGATGCCCTCGACGTTGGGATCGGAGAGGATGATCTTGAAGGCCGTGGTGACGCGGTCCTTGGTGGCGCCGCCGCCGACGTCGAGGAAATTCGCGGGATCCCCGCCATAGAGCTTGATGATGTCCATCGTCGCCATGGCGAGGCCGGCGCCGTTCACCATGCAGCCGATCGAGCCGTCGAGCTTGATGTAGTTGAGCTCGTGCCTGGCGGCCTCGGTCTCGGCGGGGTCCTCCTCGTCCTCGTCGCGCAGCTCGGCCACGTTCTCGTGGCGGTAGAGCGCGTTGTCGTCGAAGTTCATCTTGGCGTCGAGCGCCAGGACCTCGCCGGCCCCGGTCACGACGAGCGGATTGATCTCGACCATGCTGGCGTCGAGGCCGATGAAGGCCTGGTACATGGCGCCCAGGAAGTTGACGCAGGACTTGACCTGGTCGCCTTCGAGGCCGAGGCCGTAGGCGATGCGCCGGGCGTAGAAGCCCTTCATGCCGACCGCCGGGTCGATCGCCACCTTGACGATCTTCTCCGGATGCTTGGCGGCGACCTCCTCGATCTCCATGCCGCCCTCGGTCGAGGCCATGATGACGATGCGCGAGCTGCCCCGGTCGACCAACAGCGAGAGGTAGAGCTCGCGGGCGATGTCGCAGCCGTCCTCGACATAGATGCGCTTGACTTCCTTGCCGGCCGGCCCGGTCTGCTTGGTGACCAGGACGTGGCCCAGCATCGCCTTGGCGCTCGCCTTCACCTCGTCGAGCGATTTGACGACGCGCACCCCGCCCTTATCTTTGGCATCCTTGGGGCCTTTGGGGTCGTCCTTGAAGCGCCCGGCGCCGCGGCCGCCGGCGTGGATCTGGGACTTCACCACCCAGACCGGCCCGCCGAGCTCCTTGGCGACCTTCTCGGCCTCGGCCGGCGTGTAGGCCACCCCGCCCTTGGGCACGGCGACGCCATACGAGCGCATCAGCTCCTTGGCTTGGTATTCGTGAATGTTCATGGAGGGAAGTGTCCCGATAAGGCGGAAACGGGGGCGTCCGCTCAGAGCATGCCCTTGGCGGCGTCGACGAGGCCCTTCACGGCCGCGACCGAGGCGTCGAACTGCTGCTTCTCGTCGGGCTCGAGCTCGATCTCGACGATGCGCTCGACCCCGCCGGCGCCGAGCACCACGGGCACGCCGACATACATGTCCTTGACCCCGAACTGGCCGTCGAGCCAGGCGGCGCAGGGCAGCACGCGCTTCTTGTCGCGGAGATAGGCCTCGGCCATCGAGATGCCCGAGGAGGCCGGCGCGTAGAAGGCCGAGCCGGTCTTGAGCAAGCCGACGATCTCCGCCCCGCCGTCGCGGGTGCGCTGGATGATCGCATCGAGCTTCTTCTGCGTGGTCCAGCCCATCTTCACCAGGTCCGGCAGCGGGATGCCGGCGACGGTCGAATAGCGCGGCAGCGGCACCATGGTGTCGCCGTGGCCGCCGAGCACGAAGGCGGTGACGTCCTCGACCGAGACGCCGAACTCTTGCGCGAGGAAATAGCGGAAGCGCGCGCTGTCGAGCACGCCCGCCATGCCGACCACCATGTGGTGCGGCAGGCCGGTGACCTCGCGCAGCACCCAGACCATGGCGTCGAGCGGGTTGGTGATGCAGATCACGAAGGCATTCGGTGCATGTTCGACGATGCCCTCGCCGACCGCCTTCATGACGTTGGTGTTGGTGCCGATCAGGTCGTCGCGGCTCATGCCGGGCTTGCGCGGCACGCCGGCGGTGACGATGACGACGTCGGCGCCGGCGATCGCCGAATAGTCGCTGGCGCCCAGAAACGTCGCATCGAAGCCCTCGACCGGCGTGGCCTCGGCGATGTCGAGGCCCTTGCCCTGGGGCACGCCGTCGACGATGTCGAAGAGCACGACGTCGCCCAGCTCCTTCAAACCCGCGAGCAGCGCCAGCGTGCCGCCGATCTGGCCGGCGCCGATGAGCGCGATCTTGTTCCTTGCCATCGATCTCCCCCGAGAGGTGCCGGGCGCCCGCGGGGCCGCGAAATCCCGGGTATTCAGGGCCGGATCACGACGCCGGCCGTGTGGCCGCGTACCTAGCGCGATTCAAGGAGAGGGGCAAGGGCCGGGGCGGGCGGCGCGGCCGTGCAGGCGGATCAATGCAACGTGTCGGGCGTGTCCGCCCCGCGATTGCGCGGGAGGGCGCGCCCCACTAAGCTTCCGGCCCCGCCGCTCCCCGCCACAATCGACGCGCCGCACCCCCGATGTTCTACCGCCCCCAGGACGGCCACGGCCTGCCGCACAATCCCTTCGCCTCGCTGGCCGCACCCCGGCCGATCGGCTGGATCTCCTCGCTGGCGCCCGACGGCACGGTGAACCTGGCGCCCTATTCCTTCTTCAACGCGGTCTCCTACTCGCCGCCCCAGGTGATGTTCTCCGGCGGGCCGGGCATGCTGCGGGACCCGGCGCTGCCGCGCAAGGACAGCGTCGCCAACATCGAGGCGACCGGCGAGTTCGTCCACAACCTCGCCACCTGGGAGCTGCGCGAGGCGATGAACAAGACCGCGATCGAGAGCCCGCCCGATCACGACGAGTTCGAATACGCCGGGCTCACCATGGCGCCGTCGGAGCTCGTCAAGCCGCCGCGCGTCGCCGAGAGCCCGGTGCAGTTCGAGTGCAAGTACACCCAGAGCGTGACCCTCAAGGGGCTGCCCGGCGCCGAGCCCAACATCATCATCCTCGGCGAGGTGATCGGCATCCATATCGACGAGCGGGTGCTGAGCGACGGCATGGTCGATCCGGCCAAGCTGAAGGCGATCGCGCGCCTCGGCTACTGGGACTACACCGTGGTCGAGGACCACTTCACCATGCAGCGCCCGCGCTGGCCCGACGACGCCTGAGCGCCGGCTAGCGACGGTCTCCGCGTTCGGCCGATTGACGCCGCGCCGGCCGGCGGCGATGGTGACGCACCCTTCATCACCCTGCGCGAACCGCACGGAGGCACGCCGTCATGGACACCATCGAACGGATCATCACGGCCTACGGCTTGAGCGTCGTCGGCGGCATCGCCATCCTGATCGCCGGCTGGATCGTCGCCAACACGGTGAGCCGCACGATCCGCCGCGTGATGGGCAGGCGCGAGACGATCGACCCGCTGCTCACCGGCTTCGTCGCGAGCCTGGTCAAGTACCTCATCCTCGCCGTCACCATCGTCGCCGTGCTGAGCCAGTTCGGCGTCCAGACCGCGAGCATGATCGCCGTGCTCGGCGCCGCCGGCCTCGCCATCGGCCTGGCGCTGCAGGGCACGCTGTCGCACCTGGCGGCGGGCGTGATGATCATGATCTTCCGGCCGTTCCGGCAGGGCCATTACATCGAGGTCGCGGGCGTGGGCGGCACGGTCAAGGACGTGACGCTCTTCACCACCGAGCTCGCCACGCCCGACAACGTCCAGATCATCGTGCCGAACGGCAAGGTCTGGGGCGACGTGGTGAGGAACTTCAGCTTCCACGACACGAGGCGCGTCGACTTCGCGCTCGGCATCGGCTACGGCGACGACATCGACAAGGCGATCAAGACCGTCCAGGGCGCGATCGCCAAGGAGAAGCGCGCGCATACGGAGCCCGAGCCGCTGATCGTCGTGGGCGCCCTCGCCGACAGCTCGGTCAACCTGACGATCCGCGTCTGGTGCGACGGCGGCGACTACTGGGGCGTGAAGTTCGACCTCACCAAGGCGTTCAAGGAGGCGCTCGACAAGGCGGGCATCTCGATCCCCTTCCCGCAGCGCGACGTGCACCTGCACCAGGCGGCGGGGTAGCGACACTTGATGGTTTGGAGATCGTCATTTCGACCGAGGGAGCGAGAGCGACCGAGCGGAGAAATCTGGCCCGATGCCGTGTAAACGGCGCCCAGATTTCTCCGCTCGCTGCGCTCGGTCGAAATGACGAGGTGGTATCTGCCCTGGAACCCTCAGCTCCGCCAGCTCGGGTCCTTGCGGTCGAGCATGCGCAGCAGCGCCGGCCACTCGCGGGTGTTGCCCCGGGCGTCGCCGATGCCGGCGGCGGCGCCCCGGAACTGCTCGGCGGTGTGGTCGCGCACCGCCTTGGGCGGCAGGTTGATCTCGCGGCCGGTCCCCATCGCGTCGAGCTGCACCCGGCAGGCGAACTCCAGATAGTAGAGCGACCGGAAGGCCTCCGAGATGGTGCGCCCGCAGGCCAGCAGGCCGTGGTTGCGCAGGATCATCGTCCTGTGCTCGCCCATGTCGGAGAGCAGGCGCGCCTGCTCGTCCTCGTCGAGCGCGAGCCCCTCGTAGTCGTGATAGGCGACGCCGTCCTCGAACAGCATGCCGGTCTGCTCCATCGGCAGCAGACCCTCCTTCAGGCAGGAGATCGCGACCCCGGCCCGGCTGTGGGTGTGCAGCACGCAGTGGATGTCGTCGCGGGCCCGGTGGATGCAGGAATGGATGACGTAGCCCGCCGGGTTGATCTCGCGGCCGTCGGCAGTGGCGTCGATGATGTTTCCGTCGAGGTCGACCTTGACCAGGTTAGAGGCGGTGATCTCGTCGTACATCAGGCCGTATTCGTTGATCAGGAAATGCTTCTCCCGCCCCGGCAGCTTCGCCGTGATGTGGTTGTAGACGAGCTGGGTCATGGCGTAGTGATCGACCAGGCGGTAGGCGGCCGCGAGGTCGAGGCGGACCGCCCATTCGGCTTCGCTGATGTGGTCGGGCTTGCGGCTGGTCTGGTCCTTGAGGACGACGTTCATCGGTGGCCTCCGCTCTCTCGTGCCGGGCCGCAGTTTATCAGAGAATCGGGCGCCGCGTCATGCCGCCCATTTTCAAGCTGACCAGTGTCAAGCTGACCAGTGTCATGCCGCCAGGTAATCGGCGCTCTGCATCTCGGCGAGGCGCGAGGCGGTGCGCTTGAACTCTCTGGCGTGGGCGCCTTGCGGGTAGAGCTTGTCGGGCGCCGCGGCGGCGGAGCAGATGAGCCGCGTCCTGGCCTCGTAGAGCGCGTCGATCAGGGTGGAGAAGCGCCGCGCCTCGTTGCGCCGCTCGGGGCCGAGCCGCGGCACGCCGTCGAGCAGCACGGTGTGGAAGTGATGCGCGATGGCGATGTAGTCGGCCGCCCCCAGGGGCTGCTCGCAGAGATCGGCGAAGGCGAAGCGGGCGACCCCGCGCGCCGCCTGGGGCACGGGCACGCTGCGGCCCTGGACCTCGAGGGCGGCGGCGGGGCCTTCATCCATATCGGTGAGGTCGCGGAAGGCCCGGTCGAGCGCCGCGGTCGCCTCGGCCCCCAGCGGGGCGTGGTAGACCGGCCGCCCGGCGATCCGCTCCAGGCGGTAGTCGGTGCCGCCGTCGAGCACGAGGAGGTCGAGCTTCTCCTTGATGAGCGCGATGAAGGGCTCGAAGCGGTCGCGCTGGAGGCCGCCGGCGTAGAGCTCGTCGGGGGCGTCGTTCGAGGTCGCGACGACCACGAGCCCGGCGGCGAAGAGCGCCTCGAAGAGCCGGCCCAATATCATCGCATCGGCGATGTTGGTGACCTGGAACTCGTCGAAACAGAGCAGCCAGGTCTCCTCGGCGATGCCCCGGGCGAGCGGCGCGATGAGATCGGCCTCGCGCGGCTTGCCCTTGGCGTCCTGGCGGATCGCGTGCAGCCGGGCATGGATGTCGAGCATGAACGCGTGGAAATGCGCGCGGCGTTTCTTCTCCACAGGCGCGCGCTCGAAGAACATATCCATCAGCATCGACTTGCCGCGCCCGACCGGCCCGCAGATGTAGAGCCCCAGCGGCGGCGCGGCGCGCCGGGCCAGGCCGAAGCGCTCGGCCCAGCCGCCGGCCGACGGCTCGTAGCCCGCGAGCGCGTGGTGCAGGCTCTGCAGCTTCTCCGCCGCCAGCTCCTGGGCCGGATCGCCCGTGATGGTCTCGGCGCGGCAGAGGGCGCGGTATGCGGCGAGCGGTCCGTCGGTCATGCGGGGGAGACTGGCGCGGTCGCGTTTAAGAAAGCGCGAAAGTGATACCCGGTTGGAAGGCTAGAGCATATTCCGATCGTTTGGCATCACCGGCCCGCTCCCCCACCCGGCCACCCAATGGGAGGTACCAGTGGGTGGCCGGGTGGGGGAGCGGGCCGGCGCCGATCCCGCGTGAGCGGAATATGCTCTACGTCAACGCCGGGTGCGGTCGTCCGCTCAGGCGGCGCTGCGGGTCGTGGCGAGGGTTGCCTCGTCTTCCTCGACATTGGGATCGAGGACGGGCGCCACCGGCGAGGTGCGCGGCATGTACTGGGCGGCGCCCTGCTCATCCGCCGGCACCGCCGGCGCCACCCGCATCCGGTAGAGCGCGAAGCCGCCGGTCAGCGCCGCCACCACGGCCAGGTAGATGAAGAGCCCGTAGGGGCCGGCCAGGCTCATGAAGCCCGCGCCGAGCAGCGGCCCGAGGACGGCGCCGGCGCTGTAGGTCAGCAGCAGGCCGCCGGCGATGGCGACGCGGCTGCCGCCGTGGACGCGGTCGTTGGCGTGGCCGATCGCCAGCGGATAGATGGCAAAGGCGCTGGACAGGCCGACCGCGCAGAGCCCGATCACCCAGACGTTGCCGGTGAGCGAGGCGAAGGAGACCGCGACTGCCGAGGCCGCGACCGCCCAGAACGACCCGGTGAGCACCAGGCGGCGGTCGAAGCGGTCGCCGAGGAAGCCGACCGGGAACTGCACCACGAGACCGCTGATGATCGCCGCGGCCATCAGCACGGCGACGCCGGTCACGTCGAGCCCGACGCGCTGGGCGAAGATCGGCGCGAGCCCGTAGAAGGCGCCGAGCAGGAGCCCGGCCGCGACACAGCCCACCGCGCCCAGCGGCGAGACGGCGTAGAGCGCGCGCGGGCCCAGGATCTCGGTATGCGGGATCACCGGCGCCGCCTGGCGCGTCATCGAGACCGGGATCAGCGACAGCGCGAACAGCATCGAGACGATGGTGAAGAGCTTGCCGCCCTCGATAGGGTAGAGCCCGAGCAGCAACTGGCCGATGCCGAGCGAAAGATAGACCACGACCATGTAGGTCGAGAGGATGCGCCCGCGCCATTCGTTCTCGGTCGCCTCGTTCAGCCAGCTCTCGATCACCATGAAGAGCCCGGCGATGGCGAAGCCGCCGAGCAGGCGCAGGAGCCCCCAGGCGATCGGGTCGTCGACCAGGGTGAAGGTCGCCGCCAGCGCCGCGGAGGATCCCGCGAAGACCGCGAAGGCCCGGATATGGCCGACCGCGGCGACGATCGCCCCGGCGCGCAGGCAGCCGGCGATGAGGCCGACGAAGTACGCCGCCATCACCGCGCCCGCGACCACGGCGTCGTGCCCCGCCTTGTCGAGCCGCACGGCGACAAGCGTGCCCAGCAGGCCGTTGCCGAGCAGGAAGACGAGTGTGCCCGTGAGCAGGGCCGTGATCGATGTCAGTCGCGAAGCCATGATCCCCGAGACTTGGCGCGGAATTCCGCTCCCGCAAGGGCGGGCCGGCCGGAATTCGGCGATATCCGCCGCGGCCGGACGCCCGCCGGGCGGTTTTGCGCCCAGGCGCCGATCCAACTCGTTAATAATAGGGCAGAGTCACGCGACCGGATCGAATCATGCAGTGATTCAATCCGGTCGCGATCTGCTCTAGAAGGAGGCCCGGTCCCCAGCGCAGGAAAGGACGAGACATGGGCAGGCTCGAGGGCAAGGTGGCCATCGTCACCGGCGGCACCAGCGGCATCGGCAAGCGCACCGCCGAGCGCTTCGCCGAGGAGGGCGCGAAGGTCGTGATCGCCGCCCGGCGCGAGGCGGAAGGCACGGCGATCGCCCAATCGATCACAGATGGGGCGATCGGCGGCGAGGCGCGCTTCATCCGCGCCGACGTGTCGCGCGAGGACGACGTCGAGGCGCTGATCGCCAAGACCATCGCCGCCTACGGCCGGCTCGACGTGCTGTTCAACAATGCCGGCTGTCCCGCGCCGCGCGGCGGCATCGAGGGCATCCCGCTCGACGAGGCCGAGGCGGCGTTCCAGGTGCTCTTCGGCGGCGTCATGCTCGGCATGAAGCACGCCGCGCCGGTGATGAAGAAGCACGGCAACGGCTCGATCATCAACAACGGCAGCATCGCGGGGCACCAGGCGGGCTGGTCGTCCTCGATGATCTATTCCGCCGCCAAGTCGGCCGTCATCCACCTCTCGCGCTGCGTCGCCATGGAGCTCGGCGAGGTCGGCATCCGCGTCAACTCGATCTCGCCCGGCGCCATCGCCACCGGCATCTTCGGCAAGGCGATGGGGCTGGAAACGGACGCCGCGGAGAAAACCGCCGAGACGGTGAAAACCGCCTTCGCCCAGGCCCAGCCGATCAAGCGCGCCGGCCTGCCCGAGGACATCGCCAACGCCGCGGTGTTCCTGGCGAGCGACGAGTCGAGCTTCGTCAACGGCGCCGACATCCTGGTCGACGGCGGCATGATCGGCGGCCGCCACTGGTCGGCGGCGCAGGAGGGCTACAAGGCGATGCGCCAGGCCTTCGGGATCTCGGCGGAGGAGTAGGGGGACGCGGAAGGCTCGGCCCTCGCGCGCCGCCCCTCGTCCTTCGACAAGCTCAGGATGAGCGGCGACGCGCGAGGAGCACCGTGCTCGATTCCTCAAGGCGGCCCAAGTCCCAGGCAAAGACCCTCATCCCGAGGCAAAGAACCTCATCCCGAGCTTGTCGAAGGATGACCGTCCGCGGACCTCACCGCCCGCCGGCGACGCGCAGCACCTCGCCGGTCACGTAGGACGCCGCATCCGACAGCAGGAAGAGGACCGTCTCGGCGATCTCCTGCGGCGCGCCGGCGCGGCCGAGGGGGATCATCGGGGCCATGCGCTCGACCCGGTCGGGCGCGCCGCCCGCGGCATGGAGCGTGGTGTCGACGAGGCCCGGCGCGACGGCGTTGACGCGCACGCCTTCCTGCGCCAGCTCGCGGGCGAGGCCGAGCGTCGCCGTGTCGACCGCGCCCTTGGAGGCGGCATACCAGATCCACTCGCCGGGGCTGCCGATATTGGCGGCCGAGGAGGATATGTTGACGATCGCCCCGCCGGGGCCGCCGCGCGCCGTCGACATGCGCCGCGCCGCCTCGCGCAGGCAGTAGAGCACCCCGTTCACGTTGACATCGACGACCTTGGCCATCATCGCCGGGTCGACGTCGACGATGCCGGAGACCTGGCCGGTGACGCCGGCGTTGTTGACCAGCGCCGTCACCGGCCCGAGCGAGCCTTCGACCGCGTCGAACATCCGGGCGACCGCCGCGGCGTCGCTGACATCGGCCTGCACGCGAACGGCGCGTCCGCCCGCGGTTTCTATCTCCTTCACCACGCCCTCGGCGGCGGCGGTGTCGCGGGCGTAGTTGACCGCGACCTCGTAGCCGCGCGCGGCACCCAGGCGCGCCACCGCCGCGCCGATGCCCCGGCCGGCGCCGGTGACCAGCAGGACGCCGCTCATTCGGCGGCCGCCCGGCCCTGCGGCGTCTTCTCCGGCGCGAAGGCGCGCTCCATCTCCTCGCGCGCGATCACGGCGAGGCTGTTCGCGTTGAGCCGTACGTCGGACTTGCGCAGCACCGCGCCCGCCGGCACGTCGGCGGCGAGGGTGACGTTGTGCGCGAGGCCGATCGGCAGCGCGCCCTCGGCGAGCGAGCGCTCGGCCGGCATGAGCGTGCCCGAGACCGTGTAGCCGCCCTCGCCGTCGAGCGTCTCGCCGGCCGTCAAGTCGCGCTTGGCCATGGCGACGGCATCGGCGCGGAAGCCCGTCGCCACGCCCGTCGGCTCGCCGCGCAAGGCGACGTTCGCGACCGAGATGCCGAGCTCGAGCCCGATCAGGTGCCAGCGCTTGTAGCTCACGGCATAGCGCCCGCTCGCATCGGTCTTGAGGCCGTATTCGGAGAAACACCGCTTCACGTACTCATTGCCCGCCTCCACCACGGCGAAGACGCCCCAGCGGATGTCGTGGTCGATCGGCGTGCCGTCGGCCCGCAGCGAGGAGACCACCTCGACCTGGCCCTTGTGGTGGAGCGCCCCGCCTTCGTCCGCCGGGCGCAGGACCTGCGGCAGATCGTCGATGGCGCAGGGCGGATAGGCGAGCCCGCCGGGCGCCGGGGTGAGGCCGGTCGCGTTCGCCACCGCGGTGCTCTCGATGGCCGGCTTGGTGCCGTCGAGGAAGGAGGTGAACATGCGCGGGTTCATGCCGCCCGCTTCGGCCTGCTCGGGGCTGAGGCCGTAGCCGTCCCAGACGTTGTCGGGCGTGTAGGTGCGGTATTCGGGCAGCCATTTATGGCCGCGCCCGGCCGCCGTGACGTCGAAGCCGCTCGCCCGCGCCCAGTCGACGAGCTCGCAGATCAGCGCCGGCTGGTCCCCGTAAGCGAGCGAATAGACGCCGCCGCCCGCCTGCACCTTGGTGGCGAGGAAGGGACCCGCGACCGCGTCGGCCTCGACATTGACCATGACGATGCTCTTGCCGGCGTCAGCGGCGTCGAGCGCGTGGCCGATGCCGGCGGCGGGATCGCCCGTCGCCTCGACGATGACGTCGATCTCCTCGGCCGCGAATAGCTTGGCGGCATCCGCGGTGAGCCAGGTGCCGCCGGACTTCAGCGCCTTCTTCAGGTTCGCCGCACCCACCCGCTCGCCGGGCCAGCCGATGCGCTCCAGATTGTCGCGCGCGCGGCCGGGATCGATATCGGCGATGGCGGCGACGTGGACGCCCGGGATGCGCGGCACTTGGGCCAGGTACATCGAGGCGAACTTGCCGCAGCCGATGACGCCGACCCGGACGGGATCGTCCGCCGCTTCGCGGGCCTGCAGGAGGCGGTGGAGGTTCATGGGTCGATACCAAAAGCAGTGAGTGGTCGAGAACGTCAGCCCGCGCCAGGAGACCTACCAGCGCCCTCGTCCTTCGACAAGCTCAGGATGAGGGCTTTAGTCGGTGGCGCGAGGAATTCGTTCCATCGTGACGCCATCGCCAGATCATCGGCGCAACAGGCACGCCGTAAGCAATACCCTCATCCTGAGCCTGTCGAAGGACGAGGGTATTGCGTGTGGTTGCGCGCCAGAACGCGCAGCGCATCGAAATCGCCCTCGATCAAGGCCTCCTTCTTCGCCCGGCTCCAACCCTTGATCTGCCGCTCGGCGGCGATCGCGTCGGTGATGCGGTCGAACTCCTGGGCGAACACAAGCACGACCGGACGCCGGCGCTTTGTGTAACCGCAAAAATTTCCGGTGTGGTGCTCGGCGATCCGATGCTCCAGCGAGCCCCGCGCCGACCCGACGTAATAGCTGCCATCGGCGCAGCGCAGGATGTAGACGAAGGCGCTCATGCCGGCAGCCAGCATTGTGGCAGACAGCGCCCTCGTCCTTCGACAGGCTCAGGATGAGGGCTTTCACCTGCAATCGACAATTCGAGCATTCCTGTCCTTGGTGCCCCTACTCCGCCGCCTGCGCGGCGAGCTCGTGCAGGCAGTCGTCGCCCAGGCATTCGATCGGGGCGAAGTCGCGGTGGGCGATCCATTCGGGGCGCTTGAAGCGGCGGATGTGGTTGTCGACGTGGCACAGCGAGAGATAGACGATGGTGCGCGGGAAGGGCGACATGTTGGGCGGCGAGCCGTGCACCAGGTTGCCGTGGAACATCAGCATCGAGCCCGCCCCGCCCTTGGCCGAATAGATGCCGCCGCGCCCGACGAGCCGCGCCACCGTCTCCTTGTCGAGCGTCCATAGGGGGTAGCTCGTGGTCGCCACGTCGTGGCCGGCCTCGTAGACGCCCTCGACATGGCTGCCCGGGATCAGCCAGAGCGGGCCGTTGAACTCGCTCGCCTCGTCGACGAAGACGGCGATGTTCATCGCCCGCGGCCCGGGCATCGCATCGTCGCGCGCCCAGGTGCCGTAGTCCTGGTGCCACTGCCAGACGTCGCCGTCGAAGGCGGCCTTGGCGTTCACCTTGTACTGGTGCATGTAGACCGGGCCGCCGAGGAGCTGCTCGACCGGCCCGACCAGGCGCGGATGGCGGCCGAGGCGCCGGAAGGCCTCGTGGTACATGTGCGCCGCGAAGGCGGTGCGCGCGGTCGCGCCGTCCTTCTCGCGCACCACCTCCTTGCGGTCCATCGCGTAGACCTCGCCCGCCGCGCGGCGCAGCACCGCGATCTCCGGCGCCGTGAAGAGGTCCGGCAGCATCAGGTAGCCGCGCTCGTCGAATGCCGCTCGTTGGTCCTTGTTGAGCTCCATGGCCCCGTTGCCTCCCGGCAAGACCGGCGACCCGGGCGGCCGCGCATGCGGCTCAGCTCTCCTCGGGTCCCGGATAGTCGCTTTGTCCGTCAGCCAGCGCGTAGCAGGCCAGCCGCACCGTCTTCGGGATCACCACCGGCACGCCGTCGCGCTCGCCCTTCTCGTAGTATTGCACCACGCGGCGCTTCAAGCCCAGCGCCTCGGCGGCCTCCTTCTGCGAAAGCTTGAGCGACTTGCGCCAGTGGCGGAAGGCGAGCGCGCTCATCACCTCGTCCTCCGCGGCGGCGCGGTCCCGCGCGGTGGTGCCCCTCGGTTTGAATTTCTTCGCCATGGTCCTGCCCGGGCCGTCGATCGGGGGCCGATTTTAGGGTCGCCCTCCCCGGGACGCCAAGCAAATAAAGCGCACGTCGTGCGCAGATAACCCTTGAAATGCGCACGAGGTGCGCCTAAATCCCCGTCAAAGGCGCACTCCGTGCGCGTTTTTCCGAGCAAGACCCGATTGCCCACCACCCAGGCGCCTACCGAATGGAGGATGCGATGCTCGACTACAACGCCGTCGTCATCGGACGCGTCGGCATCGTCAGCAAAGCGGTGCTGGCAGCGCTCCGGACCCACGACGCGGACCAGACGCGGACCGTGCCGCTGCTGGGACTTCCGCCCAAGCTGATCTACCGAGTGGCCGACAACGGCCGCGAGACGCTGACCACCGACCCGGTCGAGGTCCACCACCTGACGCGGGGCCGGCACGGGGCGACGGTCGAGGTGATCCCGGTCGTCGCCTGACCGGTTAGATCGGATTCACGCATTTGGGCCGGATCAAGAAGTGAGTCGACCTAATCACGACCTGCTCCAGGCCGCGCCCCTGCCGCCAGTGCCCGGCGGCAGGGGGCGCGGCGCCTCGGACGCTATTCGGCGGCGGCGCTGACCCGGTCGGCCGCGTTGTCGACGATGACCGGCGAGTCGAAATACTCGACGGTGGGCTCGACACCGTAGCGCTCCTGCATCATCGCCTTCCATTCCGACGTATAGAGCCGGTCCGCCGCCTCGCGCGACTCCCAGAGATAGGCGCCACCCGCGGCCGCGCCCTCGCCGTAGAGGTAGTACTTGCGCACCAGCCCATCGAGCCCGCGGTACTTGTCGGCCGAGGCCTCGAACAGCTTGGTGGCGTCCTCCAGCGTCGTGCCCTCGGGCATCTGAAAGCGGACGATTGCGGTGATCATGATCGCGTGCCTCCCTTTTGCGGTTCGCGCCGGCACCGCCGGCCGATGCGGGCGCCATCATAGCGGCGACTGTTACATTTGAAAAATTGATTAATCTATCGAACACATTGTATGTTTCAATGTATGGCTCCCGATTTCGACATCGACCTGCTGCGCAGCTTCGTCGCCATCGCGGTGACGGGCGGCTTCGCGCGCGCGGGCGAGCGGGTCGGCCGCACCCAGTCGACCGTGAGCCTACAGATGAAACGCCTGGAAGCGCAAGCCGGCGTGCGCCTGTTTCGCCGCGAGGGCCGGCGCATGGCGCTGACCGGCGACGGCCGGCGCCTGTTGCACTACGCGCGGCGCATCCTGGCGCTCAACGACGAGGCCAGGGCGAGCCTGGCGCGCGCCGGCATCGAGGGCCCGGTGCGGCTCGGCACCAACCAGGACCTCGCCGAGACCGCGCTGCCGGAGGTGCTGGCGCGCTTCGCGCTGACCTATCCCGATGCGACGCTCGAGGTCCGCGTGGAGTCGACGGCGGCGATCAGGGCCATGCTCGCCGACGGCGCGCTCGACCTCGCGCTGACGCTGGTCCGCGCCGATCGCACGGACGACGTCCACGAGACCGTGCTCGGCCGCGAGCGCCTGATCTGGATCGGCAACGGCCATGCGCCGCCCGGCCCGGGCGCGCCGTTGCCGCTGGCGGTGTGCGACGAGAGCTGCGGCATCCGCGCCGCGGCGCTGGCGGCGCTCGAAGCGGCGCGGGTGCCGCACCGCATCGCCTTTTCCAGCCCCAGCCTCGCCGGGCTGCGCGCGGCGGTGCGCGCCGGGCTCGGCGTCACCGCGCGCGGCGAGCGGGCGCTCGAAGCCGGCCTCGCCCCCGTCGCCGCCGCGCGCGGCCTGCCGCCGCTGCCCGAGCTGGCGATCACGCTCGCGCGGGCGCCTTCCGGGCCGGCGAGCCCCGCCGTCGAGCGCCTCGCCGCGATCCTGCGCGGCCTGTTCGCCGAGGGCGCGGCGGCGGCCGCAGCGGACGTGTGAGCCGGCATCCGCCCTGCGCGCGGACGCCCGCCGGCGCGGTCCGAACTTAGTAAATTTTCCACTGATTGCGGGTATCCCAGAGGCGCAAGGGCCGCATCGGGCCGTCCGGGGGCGGCCCTGCGCGCGCCCTTGGATTCCGAAACGCGAGCGCCGCCGATGAACCGAGCCGCAAGACGCCAGCAGAAGAAGCTATCGCGGACGGCCGTATCGCGGGCGCGCGGCCAGCCGCCCAGGGCCGAAGGCGTTGCCGCCCGCGGCGCGCCGGCGGACTACGTCGCCCAGCTCGTTCAAAGGGGCTTCCAGCTCCAGGTGGCGGGACAGGCGCGGGAGGCCGCGGCCGTCTACCGCCAGGTCCTGCAGTCCGATCCGACCCACGCCGACGCCAATCATCTGCTGGGCATCCTGGCCTTGCAGTCCGGCGACACCGCGACGGCCGAGGAGTTGATATCGAGGGCCATCGCCTCGGACGGCGCGCAGCCGATCTACCACAACAACCTCGGCAGCGTGCTCGGGAAATCCGCACGGCTGGAGGATGCCGCCGCGAGCTACCGCGCGGCGGTCGGCCTCAAGCCCGACTATGCCGAGGCCCATTACAACCTGGCCGACGTGTCGAAGGAGCTCGGACGGCTCGACGAGGCAATCGCCGGCTATCGCCAGGCCATCGCCGCGAAGCCCGACTACGCCGACGCCCACTTCAAGCTCGGTTTCGCGCTCCACCAGTCGGGGCGCCTGGATGCGGCGGCCGAAAGCTATCGCGATACCCTGGCCCTCGAGCCCAACTACGCCGACGCCCACGGCAATCTGGGCGCGATCCGCCAGGCGACGGGGCGGTCGAACGAAGCCTTCGCGCATTGCCGGAACGCGGTCGCGCTCAAGCCCGATTTCGATCCGTTCTGGAACGGGCTGGCGATCAGCCTGGAAACGGTCGGCTTCAGCGCCGCCGACGACGCCGTGCTGCGGGACCTGCTGCGGCTTCTGGAGCGGCCCAGGGTCAGTCCGAACCTCATCGCGCGGCCGATCGTCAGCGCGCTGCACGCCCATCCGCGGTCGGCCCGGGCGCTCGAGCTCATGCGTGCCGGGAGCGCGCAATCCGGGACCGCCGCGCTGGACGCGGCCGCCGGGCTTTCGGCGGTCCCGCTGTTTCTGCGCCTCCTGGCGCTCAGCATCATCAACGATCCCGACCTCGAGCGGCGGCTGACGCAGATCCGGCGCGCGCTGATCCTGGAGATGACGGGCGCGGAGCCGGCGGCGGAGGGGACCGCGGACAAGGGCCTGCCGTTCCTCGCGGCCCTGGCGCTGCATTGCTTCACCAACGAGTACGTATTCGTCGAGACCGCCGAGGAGACCGAGGCGGTCGGGCGGCTTGGGAAGCGGATCGGGACCTTGCTGGAGGCCGGCGAGGACGTTCCGCCGGCCCAGGTGGCGATCCTGGGCGCCTACCGGCCGCTCTGCCGGCTTGACTGCGCCGACGCGCTGCGCGCATCCGGCCGGGCGGGCGTTATCGGGGAGGTCATCGCGCGGCAGATCGACGAGCCCGGGGAGGAACAGGCGCTGCGCGGCGGGTTCGCCTGCCTGACGCCGATCGACGACGCCGTCTCGAAATCGGTTCGCCGGCAGTACGAGGAGAACCCTTATCCGCGCTGGGTCAAGACCATCCTGGAAAGCAATCCCAGAAGCATCGGCGAGGTGCTGCGGAGCCCGCCGCTCGACATCGACGTCGGCGCGTTCGACCCCGACGGCGGGCCGGACATCCTGGTGGCGGGCTGCGGCACCGGCCAGCACGCGGTCACCACGGCCGCCAATTTCCGCGACGCCCGGATCCTCGCCGTCGATCTCAGCCTCGCCAGCCTCGGCTATGCCGCGCGCAAGGCCCGCGAGCTCGGCTATTCGGGCATCGAGTTCGCCCAGGCGGACATCATGGAGCTGGGCCGCCTGGAGCGGCGCTTCGACCTCGTCGAGAGCGCCGGGGTCCTGCATCACCTCGCCGATCCCATGGCCGGGTGGCGGATACTGGTCGATCTGCTGCGCCCCGGCGGCATCATGAAGATCGCGCTCTACAGCGAGATCGCGCGCCAGCCGGTGGTGGCGGCGCGCGCGCTGATCGCCGAGAAGGGCTACTCCGCCACGCCGGAGGGCATCCGCGAATGCCGGCAGGAGATACTGCGGATGGCCGAGGCCGGAAACCAGGCCATGGCGGGTCTCGCCGAGTCGGTCGATTTCTACGGCCTCAGCATGTGCCGCGATCTCATCTTCCACGTCCAGGAACATCGCTTCACGCTGCCCCGGATCGAAGCCGCGCTGGCCTCGCTCGGCCTGGAGTTCCTGGGCTTCGAGCTCGCAGACCCCGACGCCTTGCGGCGCTTCAAGGCGGCCAACCCGGACCCGGCCGCGATGGCGTCGCTCGCCATATGGCACGCGTTCGAGGTCGAGAACCCGAATACGTTCCGGCGCATGTACCAGTTCTGGTGCCGCAAGCGCTGAGCGGCGCCGGCTAGAGCATATTCCGATCGTTTGGCATCACCGGCCCGCTCCCCCACCCGGCCACCCAATGGCAGTATCCTGTGGGTGGCCGGGTGGGGGCCATTCGACAAGCTCATGAG
>Ga0302046_10001248_pt1 | contig 23881 bp, 21 predicted proteins | sample RVTome_11_FD_200261 | JGI IMG/M metagenome (GOLD analysis project Ga0302046, IMG submission 200261) | Soil microbial communities from uranium-contaminated site in the Upper Colorado River Basin, Wyoming, United States - RVT147D111 (version 2) ... | reverse complement strand
GGGAGGGCGCGGGTCGACGGCGGACGTAAGGAGCGCGGGGGGTAGATGGGCGGTGGGGCGGGGGTGTGCGACGCCCGGGAGCCGGCGGCGCGTACCCTCCCGTGCCTCACGCGGCAAACTGCGTCACTACCCGGCCATGCGCTTCGCGAACGCCGCCGCTCGCTTCTTCAGCTCCCTCGGATCGACATCTTCTCGGTGCGTGGCTATTCCCCACGAGTTGCCCTGTGGATCGCGCACGTTCCCGAAGCGGTCGCCCCAGAACATGTCCTGCACGGGAAAGACCACCGTCGCCCCGGCCTTGACCGCCTTCGCGAAGGTCTTGTCGACGTTCTCGACGTACAAGAAGAGACTCGCCGCCTGCGCGGGGTCACGCACGGCGTCGCTCAGCATGATGATCGAGTCGCCGATCAGCACCTCGGCGTGCATGATCTTCCCGGCGGCGCCGGTCAGCTTGCTCAGCACCTTTGCCCCGAACGCCTTCTTGCAGAACGCGATCGTCTCGGCGGCGTTGGCCTGAGTCAGCGACGGGCTGACCGAATGATACCCTTTGGGGATTGGGCGGACCTTCTTCGGCATGGAACCCTCCTTTGGTAGCGACCGTATATCCCATCCGAGCCTCCCGACCAGCACCGCGACCGGGCTGACACGGCGGACCCGAACCCGTATATGCTCGAGCCCATGATCGACTACGAGAAGCAGGGCCACGTCGCCGTCATCACCATCAATCGCCCGGAGGCCCGCAACGCGGTGAACACCGCCGTCGCCACCGGCATCGAGCACGCCGTCGACCAGATGGAGGCCGACGACGAGGTCTGGGTGGGCATCCTCACGGGCGCGAAGACGAACAAGGGCTACATCTTCTGCGCCGGCGCCGACCTGAAGCAGATGAGCACCGACCCGGCGGGCATGGCCACCAAGCGAGGCGGCTTCGGCGGGCTGGTCACGCGCGCGCGCGACAAGCCGCTGATCGCGGCCGTGGACGGCCCGGCGCTGGCGGGCGGCACCGAGCTGGCGCTGGCCTGCGACCTGCTGGTCGCCTCGCGCACGGCGGTCTTCGGCATCCCCGAGGTGAAGCGCAATCTGGTGGCGGCCGCCGGCGGCCTCTTCCGATTGCCCCGCAAGCTGCCGCGCAACGTCGCCATGGAGCTGGCGCTGACCGGACGGCTCGATTTTCCGGCGGAACGCGCCTACCAGCTCGGCTGGGTGAACGTGCTCTGCGAGGAAGGCGAGTCGCTGGACACGGCCAAGCGCTTCGCCGCTCAGATCTGCGAGAACGCGCCGCTGGCGGTACGCGAGAGCCGCCGCATCATGCTGGCGGCGACCGACCAGCCGGACGAGGTGGGCTGGAAGCTCTCGGGCGAGGGCATGGCGAAGATGTTCGGCACCGAAGACTTCAAAGAGGGTCTGACCGCGTTCGTCGAGAAGCGCGCCCCGCGCTGGCAGGGCCGCTGACGTCAGTCCTTGGTCTTGAGTTCGCCCTCGTGCTCGCGGATGAAGGCGCGGATCTCGTCGGCCATGTCGAGTAGCCGCGACCACTGCTCCTTGTAGAGGGTGACGGGGAAGCGGCCGAGCCCGTAGAGCGACACGGCACCCTTCTGGCTCACGCGCAGAGAGCCGGCGGGGCGCTGCTTGAGGCGCGCGTTCTCGGCCCGCAGGCGTTCGAGCTCGGCGGTCACGTCTTCGTCTGCCATGGGCCAACGGGTAGCAAGTCACCGGGCCGACCGCCAGTGTGCCCCCCGTCCGCCGGGCTAGCCCCGGTCGCGCAGCAGGCGGCGCAGGATCTTCCCGGAGGCCGACTTCGGAATCGTCTCCACGAACTCGACGAGCCGGAGTTGCTTGTAGGTGGCCACCTGCGCGGCCACGAAGTCCTGCAGCTCCTCCGCCGTGGCGCTGGCGCCCGGCCTCAAGGCGATGAACGCCTTCGGCAGCTCGCCGGCCTCGTCGTCGGGCATGCCCACCACGGCGGCGTCGGCGACGGCCGGGTGGGTCACGAGCAGGGCTTCGAGCTCGGCCGGCGGCACCTGGAATCCCTTGTACTTGATCAGCTCCTTGAGCCGATCGACGATCGTGAAGTGCCCGTCCGCATCGACGTGGCCGACGTCGCCGGTATGCAGCCAGCCGTCGTCGTCGATGGTGCCGGCCGTGGCCCGCTCGTTGTGCAGGTAGCCGCGCATCACCTGCGGGCCGCGGATCCAGATCTCGCCGTCCGCGCCGACGCCGAGGTCCGCGCCCGATTCGGGGTCGACGATGCGACACTCGGTGGACGGCATCAGCACGCCGATGGTGCCCGGCTTGTACCAACCGGGCGGGGTGAGATGGCTCACGGGCGAGAGCTCCGTCATGCCGTACCCCTGGACGACCTCGCAGCCCAGGCGCCGGCCGGCGGCCTCGGCCAGCTCGGCACCGAGCGGCGCCGCACCCGAGAAGAGCTGCGTCACCGACGACAGGTCGTACGCGTCCACCAGCGGGCTCTTGGCGAGCGCCAGCACCACGGGGGGCACGACGAAGGCCCGCCGCACGCGGTGCTGCTGACAGAGTCCGAGAAAGGGCTCGAGGTCGAAGCGCGGCATGGTCACGACCGTGCCGCCCTGGCAGAGGGCGCCGTTCATCAGCACCTGCATGCCGTAGATGTGGAAGAAGGGCAGGAACGCGAGCACCGGCTCGCCGGTCGCGATCGGCATCGCCGCCGCCGTCTGTAGGAGATTGGCGACCAGGTTGCGGTGGCTGAGCATGACGCCCTTCGACAGACCCGTCGTCCCGGAGGAGTACGGCAGCGCCACCACGTCGCCCGGGTCGACCGCCGCCTGCTCGGCGAGCGGCGCCCCCATGAGGTCGGCGAGCGGGAGGCGGCCGTCGCCCGGATCGATGGTGACGACCTCCTGCACCGCGGTGCCGCGAGCGGCCTCGGTGGCCACGTCCGCGAACGCCGCGGCGGTCACCAGCAGCCTGGCCCGCGAGTCCCCCAACTGATGTCGCACTTCACCAGCGGTGTAGGTGGGATTGACGGTGGTGACGATACCGCCCGCCCAGGCGGTGCCGTGGAAGACCACCGCGTACTCGGGGACGTTCGGCGCCATGAGGGCGAGCACGTCGCCCGGTCGGAATCCCCGGGCGACCAGACCGCCCGCCAGGGCACGAACGGCGCGGCCGAGCTCGCCGTAGGTGAGCGTCCGGCCCGTGGCGCCCTCGATCAGCGCCGGCGAGCCGGCCAGGTGCTCGGCGTGCCGCAGCACGAAGGGCGTGAGCGCGGTACGCGGGACCGAGACGGCGCCGAACGGGCTCGTGTGGGTCATGGCGAACCCGTCATCACGTTTCGCGCGACGGTGCCACCCGTCCGGCGGGCGGGGCGAATCCCGTCTACGCGAAGGCTTTCCGGGCGACCCGCGCGACGCTCTGCAGCGACGCCGCGAGCGCACTGCCAGGGCGCCAGGCCAGGACGATCGTCCGCTTGGGAGCAGGCCGCGTGAAGGCGCGAACGACGAGATCCTTGCCCCGACATTCCACGTCCACCGCCAGCTTCGGCAGCAGCGTGATGCCCTCGCCACCGGCCACCATCTGCGAGAGCGTGGTGAGACTCGTGGCGCGGAAGCCCAGCTCCCGCGTACCCGCCCGCGCACACAGCGCCAGCGTCTGGTCGCGAAAGCAGTGGCCGTCCTCCAGGAGCAGCACCGGCTCGCCCTGCAGCTCTCCGACCCGTACCGGCCGCTTCGACCGAGCCAATCGGTGCCCTCGCGGCACGGCCAGCACGAACGGATCGAGCCCGAGTGTCTCGTGGACGACGTCACCGAGGTCCGCTTCGAGCGCCACGAGCGCGGCCTCGAGCTCCCCGCGCCACAGCGCCGCGAGCAGGGCCGCCGTCTTGTCCTCGCACCAGACCAGCGTCAGGCGCTCGAAGGCCGCGCGCAAGGACGGGTCGACCCGCGGCAGCAGGTAGGGAGCGATCGTCGGGATGACGCCGACGCGCAGCGTGCCGCTCAGCGGGTCCACGAGGGTCCGTGCCGCACCCAGCAGATCCTCCACCTCCAGCAGCACGCGGCGGGCGCGCTCGGCCACGACCTCGCCCGCGGGCGTCGGTAGCACCGCACGGCGGTCGCGCTCGAAGAGCCGGATGCCGAGCGCCGCCTCGAGCTCCGCGATCTGCGCGCTCAGGGAGGGCTGCGAGACGTGACAGCGGTCGGCCGCCAGACGGAAGCTTCGCGCCTCGGAGACGGCGAGACAGTACTGCAGTTGGCGCAGCGTGACGGCGTGGGCCCCGAAGTGCATGGTGATAGCCTACGCCTATCGAAAGGATAGAGAAAATGTCTTTGATCGATCTCCCGCGATGCTGCACGGTCACGGGACCACAGCACTCAAGGAGGCCGTCATGACCGAATCGAAGAAGCAACCGACGCTGACGACGAGCGGGGGGAACCCCGTCCCCGACAACCAGAACTCGCTCACCGCGGGGCCGCGCGGTCCCGTCCTGCTGCAGGACTACCAGCTCATCGAGAAGCTCGCGCATCAGAACCGCGAGCGCATCCCGGAGCGGGTCGTGCACGCCAAGGGCTGGGGCGCCCACGGCACCCTCACGGTGACCAACGACCTCTCCCAGTATACGCGCGCCCGCGTCTTCTCCCAGGTGGGCAAGAAGACCCCCCTGCTCGCCCGCTTCTCGACCGTAGCGGGCGAGTTGGGCGCCGCCGACGCGGAGCGCGACGTGCGCGGCTTCGCCGTCAAGTTCTACACCGAGGAGGGCAACTGGGATCTCGTCGGCAACAATACGCCGGTCTTCTTCGTCCGCGATCCCTACAAGTTCCCGGACTTCATCCGCACGCAGAAGCGGCACCCCAGGACCCACCTGCGCTCGCCGACCGCGATGTGGGACTTCTGGTCCCAGTCGCCGGAGAGCCTGCATCAAGTCACGACCCTCTTCTCGGATCGCGGGCTCCCGCCCAGCCCCCGCTTCATGAACGGCTACGGATCGCACACCTTCAGCTTCTGGAACGCCGGCGGCGAACGCTTCTGGGTCAAGTTCCACTTCAAGACCCGGCAGGGGCATCGGTACCTGACGAACGCCGAGTCGGCCGAGGTGATCGGCCGCTCGCGCGAAACGTACCAGGAGGACCTGTACGGCGCGATCGAGCGCGGCGAGTTCCCGCAGTGGGCGCTCAAGGTCCAGATCATGCCCGAGCGCGACGCCGAGAAGACCCCATACAACCCCTTCGACCTGACCAAGGTCTGGCCGCACGGCGACTACCCGCTCATCGACGTCGGGGTGATGGAACTCAGCCGCAACCCGGACAACTACTTCGCCGAGATCGAGCAGGCCGCGTTCAGCCCGTCGAACGTCGTGCCGGGCATCGGCTTCTCGCCCGACAAGATGCTGCAGGCCCGCGTCTTCGCCTACGCCGACGCCCACCGCTACCGGCTCGGCACGCACTACGAGGCGCTGCCGGTGAACCGGCCGCAGTGCCCCGTCCATCACTACCACAAGGACGGGCCGATGCGGTTCTTCGAGAACGGCGAGGCGAACCCGGACGCCTACTACGAGCCGAACTCGATGAACGGGCCCGTCCAGGCCCCCGAGTACCGGGAGCCGCCGCTGCGGGTCTCCGGGGACGCGGACCGCTACGACCACCGCGAGGGCAACGACGACTACGGGCAGCCCCGCGCGCTCTTCGCCCTCTTCGACGACGCACAGAAGGGTCGGCTGTTCGGCAACATCGCGGCGGCGATGAGCGGCGTGCCGCGCGCGATCGTGGACCGGCAGCTCGCGCACTTCCGCCGCATCGACCCGGCCTACGCCGACGGCGTCGCCAAAGCGCTCGGCTGATTCCCTTCCCCGCGGCGGACGCGATGACGTCCGCCGCGGGGAGCGCGGAGCCCGGCGGAACCCGATTGGCGGCGCCGACGGCGGCATGATAGCCTCGGCGGCGGTTGTGGGAGCGCGGGCTGAGTCTCGGCAGGGTCCCTCCGCACCCGCCTGACATGCCCCGAAACCATCGAGAAGCATTCGCCCGCGTGGTCGAGCCCGCCGCGACCATCCCCCTGGCCGCCGAAGGACCCGAACGACAGCGCACGATTCGTGCCCTCGCCAAGTGCATTCCCGACGAGTGCTACGAGAATCCGACCGCCAAGGGACTCCTCTACCTCGGCCGCGACCTCGCGCTGTATGGCGTCGCCGTGTGGCTGCTCCTCACGACCACGTCGGTCCCCCTGGTCCTGGCCGGCTGGCTGCTCGCGTCCTTCACGATCGCCGGCCTCTTCGTGATCGGCCACGACGCCGCACACGGGGCGCTGTTCAAGAACGCCCGCCTCAACTACCTCGCAGGCCAACTGGCCATGCTGCCGAGCCTGCACGTCTCGTCGGTGTGGGCCTACGGACACAACCGGGTGCACCACGCGTTTCCCGGATGCGAAGGCCTCGACTTCGTCTGGCACCCCGTCACGATCGAGGAGTACCGAGCCCTGTCGTGGTGGAAGAGGCTCCGGCACCGCCTCGACTGGTCCTTCCTCGGCGCCGGCACCTACTACGCCCGGGCGATCTGGTGGGAGCGCCTCATGCGCATGCCGGCGCCCGAGCGCATGGCCGCGCCGTTCCGGCGCGACCGGCTCGTGGTCGTCGCCTACCTGATGGCTTCGTCGGCGCTCGTCGCCTGGGCCGGCTGGGAGCAGACCGGCACCACGGCCGGCGCGGCCTGGACGTGGGCCAAGGTCCTCCTCGTGCCGTGGCTCGTGTGGAACGTCCTGATCGGCTGGGCCGTCTACATCCAGCACATTTCTCCCGGCATGGCCTGGCACAGCCGGCGGCGCTGGCGGAAGTTCGCCGGGCAGGTGGAGACGACCAGCAACTTCCACATGCCGCGGTGGCTGAACTTCTTCTGGCACAACATCTTGGTGCACGTGCCGCATCACGTCGACCCACGCATCCCGTTCTACAACCTGCCGGCGGCCGCCGACGCGCTGACCCAGGGACATGCCGACGTCGGCGACTCGCTGCCGTACTACTTCAGCGACTACCTGGAGACGACCCGGCGCTGTAAGCTGTACGACTTCGATCGCGAGACCTGGACCGGCTACGACGGCGACCGCTCCGGCGCCGCGTCGACCGGCCCGTCAGCCGCCGCCTGATCGGCGGCGCGCCGCGCGCAACCTCGGTACGCTCCGCTCCGGGCATGACCTTCGCGCGCCTCGTGACCGAACGGCTGTTTCTCCTGCTGTTCTGGGTCGCCCGCTTGGCGTTCCTCATGCAGGGGCTGGCCATGTGCACGGCGATGCTCGCGGCGTCGATAGTCGGTGGTCAGGGCGCCCCGGCGTGGGTCGAGGACGCCTCGCGGGCGAGCTTGCAGATCGGCGCGACGCTCTTCGTGACGGGCGTCCTCCTGGTGGTGGTGCGCCGCCTGCCGGCGCCGCAAGCGGGCGCGGCTGCCGAGCCCGGCTGGCCCTGGCCCGCAGTGCTCGGCTTCTCGCTCGTCGCGCTCTCGGGGCTCGCGTACGTGCGGGCGCTGGAGCTGCTCCCCCTGTGGGACGAGATCGCTGCGCTGCTGGATCAGATCGACTTCACGTCGGAGTTGCGGCAGTCAGGGCCCTACGCCGGAATCGTCGCCATCCCGATCCTGGTCGCGCTGTTCGTGCCGGGCCTGGAGTCCGGGGCGGCGTTCCTGCTGATCGTTCCTCCGCTCGCGCTGGTCGTCCTGCTCGTGACGAGGAGCCGCCTCTTCCCGAGGATCTTCGTCATGCTGATCGCCTGCCAAGCGGGTCTGGTGCTCGCGGGTATTCTCGCCGCGGATGCCTTCTCGCGCCTGGCCACGGAGGCCATCGCCGTCATGGGTGCAGCCGAGGACGCGGAGGTGCGACGCGTGGCCGAGGACCTGCGCCGCGCCCAGGGCGTCCTCACGTCGACCGCGGGTGCATTCGTCGCGCCCATGGTCGGGCACCTGGCCTGGCTGCCCTTTCTCCTGTCGTCCCGGCGAGTCGGGGCCTTCTTCACGGCAGGCTCCCGTTGAAGTGCCCGCCATCGGGAGCGTGCACGCCGGGAGAGTCTGCGTCGTCTTCAGGGCACGGGCGGCGGAGCGGCCGGGCAACCCAGCCGGGTCGCCCGCGAGGTTCGCATGCTCTCCGCGCACGCCGAGCCGTTGAACTCGACCAACCGCCCGAACTTGAGCCTGGAATCGGGAACGTTGAACGTCACGCCGCGCGCAACCGAGCTGGTGCCCAGATTCGCCTTCCCGGCCACCGTCACATGCAGGGCCCCGGCCAGCGGTTCGATCAATCCGAGGCGGCTCAGCTTGACGTCTCCGTGGACGCGAAGCGTCACGTCGCCCCGTGAACGGATGGCGACGGGTGACTGGGTCGCGATCGCGCACACGTCGAACTCTCCCGGATCGAGTTCCAGCGTGCCACGCCGGAACATGTTCACGTTTCCGTAGGAGCCCGGAGTGAGTCGTACGACCTCCCCCTCCGGCACCACGACCGCCGGTCCGCCGCACGAGCCCTCCGGCGGCGAGCAGTCCCCCGTGCCGAGGGGTAACGTCGCCGGGAACTCTCCGCCCCTCACGACCGCCGTGGGCGCCTTCCGCAACTGCACGTCGTAGAACACGTCGTACACGCTCGAGGCCTTCCCCAGGATCACGACGTTCGCCGTGATCGACGATCCGTCCGCCATGAACACGAAACTCCCGAGCTTGCCGACGCCCCGGTCGGGATCGTTGACGGCCAGATGGCCCTCGGCCTGGGTGGCCGGCCCGAGCCTGAGGTTCGCCTCCGCCACGAACGCATGATTCTCCCCCTGACACAGGCCGCCGACACAGCGATCGACGGCCGTGCAGAGATCTTCGTCGTCGCACGCTCCGCCGTCCGGCACCACCGGATTGCTGCACCCGCCGCTCGGATCGCACTGATCCGCCGTACAACCGTTGCCGTCGCCGCAGTCGAGCGGCGTGCCCGGTACACATCCCGTCAGCGGGTCGCAGGTCTCGAGGCCGTTGCAGACGTCGTCGTCGTCGCAGGCGAGCGGAACGCCGTTCACGCAGGTACCGTCCTGGCACGTGCCGTTGGTCGTACACTGATCCCCGCATGCGGTCCCGTCCGGCAGGAAGGAGTCACCCGGACACGGGGTACCACCCCCCGCGCACGTCTCGGCCACGTCGCATCCCCCGGCGACGGCGCGGCACACGGTGGCCGCTGGCACCGGGGGATGTGTGCAGTTCCCGGAGCCGTCGCACACGTCGTCGGTGCAGGCGTTGCCATCGTCACCGCAGGGCACGAAGGGAGTCGATTCACACGAGGCGGTCGCCTCGTTGCATGTGGTCTGGCAATCCGTGCTCCCGCCGCAGGGGTCGCCGCCGTGCCCAACGCACTCCCCCGTCTGGCAGGTGTCCTCGCCGTTGCAGAAGGTGCCGTCGTCGCAGGCCGAGCCGTCGGGCACGAACGGCCCGACGCAGCGACCGACGTTGTCGCAGATCTCACCGGTGGTGCAGTCGCTACCGTCGAAACACGAGGCGCCCTGTCCGACGAACTGGCAGTTGAACTTGCAGCAGCCGAACGCGAAGTAACAGTTCACCCCGCCGAGGCACTGGGACCCGGTGCTACAGGCCGGGAGGGACGGATTGCCATCGCAGTGCAAGTCTCCGCCGGGGTCGCATTCTTCTCCACTTTCGACGATCCCGTTGCCGCAGACGCCTGCGGCCCAGGCGCTTCCCATTGGGGCCAGGTCGCCGACGCCGAGTGCAAGCAAAATGGACAGCACAGCGAACGCGCGTGAGGTTGGCATCATGGCGGTCTCGTAACCGAGTACCGCGCCGAGACACCCGCGGGCAAGCCATTTCGCAGACTTCCGCCGCCCGCACGCTCCGGCGCGATCGGAGGCTTGCAGACCCAAGTCCCGTCTCGCGTCGTTGCCGCATCGCGTCAGACTCCGACAGGTTCGCAGGGTACGGCCGCGGCCGTACTACTTGGTGGTGACGCAGTTTGCCGCGTGAGGCACGGGGCAAGCGGGTCACTCCACGTAGCCGAGCGCACGCAGCTTGTCCTGCGTCGCGGCATCCAGGGGCTCGGGCGCATCGGCCGCCCCGTCACCGCTCGCACCGTCGCCGGCGCGGGCGAGATAGCCGGCCACCAGGCGGCGACCGCGCGCGGCATGGGCCGGGTCCGTCACCGGCAGCGTCTCGCCCGGGTCGGCCCCGAGGTCGTAGCCGACCAGCTCGCCCGGAGCGCCCGGCTTGGTGATCCACTTTCCCGTCGCCGTACGTACCGCGATCCGGTTCGCCTTGGGATCCGTTCGATCGCGCAGCTCGGCGAAGACGGCGCGCTCCGGATCCTCATCGGCGCCTCGTACGCGGTCCACCTGACTCTCGCCGTCGAGATCACGCGGCACCGGGACGCTCGCCAGGTCGAGAATGGTGGGCACCACGTCCACCAGGGAGACCGGCGTCGTGACGCGCCGCCCGGCCGGGATGCGGCCCGGCCCCCACACGACCAGCGGAACGTGCAGGACCTCGTCGTAGACCGTGTCCCCGTGTCCCCACCCGCCGTGCTCGCCGAACTCCTCGCCGTGGTCGGCGGTGACGACGACCAACGTCCGCTCGGCCAATCCGAGCCGCTGGAGGGTGGCCATGAAGTCCCCGAGCTGCGCGTCACCGAAGCGCGCCTCGCCCGCGTAGGCGAGGCGGAGCTTGAGCAGCTTCGGGGCCGTGTGCCGCGGGCGCTCGACGTCCCCGTCCATCCAGGTCGTGAACAAATCGAAGTCCGGCGGCGGAGCGTAGGGCCAGTGCACGACGTAGGTGTGCACGAAGAGGAAGAAGCGGTCGGCCGCGGCGCGGGCCATCCACTCCGACGCGGCGGCGAACGTTCCTTGCGCCGTCCACGACGGTTGCCCGTCCGCCTCGGGCTCCCGGTTCTCCCGGTAGGACGAGAACCCCCGCGAGATGCCGGCCCGCGCCGTCAGCATGCCGTTCTCGGTCACCGCGGCCGTGCGCCACCCCGCCGCGGCCAAGAGCTGGGCGAGCGAGGCGACGCGCGTATCGACCCGATCGGTCGGACGCCGCACGCCGTGACGCCGTGGATAGAGTCCCGTCAGCATGCTCACGTGGGAGGCCGTCGTGGTCGGAAACGTCGTGTAGGCGCGCTCGAAGACGGTGCCCTGCGCGGCCAGCCGGTCGAGATGCGGTGTGGTCGGTCGGTCGCTGCCGTAGGTCCCGACGTAGTCGGCTCGCAGCGTGTCGAAGGAGACCAGGACGACGTTCCATGCCCCGGCGGACTCCGGCGACGGTGGCGCGAGGATCTCGGGCGCCCCCCACAGCGGCATGGCCGCCGCGTGCGCCGGCGGCGCACCGGCCCGCGGGGTCGTGACCGTCTCGAAGCGAAAGCGCACCGCGGGCCCCGTCGCCGCGCCCAGCGCGATTCGGTGCTCCTGCCAGGCGGCCGCGGCGGGATCGCCGGGGCGGACGATCGCGGAGAGCACCACGTGCGAGCCGCTGCGGGCATGCGCGGTGAGCCGAAACTCCACGGCCTCCACGTCGCGCGCGTCCATCGCGGGATCGAGACCGATGCCGACGACGAGCACGGCGCCCTCGGGCACGGTGATCGGCTGCGAGATCACCCGACTCGGCGGCGCCGGGCGTATCCAGAAGTCGACGGTCGTGCCGGGCTCGGGCGCGGCGCTCCCGAGCGCGGCGAAGTCGAGGCGCGCGACCGGCGCGGCCGGGTGCGTGACGAGCGGCAGGGTCGCGAAGCCGCGGGCGTGGGCCACACGTCCCTGGAGTACGAAGGGCCGGCGCGCATGCTCGGACGGCACTGGAAAGGACACGACACGCCGAGGGGTACCCGAGGGGACGACGCTGGCATGCGCCCGGCGCCACGCCGTGCACCCGAGCGCCGGCCGGAACTCGTCACCGATCGGGCACGCGTCGCCGATCGCCCCCGCGGCGTCGCCCCCGAGGTGATCGAGGAGGTGAATGACGCTCGCGAGCGGCGGCGGCTCGGCCGGGCGACACGCCACCATGAAAAGTGGGGCGAGCGCGACTCGGGCGACGGCGAGGATGAGTGCGTGGCGTACCATCGCTCCGGAACGTCCTGATGGTTGGGTGGGCCGCCGCATCGCGGCCCCGGGCACACGGTCGGCGACCCCAGTATTGAATCCTCCCCGCCTCCCGGCAACCCCGAACCCGACGCGACCCGGGGACATGGGATTTGCTTGCCGCCGACGAGGATCTCCGGTAGCTGGCCTTCGCTCCTGACCGGCGACCGACGGGGAACCGATGCGTTTTCAGGCCCTGACCGAGCATCAACTCCTGGTTCTGTGGGTCCAACTCTTCGTTCTCGTGTTCGCCGCGCGGGGGCTCGGGGGTGCGGCACGCCGGGTCGGCCAGCCGGCCGTGGTGGGCGAACTCGTGGCCGGCGTCGTGCTCGGGCCGTCCGTGCTGGGCGTGCTCGCGCCGGGATTCTGGGCCTGGCTCTTCCCCCCCGACGCGGTGCACGCCGGGCTCATGGCGGGCATCGGCTGGCTCGGGGTGTTCCTCCTGCTGGTCCTCGCCGGCCGCGAGACCGACTTGACGCTCGTCCAGCGTCTCGGGCGCGCGGCGGTGTGGGTCTCCTCCGGCAGCCTCCTCGTGCCCCTGGTCTTCGGCTTGGGAGTCGGACTGGTCCTGCCCGCGACGTTCATCGGCAGCGGCGCGGATCGCCCGATCTTCGCCGCGTTCATGGCGACGGCGCTTGCCATCTCTTCCCTGCCGGTGGTCGCGAAGGTCCTGACCGAACTCGGGCTCGTGCGGCGCGACTTCGGCCAGCTCACCCTCGCGGCCGGCATGGCCAACGACGTCGTCGGGTGGATGCTGCTCGGTGTCATCGCGAGTGTCGCACAGTCGGGTGCCGTCGACGTGCCGCGCGTGCTGTCCTCGATCGGCGGGCTGCTGGGACTGGTCGCCGTGGCCATGACCATCGGGCGGCGGCTGGTCGACGCGCTCCTGCGCGACGTCCAGCACCGGGAACGTGGGGAAGTCGGCGCCGTCACGGTGATCGTGCTGGTGGCGCTCGCCGGTGCCGCCGCGACTCAGGCGATCGGCGTGGAGGGGGTGCTCGGCGCTTTCATCGCCGGCGTGGTCCTGGGACGGTCTCGCTATCACAACGAGCGAGCGTTCACGGTGCTGGAGACCGTCACCCACTCCTTCCTCGCGCCCATCTTCTTCGCGCGGGCCGGATTGCGCGTGGATCTCGCAGCCCTGACGGACCCGACCGTCGCCGGGTGGACGGGAGTCGTGATCGCCGCCGCCACGATCTCGAAGATCGTCGGGGCATTCGCCGGTGCGCGCCTCGCGGGCCTCACGTCGCGGGAGGGGCTGGCCCTCGGCGCGGGCCTCAACGCCCGCGGCGCCCTCGAGATCGTGGTGGCGAGCGTCGGCCTGACGCTGGGGGTGCTGAACCAGGCGTCGTACTCGGTGGTCGTCGTGATGGCGATCGCGACGTCGATGATGGCGCCGATCATGCTTCGCCTGATCGCACGCGGGTGGCATGGGTCGCCGGCGGAGCACGAGCGGCTGTCGCGCGAACGGGTGCTCAGTCGAAACATCGTGGTGCGGCCGCGCCGGCTGCTCCTCCCGAGTCATGGCGGCCCGAACTCGGAACTGGCCGCCCGCCTGCTCGATCTCGTCTGGCCGGAGGGCGTCGAGGCGACGGTACTGTCGGTGGGGCGAGACGTGGTGCAGGATGACATCGCCCGAGTGTGTGCCGCCTTCACCGCCCGCCCGGTGGAGCACGAGCACATCGAGGACGACAGCCCCTTGGAGGCCATTCTCGGGCACGCGAGGCTGGGATACGGGGCGGTCGGCGTCGGGGCGACCGATCAGGTGGTGACCGGCCGCCTCATCTCCTCGGTCGTCGACGCCCTGCTCTCGAACAGCCCGGTCCCCGTGATCATGGTGCGAGGCGCCGCCGGTGCCGGCGCGCAGGAGGTCCAGCGCATCGTCGTGCCCGCCGTCGGCACGGCCGCCGGCCGGGCGGCACTCGAGGTCGCCTTCGGCATGGCTCGGCGCGTCGGCGCCGTCGTGGAAGTGGTCCACGTACTGACGCGACGCGTGTCGGGCACTGGCGACTTGCCGCTCCCATCCAACAGAGCACTGAGCCCCGAGGGACGCACCGCGGTCGGGCGCGGCGTGCTGGCCGACGCCGTCCGTTTGGCGGACGAGCTGGGCGTGCGAGCGAACCCTCACGTGCGGACCGGACGCTCGGCATCCGAAGAGCTGGTGGCGCTCGCCCGGGAGGTTCACGCCGACGTCCTGGTGGTCACGGCGAACGTGCGCCGGGTCTCGGAGCGGCCGTTTCTCGGGCATGGGGTCGAACACCTGCTCGAGCACAGCCCATGCACGTTGGTGGTGGTCGCCACCCCGCCCGGTTGGGAGCGCCCGTGACGCCGCGGCTTCGTCCCGGCGCCGAGTCGGCGGCACGTGTAACGTTCGGGCACCGCCACACGTCTCACTCGTGACCCATGTCGCCCGATGGCGCGATGAGAACGCTCTTGCCCTCGCACGAACGAGTCGTGTGGGGCCTGGCCTACCGCCTGACGGGTTGCGCCGCGGACGCCGATGACGTCGTCCAGGAGACCTTCGCGAGGGCTCTCGAGCGTACCGAGCCCCTCGAGGCGCAGGCCTGGAGACCCTGGCTCATGCGGGTCGCGGCGAACCTGGCCATCGACGTTCTCCGGCGGCGCCGGCGACAGGCCTACACCGGGTCGTGGCTGCCGTCACCGATCGAGACCGAGGCGGAGCCGGCCGCCAACGTCGCTTCTCCGGAAGCCCGGTACGCGCAGCTCGAAAGCGTCTCGTTCGCTTTCCTCCTTGCCTTGGAGGCCCTGACCCCGCAGCAACGCGCCGTGCTGATCCTGCGAGACGTCTTCGACTACTCGGGGCGCGACGTCGGCGCAGCGCTGTCGATGTCGGAAGCCAACGTGCGCGTCACGCATCATCGTGCCCGTCGTGCGATACGGAGTTACGACGGCGCCCGCTGCATCCCGACGCTGGCGCTCCAGGAACGAACCGCCACGGTGCTCACCGAGTTCGTCCGCTGTCTGCAGGCACAGGATGTCGCTGGGATCGAAACGCTGCTGGCCGTCGATGTCCGCACCATCACCGACGGTGGCGGCGAGTACACGGCGCTGCACAGGCCGCTGGTGGGGGCGGAGCGCGTCGCCAGGCTCCATCTGCAGGTGGCCGGGCACCGATTGCCGGGTGGCCTCCACACCCGGCTGCGCCTGATGAACGGCCTGCCGGCCATGGTCATCGAGTACGGCCTCAGCGAACGCCGGCAAGCACCCCGCACGGTGCTGCGATGCGAGGTGGACGAGGCCGGCCGCATCAGGGAGCTGCATGCCGTTCTGGCGACGCGGAAGCTGAGTGCCGTACCCTTCGACGCGGCGTTCTCGGAGCCACCCACCCGGCGCCTGTAACGAAACCCCGGCCGATCCCGTTCCACCTTCAGTTCCGCCCGGACGCCCCGGCGCCGGCCAGCGACAGGAGGTGGTGATGGAGTTCTCGATCCTGTTCATGGTGGTTTCGGTACTACTGCTTCTCGAGCGCGTGCCGCGCCTTCGCTGCGAAGCGTTGCCGCTCGTGCGGCGCTACGCCGGCACGGATATGATCTACCTTCTGAGCAGCGGCATCCTGCTGAGCCTCGCCGCTCGCGACCTCGCCGGGCGCCTCCTCGCCCCCGAGCGTGGCTTCGCCGCGAGCCTGCCCCTGTACGCCGGCGCCTTCGTGCTCTTCGACGCCGGGGCCTACGTCTCGCATCGGCTGCTGCATCGCGTCGGCGCGCTGTGGGCGCTCCACAAGGTCCATCATTCGAGTCGGAGCCTCGACTGGCTGGCGACCTTTCGCGGCCACATCTTGGAACACGGGATCCGCCAACTGTTCTCACCGGTGCTCCTGATCGCCGCCGGCGTTCCGCTGACGGTCGTGGGACCGACGGCGGCGCTCCATGCCGCCTGGGCCGCGTTCGTCCACTCCAACCTCGCGCCGCGGCTGCGCTGGCTCGACCCGATCTGCATCACGCCGCGATTGCACCGCTTGCATCACGTCGCCGCGACCTGCGACCGGAACTTCGGAACCGTCTTCTCGGCCTGGGACCGCCTGTCCGGAACGCTGCTGACCGATACCGCCGCCGGCTCCGGCGGCCCGCTGGGCGTCCCCGGCCAGATCGACACCTATCCGCAGACGTGGGGGGCGCAGTTGGTCGAGCCGCTTCGCGAGCTGCTTCGCCCGCCGCCGGCGTTGATCCGACGTAATGCCGGAGCGCCCGGCCGCCGGCCCCTGCATGGCTGAATTTACAATCGGCAGGGCAGAACCGACAACGCCAGTTGACATCTCCTTCCCTGCCCTCGGCCCGGAAACTCGTGCCCGCACCTGCACTTGGCCCGCATCGCCCGCCGGCCGCCAGCCCGGCATGCACGTTGCTCTTCTCGCCAGGTCAGAAGGAGGACGAGATGATGAACGGACGCATCACCGTGGTCGCGGCCGCCCTGGCCGGGGCCCTGCTCGCCGTTCCGGCGGCCCACGCCGGAGTGATTCGCACCCCCGCCCTGGTGCCCCCGCCCGGCGGCTGGCTGTCCTGTACGGTCACCAACCTCACGACCGAGCCGCTCGACCTCGACGCGGCGCTGCTCAGCGACGCACGAACGATCGTCACCGATTTCGTCTCCACCACCTGGCAGGACGAGGCGGGCCTGATTCCCGACACGTTCGTGCTGGAGTCGATGCAGCCCGACGCCCGGCGGTGCCAGGTGGGCGTGAGCGGGGGACGGCGGCACGACGTCATGGTCGTTCTGGAAGCGTTCGACGATGCGGGCGTCCGGACCGGCGTGGTCACGGTACCGTGACCGAAGGGAACGACCCCTCGACGTCTGGGCCCTTCGGCAGGAGCGTCACGTCGCCAGGGAGACTGATCAGTCCCGGGCCGGGCAGGTTGGTGGAGCCGTCGAGCAGGATGTTGCCGGTCTTCGGGACGCAGAACGCGCTGCCGAGGGTGATCGACGCGGGGGTCGTCGAGAAGCCGCCCAGCGCGGGAGCGCCGTGAACGATGACGCGGCACACGTCGCCGTCGCCGAACGCCCCCCGCCTGACCTGCCCCGGGCAGAGAAGGCCGTCGGCGGCGGCGGACCCGTCGGCCGGCAGGCTGCCGCCGTCGGTCGTGAGAGCACCCGGCGTCAGATCGATCGGACCGAGGTACTGCCATCCGAACGGCGGGCAGTCGTGCGTCGATCCAGCCTCGCCGATGCCCATGCACGCCATGCCCTCGTTCGGGCCGCCGTCGCAGACACCGCCCACGCATGCCGGACATGGCTGCCCCCGACCGAAGTCGATTCCCGTGAGATGGGTGCGGAGAGACAGCGCCAGCGAGAGGTCCATGTCACCCCTGATCGTATTGGCGACGCCGGAGGAATCGCCCTGATAAACGCTCTGCACGCAAAGCGACAGGGCGCCGTTCTCGATCGGTAGCGGCGGACCGAAGAAGCATTTCGGCTCGGGCAGGCAGATCAGGATCGTGGCCCCAGTCCCGCAGTTCCCGTCAGCGGTGCAAGCGCTAGGCGCGCCATTGGCACAGGCGCAGGTCTCGCCTGCCTCGCACGCCCCGCCACTCGGATCCTGACAAAGGGGAAGGCAATCGGCATCGGCGTGACACGCACCCAAGCCGTCGGTTCCCGGCATGCCGTTGACGCAGCGGCGCACATCGTCGTCGACGCCCAGGGTGCAGTCGCGGTCGCTCGTGCCGGCGCCGCCCCGGAGAATCAGATTGCCGTACGGGCAGAGCATCTCGACGTCGTAGACGTTGGGCGCAGTGCCGGGCATCGCCGCACCGGGGATGGTGGACTGGCCGCCGCCAAAGAGCATACAGCCGAGACCGACATCCCGAATCTTCTGGTCCGCACAGTCGCGCGTTTCCCCACCGAACGGCGGCTCGGGCCACTCCAAAGGTCGGTAGCCACAAGAGTCAGTGCCGGGGCGCGTCGAGAACTGCACCGCCCTGACGTCACCCGGCCCCGGCGGCACGCAGGGCGGGCAGGGAGGCGCGGGCTGGCAGTACGGGTCGCGCCAGACGTCCGGGTCGGGCGGACAAGGCCCCGGCGGACAGTATGGGTGGTGGTGCATCAGGGTGGTGCTCGGCGACACTGTCGTCGTCGTGGTGGTCGTGGAGGTGGTCGTGGGACACGGCTCCCCTTTGGGGCGCGGCACGCACACGAAGGTGAACTTGTCCTTGTCGTTCGGCTTTCTCGTGGCCAGCGTGACCCGGCCCTTTCCCGGCTTGGTGCCACGCTTCGCCATGGGCACGACGAAATCCTGAAACGCGCCGCAGGCGGAGCTGCCGTCCGCGGGCAGGCCCGACGCGAGGTCGAGCGCCAGACGCTTTCTGACCTTGGCTCTGGCTTTGACCCTTGTGAAGGGTCCGGGGTCGCATCCAGCGACTCCGGGCTGGTTGACGCAAGCTGCGATGCGGAAGGTGCACGCCCCATTCGGGGTGTCGATCGCGTCGAGATCGCAGGCGGGGTCGCAGTCGGTGCAGACTATCCCGGTCCTGTCGCCCTTGGGGCCGAGCGGGGAGAGGTCCGCGGGGGAGTACCCGGCGAGCCCAACGTGGCAATCGCGCTCGGGCCTGCCCTTGCCGTCGCCGACGACGCCGCCTGTCGCGGTGGACGCGCCGATCGCGGCGGCCATCACCACCATCAGGATGGCCGCACCGCCCCTTCGTCGGACGATCGATCTCATGGCTACCCCTCTTTCCCACGCTTCCACGGAATCGCGACTCTACCGCCATGACGCCGAGAGCCGTAATGCGATCGGTGCTCGAGAGCACATCCCCACGTAGATGATCCGTGCTCTCCGTCACCGCACATCGACATCGTTCCTCCCGGAGCCGCGCGTCGGCGACGGCGAACCGCCTCGGAGCGTGGGTTTTCCCTCACGCTCCGGAGCGCCCCCCATCCATGCCGCCGCCCATGAACCACGCATGATCAGGACCTTTCGACGAGGCCGGCCGTGCAGATTGCCCGGACCGTTGGGGCCAACCACTACCCTGTCACCCTGGCTCACGCATCGGGCGGCCTGATAGCAAGAAATCCACTCGACGGTGAGGTGACCATGGATGCGATCCTTGTGGTGAAGGAGGAGTTTCGGCGGCTGCTGAAGGCCCGGGCCCGGACGCTCGGCCTCACCAAGGGCGCCATCGAGGTGCTAGTGGACCATGCCGACCGACCCATCGTCGCGCGCGCGGGGAGTCGCGTGGGCGGCACGGAGGACTGCTCGGACTACGTCCGCGTCCTCGTGCAGGGCGCCGTCCGGATGGAATGTCGATACCCCGAGGTCGAATCCACGACGATGCAGTTCCTCGGATCCGGGGACTTTCTCTGCGTAGCGTCGCCGGAGCCGCATATGCGCTGTCGGGTGTCGGTCGTCGCGCACTCCGACGTGACCATCGTCTCCGTCACACGCGCTCACGTCCTCGAGGCCATGGAGCGGATGCCCGGCGCCAACGTCAGCCGGCTCACCAGTTGGGCCTTCGTAGCGTCACAGCGAGTACTGTACCGAAAGATGCTCCTGCTCCGCTGCCCGCTGCGGCAACGCATCGTGAGCGAGTTCGTGGCGCTCGTCCCTCGCTTCGGTCGGCAAATGGATGGGGGCTGGCTCATCGACCTCGACCTGACCCACCAGGACGTGGCCGACCTGGTGATCGCATCCCGTGCGAACGTCTGCCGGGCCATCGGGGAGCTCACGAACGAGGGCTCTATCGGACGGGAAGGCCGACGGTACCGGATCGCCCAGCGGCTCGTGGGCGTCTCCCGGGATGCGTCCGACACAGCCAACACGGGTTCCGGCGTGTCGGAGGGCACACGCCCATCTCGGAAGGCCACCGTCGGTGGGTTAGCGTCCTCCCCATGGAGGACATCATGACGACGACGATCAGTCGCGTGGCAATCGGCCACTTCGGATCGGTCTTGCTTGCGGCGAGCATCGGTCTGAATGGACCAGCGCTCGATGCCTCGGCAGCGGCAACGTCCGCGTGCAGCACTTGCAACGCCAAGGCCGTCAAGCGATTCCTCCGTTCCAAGGCCGGCCTCGACTGCCGACCCGGAACGGGAGACCCCAACGAGCGGCTTCATCGAGCCGTCACCCGCTGCGCCAAGCGCCTCCAGTGCACCGTGACCGTCGAAGCCGCGGTTGCGGCCGTCCACGATTTCGTCGACTCGCTGGAGGCGAGGATCTGCGAGCCGGAGACCGGCGATGTCGCGCCATCGGACATCCACGGACCGGTTGGCCACTCGCCCGCGGCAGTCGAACCGAACGGCGCTGCATCTCTTGGGGTCGTCGCGGCGTTCTGCGCAGCCCACCCTGCGCACGATGCCGTGCCGCCACTGATGGCACTTCCAGAGGTCTCTCGGCTTCCCGACTGGTGCGACGAGGACGACGCCTATCAGGAGTTCGTCGACACGTGCGGGCAACCTCGCATCGCCTTCGTCAGCCAGGCTGCCGACCCCGCCGGCGCCGACGGCAGCATCCAGGCCCCCTTTTCCTCGATCACGGTCGCGCTCCAGGCATGCGGTCCGGTCTGTCACCTCCTGGTCGGGCCAGGCCTCTACACCGAGTCCCCGGGGGTACCGTCGTGCACGTTCATCGAGGGCGGCGTGAGCATCCAAGGCGATATCGTCGTTCCGGGCGCACCCCGGCCGCGCATCGAGGGTTCCATCAGCGCCTCGGGGAGTTCCATAACGCTGGCAAGGCTGGACGTTCAGGACACTTACGGAGCACTCCACAGCGCCGGTGACATACTCGTGAGCGACGCCGTGCTTCGCGGTGGCTACGAGGGCGGCTCGTCAGCCTGGCAGGCCCAGGGCCCGCGCATCTGCCGCTCGCACATCGCCGCCGGATACGGTGGCGCGGACGTCGCGTGGCACTCATCTCGTCTGTGGGTCGCCGGCTCCGCCGTGGCGGGGTGCTACGAAGGGCTGGCGCTGAGCTGGGGGTCTCGAGACCTGCGCGTCCTCGACTCGGTCGTCTACGGCGGCTACCAAGCCATCGGAACCAGCTGGGGCTCGGTCACCGTCGACGTGCGTGGTAGTCGACTCGCGAGCGAGCACGCCGCCGTCGATATCCACATCGCCCCGGACGAGGACGACGTCTTCCCGGTCACGTTCGACGTCCGGGTGGTCGGCAACTCAATCGCGTCCGGAACGCTCCCCGAGAGCGACCCAGATCTCGGCATCGTGGTCCGGGACAACCACCATGAGTGAACGCGTGCGTCCATACGCTGACGCCAGAAGGCGCCCGTCATGATCACGGTGCCATCCCCCACATCTCACGGGAGGACGTATTGATGTCGCTCGCCCACGCGGTGCTGACGATGGTGCGAGCGCACGAACGTCACGCCTACGAGATCACGACCCTGCTTAGCCGTCTCGTCCCCGGACCTCCATACAACCAGGGCCACATCCACGGCACGATGGCCCAGCTCGAGACGCGCGGACACGTCACGTCGCGCTACGTCTTCGCGGGACGCAACCGGAAGCGCCTGTACCGCATCACGCCACGAGGACACCAGGCATGGGCACGCTGGCGCGCGCGCCCGCTTCCTCGACCTCGTCCCACCCGGGACGAGGTCCTGCTCAGAACCGTGGTCGTCGGTCTCGACGATCCTCGGCTGCTCGAGACGGTTCTCCAGGACTATGGAAGCAGCCTGCGGCCGCCACTCGAGGCATTCGACAGCACCGCCGTGGAACTCGCGGCCTGCGAGTCCCGTTCCGAACTCCTCCTGACCCTCGCCAGCCTCCTGGTCTGCTTCCGCCAGCAAGCCGATCTGCGATGGGTAGAGCTGTGTCTGGAGCGGATCCAGACGCTGGCCGACATGCCACAAGAGGTGCGCGGCGAAACGAGCGACGACCCAGACTACGCCCCCGTCGCCCCCGCCTTGCGAACCTCGAACAGCCACAGGCAGCCGCCGAGCAGCAGGCGCTCGCGCGCCGGCGCGCCGAACGGGGACGATCCGAAGACCCGCCGCGCCTCTTCGGGCGAGAGCCCTTTGCTGAACACGCGCGGGTAGATGAGACGGAAGAACCAGTGACGTAGACGGAGGCGCTGCGCCTCGATCGCCGCCGGCGGCGCCAGGCGGTTCATCTCCGCGACCACCGCCGTCCCCCCGGGGCGCAGGACGCGATGGATCTCGCGCAGCCCGGCGACGGCATCGGGCCAGTGCTTGATGGACCCGGTGCTGACCACCACGTCGAAGAAGTCGTCGTCGAACGGCAGCGCGGCCACGTCGGCGACGTCGAAGCGCAGCCGACTCGACGCCGGCGACGCGCCGGCGTGCTCGGCCGCCAGCTCGATCATGGTGGGCGCCAAGTCGACGCCCCACACCTGGGCCCCCGGCACCTGCTCGGCGAAGTAGATGGTGAACTGCCCCGGCCCGCAGCCCGCGTCGAGGATCCGGGCCGCACCCGCGAAGTTCGGCAGCACGTCGGCGCTCAGCTCGGGCATGAGGTCGCGGAAGGCCGTCTGGACGCCGCCGTCGTACTGGCGCGCGATCCAGCCGTCCATGGGTCCCTTGCCCGTGCTGATCAGCCGCAGCGCGGCGAAGGCGGAGCGCTCCTGCCAGGCGACGAACAGGCAGAGCAGCAGGCACACCGTCGCCGGCACCGCGCTCGGCCCGAGCACCAGCAGGTGGGACGCCACCGCCCCCACCATGACGACGGCGAGACCGGCCGCCGCCGGTGTGGCCAACGGTGTGATGAGCAGCCCGAACGCGCCCAGCACCTCGGCCAGGCCGACGAGCACGCGCATCGCCTGTCCGAGGCCGAGGGTGTCGAAGCTCGCCACCGCCTCGGGGCTGCCGGAGAGCTTGAAGGCGCCGGATCCGAGGAACACCAGGGCCAGCACGACACGAGCCACCCACGAGGCCGCGGTGCGTGGAGCGCGCATGTCACCGCCCTTAGGGGAGGCGACCGGCGAGCGTCAAGGGGACGGGGCGGCGACACTTCGCCTGCGTCATGGCTCGGCGCCGCTGGTCGCCTCGCGCACGAAGACCCGAAAGCCCATCTCGCCGGGCACCATGCCGGCGGCGAGCATCGGGTCGATGCAGTCGTAGAGCGACCGCTGCACGAACCATGAGGGCCAGTGCCGCACCTCGCGGTAGCCGAGCGTGCCGGCCTGCAGGCTGGCGACCGCGCTCGCCACTGCGGTCCCTCGCTGACGTCGCGCGACCATCGCGGCGTAGACGTCGGGCAGCATGCGCCTGCACGACCTCGGCCGGCACCACGGCCATGAACGCCATGGCGAGCAGCCCGGCACGGCGACCGTACATGCGGACACCCAACGCACTCACCACCCCGACGGCCAGCACGCTGACGAGCGCCGACACGACCCGCGCGACCAGGATTCCCTCCAGGTAGACCGGCTTCACCGGCGGCGGGATGAGCCCGACGGCCACCGCCAGCGCCGTCGCCAGACCGGCGAGGTATGGGTAGAGCGTGGGGTAGACCATGCCACCCACGAAGACCCGGTTCGACTCGGTCAACGGCTCGGGCAACGCGAAGGAGTCCCACGAGAGCGGCACGAAGCTGCGCACGTGCAGCGACCAGCGCAGAATCTCGTCGGGAAACGCGAGCTGCCGCTCGATCCCCCAGCCGAGCCGCCACACGGGCAGGCCGACGGCGACCGCGATCATCGACGTCAGGAGGGGCGCCGCCCACGGGGATCGTCGGCGCGCGATCGTGGGGTCGCGTTGCGCCACCGGCAGGTCCTAGTGAGCCGCCCGCAGGGAGTCAACGAACACGCGGCTCAAACGTGGAGGCGCGGCGCGAATCAAAGTGGCCAGGGACGGAATCGAACCATCGACACTGCGATTTTCAGTCGTTAACTTGCTGTTTCACGCGGTT
>Ga0302046_10001247_pt1 | contig 23889 bp, 19 predicted proteins | sample RVTome_11_FD_200261 | JGI IMG/M metagenome (GOLD analysis project Ga0302046, IMG submission 200261) | Soil microbial communities from uranium-contaminated site in the Upper Colorado River Basin, Wyoming, United States - RVT147D111 (version 2) ... | reverse complement strand
TTCGCTGCGCGCTCTCGCGAACGCCGGCCGTCTCGTCTCCTGCGGAGGGACAAGTGGCCCCATGGTCGTGACGGACGTCCGGCGCCTCTTCTGGCACCAGTATCACATCATGGGATCCACCATGGGAACTGCAGAGGAGTTCAGGGAAATCGTCCGTGTATTGAGCCAGGGGAGGCTCAGACCACGAGTCGATTCGGTCTTCCCCATGGACCGCGCCCGGGACGCATTCGAGCGGCTACGGAGCGGCAACCAGATGGGCAAGGTGGTTGTGAGAGTAAACGAGTGATTTCATCCCGCTCACGCCAGGCTTGCGAGCGGTGTCAGGCGTTACCAGCGGAACGATGGGAATAGGAACTGTTCGAGCTCCGTTGCGCGGGGAACAGCAATCCAGGATCCCACATCTCCCACCGGGTTGAGATACAACCCTTGCGTCAGAACTTCGTTGATCGTCTCCTGAACACAGACCGCCAGGGTCTGGCCGTCGCCGGAGACGGCAAACTCAACGACCTGCCAATCGGAAGGCGTCAGGCCGACCTCCTGCCCGGTCGTCAAATCACGTTTGACAATCACGCGGGTGGTCGCGCGATCAACGCGGCGTTCGGCCACGTACGCGAGACTTCCATCGGGAAACCAGCGAGGATTGCGATAGCGGCCTTCACCATCGGTAATCAAACGTGGCTCAGATCCATCGAGTCCGCTGACATAGATCTGGCCGCGCCGGCGAAACGCCACCATTGTGCCGTCGGGTGAGACATCCGGCTGATCGCTCGATTCCCGGCCACCGGTGATCATCCGCGGGTTGGCGCCGTCCTGATCCATGATCCAGACGTGCGATACGCCAGCCTGCTGGCGCTGAAAAACGATCCGCCCGTCCGGTACCCACGAGGGCATCCCTTCGTCCGTGTCAGAGTTTGTGAGCGGGACCTGATTTGCGCCATCCGCATCGGCAATGAACAGATCCGTTTCATTGTCGCCGGCGGTTGCCGCGAACACCACGCGAAGCCCATCTGGCGAATACCGCCCCGCGAGTTCCGCCCCCTCGTGAGACGTTATCTGCCCGAGGTCATCCGGTGCTTCCGTATTGAGCGAGTAGAGGTCAGGGGATCCGGATCGCGTGGCGGAAACCAACAGCTCGCCCTGGACCATGACGCGAACGGAGTCTTCATCCCCCCACGATGTTCGGGCGATGACGGTTGTGCTTCCCCAGCCAATCGCGTTCAGCACGCCGTTATCAACGACAGCCACGGCGGAGTCGATACTCGACCAGGTCACGTTGGTCGTTCGTTGAAGCCGATCGCCGGACGTATTGAGAAGCCAAACCGTCATGTCGGCCCGCTGTCTCTTTCCAAGCACCACCTCCTGCGTTTCGATCTCGACGCCTCCGGCAACGACCGAAACGGACCACTCGGCCTCCAGACCCGGCGCCGGGCCGACGACTCGCAGCGTGACCGTTCCCTCGGTGATGGGCGTCAACGTCTGGGATTCCCGGTTGAAACGCGCAATCGTCGTATCACTCAGGGACCACCGGATAGGTGCTTCTGGAACCGGAGTGCCATCGTCCGCCGTCAGAACTGCTTCAAACGCGAGGTTTCCGCCCAGAGGAACCATGACAGGTCCCTGCGACGGCGAAATGTCCATCGCGGCCACCGCTGCGTGGACGTTGACGCGAACCGCATGCTGCTGCCCAAATCCATTCACGATTACATCGGCGGCACCGCGTCGAATCGCCGTTACAGCACCCAGAGGTGTGACGTTGAGGACCGTTGGATCAGAGGATGCCCAGCGCAACTGCCGATTGGCAACCGTTCGATAATCCTGGTCCACGACGACGATCTGAAGGGTATCCGAGTCCAACGGAGCCATCGAGAGCTGGTTCGTCGTGAACGAGAGACTCGCGTTGTCCACCCGTACGAGAGCCCGCCCGACAACCCCGTTAGGTGTCTCTCCTTCGATCACACCCTGTCCGGGCGAAATGCCCACCACGCGTCCCGTCTCGTTTACGCTCGCAACTGTCTGAAGCAGGGATCTCCAGGTCACAATCGTCCGTTGCGCAGGTTCACCCGCGGCGTTGAGAAAAACGGGGCGGAGCTGGACCTCTTCAGTGGGGAGGAGCAGGACTGTCGAAGGCTCTATTCGGAAAGACACGGTCTCACCGGTTCCCGCGGGGATGCCGCTCAGGTCAGGACCGAGAATGGTGACTTCAGCCACGGCCGTTACGCCACCGGATGCGACTCTCACCACGGCACGGCCCAACGAGACGCCTTCCAGATACAGGATGTTGGGCGTGGTTTGGTCCTGCACGACATTTACCACGCCGCCATCTGTCTCCCAGGAAAACTCGGCATCCGTCACGACATTTCCGGCAGCGTCAAACGCGGTGACCAGGACACTCCTGCGTTCGCCGGGTTGCAGTTGCACCGTCGACGGTGCGATCTGCAGCTCGCTCACCTGTGCGCGGGTACTACCCGGCAGTCCTATAGACATGATGCACAGAAAACCGGCCCAACCCAACGGACCGGCGTGACGCTTTGTAGGCTCAGCTAAGTCATTGTAAAAAAACATGTTACGCCCGTGTCCCAGTGGATCAGCACCGTCAGACTCTATCTCAGAGGGGATGCACTGAACACCCGGCCTGGCCCACTTGTCCCCCAGAGGATCGGCCACCTCGGTTGTGCTTCTGAAGGAATCACTCGAGACCTCAACGCGCAATCGTCGCACCACCCCTTGCGGTAGTACTTGGGCAGGTAAAGAATTGGAGCGCGACTCAAGGAGGAATACATGAGCTCCGGAATCAGCGACCACGACGGAAGCGGGCCCAGTATGTGGGACCCCGCCCCTCCTGTCCCACCAGCGAAACCTGCGGAACCGAAACCAGCCCCACTGTGGTCTTCGATTCCAGAGAAGCCCGGCGAGCCTGGCGCTCCGCAGAAGCCATCAAAGCCAGAGCCAGCCCGACCAGCGAAGGCCACTGTGGCTAAACCAGCGGAGGAAAAAGCGCCTTCGAAGCCGGCGACTCCCGCAACGGCACCGAAGGCCGCGGTGAAAAAGAAAACTGCGAAGAAATCTGTAGCGAAGTCGACAACACAGAAGGCGACGACGAAGGCGGCTACAAAAACCAAAGCCAAACGAACCGCGAGGAAAAAGGTGAATCGTAAAGTGGCCAAGCAGGTGCGCCGGGCAAAGAAGAGCGTCGCGAAGGGCGTCAAGCGCGCAAAGAAGACGGCGAAGCGATCGGCAAAGCGGGCCAAGAAGGCGGCCTCCAAGAAAGCCAAGGGTGTGAAACGCGCCGCCACGAAGCGGGCAAAGAAGGCAAAGCGTAGTGCATCGCGTAGCCTGGCCAAGGGAAGGAAGGTGGCCGGCAAGAAGATGAAATCCGCGCGGAAACGAGCGACCGCGAGCGCAAAGCGGGGAGGTAAGAATCTCGCCAGGGGCGCAAAGAAAGTAGCCTCACGTGCGGGAAAAGCCGCCGCGAAGGGACTGTCGAAGGCCAAGGCGGCCGCCCGGAAACGATTGAGGAAATAGCAACGACGGCGTGAAAGGGTCGTTGGGGAACCTCGGCACAGAGTCGTGCGCTGGTACCTCAGGGAGCAGTCGGAGGCGATAAGAAGAGCGGGGCACCGGAAACCCCGGGTTACCGGTGCTACCGTCGCCTCCCACCGCTCCCTACCGCTTTTTCACCGCGACCAGAAAATCGCTACGCCGCACGTCGATCCCGGAAGGGCGAATCGCGGTGGCACTTGCGAGGGCGAGTAAAACTCAATGGCGGCCAGGGCACTCATGCCGATCATGTTGTCGACATCGGTCGTCTGTGAATCTCCCAGATAGACACCATCCAGAAACAGCAAAACCGGACATTCCGTCACGGCCGCGGCTTGCAGGCCTGACGCTAGATCCGTCCGGCTCGGATCGATGCGTGTGACGCGCTGACCGATGTCCCGTGACGGGACAATCTGGTACTTCCTGGTGTCACCGGCGAACCCGTACAGGGGATTTGGCAGGACGCGCACACCTCTCATCCGCCTCAGCAAGTCCGTCGGAACTGACGGATTCCAGTCTTCAAACTCCTCACGGGTCAGAAAGCTTCCGAATCCGCGGTTGCGGCGGTCCTCGAACCCCGTGGCGGTCGGCACCCCTCGCTCGGCTTCGACGACGATCGGATCGAGGGTGATGGCGTCCGTGCTGGCGCGTTTCATTCGCAAGGAGTCTCGGGCGATGACAATTCTTTCGTGAGGTTCCACGGACACGGATCGACGCAGCATGCGGAATCCCAGCTTCCGAAAGGCGAGCCAGACCGGGCCCTCTGGAACACCCGTGAACTCGAACCTGCCTCCTTCGTCAGTCTGCTTCGTGCTGAACGTGCCGTCGATTCGCACGTCAACGCCGTCCAATGCCTTCCCGGTCGCATCGTCCACGACCACGCCGGAGAGGTTTGCCCGATGCGAAGCGGCCGGAACGAGATCCAGATCCAGTCGCGCGACCGGATATCGCAATGCATGCAGCTCCCGATCGCCAATTTGGACCGAGCGCTGGTTGAACGTGACATCCGTAAACGGGGTGCTGCGCGTGTCTATGACGCCGTTTACCACAATGGCCTGACCAACCGGAACGTCGCAGAGCGAATACATACCCAGGCTGTCCGTGCGGACAGTGTTTTCAACCCGGTCCGTGGTGAAACCGCGCAAGCCCTCCGGTACAATGGCGCGCGAGACCGTCACGAGAACACCGGGCACGGCTCGTCCGCTCTCCGAGTCGTGGACAACACCGATCAGGGTACGGCGTCCGCCAGCCGGTGGTTGGCCACCACACCGATTGGCGAGGATTTTCGGAAGGGATGGCACAGCCAATGAAACGTTCCGGGCTGCACCGGATGGCAACTCCAGTGTCAGGGGCGTGGAAACAAATCCAATGGAGTCCAGCTTGGGGTGACCGAACACAAGGTCGTAGATTCCGTCGAGTTCTCCGGCAATAAAAAACTCACCGCGTTCATCAGTAGTCGCCCAGTGCCTGGTTCCGGACAGCGCAACGAGCGCGCCAACGAGTGGCAGGTCAGTCAAACTGTCGTGTACCGATCCAGACAATACTGTCACGTCCTGATCGGACCAGGTCAGGTTGCTCGCGGCATGCGTGATCTCGATTGCGGAAGCACCGACCTCTTCGAGACCCACGTAGCGAGTCAGCTCGCTCGCTGAATCGTGATCCGCGACCAATATGGGTGTCCGAATCTTCCACGCGTTCGGGACCCACGGACCCGAAGCGACCTGTGCAAAGGATATCCTGCCACCGATGAGAGAATCACGCAGACCTGTCGGGTCATTCAGAAACCTGAACTCGAGACTCTCCAACGCCCGTGACTCATTGTCCACGTGGATGGTTCCCGCTAGGGCCGCTCGCGCCACATCGTGCCTGGGCGCGAACTCGAGTCCGTGGGAGCCCGACGCGGCTGGTTGTTGCCATACGCAGTACAGATCGAGAAACCGATCGTTGAGCAACGTTTCCGGAACAGGGGAGTAGTACGACCACTCACCGGACGGTTCACGAACGACAAACCCCGAATCAAGTAATTGCTCGGGCCTTGCGGACGAAATTGGCAGAGTCCTCAAGTCGGTCACGACCGAATCGGTCTCGTCGACGACGCGGGCAGTGCGCGTGAGCAGTCGACGGTGCAACCTGACCGTGTACCTCAGGTCACCGCTCTTCGCGGTCGAGTCCGCGGATTGCAGCGCGCCCCGCACACCGGCCCACACGGCCATCGGAACGCTGTCGGTCGGCGCCGCGCAGACGTCCGAGGAACTGCCGGCCGAGCGGTTCTGCACGCCCCGCAGCGACGATGCGAACACGCTCGCAGCCGCGATCGTAGCAACAAGCACCATGGTAGACGCGCGGACCATAAGGGTAAGATGGGCACGCCGCGCAAAACATGCGAGGGGTGTCGTGATCCGCACGCTGGCGCCTGGCGCCCGTTCCCTGCGTTTACAAATGCAACGGTCGCCATCATTTGGAGCACGGTAAACACGCTTTCGACCTTCCCGCCGCTCCATTCTGCTACCTGCTGCCTCCAAAAACCGGCACCAGCCCCGACGGCACTGCACCCGGTACTTGCAGCAACACCGGGTCCAGAACCGTGCCAGGATCTGTAAGCGCCCGCAGAAATGACACGAGATCGCTCACCTCATCGCTCGTCAGGTCCAGCGGGATCTGCAACGCAACCTCAATGTCCGTGTCGGTGACGTTGGGGTTTCTTGGACGTGCGCCGGCGTTATAGAACGCCACGACTTCCTCGAGCGTCTCGAACACACCCGAGTGCATATAGGGCGGCGTCAGCTCGACATTCCGAAGACTCGGCACACGGAACGCGTAACGATCCTGGAGCTGACCAGTGTGTTCCTCGCGTCCCGTATCGTCGCCCGGAATCGCCGATTTTCCCGGTCCTTCCTGTGGCGTACCCGTTACGCGAAACAGGAAATTGCTGAACATCGCGCCCCGATGACACAAGCTGCATTTGCCGCCGGTAAAAAAGACTTCCAGTCCGCGCTTCTGTGCGGGGGTCAGGGCTTCGTCGTCACCGGCCAGCATGCGATCATACGGTGTGTTGACGGTTATGAGTTCCCGCTGATAGGCACCCAGCGCACGAGCGAGACGTGACGCCGTCACCGCGACCGTGACAGTGTCCGCACCCTCGTCGGCAAACGCACCACGAAACAACGAGACATACTCCGGGATGGCACGTAACCTATTCAGGACGCTGTCGACGGCGACAACTGCGGCCTCCTCTTCTGTTCCGGGATACGCATCGCCCCGCATCTCGGCCCTCGATGCAATGGGCATGAGGGCCTGGGCTTCCAGACCCGTCGCCCGGCCGTCCCAGAACAGCGGGGCCAGGTGGGAAGGAACGCCGCTGGCATCCATCGCGAACGCTACGTTGAGAATGGTCTGGGTATTCCGCGGCTCGTCAGGAATTGGAGAACCCGTCACGTCAGACACTGAGAGCTGCCGACCGGGTCCGAGGCCGACTCCGCTAACGCCGGCACCGAACTGACGGCCATCCGTAAACGCAAACATGGGGTGATGGCAGGTACCACAGGCAACGTCCTGTTCACCACCGAGAATTGGGTCGAAGAAGAGAAGTCGCCCCAAGGACACTCGTTCAGGGTGCGGCAGATTGTCGGGTGGGTACGGTATGTCGCCAACGGCTTCCAGATCGAATCTGGCAATCAGCTCGGCAGCTGTAGGAGCCACGGGACCGTCATCGCAGCCCAATAGCAGCGCGACCAACCCGGGAGCGGACCACAACAGCCCGATTGACAGATGGTGAACGCGCAGGGCAGGGAACATGACGCTCCAGAGATGCTTATAGTTGGTCCGCAGTCGATGAGCGGACTCTGCACAAGTCATACGCGTATGGTGCGCGGGTCCCGCACACGCGGCGGACGTCGGGCCGAGTCGTCGCGCCATTGGGCCGAGCCTCAACCAGCGGGCGCTCCGGCCGCTGCTGTTCGCGGGGAAAGCCAAGTGGTACGAGGGTCGCCGCTCGTTGACGCGTCCTCCGGGACTCACCACACCACATGTGCAGAGCGCCCCTACGGCGCGATCGTCATCACAGTGGACACAATGACTGGTGACAGGCGTTCCGTGGTTGTACCGTCACCGAGCTGGCTGCGCTGGTTGAAGCCCCAGCAATAGGTATCGCCACCGACCGCGATGGCACAGGTATGCACTCGTCCCGCGGCGATCCTCGCGAATTGATGCCCACCGACGACGTCGAGCGGCATCGCGCTGTTGCTGCGGGTTCCATTTCCAAGTTGTCCAAACTGGTTCAGCCCCCAACAATAGGCTGCTCCATCCGAGGTGATACCACACGTGTGATCACCTCCCACCGACAATGAAGCGAAGACAGGACCCTCCACCTCCGAGGGGAGCAACTCGTTCGCGGAAGACGAACTGCCCACCTGTCCGTTCGAGTTGAGTCCCCAGCAGTACGCTACGCCCTGAGTCGTCAGGCCGCAGGAATGGCCGTCCCCTGCGCCAAGGGATACAAACGACAGACCACCCTGTACCTGGCGCGGTTCGATACTCCCCATGAGATCGCCGGTGCCGAGCTGTCCGTCCGTGCCGGCCCCCCAGCAGAACGCCGTGCCATCCATTGTCAGGCCGCATCGGTGATCGCCGCCTGTCGCGATGGTCGTGAAGGAAAGATCGCCTTCCACGCGCACCGGGACTGCGCTGATCACCGTAGAGTCATTGGTGGTTGAGCCGTCGCTGCGCGCGCCCCAACAATACGCATCGCCATGTCCCATCACCCCACAGGTGTGACCACCGCCCGCGGAGACCTCGACGAACGTCACGTCGGTATCGACGCGCACAGGTACACTGCTACGTCCCTGAAATATTCCGTGGCCCAGTTGGCCCGTGACATTGAATCCCCAGCAATAGGTGATCTCTTCGACCGTTATTCCACACGTGTGAAACGCACCAGCGCTGAAATGGGTGAAGGCGTGGCCGTCGACCACCTGACGGGGATGACTCTCATGCACGGCGAAAGAACCGAGTCCCAACTGACCAACTTCATTCCCGCCCCAGCAATACGCTTCTCCGTTCTGATTGAGCGCGCACGTGTGGTCGTTGCCTGCTACAATGGAGAAAAACTCGAATTCGACGGGATCCTCGCCGATGACACCGGTAGCGGGTTCCTCACCGCACGCAACGAGAGTCAACAGGGAGAAGAGAGCAACGGAACGCCCGGTGAGGCCGAAGCACATTGCGGGTGTAACCATCAATCGAGCAACTGGACGGGTTCTCCGGATATTACTTCCTGACGCCTGGGGTCGCCAGCCCGGGGGCCATATCGTCGTTGGCGCATCATGAGTATGCGATTAGGTTGGGGATAGTCCTCTTCTCCGGGTCGTTTAGCCATGCTTCGAGGTACGCGTCCATTGGGTAAGACCTGCGTCACCGCCGCCGCGTTGGCGGGAGCAGTGGCTTGTGCGTCTCAGCCCGGTGTTCAGGCGCCCGATGCCAACCTCCCGTGCCTGTCTTTGACAGGAGCAGGCGAAACCGTCGGCGACCGGCACCGACTGAAAGGTAGTGCAATCTTCAACTTCGAAGGTGAGGAGCGGACGGTACAGGTCGGTCTGTATCTCTTCGACATGACCCCGACATCCGTTGGAGGCCTGCTGGTCGACACCCAATATCAGTTCAACCTGGGCAATGGCGATTCGTTCCTGACGCGAGACGACGTCCATTTTGATCCGACGCTCGAGTCGGGCACCTATAACTTCAATGTCCCCCTGACCATCTTTGACGCATCGGGTATGTTCTCTCACCTGGTCAACAAGCGGCCCGTGGCGTTGTCAGCAGAGATTACGTTCGGCCCGCCGAGAAACCTCGGGGACGCACAGTCAGCCGTCGAATTCTTTGAGGTGAGCGGACGGATCTGCGAATAGACGACAGCCCAACGAGAAAAAAAGAGGCGGCCCAAGTGAGCCGCCTCTTTTCTATTCTTCCCAGGATACGCCTACGGGTTACGATCGATGCAACCTGAGAAATTCGGGTTGTTCTCCTCGTCCACTGGCACGATGAAGTTCACATCGATGCCATACTGCGCACCCGGCTTCCAATACGGCCCAACCGGCAGGATGGTGGCCGCATCCCGGCCGTATTGCCGGATCAACCGCCGAGCGTCCGCCAGACGTTGACCGGTGGAGAAGTTCCAGAATGCGCGCTCTCTGAAATGCAGATCTTCGCGCGCAGCCTGTGTGCCCGGATCTGCCAACGCCGGAAGCGTCCCGGCATCATCTCCCAGGAGCACTGGAGCCAGCGTGGGCCAGGCCGCCCTCAGATCGTTCAGGATCTGGAGCCACGTCGCCGGGGCCGCAGCCAACTGCGCTTCGGCCTCGATAAGGCGGGCTTCAACACCGGTGGCCAGACGCACGTCGTCATCCCGACTCGTGTAGTTCGAGAAGTGCCAGTTGTCGCCAACGGCCGGCGTGCCAGGAACCTGCTCCGAGGTATCAAACGCGCAACCTGCACAGAGCAGCGAGGTGATTCGCGGGTCTCCCGAAGTTCGGAAATCCAACCCGTTCTGCCCCTCGGAATCGCCCAGTGACCAGCGTCCAATGCTGACGTTGAATTCGTAGATCGAGTTACGTTCGCCAGCGGAGTTGGACGAGTGACGGTGCCACTTGACGAAGTCGTCGGCGACGCCGGAAACGGCAGCCGCGGCGCCCGGGTAATCCCCTTTGCCAAGCAACGCCCGGCCCACACCAACGCGGGCCGCGTTGGCCACGTCCGCTGCCACACCGCCCGCGCTGATCGCGGACTGGAATCGCGCGATGGCACGATCGAAGATCTCCACGTTCGTCTCCGGCGCACCGTATTCGGTGTCACCGGTTTCGGGCTGGAGACTGAACGGCACACCGTTGCAGTAGTTTTCGGCAAAGGCGAGGTACGTGAATCCGGCGTACAAGCTCATCTCGCCCACGCGCGGATCGGTATCACCTCCCGGTGCCTCCAACAGCTTTCCGGTCGTCACCTCCAGGGAGTTTCTTGCGCCCTGCAGATTGCGGAACATGCCTTCCATGTTGCCGTTGTCGTCCGTGATCTGGCGGGAGTCCATACGGAACCGGGTCACGAACGTACCCGAGTGCATCCACTCGTCCGTGAACAACCCTGTGACCATGATCACGGCGTCCGTCTGGCCGCCACCGGCATACGCAACAGTGAACTCACCCAGAGCGCCGTTGCGCAGTGTCTGAAGTCCGATGTCGCCTTCGAGGCTACCGGGTGTCACGATATCCGGGTCGGTCACGTTGAGGATGTTTTCGCAGGCTGCCAGCGGCAAGGCCAGCAGGAGAGAAAACACGGCTGATTTCCTTTTCATGTTGTATCTCATATTCCTTTCCCTCCCTTAGAACGAGAAGGCCAACCGGGCCGTCCAGTACCGGACTTGCGGCTGAGTAAGGAAGTCGCGACTGCCAAAGTTGTTCACCGATTCCTGAACTTCCGGATCCGAACCTTCGTAGTCCGTGATGGTCGCGAGGTTGCGGCCTGTGAAGATCAGCCGCAGGTTCTGCGTCCGCACCGCCCGCGCCCAACTCGCAGGAGCGTTGAAGGTCAGGGACACTTCCCGCAACTTGATGAACCAGCCGGGTTCCAGGAATCCCGCATTCGTCGCAACGGCGGACCGACGCGTTTGCGCCTGAGCCTGGTCTTCCAGGCTCGCCGTCGGGTCATTGAGGCCACGGCAAATATTGAAGCCGCAACGGAAAGCCTCCGTCAGGTTGTACTTTTTGTGACCGCCGCGATAGTCGAACAGACCACTCAAGCGAACGCGATTGTTGAAGAGTTCGAAGCTGTTGAAGAACGACACTTCATATCGCGGAATGGGGTATCCGAGGAACACGGTCGAATCCGTCGACCCGTCACCATCGAGATCGTAGTTGAGTTCCGTCAGATCGATGATACCGTCGCCGTTGGCATCGCTGTACGTGAAGTCTTCATCGAAGAACGCCCCTAGCGGGTACCCCTTCTGATGCTTCTGGGCACCAATGATGATTGGCTCCACTTCCTTGAGGCAGTTCGACGCATCGTTCGGGTCGACCTGGTCACACCCGAGATCCACGATTTCGTTGTCGTTGGTCGAACCGCTCAACGACATGTTCCACGAAAGCGCGTTACTCTCTAGAATCGATGCGTTCAGTATCGCTTCAAAACCCCAGTTCTTCGTCTCACCGATGTTCTCGATCCGGGTGTTCGTCAAGCCGAGTGAGGGCGGCAGGTTCCGGTTGATCAACGCGTCCGTCGTGCGCCGGTTGTAGTACGTACCCTCGAGTCCGAGTCTGCCGCCGAGCATCGAAGCATCGAAGCCGAACTCTAACTCCGTGGAACGCTCTGGTTTGAGTTCTACATTGCCCGCGCCCGCGATGGTGACACCGACCTGCTCGCCCGCGTCGTCCACGACCGCAGTCCCGTTGTAGAACAACACCGCGTCGTTGGACCCCGGCTGTTGCCCGGACTGACCGTATGCCCCCCGCAACTTGAAGTTGTCCAGGAAGCCAACGCCCTGGTCGATCAAGAGCAGCGAGGCACCGAACTTGGGATAGAGCACCAGGCTGAAGTCCTGACCGAACGCCGAGTTGTCGTCGGCACGAATAGCACCCGTCAGGAAGAAGCGGTCGTTGATACCGACTTGTTGTTCAATGAAGGTTCCCAGCGTTCGCGACTCGGCGAAGTCCTCATCGATGAACTGCGTGGATGCGGACTTGTTGGAACCGGACCCGGGGGCCAGGATCTGGCCCGTCGTCTCGGTCTGTTCCAGGTTGCGACGGAAATACTGCAACGCCACCGAAGTCTTGGAGCTTACGGAGTTACTCAACTGGAACTGCGCGCTCAGCCCCGCATCCATCGTGTACCGCAGAATCGTGGTACGGTCTGACGTGCGGTTTCCCTGGCGCCGGGTACCCGAACTCGGACCCGTGCCGGTCGCCTGGAACTGAATGTCACGGATGGAAGTGTGATCCACCCCGCCCGTCAAGTTCCCCTGCAACCATGTTGTGGGACGCCAGGTTGTCGTGACGGAACCCGTGAAGCGTTCCAGTCCCTGCTTACCCTCGATGAAGAAAACCTCTTCCGGCGCTGAGAATCCCCAGCCACCACCGGCCGTGCTATCCGTCCCGCCGAGCAAACCGCTTGGCAGCATGCCGAGGGAGTTGTTGTCGTTCTGCGGCAACCAGGTGTCGGAACTCACGAAGCCTGTTGAGACGCGAACATCAGCTTTTTCACCCATTCTGGCCTGCAGATTGGCCCGCAGGTTTCCTCGTTCGATCCGGTTTGGCTCTTCCGCGTACGACGGTATGACACCGCCGGCCGTGAGGATCGAATCAACCGTTGCACCTGGCAATCCATAAACGCCGTTCTCGACCTCCCACTCACCGCCGATGTAGTAGGTGACGTCCTGACTGCCGCCCTGGACGTTCAGGCCGTACTGCTGGCGATTGCCGTCCTTGAACGGAGCCGTCCGCGAACTCCCCAGCGGGTTGGCGGTACGGATGGATTCCTGGACACAGCTACCCTGTCCGGCGTCGTTCAGTCGACAGGCGGTACCCGCCGCACTGAGGCCGAGATAGTTGTCCGGCCATGCCGTGATCTCCTGCGAGATGCCACGCTCCACCCACGCGTTCCAGCGGGGGGCACCTGCACGGCCCTGTTTGGTCGTGATGACAATCACACCGTTCGCGGCCTCGGTACCGTACAGGGCGGCGGCTGACGGGCCTTTGACGATTTCGATGCTCTCGATGTCTTCAGGATTGAAGTCATTCATTCTCGAGATGCTCTGACCGCCTGTGCCGAAACCCACGCTGCTCTCGGCGTTCTCGACACGAATGCCGTCGACGACGAGCAACGGATCGTTCGTCAGCGAGATGCTGCTCGATCCGCGAATGCGGACCTGTTGTGCGGTACCGGCCGTGCCGCTCGTGGCCAGGATCTGAACACCGGTGGCGCGGCCCTGGATGAGACTGCCGATATCCGTCGGCATAACCTCTTCCGTCACGCGGGACGCGTCGATAGTGGATACCGAGTTGGCGACCTCACGCTTTCTGGTTTCACCCGTCGCCGTGACCACGATCTCGTCGAGGCTCACCACCGCTCGCGAAACCTCGAAGGTCAGCTCCGGAGTTCCCGCGGCAGCGACAGTGACCACGCCGACCGCCGATTCGTAGCCGATCGCAATCGCACGGATCGTCACCTGTCCGAGCGAGAGGTTACGAAGAGTGAATCGACCTTCGTCGTTACTCGACACGGCGATATTCGTCCCGACCACCAGAACGCGAGCACCCTGAATGGGCGCACCCGTCTGCGAGTCGGTGATGCGACCGGTCAGCGTACCGGTCTGTTGGCCATGTACCTCATTGGTCGCCACGAAAAACGCCGCGACGAACGCAAAGGCGGAGGCCATGCGAACAAAACGTTTAAACAACATAGGCACCTCTCAGATTGACGCTCGTGCGTACAAACGAACAACACGACCGGCACGCTTGACTGCGGCTCCGCGAAAGCTCGGCCAAACTCCCGGCGCACAGCACGCTCATACGGCACACCTCGACAGCAGTTGCCGAGGATTTTGATTGCCGTTAGGCCCTGTAAGGAATCACGCACCCGGAGCAGAATCCGGAATGCGCACTAGGCATCCTTTTCTCAAGAGGGGAAAAGGAAGCCTGTTGAAAAGCTACGAGTTGAAAGGGCCTTGTCCAGACCAAAGACCCGACTTTCGACGTCCAACTTTCAACGTCCAACGTCCAACGTCCAAGTATTCTCGAAGAAAGGCGACGCCCGCGTCCAACTTCCGAGGAGCCCTTTTCAGTCCGAATTCGACAATATCAACCGCAATTGCGGCCGATATTCCCCGGTCCACCGGTCGCACCCGGTCAGCCTCCGCTACAAACACTGGCGCCATACCTGCCAATCGTTCATTATGTATGTTGCCCTTATTATCTCAGGGGTTCTTTTCCGCAGAGCCTCGCTACTCGGGTTGGGGCGGCAGTAGTCCAGCCTCCTCGAACCCCAGGACCACTCCATATGGCGTTTTCGCCAACTGAAATGACGCACGCCCTCGATGGCGTGGCGGCGTTCTTCCGGTCCCGTCAGACGCGGGCCGGAGTGGTCGCTCGTCGTCTGCTGGGTGCCTCGGCACCCGGCGATGACAGGCTCTCCCTCCAGCTCATCAACGAGCGACGGCGCCGGACCCGCATGGATGGCGGAGTCGGTGGCTGGGTGGCGGCCACGACGTTCAGTGCGTGGGAACTCATCCAGCTCGGCTGTATGCCGGATCACACAGGATTGAGCCGCATGCTGGGGTACATCCTCGATCGACAGGACAAGCCAGGACGCTTTGGAGAGGGGTGTAGCGAGAGACGGCACGCCATCGGTCACTGCCACCACTTCATCGGCGGCTTCTTCTCGCCCGGCTCAAAGGACAAAATCGTAGCCCCGCTCGCCCTGCCGTCCAGCGCCGTTTTCACGGAAGAGTGGGACGCCCGTTTCGCGGGGAGCTGTTTCGCCCTCCGCACAGCGCTTCAGGCGCGTCAGGAGCGACGTGAGCCGGTGATGCGCCATTTGCAGAGTCTCGTCTACCTCGCCGGGCGTTGGGAGCGCCAGGAATTCCCGGTCGCACCGGATCTGGCCCTGACCGCCATGGCCTCCGTTGCCGCAGCTCCGCTCCCCCATCGCGAGCACGCCGAACGGATGGCCGAGCGGATCGTGGCCGACCAGCGCCCGGACGGGACGTGGGAGAAGGCCACAACCCTCCACGCCCTCGATTCCCTCTTGACACTGACGTCGAAAAACGCCCGGGACGCGGTGGAGCGGTCCACCAAGGCCATACTTCCCGAACAACGGCCGGACGGGTCGTTCGACGATCACGGGAACGAAGAGAAGACCCTGATAGCGCTGCGAGCCATCTGGTCCCTGGGAATCCGCCGGGCCACACCCCGGCCCCCCCGACTTTCGCCAGCCGCCATTTCCGTACGTCATCGCTAGCACCTGCAGTCGACGTGACCCACCAGGTTTCCCACCCCGTCGTGCTGGTGCACGCCGATGAGAGCTGTCTGGGAAACCAGAACGCAACACCAAGCAGGGGCGGCGCATCCGCTTTCGTCGAGATGCACTCGGACGCTGGTATCGATCGCAAGGACTTTTACCTTTCATCACCCGACACGACGAATAACCGTATGGCTCTGATCGGGGCATCGAAGCTGATGGCCTTGATCACCGGGCAGATCGGGACGCGCGTCATAACGTACTGTTCCGATTCGCAATACCTGGTGAAGGGGATGAATGAGTGGATTCACTCCTGGAAAGCCAGGAGTTGGAACCGACGCGGGGGCCCGATCGAGAATCTCGAAATGTGGCAGACACTGGATCGGGCAGCGGCACAACACCGGGTGACTTTCAAATGGGTACGGGGCCACGCCGGCAATCCCAAGAACGAATACGCGGACCACCTGGCCGTGCGCGCAGCCGAACTGCAGACGGACAGCGGCGGGCTGGTGAAGTCAGGATGGGACGGCTGGATCCTGGACCAGAACAGGCGCGGAGCTTTTGCCAATTTCAACGCCGATGATCACTTCTACGACATTACCCGGACGCCGAGCGGGAGGTAGTGTGTTCAAGGACGGGGTGGCCACCAACACTCATCCCCTCAATGTGCTCGCGGAGGGAACCGAAATCGACGACGACCGGATTCCCCTTTACGAAGTGTACATGCGCATGGCAGAGGAGCTGGCGAAGCGGTCGACATGCAAGCGGCTGCAGGTTGGCACCGTGATCACGGATGCCCGGCTCGAGAATGTTCTGGCCATCGGGTACAACGGAAATGCCCGAGGTCTGCCCAATCGATGTGATACGGCTGTTCCAGGGCAGTGCGGGTGCATTCACTCGGAGGTCAATGCCCTGGTCAAGGCACCCGGCGCCGTGAAGGACAAAGTCGTATTCCTGACCAACAGTCCGTGTGTGATGTGTGCCAAGTTGATAATAAACTCTGGAGTGACTCACCTGTTTTATCGTGAGGCGTACCGGGATCCGACGGGCATCGAGCTATTGGACATGGCTGGCATCGAACCGGTAGAGTACAATCGCTGGCGCGACCGGTGGAGGTAGGGAATGGGGGATGTCCAGCGGTTCTTTGGCCAGTTGGTGCGCGCCCTGTCAAACGGGGAGGTTGATCGGTCCCGAGAGCCCATCGAGATCGCGGAAATCTATCAGAGTATCATGCCCTACCGGCGTTGCCGCAAAGCCCTCCGCGTCGATTCGAGTGAAGATTACGAAATGGTCCTCCTCCGCCTCCTGGCCGGGGAGGGCGGTTACGCTTCGGTGGACCCCGTCGAGGTCCAGGACGCGCTCATCGAGGAGGTCAACTCTGTCAATCCCAACCCAGGGGCCTTCCGCGAATACGCTGCTGCAAAAGTCTACCTGAACTCGAGCGCAGTTCTCACCCTGACAGCCGATTTCGATCGATATGCACCTCCTCCACCCGACCTGTCGGAGATGGAACCGGACCCGCCGGTCGAGCGCTACATCCCGAAACCTCCGCCCGAGAACGAAGCACCAACCGCCTCACGGCTCCCTTTCGTGCCAGAACCGGCAGTCCATGTCTCCCCACCACCCGGACTCCAGCAGTCGCACCTGTTCTCAGAAACGGATGGCCACCCCGGAGCCTGTCCCTCCTGCAGTCGTGACCTGCCGCGCGGCCGGCAGATCAAGTTCTGTCCGTACTGCGGCAGGAACGTCAAAGTCCGCCAATGCCCGTCGTGCGACACAGACCTGGCAAACGACTGGAAATTCTGCATCAACTGTGGTTCGACAGTCTAGCAGACACTGCCTGTGTCCCGATCGCACGACGTCTTTGTCATTGGGGGAGATGGAATCGGGCCCGAAGTAGTTGACGCCGCGATCCCCGTTGTCGAGGCCGCCCTCAGTCGAGAGTCCGCTGCGGTGAGCATCTCGTGGTATCCGTTACCCTACGGTGCGGAACACTACCTGAAAACGGGAGAGACGCTGCCCGATCAAGCGTTTGCTCGGCTTCGCGATGATGCCGATGCCATTTTGTTAGGCGCGTTGGGGGATCCCCGGATTCCAACCAACATTCATGCCCGCGACATCCTGCTGGGCCTCCGATTCCGCCTGGATCTCTATGTCAACTTCCGCCCGTGTGGCCTGCTTCACCCCTCGCTCTGTCCGCTTAGGGATTCTGCCACCGGGGTCGAGCGAACAATCGACATGGTGATCTTTCGTGAAAACACGGAGGGGAGCTATCTCGGTCGTGGCCGCGCGAGCGCGGAAGGCACGGATGAAGAAGAGCAGATCGTTGAAGAGGTGCACACCGCGCCGAAGGTGTCCCGCCTCCTGCGCGCCGCCTTCGAGTGGGCGGCCAAGCATGGGAAACAGCTCGTGACCGTGAGTGACAAGTCCAACGCCATCCCGGGTCATCGCATCTGGCGCCGAATCGCAGAAAAAGTCTCGCAGGATTTCCCCGGCGTTGAACTCGAGTTCTACTACGTTGACGCGCTCGCCATGGACATGGTCAGGAATCCCGAGCGGTTTCAGGTTATTGCGACCAGCAACCTCTTCGGTGACATCCTCTCCGACCTGGGGTCACAACTCGTGGGCGGTCTCGGCGTGGCGGCGAGTGCCAATCTCCACCCCGGCAGACCGGGACTCTTCGAGCCGGTTCACGGCTCTGCCCCACCCCTCGTTGGCACCGGCCAGGCAAACCCACTCGCCACAGTCCTGACCGCCGGGCTCATGTTGCAGGAACTGGAACTCCCCGCAGCCGCAGCCGCGGTTCAGCACGCGGTCTCGACCTCCATCCATGAGGGTGTGACGACACCGGATCTGGGCGGCCGCGCAACGACCGTCGAAGTGAGCGCGTTCCTCGCAGACGTCGCTCGAGGTTAGCGTTCCCCGACCCCGAGCTCCCTGGGGATGCTGTATACAAGTCCTGCGCTGGTCCGTCCGGTCCGGGTAATTACCTTAGGGATGCTCTGCACAAGTTCGTATGGTGGTCCCGAGGGACGCGGCGGCGAGGTCGCACATCTCCCACCGGGCCCCTACGAAGACGTTGACAGGACGGATTCCGGGGAAGCGATGAAAACACAGGGAAGAGACAGGAACGTGGTTTTTCTTTCCGGAACCCGAAGCGGTTTCGGCTCTTTTGGCGGAACCCTGAAGGATTTCTCCGCTACACAGCTCGGGGCAATCACTGCAAAGCACGCCATCGAGCGGTCGGGGGTGCCGCCAGGGGAATTCGACCACGTCGTGTTCGGCAACGCTCAGCAAACCTCCGCCGATGCCATTTACCTCGCGCGCCACGTGGGCCTGCAATCGGGCCTCTCTATTGAAACACCAGCTGTGACGGTCAATCGACTGTGTGGTTCGGGATTCGAATCTATCATTCAGGGAGCCCAACAGATCCTCCTCGATGAGTCGCGCGTCGTCCTGGCTGGCGGTGCCGAATCGATGAGTCAGGCACCGCACGTGGTACGCGGCGCCCGCTGGGGCATCCGACTCGGACCGCAGGCCCAGTTCGAGGACTCCCTGTGGGAGGCCCTGACTGATCCGCAGTGTGGTTTCTCGATGGCTGAAACCGCCGAGAAGCTCGCAGAGAAGTACAAACTGAATCGGAGAGATGTTGATGACGTGGCAGTCCGCAGTCAGCAACGCTCCGCACAAGCCTGGAAAGACTGCATCTTTACCGACGAGGTGGTCCCGGTTCCCGTCAAGAACCGAAAGACCAGGGAGACGGAGGATTGGGCGGCTGACGAACACATTCGTGCCAATACTACGCAGGCGATCCTGGCCGGCCTGAAGCCCTATTTCAAGAAGGACGGACTCGTGACCGCAGGGAACGCTTCGGGTATCTGCGACGGAGCGGCGGCCACGGTGATTGCGTCAGAGGACTTCGCGGAATCCAACGGCCTGAAGCCGCTGGGCCGACTTGTTTCCTGGGCGGTTGCCGGTGTCGAGCCTCAATTCATGGGGATCGGACCGGCACCGGCTTCCCGGAAGGCACTCGAGAAGGCGGGGTTGAGCCTGAGTGACATCGACCTCGTTGAGATCAATGAAGCGTTTGCTCCCCAGTATCTGGCCGTTGAACGGGAGCTGGGCCTGGACCCCGAAAAAACCAACGTGCATGGTGGCGCGATAGCCATCGGGCACCCCCTCGCAGCAAGCGGAACGAGAATCACCATACATCTGCTCCATGCGCTCAGACGGTCCGGCCTTCGTTATGGTTTGGGCAGCGCGTGCATCGGTGGGGGTCAAGGGGCTGCCGTGATCGTCGAGGCATTCAGCTAACCGACCATCATGGGAAACATGGTTCCTCCCGGCGAGAAGTTTGACCGCAAGACCCTCGAGCGGATCATTCGTCGTGCGGCGGAGCTTCAGGCCAATCAACAGGAAGTCGGCGATGACCTGACCGAGGAACAAGTGATGGAACTGGGCAAGGAGGTCGGGCTGCCCTCCCGTTACGTTCAGCAGGCCATTCTGGAAGAACGGACGCAGGCGCACCAGAGTGGTGAGAAATCTCTCCTTGTGCGTTGGATAGGACCGAGGACCCTCACGGCACAGCGAACGGTGCCGGGCGATGAGGAGGATATCGAACAGGCACTCGCGTTCTGGATGGAAAGCGAAGAACTTCTCACCGTCAAGCGACGGTACCAGACCGCGACGTCATGGGAACCCAAGAAAGGATTCTTTGCGGCGATAAGACGCATGGGTGGTAAGAACTACGCCCTGTCCCGCGCTCGTGAGGTGTTGGGGGAAGTCACGCAGTTGGAACCAGGGTGGTCACACGTGCGTCTGACGGCCGATCTTTCAACGACCTGGCGCGAATCGCTGTGGGGAGCCATTGCGTTCGCCGGGGCGGGCGGGGCCATGGCCGTGATCTTCGGAGTCGCGGGGTTCGCGATACCCGCGATCATCGCCCCGCCGGCAGGCGGTCTGGCGGCCCTGTACGGCATTGGGAGCACGCGACGTCAGGCTATGGACCGGGTGACGGTGGCGCTCGAACAGATTTTGGATCGCCTCGAACATCGGGAAATCAATCCAGGAAAGGTCGACCGGACGCCGGGCGGAGAAATCGGCCGGGCCTTGACGCAGGTCCGAAGACATCTCAGGAATCTCGGGCCCGGGCAGTTCTGAAAAACCGTTTTCGCGGCACACGACACGCCGCCTAACCAAATCACCAAAGTGTTCAATGGAATCCATTTCAAACGTCGGAGTACTGGGATGTGGCCTCATGGGCCGGGGCATAGCGCAAGTTGCAGCACAAACAGGTCACAAGACGATCGTTCGAGAAGTGAGTGATGCGTTCAACGAGAAGGGCAAGGCCGCGATCGTCAAGTCGTTGGACAAACTGGTGCAGCGGGAGAAACTGTCTGGCGCTGACCGCGACGCGGCCCTCGCCAATCTCCGCTTCACCACGGACCTCAGCGCGCTGGACCAATGTGACATCGTTGTCGAGGCAGTCACGGAAGACCTCGAGATCAAGAACGATCTCTGGAAGAGTCTCGACGACATCTGTCCGGAGCGGACGATCTTTGCTTCCAACACATCCAGCCTCACGATCGCGGCGATGGCCGCTGTAACGAAGAGATCAGACCGCTTCGTGGGACTGCACTTCTTCAACCCGGTCCCCCTGATGAAACTCGTGGAGGTAGTTCGTACGGTCACCACGAGCAGGGAGAGCTTTGACAAGGCAATGGCTTTCGGGCGGGCCCTCGAAAAGGAACCGGTCGCGGCTAAAGACTCCTCGGGGTTCATCGTGAACCTGCTGCTGGTACCATATCTGATTGACGCAATCAGGGCGGTCGAGCAAGGTGTGGGATCGGTTGAAGACATTGACAAGGGGATGGTGTTAGGCACGGGTCACCCCATGGGACCGTTTACGCTGCTGGACTTTGTCGGGCTCGATACGACGTACAAGATCGCCAACATCATGTTCGACGAGTATCGGGAGAAGAGGTACGCGCCGCCCCCGTTGTTGAGGCGCATGGTGTACGCCGGTTGGTACGGCAAGAAGACCGGGAAAGGATTCTACGACTACAGCAGCGACCCACCATCCGCCTCCGACCTGGGGTTGTAACCATGTGGCAGACAGTAGCGGGGTTTCACGCGGCGGCCAATGACCTCCCGGCGGCGCTATTCGTCGCGGCCCTCGGATTCGACATCGCCGGGTTCGTCACGAAGAAGGAATCTTTACACACGGCCGCTTTCTGGACCCTCATGGTGGCGGCCGGCGGGTCGATCGTAGCCGTTGTCTCCGGCCTCCGCGCCTCGGGTATCATCGACCACGACGCTGTGATGCATCGCTCCATGATGCGGCACCGCAATCTGGCCATCGGATTCACCGCCTTGGCCGTCGGACTGTCAACGTGGCGCATTGCGCGGCGCACCGTCTTCACGGCTCGCGACGTCAAACCGTTCCTTGCCGTGAGCGTGTTGAGTGCATTGATCCTGATCTGGTCTGCCAGCCTCGGTGGCAAACTGGTCTTTCAGCACGCCGGCGGCATCGAGACCACTGTTCTGGAAGCCGTCGTCGTGGAACGGCAGGCTGGACACGCACACTCACCCGAGGCGGGACACGCCGCCGCCGATCACGAGCACAACGAAGGGAATGCGATGGTCCCGGACGGGGGCAGTGACACGACCACGGCAGGCAATGACGGAACCCACTCTCATTGACACAAAGACGGCCCCAGCGATTCGCGTCCTGACGTTCGCCGTCCTCGCCTCCATACTCGGCAACGCATGCGACCCAAGTACTGACCGCCCGGACTTCGGCCCGCTGTCCGGCGCCATCGTGGATACCATGTTGACGCCCCCCGGAACGGTGATTGACGCCCTTGCGCAGACCATAGATTCTGTCGGTATGACCGTCAGACACGAAAGCACGCGAGACGGATATCTGGAGACGAGGAGTTTTGACGTTCGCTCGGGGGTGAACCGTGGGCGAGACATTTACAATCCTGAACGGGTCATCGTGTTGCGTTTCTGGGCTGACCTGATCCCGGGACAAAGGACCCGCGTCACCGGTGAAGCGTCGTATCGAACAACGTCGGATCCATCCCTGGACAATCGGCTGGCGGAAAAAATGGCGGCACGCGATCACGAGGGTTACCTGCTCCTCGTGCAGATTCTCCGCATTACGAAGAGTCGCATCCGTGGGTGACGACCGGGCATTCTGCGAGGCGATGCTCCCAAAGGTGTCGCGGACCTTTGCGTTATGTATTCGTTTGCTTCCCGACGACCTCGAGTACCCGGTTCTCATCGCATATCTCCTGTGCCGTATCGCCGATACGGTGGAGGATACGGCCGACCTCACCGGGCAGGAAAAGCAAGACCTCCTGTGTGAGTTCGCCGCTTCTCTCGACGACCCGACGATCGACCTGGAGAGATTGAGATCATTCTTCGATCGACGGGAGATGGACGAAGAGGAACTCGCGGCCGGCGCCGACGCCGTGTTACGGGAGTTCCGTCTCCTCCGACCGGAGTATCGTGACAGGATTCGCCCATGGGTGCAGGAGATGTGCGAGGGGATGGGCCAATTTGCGCATACTACGTCCCTCCGAACCGTATCCGACCTGGAACGATATTGTTATTACGTTGCCGGTACGGTGGGTCATATGCTCACCGACCTGTACCCAATCGGTCGACCGGCCATCAACGGTGAGAAGCAGCGGCGTCTGAAGGCCCTGGCCACGAGCTTCGGGCTCGGCCTCCAGCTGACCAACATCATTAAGGATGTAGGTGACGACGGGAAACGGGGATGGATCTTCATCCCCGAGCAACTCTGCCACGAGGCTGGTATAAGCCCCGCCGACCTGCACGACGCGTCCGTGAGATCGGCCGCACAATCAGTGATGTACCGGCTGATCGACAAGGCGGAAGGTCACCTCCGAGATGCCCTCGAGTATTGCACCAATATCCCGCGACGCCAGTACGGAATCCGTCTGTTCTGTTTGACGTCTCTGTTCTTCGCGGTCAGAACACTCCGACTGGCGCGACACGATGACCGGCTGCTCGAGCCATCTCACAAGATCAAGATCAGCCGCCGTCAGGTATATTGGACGGTGGGCTTGACACGATGCCTGGCACCCAGCAACGGGCTGTTACGAACCTATTATCGCCATCTGTCCAGGGCATGAACCACGCCGACGTGTAATGCGACCGTATCTGAATCTCCTGACACACGTACTCGAACACGGCAAACCAAAGGCAGACCGGACCGGGACGGGAACCCGCAGCGTGTTTGGTCATCAAATGCGGTTCGACCTCGCCGACGGATTCCCTCTCGTCACGACCAAGAAGGTCCACCTCAAGTCCATCGTGCACGAGTTG
>Ga0302046_10001246_pt1 | contig 23903 bp, 22 predicted proteins | sample RVTome_11_FD_200261 | JGI IMG/M metagenome (GOLD analysis project Ga0302046, IMG submission 200261) | Soil microbial communities from uranium-contaminated site in the Upper Colorado River Basin, Wyoming, United States - RVT147D111 (version 2) ... | reverse complement strand
CTCGTCTACTCTTGCGTTCTGCTGTCCCGCACGCCAGCCTTCAAACGCTCGCTCACCCGGAGAATGTAATGCAGCAGGAGCCGCTGGCCGATCAGCTGGTCCAGGGATTCGCGGAGATCGGCGAATTCGTGCCGCGGCTGGGTGCGGCCATCGGCATCCTGCTGATCGGCGTGGTCACTGCCCGGCTTTTCGAGCGGGGCACGGCCTGGCTGCTGCACAGGATCGGGTTCGACCGCTGGATGCGCGAAGGCGGCGTGACCGAAGCGCTGGAGCGCTCGGGCACGACACTCGATCCGTCCGGTGTCATGGGCAAGCTGGTGTTCTGGTCGATCATGTTGCTGGTGATCATCCTGGGCGCCAATGCGCTCGGTGTATCGGCGGTCAGCGTACTGTTCGGAGAGCTGCTCGGTTACATCCCGAACGTGATCGCCGCCGTGATCGTGCTGGTGCTGGGCATCCTGCTCGGCGAGTTCATGAAGGACCTGGTCCTCGCTTCGGCCGGCGGTCTGGCCGGCGCACCGACACTCGCCCGCTCCGCCAAGGCGGCCGTCATCGTGCTCGCCACGTTCATGGGACTCGAACAGCTCGACATTGCACAGGACATCGTGCTGGTATTCTTCATTGCGGTCGTGGGTGCGGCCGCTCTGGCTACCGGGATAGCCTTCGGCTTCGGCGGCCGTGACGTCGCTGCGGAAATCGTGCGCGACTGGTATGCACGCGGCCGTCACCAGCGGGCCCAACGCACTGAGAAGAACGAAGAGCGCGGCGACCTCACATCCCCATGACGTGATAGCCGGAATCGACGTGCACGACCTCGCCCGTAATGCCTGCGGCCAGCTCGCTGCACAGGAATGCGGCCGCCCGGCCGACATCGTCCTGCGACACACCGCTGCGCAACGGTGAACGCTCCTCGACGATGGCCAGCATGCTGCGCAGGCCCTTGACACCGGCGGCCGCGAGTGTCTTGATCGGGCCTGCGCTGATGGCATTGACGCGCACGCCATCGGGCCCCAACTCGCTGGCGAGGTAGCGGACGCCGGCTTCCAGCGCGGCCTTGGCCACGCCCATCACGTTGTAGCCGGGTACGACCTTCTCCGCACCGTAGTACGACATCGTGACAATGCTGCCCCGTCGCGGTGCGAGCAGTGGAGCGGCGTGGCGGGTGAGCAGAACAAGCGAGTAGACACTGACGTCGAGTGCGAGTGTGAAGCCGGCGCGGGACGTGTCGAGGAATCGGCCCTCGAGGTCCTCGCGATTGGCGAACGCAATGGAGTGGACGAGGACGTCGATGCCGTCCGGCCAGGTTGCACGAACCTGATCGAACACGCTCAGCACCTGGGCATCATCATTGACGTCGCAGGGCAGGATGAGTTTGGCCGCCATGCTCTCGGCGAGCGGGCGCACGCGCTTCTCCAGCACGTCGGCGGCAAAAGTGAAGGCGAAGTCGGTGCAGCCGGCGGCGTGCAGTGCGCGGGCGATGCCCCAGGCGATGCTGCGCTCGTTGGCCACACCGAACACGAGGGCGCGCCGGCCCTCGAACCATTTCACGGCACCCATGCCGTCTCCATCGTGGAGCGTTTTCACTGGAACATGTCGAATGCGCTGTCGAGGTCCTTGCGCGAGTAGACGCGGAAGGAAACGAGCGTCTGGGTGCGTTCGATGCCGGGCACCTTGGCGAGATGCTCGGTGACGACATCGGCGATCTGCTCCCACTCGGGGACGCGCACAATGGCGACGAGGTCCCAGTCGCCGGAAACGGAATAGACTTCGGCGACGCCGTCGATTTCCGCGACTTCGCGGGCCGCGTCCGCGATCCTGTCGCGGTCGGCGCGGATCAGGACCACCGCAGCGACCATGTCGACCTCCGTCCGGCCAGCTCGCCGTGCAGCGCAACGGTTTCGAAAGAAGGGGGAGCGAAGGTAGGGCCGGGTCCGAGCGGGCCGCAACCCGGATGGGGGATCGACTTGCGCGTGGCCGGGAGCGACGGGATCTTTCGCCGCCCATGAACGGGAGGTCGCGTCCGGACGAACCGGAGCCGTCTGCATCGCAGATCCTGCGCGCCAATCTCGCACTGCTGGCGATGTCGTGGATCTGGGCGCTGAACTTCTCGATCGCGAAACAGGCATTGGCCACGGTGCCGCCACTCGCATTCAATGCAATGCGCTTTCCACTGGCCGTCGCCGTCGTTTCGATGGCACTGGCACGACGGGGCCGCATCACGCTGCCCGCAAGGGAGGACCGGCCACGCGTTCTGCTGCTCGGCCTGGTCGGCAACGTCCTCTATCAGCTCCTGTTCATCTTCGGTCTCGACCATTCGCGCGCCGGTACTGCAAGTGTGCTGCTGGCGGGCACGCCGATCGTGACGGCGCTGCTGGCCGCGGCATTCGGACAGGAGCGTGTGACCGGTCGCGTCTGGGCTGGCGCATTGGCGACCCTCGCGGGCATTGCGCTGGTCGTGGCGGGGACCGGCGGCGGCGGTCCGGAACCGCAGACGCTGCTGGGTGACGTGCTGCTGATCGCGGCGACGGTGTCGTGGGCGGCATTCGCGGTCGGTTGTCGTGACCTCGTGCGACGTTACGGCGCACTGCCGGTAACGGCGTGGACGTTGTGGGCCGGGACGATCGCGATCGTGCTGGTCGGCATCCCATCGACGCTGCGACTCGACCTCGCTGCGCTGAGAATCGAGGTGTGGCTCGCCATCGTGTACGCCGGTGCGTTCAGTATCGGCGTGGCGTATATGCTGTGGTCGTACGGGCTGAGCCAGCTGGGCCCGACACGCACGGGGATCTTCTCCAACCTGGTTCCCGTGTTCGCGCTGGCCGTCGCATGGCTGTGGCTGGGTGAGCAGCCGGGCACCGGTCAGCTCCTGGGTGCATTCACCATCATTGCCGGCGTGACACTGGCGCAAGGGCGGGAGCGGCTGCCGCCACCGCTGCCGATCCGGTCACCACCTCCATGAGCAGGGATCAGCACGAGCCCGGCCCGGCGCAGGAGGCGCCACCACCGCTGCGCCCTGAGCAGCGGCTGGATCCATCGATCTTCCAGCTGCCGATCGAACGCATGCGCGAGGGCTACTACTCGGACAAATACTTCCTGCACGCCCGCGATGTGCTCCTCGCCGACCGCCATTCGCCACGCGTGACAATGCAGGTGTTCCAGAAGAAACAGGCATGGCTGGGCGGTATCGACGAAGCGATCGCCATTCTGAAACTGTGTCTGAGCGACGGCTTCAGCCGCGATGATGTCGAGTTGCTCGCGCTGCGCGATGGCGACCGCATCTCGCCGTGGGAGCCGGTGCTCGACGTCACCGGCCCGTACGCGGCGTTCGCTCATCTCGAGACACTCTACCTCGGCGTTCTCGCACGGCGCACCAAGGTCGCGACCAACACGCGGCGCGTCGTGGAAGCCGCCTGGCCGAAATCCGTGATCTTCTTTCCCGCCCGTCACGATCACTGGCTGGTGCAGACAGGTGACGGCTACGCGGCACACATTGCAGGCGCGATCGGTGTGTCGACGGACGCACAGGCATCCTGGTGGGGTTCGCGCGGCGTGGGTACCGTGCCGCACGCGCTGATCGCGTGCTACGGGGGCGACACAGTGCTCGCCTCGGAGGCAGTGCTCCGCCACGTCGATGCCGGCGTACGAGTCATCGCGCTGGTCGATTTCGACAACGATTCGGTCGCTACATCGCTCGCCGTCGCGCGCGCGCTGGGCGACCGGCTGTGGGGTGTCCGCCTCGATACGTCGGAGACCATGGTCGATCGTTCCATCCTGGATCAGATGGGGAGGTTCCGGCCGACTGGCGTGAATCCGCAGCTCGTGCACAACGTACGCGCTGCACTGGACGCGAACGCCTTCCGTCACGTGCGCATTGTCGTATCCGGTGGATTCACGGCGGAGAAGATCCGCGACTTCGAAGTGACGGGTGTGCCGGTCGATTCCTACGGGGTAGGCTCATCGCTCTTCCGCGACGGCTACGATTTCACGGCCGACGTCGTGCGTGTCGACGGACGGTCGCTCGCCAAGGCAGGTCGCTCATGGCAATCCAATCCTCGCCTCGAGCGCGTGGACTGAAGCGGGGCGTCAGCGCAGACGCAGCAGAGTGAGCTGCGGCGTGCCGAACGGTGCAAAGGGACCACCGCGCAGGCCGGTGAAGGCGAGGTGAATGCGTGGCGGCGTGAGCGCGGGTGCGTGCAGCAGGAAGTAATCGTGCGCACCGCCGTTCAGTGTCTGGCTGAGGAACAGATCGGGAAACGTGTTGGGCGTTGCCGCACCAATGACGGGAACGGTGAGCGGGAAACCGCCGGCGAGGCGGCCGAGCTCGGCGCGCAAGTCGAAGGCTCCGAGGGTGAGGCGTGGCGCGAGAGTGAGGCCGGCGAGCTCGGGTGCACGGTCCGCCCAGACGGCGACGGCGAACTCGGAGAGCAGGTCGAGCCAGGTTCGTCCGGTCGCCGAGGTGACGTTGTCGGCGCCGATCGCAGTGCTACCGGTCAACTGACCGAGCAGCGCTGTACCACCATAGTGCTCGATGAGGTAGCGCACGAGGAGCCAGGCAGCGCCGCGCTCTTCGAGCGAGCCCGGCGAATCCTCCGTGACCAGATCGGTCTGCGCGACCTCACGCAGCCAGAACTGCGTTCGCACGAAGTTCGGTCGTTTGAAGTCGGTCGCCGCCACGGGATCGCCGCGCGCGAAGAACTCGTCGCCCACGAGATCCTCGGCGGCATGTGCAAGACCCTCGGAGAGCCACAGCACGTCCAGCCGGCCACCCTTGCGGTGGAAGTTGATCATGTGCTGGAACTCGTGCGCGAGGACGCCGGGCACCGTGCGCAGCACGACATCCTTGGTGCGCGCGCCGCCGTGTACGCCGTTCGGGTCCGGGACCATGCTGTAGAAGATTTCGCCGCTGTTGGTCGAGGAGCAGCGGGAGGCTTCGACCAGGTCGCAACCGTAGAAGTAGCCCGCGATGAAGCCGGCTGCGCTCTGCTCGGTCAGCGCATTCACCGCCGGTGTGAAAACGACGATGATGCGATCATTCTGATCGATGTCGGACGGTGCGCCGAAGATTTCGACGTCGGTCGAATAGATCGGATCGTCGAACAGATCACCGAACCGCTCGAGGTCGGCGGTCGTGAGCCCGCCGGCGGGTGCCTGACCGTCGACGTAGAGGATCGCGCGGTCGCTGATCGCCATGACCGTGGCATTGACTCTGCGCGTCCGGTTTTCCGTGGTGAGCACGTTGAAGTCGCGCCGGTCACCAATGTTCGGCAGCGTCGTCGCAGCCGGTGCGGCCTGTGTGTTCAAATAAGCGGACACGGGCGGGCCGAGTGTACGCTCGCGCATGCGCAGCATGGTCTCGAACGCGATTGCCCGATCGGTGTGACCTCCGCCTGGCTGCGGCCGCTGTGTCGCGACCGCAGGCGAGCCTCCGCCGATGGCGTGCAGCTCGTAGGGCAGCGCGAGAGATGCGAACGTGACGGCGTTCTGCGGCACGACGAGAAAACGCGAGCCGGGTGCGAGCAGATCGAACGGCAGACACGCGAGGTCATCAGGCCGATCGACGCGGAGCGTCTGGCCGGGCGCCAGGCTGATGGAAGGCCCGGCGGCAGCGACGGTCTGAACGGGCATGCCCGTGCTCGTCACGGCGCCAATGGCGACGCGCAGGTCGACCGTGCGACTGAGCACGCAGCGCGGCACCTGGACGTCCAGACGCGTCGTCGTCGCCGCAGTGACACGGCCGCGCAATCCACCGAACAGCACGGCGTTCTCCGACGCGACGGATCGGAACCCGGTTCCGTTCACGACGATGGTCGCGCTGGCCACGGCCGTGGTCGGCTCGACCGACTGGATGACGGGCGGCATCACGGCTCTGGCGGTGAATGCGGCCGGGTCACCGACCAGTCGGCTGGCGGTCGCCTCGATGCGGTAGACACCGGTATCGGCGCCCAGCGTGAGTCGCGCCGATGCTACGCCCAGGCCGTTGCTGGCATCCGCTGTCGTCGTGACGGCCGCGCCGCTGCCGCTCACGACGCGCCACGTCACTCGAACGTTCTCGACGACCGTACCACGCGTCGCGTCCGTCACGCGGACGCTGAGCGGTACGTCGACGATCGCACGCGGCAGTGCGAACTGGGCGTCACCATCCAGGACGGTGACGCGGACCGGCCGTTCGCCGGGTCCGGTGGACCCGTCACCCGAGCAGGCGACGAAACTCAGGGCGAGGACGGCCGCGCAGACGGATCCACCTCGCCGTCCGGGCCACCGGCGGACCTTCATCCGCATGAGGAAGGTATGCACGCCCACCGGTGCGCAGGCGGGCGCGGGGACCGACCCGTGAGACACATGGCTGTAATCCGGAACACGACGCTCCTGCTGCACCTGCGGGCCGACATGCTGCGCGCACGGCGGCGCGGGCCGCGGTCGAATGGTTAGCGGCGGCCGCCGTCCGCGTCAACGGAGCAGCATCGGCACGGGCGCCGGATGCGCTTGCGCCGCCACCACATGCACGCCATCCTTGCGCGGCCTCGCACGGGGTGGCGGGGGGAACGAACGGGAGTCGACGGCATTCATGCAGAACGGAATCCGCACCACGCTCGCACTGCTCGTCATGTCGTGCCTGCAGGCCGTACCCGGCGCCGCGCAGAACATCGAGTCTCCCTACCGCTTCCTCACGTCCCGGCAGGCGATCAACGTCTATGGCGGGTACCTGGCGACCGGCAAAGGCTCACTCGAGCTGGGTCCGCAATCGGGTCCGCTGTTCGGTGTGCGCTATGGCATTGCGATCAGCGGGCCGTTCACGCTCGAAGGCGACATCGGCTACTTCTCGCGCATGCGCGCGGTGTTCGACACGGTTCCCGGTGACACGTCGCGCCAGCGAGCGGGCGAAACGGATTTCAGCGTCATGACGGCCACGGCCTCGCTGCGCTTCAATCTGACCGGTCCGCGCACGTGGCACGGGATCCAGCCCTACGTTCAGCTCGGTGCGGGCATTGCGGTCGAGGTTTCGGGTGACTCGGAGATCGAGACCGACCTGCCCGGTGATGTGCGGCTCGACTTCGGTACCGGATTCACGGGCATTCTGGGCGGCGGCATCGACTGGTTCATGGCGGACCGTTGGGGGCTGCGGCTGGATGCGCGGAACCTGCTGTGGAAGCTCGGCACGCCACGTGCCTTCCTGATCAAGGGCGAACAGGCGAGGCTGTTGCCCGCGGATGAATGGGCGCAGAACTTCGCGCTCACGGCGAGTCTCGTCTTCCGCTTCTGAATCCGGCGCCGCAGGCCGTCGGCGCAAACGGCTCGTGCGGTGCCATGGATCTTCTCTTCGAAAGCCTTCATGAAGCAGCCCGGCTGCTGCTGGGCGGCGATCCGTACGTGTGGGATACGCTGTGGCTGTCGCTGCGCGTCTCCGGCATCGCGGTCGTGCTGGGCGTCCTGCTCGGGTTGCCCGTCGGCGTTCTGGTCGGCGTCTCGCGCTTCGCCGGCCGCCGCATCGTCGTGGCGCTCATCCACACCGGCTTCGCTCTGCCGCCCGTCGTGGTCGGCCTGTTCGTCTACGTGATGTTGTCGCGGGCCGGGCCGGCCGGACCGCTGCAGCTGCTGTTCACGCCGACGGCGATGGTCGCAGCACAGGCACTGCTCGCGTCACCCTACGTGGCCGGCATCACGCTCGCCGCCATGCAGGCCGTTCCTGCCGATGCACGGGTCCAGGCACGGGCACTGGGCGCGGCGCGCTGGCAGGCGCTGGCAGCGCACGTGCGCGAGGCGTGGCTCGGCGTGGTGGCCGCCATCATCGCAGGGTTCGGTGCGGTCATCTCGGAGGTCGGCGCAGTGCTCATGGTGGGCGGCAACATCCGTGGTGAAACGAGAGTGATGACGACGGCGATCGTGCTGGAGACGCGCCGCGGCAACTTCGCCGTCGCCATGGCGCTGGGCATTGTGCTGCTGGTCGTTGCATTCGGTGTGAACCTGCTGCTCACACGACTGCAGCAGGGTCGCGCGCGCGGCCTGCTCGCGTCGACGGCGCATCCGTGGAGCTGACGCCCATGCTGCGCGGCGACGGGCTGGTGCGTCGATACGGTGGACGCACGGTCGTGGACGTCGAGACCGTGGCCGTCGCCCGCGGCCAGGTGCTTGCCATCCTGGGCCCGAACGGCGCCGGCAAGTCGACTCTCTTCCGCCTGCTCGCCCTGGTCGAGCAGGCGGACCGCGGGCGCGTGCGGCTCGGTGGCTCCGACGTTCACGCGGGTGACACGGTCGCGATCCGCCGGCTGGGCGCCGTCTTCCAGCGACCGTACCTGTTCCGCGGCAGTGTCGCATCGAATGTCGGCTATGCTCTTCGTGTGCGCGGCACGGCGCGCGCCGAACGAAAGCGCCGGATCGCGGACGCACTCGCGTGGTGCGGATTGGCGGACGCCGGTCGTGCCGATGTCGCGACGCTGTCGGGCGGCGAGGTACAGCGGGTCGCGCTCGCGCGTGCGCTCATTGCACGGCCTGACGTGCTGTTGCTGGATGAACCGGCTGCGAACCTGGATGTCGGCGTGCGCCGCCGGTTCCGTGAAGACCTCGAGCGCATCGTTCGGCATGGCGCCGGTGCTGCGATCCTGATCACGCACGATCCCGCGGATGCATTCGCGCTGGCGGATCGCATAGCCGTGATGGAGAACGGCCGCATCGTCCAGGAGGGTGCGCCCACGGACATCGTACTGGAGCCGGCGACGTCCTTCGCTGCAGCGCTCACGGGCGCCGAGCTGCTGCTGAACGGTATGGTGAAATCGACGGAGCCCGGCCTGGTCACGGTGCTTACCGGCGAGGCGCTGCTGGTCGCAGTGGGGACGGGCGACCTGGCGGCGGGAACCATGGTCCACGTCAGCTACCGTCCGGAGGATGTCGTACTGGCCCTGCCCGAACACGTCGGCCCGAGCAGCGCGATCAACCGCTTCACACTGCGTGTGGCCGCTGTGATCCCGGCGGGTCCGCTCGTCCGTGTACGACTGGCCGGCGATCCGGAGCTGACGGCGCTGGTGACGCAGCGCAGCGCCGACAGCCTGGCGCTCGCAGCCGGCCGCGTCATCGTCGCGCAGCTCAAGGCGACGGCGCTGCGTGCATTCAAGGCCGGGTGATGATCGTGATGCGGACTGGACCGGGCCGCCGATTTGCGCGACCTTCTTGGCCATGACCATGCCTGTCGAGCAGCGTACGGCAGTGCCAGCCACGCGGCGGCCGTTCGGTGACCGGTTGATCGGTGCAGCCCGGTTGCGCGCGGACGTGTACGAGGAGGTGGAAGCCGATACATCGGCGACACCACAGGCCGCGCTCGTCGTGTGCCTGTCGGCGGCGGCGTTCGCGATCGGCGAGTCGCGCGCCGGCATCACGCTCGTCGCATGGGCGGTGTTCCGCGAGCTGGTCGGTTGGCTGCTCTGGTCGGGCATCACCTACCTGATCGGCGCGAGGCTGCTGCGCGGTGTGGCCACGTGGGGCGAGCTGCTGCGCACGGTCGGGTTCGCGCAGGGGCCGGGCGTGCTGTCCGCGCTGCGTGTGGTTGCCGTGCTCGATGCGCCGGTCAAGTACTCGGTCGCCACGTGGAAGCTGCTGGCCGTGATTGTGGCGATCCGGCAGGCGTGCGACTTCGACGAAGGACGCTGGGGCACCGGCAAGGCCATGCTCACGGCCGGTCTCGGCTTCATCGCCTACGTGTCGCTGGCCTTCCTCGAGACCATGCTGCTGGGTGAAATCAGGTTGCCGTTCTGATGCCGGCCGCACGGCTGGATTCGATCTGCGCCACTCGTATATTCCCGCTCCATGACACGCGCTGACACGGTGGCCGAAGAACCGTGGTGCCTCGATGCGAACGATGTGCGCGTCGGCAGTGGCACGGCATCACCCGGCCATGCCGAAGCGCTGGCCGCCGGCCGCCTGCTCGCGGACGGTTACGTCGCGCAACGGGATGATCTGCTGTCCATCAGCGTTGAGCCGCTCGCTGGTGGCGGCGTCCGCCTTTGCGCGCAGGTCGCAGCGGCTGGATTCGAGGCGGCCCGGACCGAAGCGATCCACCGTGCGACGCACGGCTGCGGCCTGCTGCATTTCGTGTCATGCGACGATGCTGCGGCACGATTGCCGCGCTCCGGCCGGCTTCCTGCACCGGAGGCGACTGTGGAACTGCTGCGTTCGCTGTTTGCGGCGTGCGCCGCTGCGTCGGCTGCGGGTGGTGTGCACGGTGCGGCGCTCGTGCACGATCACGCCCTGCACGATGCGCTGGTCGACGTGAGCCGTCACGCGGCGGTCGAGAAAGCGATCGGTGGCGCGTTTCTCGCCGGCGATGCACTACGGCATCGGGGCCTCGTGCTCACGGCGCGCATCAGCGGCCAGATCGCGCTGACAGCCGCGCGCGCGGGTGTCGCCTGGATTGCGAGTCGCTCACTGGCGACGACGCTCGCCATAGCGATTGCAGAAGCCGCTCACCTTCCGCTGATCACGCGTGCTGCCGGGCCGGACCGCGCCGTCATCGGGGCGGCTGGATCATGACGGCCTCCGTTCTGGGTGCGATCATCGCCGGTGGCCGCAGCACCCGCTACGGTGAACCGAAGGCGCTGGCCACGGTGGGCGGTGAGCGCATCATCGACCGTGTCGTTCATGCATTGCAGAACGTCACGCCCGACTGCGTCATGATCGCGAACTCGCCCGAGATCGCCTGTGCAACGACGTTGCCATCACGACCGGATGCCGTGGCCGATGCCGGCGCGCTCGGCGGCATCTACACGGCGCTGCTCTGGGCGCGCGACGAAGGCAGACGCGGCGTCCTCGCCGTGGCCTGCGACATGCCATTCCTGTCCACGTCATTGCTGGCCGAGCTGCTGTTACGCGCAAGCCCGCTCGACCGCGCCGGGCCGGACGTCGTCGTGCCGGAAAGTGGTGGCCGACGTTCGATCGAACCGCTTTGCGCATGGTACGGCACATCGTGTCTGCAGGCCGTGTCTGACGCGGTCGGGCGAGGCGACCATCGCATGATCGGCTTTCATGACGACGTTCGCGTCGAGCGCGTTCCGCTCGCCGATGTACGCCGGTTCGGCGATCCCGGCGTGCTGTTCCTGAACGTGAACACCCGCGAGGACCGCGAACTGGCGGAACGCCTCGCCAGCGGTGGCTCATGAACGGACGACGCCCGGACTGGCTGCTCATCGCAGATGCGCGCCAGCGCATCCTCGATGCGGTGGCGCCGCTCGATGTCGAGACCGTTGCACTGCTGGATGTCGCGGGCCGCACACTCGCGCGCGACGTAACGTCGCCCATCGACCAGCCGCCGTGGGACAACAGCGCGATGGACGGCTATGCGGTACGCGCGGTGGATGTGCAGGGCGCGACCGCGGCATCACCACGAACGTTGCAGCTGATCGAATCCGTTGCCGCCGGTGCGTTCCCGTCCCGGCCGGTTGGTGCTGGCGAAGCGATCCGCGTAATGACGGGCGCACCCATGCCCGAGGGTGCGGATGGCGTGATCCGGGTCGAGCATACGCGGCTGTCCGGCGACCGCGTTGCTGTGCTCGATGATGCGGATGCCGGCCGCAACCTGCGGCGCCGCGGCGAGGACCTGGTGCGCGGCACGACGGTTCTCGCAGCCGGTACCGTCGTGCGTGCCGGCGAAGCAGGCGTTCTGGCGACCGTCGGGTGCACGCCCGTGCCGGTGTATCAGAAAGCACGCGTGGGTATCCTGTCAACGGGCGATGAGCTGGCCGACCTGGATGCGTTCGACGAGGTGCTGGCCGGCCGTCGCATCGTGAACTCGAATACGTACGCTCTGGCCGCCGCAGTGCACGCTGTCGGCGGGATTGCGGTGCCGCTCGGTATTGCGCGCGACACCGTGGCAAGCCTCGAGGCGCACCTCACGCCGGCTCTCGATCTGGATGCATTGGTGACGACAGCGGGTGCGAGTGTCGGTGAGCATGACGTAGTGAAGGATGCACTGGAGCGGCTGAACATGCGCACGCATTTCTGGCGGGTGAAGATCCGGCCCGGCAGTCCGTTCTCGTTCGGCTCGATTGCGCGGAGTGGACGGCCTGCATTGCCGGTGTTCGGTCTTCCGGGCAATCCGGTGTCGGCGGTCGTGACGTTCGAGATCCTGGTCAAGCCTGCCCTGCGGCGCATGCAGGGCCGGCTCGCCGTACACACGCGTACGTTTCGCGTGCGTGCAGCGGAGCGCATCCGTTCGCCGGCCGGTCTCGTGCGGTTCCTGCGCGTGCAGCTGGAATGGTCGGGTGACGAATGGCTCGCCCGGCTCACCGGTGAGCAGGGCTCGGGCATCCTGACATCGGTCGCGCGTGCGGATGCACTGCTGATCATGCCGATCGATGAAGATACGCTGGAAGCGGGTGAGACGGCCCTCGCGGTGCCGCTTGCCTCCGCGGACGACGCGCAGACGGCTGCGGGCTTCTGATTCCGTTGACGAGAGAAGGCGATGAGCAACTCGCGGACGTTCGTTCCTGAACGGCATCAGCCGGCCCTGCCGGTGGACCGTCTCATACTCGACCAGCCGCCGGATGCGGAGCACATCGAGATGGACGTGCTGTTCGTGGGCGCGGGACCGGCCGGTCTGGCGGGCGCGATCGAGCTGGCGAAGCTCGTGCGTGCCGACAACGAGGCCGGCGGCAGCCTCGGCGATGTGCAGATTGCCGTACTCGAGAAAGCGGGCGCGCTGGGCGAGCACACCCTGTCGGGCGCAGTGGTGAACCCGGGCCCGTTCCGCGAGCTGTTCGACGACGTTCCCGAGGCCGACCTTCCGTTCCGTGCGGCGGTCGGTGCGGAACGCGTGTACCTGCTCACCGAGCGCTCGTCATTGCGCATTCCGACACCGCCAACAATGAAGAACCACGGCAACCGTATTGCATCGATCTGCGAGATCGTGCGCTGGATGGGCGAGCGGGCGGAGGCGCGCGGCATCAATGTGTTCACCGGATTCCCCGCCGCATCGCTGCTCGTGGATGGACAGCGCGTAGCGGGCGTGCGTACCACCCCGTCAGGCCTGGATCGTGACGGCAATGCGGGCAGCGGCGCGGTACCGTCCACGGATATCGTCGCGCAGGTGACTGCACTGGCCGAAGGCACGCGCGGAACGCTGTCACAGGTGTACTTCGAGTGGCAGAAGATCCGATCGCCGAACCCGCAGATCTTCGCGCTCGGCGTCAAGGAGCTGTGGGAGACGAAGCGCCCGCTGGATGCCATCATCCACACACTCGGCTGGCCGCTACCACGCGACGCCTTCGGCGGCACGTTTCTCTACCCGCTCGAGCCGAACCTGCTGGCGCTCGGCATCGTCGTCGGTCTCGACTACCACGACGCACTGCTCGACGTGCACGACCTGCTGCAACGCACGAAGACACACCCGTTGTTCCGGCCCCGTCTCGCGGATGGCGAACTGGTCGAGTGGGGCGCGAAGACGATCCCCGAAGGTGGATTCCATTCGCTGCCCGAACGCTGCTCCGGAGATGGTGTCGTCATCCTGGGCGATTCCGCCGGACTCGTCGAGGTCGCCTCGTTGAAGGGGATCCACTACGCCGTGCAGTCCGGTATGATGGCGGCGCGCGCGATCTTCGCGGCACTGAAGCAGGGCGACACGTCGGCAGCGGCGCTCGAGGCCTACGACCGTGCCCTCGCTGCCAGCAGCATCCGCGACGATCTCTACCGCTGCCGCAACATGCGGCTGGCATTCAAGGACGGCTTCTACCTGGGCGGCATCAAGTCGTCTCTCATGACGATGACGCGCGGCGCCTTTCCGGGCGGTCGCATCGAGATCGAGCCGGATGCTGCCGTGCCGCGCACGCCGCTAACGGCTGTACCGCTCGTCCCTGATGGCAAGCTCACGTTCCGCAAGCTGGACGCCGTCTTCAAGTCTGGCAACGCGACACGCGACGACATTCCTTCGCATCTCGTCGTCGGTGAGGAGGTGCCTGCGGACGTCGCGGACTTCTACACCCAGATGTGTCCGGCCGGTGTGTACGAACGCGATGGTGACCGGCTCGTGGTCAATCCCCCCAACTGCATCGACTGCAAGGCGACCGACGTGCTGGGCCCGCGCTGGACGCCGCGGGAGGGCGGCAGCGGCCCGAGCTACCGGCGCATGTGAGGGGACGCGAGCCGGACGCGGCAGCACGGTTCCGGGACCGCTTCGGCAGCGACGCGAGGCTGCGCGTCGACGTACCCGGCCGCATCAACCTCATTGGCGATCACATCGATTACAACGGACTGGGCGTACTGCCGCTGGCCATCCAGCGGCGGCTCAGGTTGCACGCCCGGCCGCGTCCTGACAACCGACTTCGCGCGGTGTCAGTCGATGGCCGGTTCCCCGATTGCATCTTCGATCTGTCAGCCGACATTGCATCCGGGCCGCCCGGCGACTGGTGCAACTACGTCCGGGCTGCCGCACAGGATAGCTGTGCCCATCACAGCGGGCTGCACGGGCTCGACATGCTCGTCGAATCCACCATTCCGGTCGCGGCCGGTCTCAGCTCCTCGTCCGCCCTCGTCGTCGCCACCGCACTCGCACTGCTGCACGCCAACGCAATCGACATCGATCCACTGTACCTCGCCGATCGGCTGGCTGTGGCGGAGCACTACGTCGGCACGCGCGGCGGCGGCATGGACCAGGCCGTCCTGCTGGGTGCCCGTCACGGTTGTGCCGCCCGCATCGATTTCCGCCCGCTGCGCCTGCTGCACGTTCCCGTTCCGCCCGGCTGGTTCTTCGTCGCTGCCGACTCCGGCGTGCCCGCGGAGAAGAGCCGGGTCATGCGCGCGGCGTACAACACACGCGCTGCGGAGTGCGCACGTGCGCTCGGCCCGGTCAGCGCCCTGCTTCCCGGCTCCGACGCGACGTACAGCAGTCTGCTCCAGGACCGGAGCGTGGCTGCGCTCGTCGACACTGCGGCGCGAGTGCTGGAGGACACGCTGCTGCAGCGGTTCCGCCACGTGATCACGGAGGCGGATCGGGTCAGACTGGCCGGTCTCGCGCTCGACCGCAACGATCCGGCTGCATTCGGCGCGCTCATGGATGCGTCTCACGCGAGTCTGCGCGATGACTTCCATGTCAGCTCACCGGCCCTGGATGCCCTCGTTCGTGTCGCGAAGGAGGCTGGCGCCGCGGGTGCGCGGCTCACGGGCGCGGGATTCGGTGGCTGCATCGTCGCATTGTGCACAGCGGACGTGCGCGACAATGTGGTTCACGCTCTGCGCGTGCATGCGAGCACGGGCGCAGCCGCAATCGACGGCGAGGAACGGCTGGTGCTGGTCGCCGAGCCGTCGACCGGCGCGCGGATCACGACGCTTTTATGAACGCGTTGCGGTGGTCACGCACGTTCACGCTGCTGACAATTGCGCTACCGGAACCGGATGCGAGGCAGAATGCGGAACAGCAGGAATGCGGACGTGACGGCTACGGCGAGCCCGAACAGGCCGGGCAATGGACGGCCGTACAGCAGGTAACCGGTGCCGAACAGCGCACTGTAGACGATCGCCATGCCGAGGAACCAGCAGAGCATGGCGGCTGTGAAACTGTCGTCGCCGTCACGCTCGTCCACACGTACAGCGCCACGCCAGCCGGCGTTGAACGGGCGGATCCGATCGTAGAACGACTGCAGCGTCAGCGGGTCGGTCGGCGGCATCAGGTAGGTGACGGCGATCCAGCCGACGGTCGTGATGGCGACACCGATCAACAGGGCGGCCGACGGGTGCACGGGTGGCAGGCCTGCCCTGACGTGGATGAACTGGAACCAGATGGCGACAATGAACGAAATCACCATGCCGGCGATCTCGCTCCAGGCACTGACACGCCACCAGAACCAGCGCAGCAGGAAGATGGAACCAGTGCCGGCCCCGATCTGCAGCAGGATCTGGAACGCCTGCAACGCGTTTTCGAGCAGGAGCGACACGGCGGACGCGATCACGACCAGCAGCACGGTTGCGACGCGGGCGACGGTCACATAGAAGCGATCGCTCCGTGCGGAATCGATGAAACGGCGATAGAAGTCCTCGACCAGGTACGACGCACCCCAGTTGAGGTGCGTGCTGATGGTCGACATGTAGGCGGCCGCGAGTGACGCGACGACGAGGCCGAGCACACCGTGCGGCAGCAGGACGAGCATCGCCGGGTAGGCGAGGTCGTGACGGATGATCGAAGGATCGAGGTCCGGAAACCGTGCGGCCAGTGAATCGAGCGTGGGATACACGACGAGCGATGCCAGTGCGACAATGATCCACGGCCATGGTCGCAGCGCGTAGTGCGCGATGTTGAACCACAGCACGGAGCGCATGGAATCGCGTTCCGTCCGGGCGGCGAGCATTCGCTGTGCCACGTAACCGCCGCCGCCAGGTTCGGATCCCGGATACCATGTGCTCCACCACTGTACCGCAATCGGAATGATGAACAGCACGGCGGCCGTTCGCCAATCGGAGAAATCGGGCAGCAACGACAGGCGGCCCGCGACATCCGGATGGTTCACGAGTCCGCTGAGGCCACCGACGGCCGGCTGGCGCAGTGCGAATACGGCGACCAGCACCGCACCGATCATGGCGACGACGAACTGGATGAGGTCGGTGACGACGACGCCCCAGAGACCGGCGCTCGCTGCGTAGATGGCCGTCAGGCCGGCAGCGACGACAACCGTCGTGACCGGATCGAGGCCGAGCAGCACACCACCGATCTTGATCGCGGCCAGCGTCACCGTGGCCATGATCATCACATTGAAGAACACACCGAGGTAGATGGCGCGGAACCCGCGCAGGAACGCAGCCGGCCGGCCCGAGTAGCGCAGCTCGTAGAAACCCATGTCGGTGAGCACACCGGAACGGCGCCACAGCCGGGCGTAGAAAAAAACCGTGCACATACCCGTGATCAGAAACGCCCACCACGCCCAGTTGCCGCTGACGCCACCGGTGCGGACGATGTCCGTGACCAGGTTCGGCGTGTCGGTCGAGAACGTCGTCGCGACCATCGATGTACCGAGCAGCCACCACGGCAGGCGCCGGCCGGACAGGAAGAACTCCGTGGTGCCCTGCCCCGCCCGGCGCGTGAAGGCCAGGCCGATGCCCAGAGCGATCACGCCATAGATGACCATGACGATCCAGTCCGTGGCGTCGAGCTGCATCGCTTCACCCTTCCCGGTCAGGGCGGTGTGCGGCCAGCTGCGCAGGGTATTCGCCCGCTCGCACGAGCCGCGCGATCTGCAAACGCACCTGTGCGCGGTCCGCCGCGAACGTCATGCCCATCCAACCGCCCGGACTCGACAGCACGCGTACCCGCAGGCCATCACTGCACAGCTCGGACACGGCGTCGGGCAGCCGGTACTCGGCCTGCGGATCCTCGCCGTGCTCCACGATGAACGTCTCGAATGCGCCAGCCAGTGCCGCGAAAACGGCGGGCGTGAAACCCCACAGGTTCATCGAGACGGGCGATGCCGGATCCAGCAGGTGTTCGTCGTGGTTGGATCGACCCACGATTTCGCCGCCGCGCCGCGCGACATCGTGCATTTCGGTGATACCGCTCAGCAACGCCTCGTCGTCGACCGTACACACCGCCCGTGACACGCCTCCATGAACCGACAGCGTCGCCGCCACGGGATAGGTCAGGACCGCTGCTTCGTCGCGCGCCTTCGCAGTACGCAGGTGTGCGGCCATCTGCTCGAACGCGGATCGGCCGTAGAAGTCGTCGGCATTCATGACCGCGAACGGCTCCTCGATCACACCCGCAGCGGAAAGCACGGCGTGCGCAGTGCCCCACGGCTTCGTGCGGGCGCCGCCACCCGGTGTCGATACGGTTTCCTGGAACACGAACGTCAGCGGTATCTCGTGAATGCGTTCCGCATGTACACGCATTGCGGGCTCGATGTCGCGCCGGATCACGATGAGGATTCGACCGAAGCCGGCCCGCACCGCATCGAAGATGGCATAGTCGAGCAACGCTTCACCCGCCGGCCCGACGGGCGCCAGCTGCTTGAGCGCGCCGAAACGCCTCGCCTCGCCCGCGGCAAGAATGAGCAACGCGGGTCTCACGTCGTGCCGCTCACTCAGCGAGAGCGGCGACCAGCTCCCGACAGAAGTCCGGGATGTCTTCGACCACGCGGCCCCAGACCATGTTGCCGTCGCGGAACGCCGGTGCATCGACCCACGTTGCGCCTGCATTCACGAGATCGTCGCGGATCGCTATGGAACCGGTCGCGCGATGACCTTTCACAATCCCCGCACTGATGGGCACCCAGCCGGCATGACAGATGGCGCCGATGATGCGACCCTGACGGTACGCATCGCGAACCAGCGATAACACGCTCTCGAACCGGCGCAGCTTGTCCGGCGCCCAGCCGCCGGGCACGACGACTGCGTCGAAGTCGGCTGCGCTCACCTGGTCGGCATTGATATCCGGTTTCGCGCGCAGGCCTTGCTTACCGGTGAATTCAGCCAGGCGCCCAGTCCCGACGATCGTGACGTGTGCACCCTCTTCGCGCAGCCTCATGACGGGAACCCAGAACTCGAGGTCCTCGAAGCCGTCTTCGACCAGACAGGCTATCTTCTTTCCTTTCAATCGCATGGCTCTGTCCATCTCAGGTCGGACGGATGCGCCCGATCGCTTCGGTCAGGCGGGGCAGGACCTCACCGACATCACCGACGATTCCATAGTCGGCGACCTTGAAAATGGGTGCATCCGCATCCTTGTTGATAGCGACGATCACGCCCGAGCTGCGCATGCCGGCGAGATGCTGCATGGCGCCGCTGATGGCGACGGCGAAGTACAGTTTGGGCGACACGGTCTTGCCGGTCTGGCCGACCTGTTCGGCGTGCGGTCGCCAGCCGGAATCGACGACGGCGCGGGAAGCACCGAGTGCCGCGTCGGCACCAATGGCATCACGCAGTGCTTCGAGCAGGTGCCAGTTCTCGGGACCTTTCATGCCGCGGCCGCCGCTGACGATAATGGGCGCCTCTGCGACGTCGAGCCGGCCCGCTGAAGCCGCAGCGACGTCGGTGACGACGACTCGCCATGCATCGGGCGAACCGTCCACCGCCAACGTTTCGACCGCACCGGCAGCCTGCTGCTGGTTGGCGCTGAAGACATTGGGCCGCAGCGAGACGAGGCGGGTCGGTGCATCGAGCGAGACGCGAGCGAACACCCGGCCGGCGAGCATCGGTCGCGTCACGATCAACTCGCCGTTCTCGATGTCGAGCGCAGTCGCCTCACTCGCGAGCGGCAGATCGAGCCGTACCGCAACGCGCGGTGCGAGGTCCTTGCCCAGCGCGGAGGCCGGGAAGAGCACCGCGAAGTAATCACTCGAGCGGATGTGTGCAGCGATCGTTGCGGCAAAGCCGTCGGGCGAATAGTGCGCGAACGCGTCGTGCATGGCCACGTGCACGCGTTCCGCACCGTAGCGTCCCAGCTCACCGGCCACCGCATCGATGGCCGGCGGCCCGCAGAGCGCAGCCTGCACATCGCCGCCAAGGACCGACGCCAGTGTCTTCGCCGCGGAGACCACCTCGAACGAAACCGACCGCAGCGACCCATCCCGCTGTTCAGCAATGGCAAGAATCGAAGCCATCTCTTCTCCAGATCAACACGCCCGGTATCCGTTCCCCGGCACGAGCACGGGAAACCGGCACCCGCAGCGCCGTTCAGTCCGTCAGATCACTTTCGCTTCTTCCCTCAACAGCCGCACGAGCTCGGGCACCGCGTCGGCGCCGTTGCCAACAATGCGACCGGGCGGCCGCTCCGGCGGATAGGCGAGTCCATGGAGGCGTATGCGTGCGGCCTGCAGGTTCGCGGTCTGCTCCTCGAGCGGCTTCTTCTTCGCAGCCATGATGGCCTGGAGGCGAGGCAGGCGAGGCTCGAATTCGGTCTTGGTGATGGTGAGCAGAGCGGGCAGTGGAGCATCGACATGCTCGACGCCACCTTCGATCTCGCGGTGTGCGCTGACCCGTCCGTTCGCAACCTCGAAGTTCGCGACGACCGAGATGCAGGCGATGTCGAGCAGGCCGGCGATCATGGGACCGACCTGCTGCTGGTCGTCATCGGTCGCCTTCATGCCGGCGAGCACGAGGTCGGGTCCGATCCGGCGAATCGCATCGGCCAGCGCCCTGGCCGTTGGCAGACCATCCATGCCCGGCTCACCATCCAGACGGACGGCGCGATCCGCGCCCATGGCCAGTGCGGAACGCAGCTGTTCGGCAGAGCTGGCATCGCCCACCGTCATCACGGTGATCTCGCCGCCGCCACTCGACTCCCGGAGACGGAGCGCAAGCTCCAGTGCATACTCATCGTAAGGCGAAATCACGAACTTGATGCCGGAGCGGTCGATCGTTGTGCCATCGGCGGCCAGGCGGATGCGCGATTCGGTGTCCGGCACGCGCTTGATGCAGACGACGATTTTCACGGCCCGGTAACTCTCCATGGATGCGTGGAAGGCGCCGGCCAATGTAGGCTTGGCCTCAGTGACTGTCCAGCAAGGAATCAGAGGCGGACGACAGTTCTCCAGACGACGGAATGGCCGGTATCCGCAATGAACAGGAATCCGGGGCCGCCGGCGGCAATTCCGGCGGGCCGGTCGAGCGATGTTTCGCCTGCCACGTTGCCGGCGCCGTTCCATGCGGGGCTGCCGTTGCCGACGAGCGTGCGGATCGTGCCGGCGCCCAGGTGGACGGCGCGCACGCGGTGATTGCCGAAGTCGCTGACGAAGAGCGTGAGTCCATCGGCGGCGACGGCGATACCGTCCGGCCGATCGAAGCGCGCGAGGCCTGCCGGACCGCCATCGCCGGCGAAGCCGCCGGCACCGACACCGGCAATCGTTTCGATCACGCCTGTGGTCAGACTGAGCGTACGAATCCGGTGATTCAGGCGATCGGCGATGTAGAGGACAGCGCCGGCAATGGCGATGCCGGCAGGGTTGTCGAGTCCGGCCTGCACGCCGGGTCCGCCATCGCCGCCGGCGCCGCGCGTGCCACCGGCCACGGTGCGCAGGCGGCCATCCGATTCGATGACGCGGACGCGATGTCCGAGCTGTTCGGCGAACCAGACACGTCCATCGCTCGATAGCGCAATGCCGGATGGTGCACGCAGCTGCGACAGTGCCGCAACTGCGCCATCGGGCGCATCGCCCGCAGTGCCATCACCGGCAATGACGACCGGTTGTGCTGCGCCGGGCGTCATGCGGTAGATGCGATGAGCGACGACGTCGGTGAGCAGCAGTGCGCCATCGGGTGACACCGTCATCGAGTGGACGCTCTCCGGACACGGGCCGCTGCAGCTTCCGGTTTCGAACAGCAGCGTGATGCGTCCATCGGATGCGACAGCGAACACGCGCGCGACGCGCCGCGTGACGCCTGCAATCTGCACGAGCGAGCCGCGGTCCGCGACGTAGAGGAGACCGCGGCCGGCATCGAACGCGACAGCGGCGGGCTCGCTGAGGCGGGTGCGCGCAGCCAGGCTGTCGATGCGTGTGCCCACCGAATCACCGACGCCGGCGACGACGCGCATGCGCCCGGGCGCATCGCCGAGCACGATCAGTGGATCACCGCAGCCGGCAATAACGACGGCCCATGCGGCCGCGAGGCTCAGCGCGCGAGCGGTATGGACCACAGGTCGTGGAGGTCGCGACCGTCGTCCGAACGGGTAACGACGATGCGCAGACCATCGGGTGAAACGGCGGGCTCGCGCGCGAACTCCGTGTCCGCTACTTCGACGGGCGAACCACCGGCCAGTGCGACGCGCCAGATGCGACGATCGGCAACGAAGAAGACGGCCGTGCCATCGGGCGACCACGCCGGTTCCTCACCTGGCGCCAGCTCGCGCGCAGCGGAACCGTCCGGCCGGATCACCATCAGAACGCGGCGGCCTTCGCTGAATCCCGTGCGCTGGTGCTGCACCGTGTTGAACCCGACGATGACGTTGCACGTGACGCTGGTCGAGTCCGTGCGTTCGATGCGCGTGAATGCGATCCACTCGCCGTCGGGGCTCCAGGCCGGACTCACACCATCATCCGTACCTGCAACCGGGACGGGTGGGCCGCCCGCCGGGCGCCATGTGAACAGCCGTGTTCCATCACTGAACACGATGCGCTCACCATCGGGCGCCCAGGACAGCCGGGTCACCAGTGCGCTGTCCTCGATGAAGATGCGCTGGAACGGCAGTGTGCGGAGCACGAAAGGGCCGGTGCCGCCGGCCGCCATGGCCGGGTCACGGCCAGCAAAATCGATCGGTGTCGACGGATCGGCGAGCAGCGGACCCGTACTGCCGATCGCGCGTACGCGGACGACGGCCGAATCGAGCAGCGGCTCGACGACAGGGCAGCCGGCGGCTGCGAGCGGCGCAGCGGTGGCGATCCGGGCAAGCTCGATGAACGCAACGCGGGATCCGTCGGGCGACAGGGCGGGTGCGGCCAGCCGTCGCGGACCGCCGGCGCCGGCGCCCTGCAGTTGCGGCAGGATGAGAGACGCCGCTCCCGAGTGGCGTGGAATGGTGAGCAGCAGACCACGACCGGCCGGCATACCCGGAAACGTCTCTCCCGCATAGATGACGGCAGAACCGTCATGCGACCATGCGGGCGACCGCTCATCACCGGTCCCCGCGGTCAGGCGCAGCGCGACCGTCGTGTCTACAGCTGTGTCAGCGCTCCCGAATGGCTCGACCGCGTCGCGGCAGGCGGGCTGGGCGAGCGCGGCCACGAGCAGTGTCCCGTTGCGGAGGCTTCGTCGTCCAACCATCAGAACGTGACCTCGAGACCGAGCCGCACGGACCTCGCCTCACCGAAGAACAGCGAAGGATCCATCCGGTCCAGCACGGCCGCCAGCCTCGCCGTGTTGAACTCCTGCGGCGTGATGCGACCGTTGCCATCGAGATCGATCGAGCGGGCGTAGAGCGGCGACTCGAGCGGAATCGGCAGCCCGGGTGCCGGCATGGCCGCCACCAGCTGCTGTACCGTGGCTGCGGACGGTGCGAGCTGACCGCTCTCGCGCCGGAGCGCCAGCACGTTGCTGCGGCCCAGCGCATTGCGCGCATCGGCGACGATCCGCCAGGTGCAGCGCGCACAGCCGGGCAGAGCGCCGAACACGCGGCTCACGCGCAGGTCGACGGTCGAGGTCCACGGCAGATAGGCACTCTGACCGGGCAGCACCGTGTCTCCGGCGGCGGCCCGCCGATCGATCGGATAGCCGCTGCGCGTCGATGAAATCAGGGCCAGCGTCCAGCCGCGCGCATCACTCGCCGTCGCGCCCAGCGTGATGGCGAGATCGATGGCATGTCGCTGATCGAAAGCGAGTGGCCGTTCGATCGGTTCCGTGAGCAGCGTGTCCGCATCAGTGCCGGAGGCGACGCCGATGGCCTTCTGCAGGGACCAGCCGGCGCGGGTCGTGAGCGAAGGCCATTGGCCGCGCAGCGCGACCTCGAGGCCTTTCACGGTGCCAACGTCGTTCGTGCTGTACTGCGGATTGCCGGATGAACCGAGACGCAATCCGCCACTCGCCAGCTCGCGCAGCTCCTTGCGGAACGCCGTCAGCGACAGACCGACGTGGCGGCCGATGATCTGACTGGCGCCCAGCTCGTACATGCGGCCCCGCTCGAAGGACAACTCCGGATTGCCCTGGCGCTGAATCGCAGTGCGCAGCGAGTCACCGATCGTGGTGTCGAGGAAGAAGCGGAAGTCCGGTGGCTGTGCGACCTGCGCGTAGTTGAAGCGCACGGCAGTGCGTCCGTCCGTACCGGGCATGGGTAGCGCCACGCCCAGCCGTGGCATGGCGGCCACCTGCCAGCCGGGCTCGAGCACGGGCGCCAGGAAGTCGCCGCGGTCGCGCCGGAAACGCACACCCGAACGGAACGCTTCGACGCGCACTCCGGCAGTCAGGTTCAGCTCGTCATCGCCGGCCAGCCGCATGTCGACGAATGCGGCGAGTGT
>Ga0302046_10001245_pt1 | contig 23913 bp, 22 predicted proteins | sample RVTome_11_FD_200261 | JGI IMG/M metagenome (GOLD analysis project Ga0302046, IMG submission 200261) | Soil microbial communities from uranium-contaminated site in the Upper Colorado River Basin, Wyoming, United States - RVT147D111 (version 2) ... | reverse complement strand
GGTATCAGTTACGGGTGGTCGCCCCTTACCGGTTGCAGGGCGGAGTTGTGAGTTCCAGCCGGATCCGGCAGGCGCTGCGGCTGGGCGATGTGCAGCTGGCGGCCACGCTGTTGGGTCGTTGGTTTGCCCTGCCAGGTCGAGTCGAGCGAGGGGCCGGCCGGGGACGGCAGCTGGGCATCCCGACGGCCAATCTGCAGGTCTGGCCGGAGCGGGCCTACCCAGCCCAAGGGGTCTATGCGTGTTTTGCTCAGGTCGATGGACAGCAGTATCCGGCGGTGACCAACATCGGCCTGCGGCCGACATTCGAGCCGGGTGAAACCCGGCCGGTTGTCGAGTCCCATTTGCTCGACTTTGACTCGGACCTGTACGATCAGCATATGACGCTGCAGCTGGTCGAGCGGCTGCGTGACGAGCGGAAATTCGAGGGGGTCGAAGCCCTCGTCGAGCAAATCCGGCGCGATATCGAACGCGCCCGAGCCATTCTGGCCGAAGAGGGTCAACCGCGAAGACCCTAAGGACACAAAGATTCAATAAGTGGTCACAAAGGGTGGGCCATCAGCTGTGAGCTGACAGCTGATGGCTGATGGCCAAATCACTTCCTTCGTGCCCCTTGCCTAAACCTTTGTGCTCTTGGCGCCTTCCTGGTTACTCGTAGCGCAGCGCGTCGATCGGGTCGAGGGCGGCGGCCCGCGTGGCCGGGTAGATGCCGAAAAACAGGCCGACGGCGGCCGAGAAGCCGGTCGCCAGGGCGATGGCATTGAAGGAGACGGTCGGCTTGATAGCCGGCTCGATAACCCCAATCACGCCCGATCCGGCGGCGCCCAGCGCAACCCCGAGCCCGCCGCCAATCACGGCCAGCACAACGCTTTCCACCAGGAACTGGCTCAAGATGTCACGCCGGCGGGCCCCAACGGCCTTGCGCAAGCCGATCTCGCGGGTGCGCTCGGTGACCGAAACGAGCATGATGTTCATGATGCCAATGCCGCCGACCAGCAGGGAAATGGCGGCGATGGCGCCCAGAAACACGGTAAGCGCAGCCAGGACGCTGGAGGCGGACGTCAGGATGTCGGCCTGATTGATGACCACGAAGTCATCGTCCTCGTCGGGCTGGATGTCATGCCGCTGGCGCAGGATCTGGCGAATCTGATCGGCGCCGGTGTCGGTCTGTTCCTCGACCAACGCCTGCGCGTAAATCAGTGAGACACGGTAGTCGCCGCCGCTGGTGCGCGCCGAGAAGAGCCGGCCTTGGGCCGTGGACAATGGGATAAAGACCACGTTGTCTTCACTACCAAAGCCGGAGCCACCCTGCGGCTTCATCACACCGATCACGCGGAAGGCAATGTCGTTGAGGCGAATGGTCTCGCCGATCGGCACGGCGTTCTCGGGGAACAGATCTTCCACTACGTCCGGGCCCAACACTGCCACGCGTGAAGCGGCCACCTGGTCGCTCTCGTCGATGAAGCGGCCCAAGTCGACCTCGGCGTTGCCCCGGACCACGATGTAGTCGGGCGTGACCCCGCTGACGCTGAAGAGCAAGCTCTCGCGGGCGAAGGAAACGGTGGCCCCGCCACTCAACTCAGGGGCAATACGGGCGATCGATGGCGCCAACAGCGGATCGCGCAGGGCGTCGACGTCGCCATTGGTCAGCCCGCGGCCACCGGACGTGGTCGAGGTCGGACCGCGGTTGGACTGGAAGTTGCCGGAGGCGACGTAGAGCAGATTGGATCCGATGGCTCGGAATTGGTCGGTGACGTAGGCCTCTACGGCCGCGCCGGCCGACATCAGCGTGATCACGGCGCCGACACCGATGATGATGCCGAGCATGGTCAGGGCGGCTCGCAGCTTGTTGGCCAGCAAGGCCCGCAGCGCGATTCGTATGCTCTCGGTCAGCTTCATACCGCCGTCTCCATCCCCATGTCTTCATCCAAGCTGATCTCGGAGGGGCGTTCGGCCTGCCCGGCGACCAGCGGATGCTCGACCTCATCATCCCCCACGATCTTGCCGTCCTGCAGGCGTATGACCCGGTGGGTATGGCGGGCGATGAACGGGTCATGCGTAACCAGCAGGACGGTGATGCCCTGGTCGCGATTGAGCGACTGCAGGATGCGCATGATGTCCACGCCCGAGTGGGTATCGAGATTGCCGGTCGGTTCGTCGGCCAGGATGATGGCCGGCTCGTTGACCAGGGCGCGTGCAATGGCTACCCGCTGCTGTTGGCCGCCGGAAAGCTCACTGGGTTGATGGTCGACCCGGTCCTGCAGTCCGACGCTCTCCAGCGCCGCCAGCGCTCGTAGGCGCCGATCCTGGGCCGAGAAGCCCGAGTAGACCAGCGGCAGTTCGCACTGGGCCAGGGCCGGCGTGCGCGCCAGCAGGTTGAAGGACTGGAAGACAAAACCGATTCGGCGGTTGCGGATCTCGGCCAGTTGGTCATCGGTCAGGCCTGCTACTTCGACGCCATCGAGGATATAGCTGCCGCCGGTTGGCTGGTCGAGGCAGCCGAGAATGTTCATCAGGGTCGATTTGCCCGACCCCGAGGGCCCCATCACCGTCAGCATTTCGCCCCGTGTGACGTCAAATGAGACGCCGCGCAGCGCGTGCACGGCGATCTCACCCAGCGTATAGGTGCGTTCTAGGTCTCGAATCTGGATGACGGAATTCACTCAGCCGCCTCCACCAAACGGGCCGGCGAAGGATGGGGCCTCGGGGGTGACGGCAATGGTAACCACCTGGCCCGGCTCGAGGCCACTCACGATTTCGCTTTCACTTTCGTTGCGCAGGCCCAACTCAACCTGGCGCCGTTCGACACCGCCGGCGGTTTCGATCGTGACGTAGATTTGATTGGCTTCCGAGTCGAAACGCAGCGCCCAGTTGGGTACGACCAGGGCGTTCTCTTTCCGCTCGACCAGGATCTCGAGCGCCACCGTCATGCCAATGCGGGCTCGAGGGTCGACGTCAATCAGCTCAACGACCAACGGATACTCGGCGGCCGTGCCCACCGCCGACGGCGCCAGCGCGATTTCGGCGACCATGCCCTGAAGCGTGATGTCGGGCAAGGCGTCGAGCGTGACCTCGACCGGCTGGCCCAGCTCGACGCTGGCGATATCGAGCTCATCGACGACGGTCTCGACATGCATGCTGGTCAGGTCGGCGACCTGGACGGCAACTTGACCCGGGCCGACGCTGTCGCCAACGGCATAGGTCACCGACAGGATGGTTCCCTCAAACGGTGCCGTCAGATGCGACTGCTGGTAGCGGGCTCGGGCCGCCCGCAATCGGGCTTCGGCCAGCGCCAGCTGCACCGGGTCCGGACCTTGCTCCAGCACCTCGACCAGTTCCTGAGCCTTGGCCAAATTGGCTTCGGCCAGGGCGACATCGGCCTCGAGCTGCGCCTGCTCGACGTCGGAAGGACTGCCCTTGTACCAGTTCACGGTGCGCAACGCCGAGTCACGGCTCTGCCGGGCGGCTTCCAAGTTGGTCAAAGCAATGGCGCGTGCCTCGTCGTCGCTGGGCCGACCGGATAGCCGGTCGTAGGCGCCCTTGGCCCGGTCATAGGAATTCTGCGCCAACAGCAGGCGGGCTTCGGCGGCGTCGATCGTTCCTTCGCTGGCGCGATAGCCCTGCTGGCGGACTCGCCGCAAGTATTCGGCATCCTCCAGTGCCTCCTGGGCCTGGGCCAATGCTTTGCGAGCCTCGGCCAGGTCGGCCAACCAGTTGTTCTCGTCAGTCAGCTCTTCGAGGGATAGCTCGGCCTGGATCAAATCGGCTTCGGCGCTGAGCAAGCTGGGATCGAGCGAGGCCAGATCCAGCGACATCAGGATGTCGCCGGGCCCAACTTGATCCCCTACTTCCACATTTACCTGCCCTACGATCCCCTGCACCGGGAAGCCGAGTGCGGCCTGGGCCAGGGCTTCGATCTGGCCGGTGCCGCTGACACGGACTTCGATCGGCTGCCGGCTGACAGTGGCAGTTCGGCTGGTGCCAACTACCGCAGGATCAGGCCCGGAACAAGCGCTGACCAACAGGCCAGTCACCAGTGCTGCGATCAGGACTCTGCTGTACTTCGCCACGGAATCATTACCTCCATTGATGCTCTTCACTAATCAACCGATGGGCTGGGCTGGCTCTCGGGTTCATGTCTCAATTCAGTTGGTCCACCGGGTTGGGCATGGTCAACCACGCGGCGCAGCAGCGCCGAACTGACGGCCAGTGCGCCCAGTTCGTCCTCGGAAAGGGGCGTCAAGTAGCCGGCGACCTGGCGGACTGCGGCCTTCTTCATCCCCTCGACGGCGGCCCGGCCGGCTGGCGTAAGTTCTGCCAGGACCACCCGGCCGTCTTCGCTCGACGGAGTCCGCTGGACCCAGCCACGTTCTTCAAGTGTTCTCACCGTCCGCGATAAGGTCGGCGGGCTGACGGCAATCCATTGGGCCAGGTCGCCCAAAGTCGAAGGCCCTTGATACAGATGGCCCATCAGTTGGAAGTGGACCGGTGCCAGCAGCTCGCCCAGCCGGCGCAGATCGGACGCCAGAATCCGCATCACACGCGGGATGACATCGAGCAAATCTTCGGCGGCGGCCAGTCGCTTGGCTTCTTGCGGCATCCTTCACCTCAAATTTAGTTAGCAGAGCTAATTATAATCCCCTGGGGCTGGGTGACAAGGCCGACTACTGGTCCTGGTCTATTGTGAAGGATGGTACGATAGTCCCGGCATTTTGATCGCAAGGAGGTTCTCGTCGGTGGAGCGAGGCGTACTCCACTCCGGGCTCGGCCGTGAATTCAGCTTCCGCTACCCAGCCCACCGTTGGATTGCCGGCCTGACCGTCGCCGCCGGGGCGACCGCCTGGCTGGTTGGACTCGGCTGGCAACGTCTTTCACTTGGTCCGGCACTTCAACTGGCGTTTTCAGTGGCCGGCGGAAATTTCCTCGCCTGGACGCTCGGTCGCGAGCTCGATCCCGATCACCCCGGAGCGGCTTTTGTCGGGGCCTTGATGGCTGTGCCGCTTGGCATCGTCGCCGGCGGCGTGGGCTTGCTGCTAGGGGCCTGGCAACTGCTGTTCCTGCGCCTCGTCAATCGGTCCACGGGTGTGGCCGTCCGGCCGCTCGAGAGCCTGGTCTTGGTTGGTCTAACCCTGTGGCTGGGTTGGTCCATTCACCCTATCATCGGCTTGCTGGCAACGGCGGCCTTGCTCGCCGATGGCAGCTTGCGCGAGGGCAATGGTGCCCATCTGATCGTGGGTGGCACGCTAGGCTTCTTCAGCCTGATCTGGCTCCTGTGGCTGGGGCCGAACGTATTGCGCTGGCCAGCGACCGTTTGGCTGGCGGCCGGCCTGCTCTCGGCTGGGGTCTTTGTCGGCTGGGCGTTGCGCCAGGGGCCGCCGGCCTCGCGTGCCGACCTGACCGGACGGCCGCTTGGACGCAGGCGGGTGCTCGCCGCCCAAGTCCTGGCGGTGTTGATCGGACTGGGCCTGCTATTCGCACTCGGGCCCGACGGTATGTGGCAAAGCGTGCCCTTGTGGGCGACGATGGTCGGGGTCTGGCTGGCGGCGCTGGTTCGCTGGGGAAAAAGGGCCAACCACGAAGATGCAAAGGACACAAAGGGGGCATGAGAAGGCCCGGAATGCAAGCGGCTTTCAGCCGACGGCTGACAGCGCAGTGCTCCTAGGGGCTAGGAGCTCGCTGCTAGGCGCTTGGTGCCATTTCGTCCTGCGGGCCAGCAGCAAAGGGGTTCGCCATGTTCGACTTAGGCATATTTCTGGCAGGCGGCATGTTGGTACTGCTCACGATGACCGCCTCGTGGTTGCTCAGCCTGCGATTGCGGGACGCCAGCATCGTCGACATAAATTGGGGATTGGGTTTTGTGCTGCTGGCCTGGTTCTACGCCGCCAGCACCCCCGGTAGTGATCCCTTGCGGCAAGCTCTGTTGGTGACCACGGTCAGCTTGTGGGGATTGCGTCTCAGCCTACATATTGGGCGGCGCAATTGGGGCAAAGGGGAAGACTACCGCTACCAGGCGTGGCGCCAGCAGCATGGGGCAAGCTGGTGGTGGCGCTCCCATTTGCATGTGTTTCTGCTCCAGGGCTTGCTGATGTGGATTATCAGCTTGCCGCTGTTGGGTGCACTGGGGGGCGGCCCAACGGCACCCACCCTGTTGGATGGCTTGGGCCTGGCCATTTGGGCCGTTGGCTTCCTTTTTGAAGCCGTCGGTGATGCCCAACTTTCTCGTTTTCGGGCCGATCCGGCCAACCGCGGCCGCCTGCTGACGGATGGAGTCTGGCGTTACAGCCGCCACCCGAACTACTTCGGCGATGCAGCCCAATGGTGGGGCCTTGGCCTGATGGCTTGGGCGGCCGGTGCCTGGTGGACCCTGCTCAGTCCGGTGTTGATGACGTTCCTGCTGCTCAGGGTATCGGGTGTGGCACTGCTCGAGCGCGGGCTGACGAAGAGCAAGCCCGGTTATGAGGACTACGTCCGGCGAACGAGCGCTTTCATCCCTTGGCCGCCGAAAGGCGAAGGCCGATAGTGCCAGGCTGAGGTCGCGGGAATGGCGCCTAACGCCAAGCACCAAACAATTAGCATCTAGCTACTGGCAACGAGCTACTAGCGGCATACCCCGAGCCAAGCGCTGTGAGCTAGAGATCTTTGATAACTGCTCATAGCTAGTAGCTCTCCTTGACCTTTGTGCCCCTTAAGTCCCCTTCGTGGCCTTGGCGTTCTCGTGGTTTTCCCCCTGCCCGTACTGCAGCCAGATCCAATACAGACCACCACCAAAGGCGACGGCGGCAAAGCCAAACCACTGGATGGCATAGCCCAGGTGGGATCCTTCGCTTAAGTCGATCTCGGGTTGTGGGATCGGGGCCGGCTCGGTTTCGCCGGCTGGCGCCTCGAGCGCCAGGTAGACCGCAAGCAGCGGTGTGCCCAGATCAGTCTCTAGGTCTGGGATCGCGATCGTCCGGCGCTCCTCCGGCTGGCGATCCGTGCCGCTGTCCGAGACGGCGAGAAACGAGGGGCTGGGAACCGAGGGCTTGGTCACGCCCTGCACCTCGACCAGGCCGTCGACCTGGAATTGCGCCAGCAGGTCGCGTTGTTGGTAGGGAATCCAGCCGCGGTCAACAATGACGGTCAGCGAGCGATCCGCCAGGTGCAGCGGTGCAACCAGGTGGTAGCCGGGCTGGTCATGGTAGGAGCGGGCCGACAAAAGGAACTGGCCGCCGCTGTCAAAGGTCCCACGGGCGACGGCCCGGCGGTAAGGGTCAACCACGCCACCGGCCGCCGCATTTAGGTCCAGCGCCGGCAGCGCCAGTCCGGCCTCGATCTGGGCGTTGCGCTGCCGTCGTTCTTCGAGCCGTGACAGCTGCCAGATCCCAAGCCGGACGCAGGCGGCTCCCAGGACAAAAGCCAACGCCAGGAAGGCCCACGCGCGCGGCCTCATGGGGCGTCAACCACCAAGGCGCGAAGGGCACGAAGAGGGAAAATGGGGGCACGAAGAGAGGAAGAAGCGCCAAGCACTGAGCACCAAGCAAAGGGCATGGGAATTCGATCGACGGCCAATGCAATTGGACGCGTCCTTTGAGACGGCGCGTGACACGATGCGAGATCGAAGCTCACTTGCAGCCTCTCTGCTAGCCTGCTGCTTTGAGCCCGGCGCACGGCGCGACCCACTTTGTGCACCTATCTCATTCCTTTGTGCCCTGCTGGTTCTCCACTTCGGCCAAGCGGGCGCGGGCCAGCTCGAGGTACTCGGGGACCGTGTCGTAGCCGACGTACACGCGGCCAGTGCGGGCGGCGGCCAGGCAGGTCGTGCCGGAGCCGCAGAATGGGTCGAGCACGACGTCGCCCGCCAGGCTGTAGAGTTCGATCAGACGACGAGGCAATTCCTCGGGGAAGGGCGCCGGATGGCCAACTTTGCGGGCGGAAACGGAAGGGAAGGTCCACACGCTCTTGGTCCATTCGAGGAAGTCATCGCGGCCGATCGTGCTTGGCGCCTCGGCCCGGCCGCGAGAATAGCGTTGCTTGCTAAAAACCAAAATGTACTCGTGTACGTCGCGCAGCACAGGATTGACAGCCGATTGCCACGTCCCCCAAGCTGTTGATGAGCCGGCGCTGCTTGCCTTGTCCCAGATGATTTCGCCCCGCATCAGGAAGCCAATATCCATCATGATGTGAGAGAGGAAGGCATTCAGGGGCAGGTACGGCTTGCGGCCAAGGTTGGCCACATTGATGCAAGCCCGGCCGCCCGTGGCCAGCACGCGGTGGGTCTCCGCAAAGACCCGGCGCAGCAGGTCCAGATACTCGCCGAGAGTCAAATCCTCGTCGTATTCCTTCTGGGCGTTGTAGGGCGGTGACGTAATCATCAAGTGGACGCTGCCATCCGGCAGCTCGCTCATGTCCTCCGACGACTTGCACAGCAGTTGATTGTGCAGAGCCGAGGGAAGCTGGGCTCCGATTGGGTTGTCGAGCTCCGGCTCGGGTTGCCCCTCGTACAGGCGGCTGTCATAGAAGCGGGAGGCGTCGTGGCTGATGCGGCCGCGGGAGCCGAAGGCGCTGGTTTCCGTGCCGCGCCGTTTCGAGTTGCCGCCCTTGCCGGCCATCGGCTAGCGCTTATCCCTGGGCAGGTAGCCTAGGCGGCGCAAGGCGGCCTCATCGTTGCGCCAGCCTGGTTCGACCTTGACCCGCAGTTCGAGAAAAACCTTGCGGCCCGACATGGCCTCAATCCGCTGGCGGGCGGCCGTGCCCAAGCTGCGGATCATGCTGCCGCCTTTGCCGATCAGGATGCCCTTCTGCGACTCGCGTTCGACGTATAGTGTCGCCTGGATATAAGCGCCGGTTTCGCCGCGTTCCTTGTACTCGTCGATGCGCACGGCAACGCTGTGCGGCACCTCGTCCTGCAGCAGGTCCAGGGCAGCCGCCCGGATCAGGTCGGCGGCGAGCTCGCGCTCGTAGCGGTCGGTGACTTCGGCCTCCGGATACCAGCGCGGCCCCTCCGGCAGCAGGGCGACCAGGGTGGTCAGCAGTTCCTCAAGCCCATCGCCGCGGGTCGCCGACAGGACCAGCCGCTGGGCTGCCTCCGGCATCAACCCGGCGAATAGCTGGCGCCGCTTGTCCACCTGGTTAACCGGCACCAGATCAACCTTGTTCAAGCCCACGATCAGACTTGGCATTGATGCCAGCTGCGCCAGCCGATCGGCGACGCGTTGATCGTCATCGGTCGGCGGTTGGCTCATGTCAAACAGCGCCAATACCGCGTCGGCCTGGCGGATCGGACGGGCTGTGCCCTGGTCGAGGATCTCGCCCAGCTTGTGCTGGGGCTGGTGGATGCCCGGTGTGTCAGCCAGAATGATTTGCGCCGAAGGAAGCGTTAGGATGGCCGCCTGCTCGAATTGCGTGGTCTGTGGCCGGGGTGAAACGGCTGCGATCGGTTGGCCCAGGATTGCATTGACCAACGTTGACTTGCCGACATTGGGCCGGCCGGCAACGGCGACAAAGCCCGAGCGGTGGCCAGGCGGCAGGTCGGGAGGCTGAGACATGGCCCTATTGTCAAGGTCGGGCGCGCGCCTGTCAAGAACGATGACCAGACTATAATGGCTGGCAGCTAACCACGGCTTGCATGCCGGCACCCAGGAGGAGCAGCCGCGTGAGCATATTCAAACGCCGCGACAAGAATCGTTTCATCGAACTGCTCATCCGGCAGTCGGAGTTTGCCGTTGAGGGGTTGGATGCCTTGCGCAAGTATGTCAATCAGCCGGACGCCGGGCTGGCGCACGAGGTCAACCGGATGGAGAAAGAAGCCGACGAAGTGCGGCGGGTCCTGATTGACGAACTCAACCAGACATTCGTCACCCCCATCGACCGCGAAGACATTTTTGCCCTGTCGCGGGCAGTCGACGACGTGCTTGACTACGCCGACAGCACGATTGAAGAGATGGCCTTGCTCGAGATACGTCCCAACGCCTACATCACGCGCATGGTGTCCCTGCTGCACGACGCGGCCTATGAGATTCACCAGGGCGTGCTCCAGCTCGAAGAGCACCCTAACGTGGCCGTCGATCACGCCGTGCGGGCCAAGGCGCTTGAGAATCGGATGGAAACCGTCTATCGCGAGGCGCTGGCCGAATTGTTTCGTACGGCCAAGGATGTAGACGATATCGTCAACATGCTCAAGCTGCGGGAGGTCTACCGGCATCTGTCGAACGCCGCCGACCGCGGCGACGAAGCCGCCAATGTAATCGGCGATATTGTGGTCAAGAAGATGTAGTGCGATAACCACGAAGGCGCCAAGAATACAAAGGTTCAGATAAGGGAACACAAAGAATGAGAGCGCCAGGCACCGGGCGCCAAGCAACTTGCAGCTAGCTACTAGCAAAGACATTGGCTCCGTAAGGAGCTAGCTGCCCGAAGCTAGTTGCTCGTAGCTCCCTCCGCTTTGTGCCCCCTCAGGCCCCCTTTGTGCCCTTAGCGACTTTGTGGTTAACCCGCTGTCCGCTCCTGCTTCGCCTGCTGCTCGGCCAGCCGGGCAAGCTTCTTGCCGACCTCGCGCCATTGGATCTTGGAGATGCCCAGCCTCTGGCGGATCTTGTCCTTGTCCAGCCCGGCGCGGTAGTCGGTCAGGGCCGACGTCCAGCGGCACATATCAAAGGATAGGTGCTTGTTCAGGCCGGCCGCTTCGCCGATCTCTTCTAGCAGGTACTCGAGCCGGCGCGGCGACCAGGGGAACAGCTCAGCCTCCGGTTCGTACTGCGCCGCATATCGATGGAAGACCTCCACCCAGGCCTCGCTCAACCTTAGTTTGCGCTCCTTGTAACGCTTACGCACGTCACCGTAGCGAACAAACAGGGTGGGACCGTCGGCGTGATCGACATCGACATGATTGAGGTGAACTTTGAGGCATTCCCCCTTCTTGATCCCGGTTTCCAGCAGCAGCCGAACCAGCGCCAGCGGCCGGGCATCGGGTTCGTCCGCTTGCTGATAGCGCTCGGCTGCTTCAAGGACCGCCCGGCGCTCGTCGGGGGTCAGCACGGTCGGCAGCGGACTGATGACGGTCTGCTGCGGCACGGCTTCGGCGGGATCCTCGGTGAGCACGCCGGCGTCGTTCAGCCAGCGGAAGAAGGCCTTGATCGACGTCACCCGGCGTGCGTAGGTTTTGGGGCTGCACGGCGCCTTGCGTTGGTTGACCATCCAGTCAAGAAAGTTCTTTAGATCGTGGGTACCGATGGCGTTGATCGCCATGCCGCTGCCCAGGTAGCGGCCGAGGATACGCAGGTCCCCGCTGAAGGCCTTGACCGTATTGATCGATTTGCCTTCGTCATCCAGCACTTCGCCCCAGGCGCGCACGGCGGCGCTCAGGCTGGTGGAGGGGCCCAATGGACGCGGGCCCTCGCCGGCCGGCGGCGTTGGCTCTTCCCGGCGCGAAGAGGAGAAAAGGGGCAGATCTTCTAGTCGCTCGGTCATTGCGATTTCCTGCGCATAGTCATACAAGGCCCATGCTAGGCGCATCGGCCGCAAATGTCAATCGCGATTACTGATTGCGGGTTGGATCGAAGCAGGGATCGAAATTGTCGCCCACGATCAGGCGGAAAGCGGCCTGACCGTCGCTGGTTCCATTCTCGACAGCCGAGGCCGGCAGGCCCAGCGCCGACAGCAGGTTGGTGCGCTGGCTTGGGTCGGCCAGTCCGTAGTCGATTACCCGGGTCAGCGAGCCGGCCGCGCCAGTGCGCAGCAGGCGGGTCTCGAAACCGGCGTAGGTCAAGCGTTCCGCCGCCAGCGTGGCCAAGTCGTCGCGGGAAGAGCCATTGACCACCTCGACCAGCAGGCTGGGTTCGGGCACCAGCGGGTCGGCGGATTCGAAATCGAGCGTTTCTTGCAGCAGATGGGCGATTGCCTCCGGCTTGGGCAACAGCACTGCGCCGCCGGTGGGCGTGCGCCAGCTGGTGACCTGGTCGCGGCCGATGAAGCGGCTGCGCACCCGGGAGGGGTCGATGCGCACGGCCAGCGGCGCCAGCCGCACCAGGTCGGCCAGGCTCAAATCGGTGCTGATCGACTGGATCAACTCGTTGTACAAACTGGGGATCTGGGGAATCAGATCGAGCCGCAGCGCCTGACGGTGCAGGGCACGCAGCACCTCCTGTTGGCGGCGGGCCCGGTCGAAGTCCGACGAACGGGCCCGCGACCGGGCGTACCACAGGGCGTAGTCGCCATCCATGTGCACAACGCCGGATGGCACGGTGAACAGCTCCCAGTTGTCCTCGACTTCCGGATTGAGGCTGGGATGCTCGAGTCGCCAATCGGTGTAGGAGCAGGCGACGTTTACATCGACGCCGTCAACCTGGTCAACAATCGCTTGAAAACCGCTCATTTCGACTTGGGCATAGTAATGGATGGGGATGCCCAGGTTGTAGAGCAGGGTGTCGGCCAGCATCGCCCGGCCGCCGCCCGGGTAGCCGAATTCCTCACCCAACGTCAGCGCGGCGTTGACCCGCTGCATGTTGAACCCGGGCAGGTAGACGTACAGATCCCGAGGGATCGAGATCATGGCGGCGGCGTGGGCCGATGGCTGGAGCGAAACGACAATGATGGTGTCGGTGCGGAAAGAGCGCCCGCTGCGCCGATCCGAGCCAAGCAGCAGCACGTTGATCGCATCCGGCGGGAAGTACTGCGGCGTAGTCGGTGGTGGGATCGGTGTCGGCGGATCGTAGCGCGGGCCGTAGCTGAACGGTGGCGGGAACGTGCGCGGGATCAGCTGGTTGGCCCCGGCCGGCGGGCCAATGGTGGCGGTGGGCAGCGGCGTGAAACCAACCGGCGGTGTGCCGGCTGCGGACTGGGAGCCAGCTTTGGGCGGCAGTGCGTTGGTCTGGTAGCTGGGCGCCGGCAGGCAGGCCGTCAGGCAAATGGCGATGGCTAGTGCGGCCAGCCAGCCTCGTCTCATGAACCCATGGATGCGTGAATCATGGCCTCAATCATAGGACGGTCGGGCAATAGTACGGCTGCGCCGCTGATGGGCACGCGCCAGGAGGTTGCCATGCTGGGGTCGACGGTCAACCGCTGAATGTCCTCGCTCGAAGACGACAGGTGGACTGCCAACGGCAGCAACTGCAAGGCCTGGTCGAGCCCCATGTCGGTATCGACCAGGTTGACGAACTGCTGGTATAGCTCCGGCACCCGGCGCAGGCCGTCCAGGCTCAGCACCTTGCGGAAGATGGCCTGCAGCACCTCTTGCTGGCGCCGCAATCGGTCGAAATCGCTGGAATTCTTACGCATGCGGACGTAGCACAGGGCATCAAACCCATTCATGGTGTACGAGCCAGGCCCATACTCCCGCCAGACGCCGCCGCACTCATCATACAGGTAACCGGTAGCTTCGACGGTAATCCCGCCCAACGAGTCAACTAGGTTGGTAAAGCCGGCGAAGCTCATGCGGGCGTAGTGATGAATCGGTATGCCAAAGTTGTACAGGATGGTTTCGGCGGCCAGCTCCGGTCCGCCGCGCGGATCGGCGACATTGACCCGCTCCATCCGGTAGCCCGGAATGTAGACATACAGATCGCGTGGGATGGAGAACACCGTGGCCGTGCCCGCCCCCGGATCGAGCGACACCACCATCATGACATCCGTTCGGTAACCGCCTTCGTAGGGACGGGCGTCCGAGCCAAGCAGCAAGATGTTGACTACGTTGGCTCCGAATGCGACCGGCTCGGCAGGCGGCGGTATCTCAATGGCCGACGGCTCACTGGGTGCGGCGAAGGCGCCCCACGGTCGACTGGGGTCGACCGTGGAAATCGGTGTTGGCGGCAGCAATGCCGGCTCCGGCGGGCTGACCGTCGGGGTGGCCGGCGAGAAGGGGGTCGGCGTAGCCGTTCCCTGCAAGGAGCCCGCCATGGGTCCGACCTGTGGCACCAGATCGGCGACGCGTGCGGGCAACCAGGCGCAAGCCGTTACCAGCAAGGCGGCAACCAGCAGCCAGGCCAGCCGGCCCGTAAGTGCTCTTTGCGTAAGTGTGGTCATGTCCCTACGACGTTCCTTGGCCTAGTGAAGTTCCGTCACTAAGGCTCATGTTGCAAGAATCCGGCCGGGCAAGCCCAAATTCTTGGCCGGCCGGGCGGGTCTCCATGATTCTACTCCGGTGCCTTTATGTAGTGTGGGGAGAGTTCAGTCGACGGTGGCCGGCGGATCCGGCGGCGGCTGGGCCGCCTCGGGGGGCGCCGGCCTGGCCGCAGCGTCGGCCAGTGGCAGCAGCACGGTGAACGTGCTGCCCTTCCCGACCTCGCTTTCAACCCAAACCCGTCCGCCAAGTGCCTCACTTAACGCTTTGACCAGTGACAGGCCAACCGCGCCGTCGCCCAAGCCGGGGATAATGGTACGGTCGGCGTGGTACAGCCGCTGAAAGACCCGGCCCAAATCCTCCGGTGGAATGCCTTCGCCGCTGTCCCGCACCGACAGCATGAGGAAACCGTCGTCGGCGCCGCCTTCGACCTGGGCCGACAGCCGGACGGAAGCTTCCTCTTGGCTAGCGGCGATGGCGTTCTTGAGCAGGTGAGTCAAGATTTGGGAGACGGCTTCCAGCTCACCCATGACAGCCGGCACTTCATCCGGGAACTCCATCTCAAGGCGCAGTCCCTTCTCGCGCAGGGCCGGCCCGCATTCTTCGACCGCCTTCTCGACACAGGACAACAAGTCGACCGGGGCCGGGCGAATCAGGAAGGTGCCGGTCTCAAGCGCCGTCATCTGGACCAGGTCATTGAGCAGCGCACCCATTCGCTCAATGGCGGCCCGCACCCGGTCCAAGAACTTGCGCTGCATGGCGCCCAGCAACCCGACCGATTCGCCAAGCAGCAGGTCGGTGTAGCCCATCACAGACGACATTGGCTGGCGCAATTCCTGAGCCAGGGAGGCGATGGCCTGCAGTTCGGATGGCCGCAGACCGGCTTGGCCATCGGTCTTGGACAACTGCTCTTCGAGCACATCGTTGCGAGTGCGCGCCTCAACCAACTCCTGCAGAGTCTCCTGGAGCTCTTCCTTCAGCGTGTCCAGCTCTTCGGAGGTCGGCAGTTCGGGCGTACGGATGGTGGCTGATTTGAGCCGGTCGATCTCGGCCTCAAGGATGGCGATCGTCTCCTCGGCCTCGACCATGTCGTAGCGCTTTTCTGGAGTGACCTCGACATCCGATAGATCGACCGGGCCCTCGCCATGGACGGCTTCGAACAGCCGCATGTTGTCGCGCTCGAGCTGCCGGATCCGCTCCTGGGCCTCGAGCAGTGTTTCGTAGGCCTCGCTGGCGACCGGTGCGCTGCGTTTGAGGCTGCTGAAGCGGTCGGCCAGGTGGGCGGCTACCGACTGCAGCATAGCCTGCTGCTCGTCCGACCAACTGCGCCGGGCGTAGGGTGACAACAGGAGTAGCCCGCCATGGACCTCCCGGTCGTTGGCGATCGGGACGAGCAGCGTCGGGCCGGTTGACTCCAGTCCCAAGATGCTCTGCAAGGCGTACAGGTCCGGGGACCGACTGCGGCTGGATAGGCTGAGCACCTTGTTCTGTCGCAGGGCGCTGGCCAAGACGGGGGTGCGTTTGTCGTCCAGCGGGGCGCCGGGCAGCGGTTGTTCGCGGATCAAGTCGTAGCCGGTGGCGATCGAGAAGCTGCCCAGTGGGTCCGGCGCCGACACCAGCAAGCAGTATTCGGCCCGCATCGTCTCGGCGACGGCCCGAGCGGCGCGGCGGGCCAGCGTCTCCGAGTCGCGGGCCGACGCCAGGCTGGCCATTGCCACCACCATTTGGCTCTCGGCGGTTTCGGTGTAACTCAAGCGGGCCAGGTCCAATTCTTCTTTGGTCGGACCCAGCTCTTCTGCCTGGGTCAGCACCATCGCCCGGGTGGCGGCTACGGCCAGGATCGGATAGGCAAGAAGGTTGAGCAGCCGGACGTAGCTGGAGAGTGGATCGGCGCCGCCGGTCAGGAGCAACTGTGCGCCGTAGCCGCCGGCCAAGCCGAGCACAGCCAGGCCGGCGACGTAGCGCTCCGGCGGGCGGCGCACCAGGAGCAGTGCCAGCACGCCAAGGGCGATGGTCAGGCCGAGGCCCCGCCAGGCAAGCAGGACGCCGGCTTCGGCCAAGACAATGCCCATCGGTTCGAGCTGTGGCCCGACCAGCCCCGCCGCCAGCATGACGACGTTAAAGACGACGGCGGTCATCAGCAGGCGATCGGACCGGCGGTCCGATTGGGGCACGAGGAAGGCCCAGGCGAACACGAGCAAGGCGGCCAGGTCGATGAAATGGTTGAGGGCGGGCAGGACATCGGCGCTGCCGCTCAGCATCAGGCTTAGCAGCAAGACCGCCATCATGACCAGCCGCAGGGAGAACAGCCAGCCGGAGGCCAGCCGCCAACGGGCCGCCCGGGGCAAGTGGGTGGCCCGATGCTGGACCTGGCTCATCGCGTAGAGCAAAGCCAGGCAGACGATCAGGATCAAATGGTAGGCGAGGCTGCCAGGAGTGGTGGCCAGGACGGCGGCCAATTGGCCAAGTGTCATGAATGCCCGTTGTCCCCGAGTTCGGTCGGCGATTATAGCATGCGGGTAGGTGCGCCCTTGAACCACCAAGGCGCCAAGGCCACCAAGGGGGCTTGAGGGGCACAAAGGGCAAGGCGAGCAACTAGCTACGAGCAGTTATCAAGGATCTCTAGCTCGCAGCGCTTGGCTCGGGGTTTGCCGCTAATAGCTAGAAGCTTGTAGCTAGATGCTAATTGTTTGGTGCTTGGCGCCCGGTGCGTTCTCTTCTTTGTGCCCCTAATCAGACCTTAGTGGACTTAGAGACTTTGTGGTTCCGCCCGTCCGACGGCGCGGAAGGCGACCAGGCCGTACACCAGGGGCAGCCAGAAGGTGATGCCGCGGTAGGTGAGGGCGATCACGCCGGCGGCGGCCAGGGGAACGCCCATCGAGCTCATGGAGACGGTCAGGGCGCCCTCGACGAAGCCAACGCCGGATGGAGTCGGCGACACGATCATGAACAGGTAGCCGACGCTGAAGGCAGCCACCAGCGTCGGCACGCTGAACGGCTGACCATATGCAAGGAAGACCAGGAACAGGATTGTGATGAGCAGGGCCTTATTGCTCAGCGCCAGGGCGGCCGGCAACAACAGGCCACCGCGGGCCTGCCGGGCGATCTGCAGTCCTTCGCCGACATCGTTGGCAAAGGTATGGGCCCGCTCCAGATCGAGGTACTCGCGCTTGAGCAAGGGCCGGAGCAGGCGGTTGACGTAGGCGCCCATCTGCACCAACAATTTTTCCAGCCGCTCGGCTGAGCGCATGCCGGCCACCACCAGGCTGCCCAGCACGGCCGCCGCACCGATGAAGATGGCGGCAGCACCAAGTTCGGCCAGTCGTAGCTGGTTGCGCTGGATCAGGATGATGAGCCCAATGGTGAGGACGATCAGGAAACCCAAATAGTCATAGACCACCCACAGGGCGCAGGCGGTGCCGACCCGGCTCGTCGGGTGGCCCCGTCGCCGGCCATCCACCAAGAAGATGGCCATCCCGCCGACCCCCAGGCTGGGCATGACCACGCTGACGAAATTGGCGGCCGCCGCAACCTGGAAAAGGTGTTCGATCCGCTCGCGGACACCTACCAGGCGGTATAGGGACCGGAAGGAGGCGGCCACATTCAAGAGCCATACGATTTGGACGCCGACAGCAAGCGCCAACCAGCGGGGGTTGGCACGGCGGACGGTCGCCAGAACTTCCTGGATTTCCGCAAACTGGGTGAAGAAGAAGGCAATACCGAAGAGTAGGGCCAGCGCCAGCAGGAATTTGCGCATGGGATGTCCGGCGTCGCCGGGCTAGTCGAGCAGCGCGGCCAGCGAGTCCGGGCTGTCGAGGTTGTGTCGCCCGGCCGCTCGGTCGATGCGTTTGACCAGGCCGGTGAGCACCTCGCCCGATCCGAGCTCGACGAAGTCGGTCACGCCAGCCGCCAGCATTGCCCTGATGCTTTCCGTCCAGCGGACATTGGCCGTCAACTGGGCCGACAGGTCGGCCCGGACCGCCTCGGCGGTCGTCAAGGGGGCGGCGTTGACATTGCCAATGACCTCGATGGCCGGGTCGCGCAATTCGACCGCATCCAGGGCACCCTGAAAGTCCGCCTGCGCGGCTTGCATGAAGGGGGAATGGGCGGCGATGCTAACCGCCAGCCGCACGACCTTGCGGGCCCCGGCCGTCTGCAGCAGCTCGGTGGCGCGGGTCAGGGCTTCGTTGCTGCCCGATATCACGACCTGTCCCGGGCAATTGTCGTTGGCCAGCCATACGCCGCCCTCGGCGGCGGCGCTGGCTTGCCGGCAGGCGGCTACGACCTGGTGCAATTCCAGGCCGAGCACGGCCGCCATGCCGCCCGGTTGAGCCTGGCCAGCGGCTTTCATGGCCTTGCCGCGGGCCCGGACCAGCGAGACGGCATCCGAGAAGTTGAGCGCCTCGGCGGCCACCAATGCGCTGAATTCACCGAGCGAGTGGCCGGCGGCGAAGCGCGGCTGGAAGCCGGGCAACCGCTGCTGCAGGGCGCGCAGCACCGCCACCGAATGGACCAAGAGCGCCGGCTGGGTGTTGTCGGTTTCGTTCAGATCTGCGGCGGACCCGTCCCACATAAGCTGGGACAAGGGGAAGCCAAGCAGCTCGTCGGCCTGACGAAAGACAGCCGCCGCTTCAGGGGAGGCGGCGGCCAGTTCGGCGCCCATGCCGACCGCTTGCGAACCTTGGCCGGGGAAGAGAAAGGCGGTGTGGGTTGGGTCGATCGTCATCGGATCGCTCGTGGGGGCGGGACCGTCAGGAGCTGCGGTCGACTTCGATGACCTCGCGTCCATCATAGTGACCACAGCTGGAGCACACGCGGTGCGGCAGGTGCTTCTCACCGCAGTTGGTGCAGGTGATCAGTGAAGTAGCCTGCAAGGCGTCGTGCGCCCGGCGGCGGTCACGGCGTCCCTTAGATATCTTGCGTTTTGGAAGCGGCGCCATCGTACCCTCCTCAATCGTGCATAAGAGCGCCTGCCCGAAGGCAGGCGGATGGCATTATAGCAGAAGTGCCCGTTGCGGTGTTTGTGAGCCAGCCGGTGTAGGACCTAGCTCTGTATAATGTTGCCATGACTGATTCCGGCGCTTTGACCCATTTGGACGAACAGGGCCGCGCCCGCATGGTCGATGTGGGCGACAAACAGGAAACCGATCGTCGGGCGGTCGCCCGCGGGCACGTGCTGATGAGCCCCGAGACGCTGGCGCTAGCCCGGGCCGGCGATCTGGCACAGGGCAGCCTGGCGACGGTGGCCGAGACGGCTGGGATCATGGCCGCCAAACGCACGTCGGACCTGATTCCGCACTGTCACCCCCTGCCGCTTGACCATGTCTCGGTGGAGCTGACATTTTCTGACGACCTGCCAGGCATTGTGATCGAAGCCAGCGCCAGTACGCATGCCAACACGGGCGTAGAAATGGAGGCGCTGACAGCCGTCGCCGTCGCCGCCTTGACGGTGTACGACATGATCAAGGCAGTCGAGAAGTCGGCCCGTCTGACCGACATCCGTCTGGTGCGCAAAGGTGGCGGGCGCAGCGGCGATCTGGTGCTGGAGTCCTAGCGGTGCAGGTAAAAGTGCTGTACTTCGCCATGTTGCGCGACCGGGCGGGTGTGCGCCATGAGCCCGTGGAACTGGACGAGCCGGCCACTGTGGGTGACTTGATCGACGAGGTCGGGCGGCGGCACCCATCGGTGGTCGAGTACATGGGGACGGCGTTGGCCTCGGTCAATCACGAGTTCGCCGAACGAGATCAAGCCTTGCACGTCGGCGACGAGGTCGCCTTCTTCCCACCCGTCAGCGGCGGCGCACCGGACGGCCCCACCCATTTCGCCATCACCGAAGACCCGCTCGATCTGAACGCCATCCTGGAACCGCTGGTCCTGCCAACGACGGGCGCTGCCTGCGTCTTTAGCGGTGTAGTGCGGGCCGAGACCAATCGCAACCAGCAGCACAAGACCGAGCATCTGGAGTATGAGGCCTACCGCCCGATGGCCGAGGCCAAAATGCGGCAGGTGGCGGGCGAGATCCGCCAGCGCTGGCCGGCTGTTGAAGGCATCGCCATCGTGCAGCGGATCGGGCGGCTGGAACCCGGCACGCCGACCGTTCTGATTGCCTGCACCGCCGCCCACCGCGACCAGGGGGTTTTCGAGGCGGCGCGCTACGGCATCGATCGTCTGAAGGAAATCGTGCCGATTTGGAAGAAGGAGGTTGGTCCGGACGGCGAAGTCTGGGTCGAGGGGAGCTACCACCCGGGTCCGGAAGACCGGGAGGCGGCCGACTCGTGACGGCGGCCGCCGACGGGGGGAGCCGACCGTTTCAATGCGCCAACTGCCGTCGGCCCTATCCCCCAACCGGCCTGCCGCATATCTGCCCGCAGTGCGGCGGGGTCTATGAGTTTGCCGCTCCGCTGATCTACCGGCCGATCGATGCGTCTGGCATCGAACGCTATCGCCAGACCTTCCCGCTGCCGGACGGCGCGCCCCTGGTCTCACTGGGCGAAGGCAATACGCCGTTGATCTTTGTCGAGCTGGCGGGCCGAAGCGTCCACCTGAAATGTGACTACCTCAACCCGACAGGCTCCTTCAAAGACCGGGGCAGCGCGGTCCTGCTGAGCTGGCTGCAGGCTGAAGGCGTGACGGAAGTTGTTGAGGATTCGTCGGGCAATGCCGGCGCCTCATTGGCTGGCTACGCCGCCCGGGCCGGCATCGCCGCCCGAATCTTTATCCCCGACTACGCCGCCGGGCTGAAGCGCGCCCAAATCGAAGCCTACGGCGCCGAAGTCGTTCGCATCCTGGGCCCGCGCTCGGCGGCGGCCGAGGCGGTGCTCAACCAGGTCGAGCAGGGGGCGGTCTACGCCAGTCATGCTCACCTGCCGCACGGCCTGGCTGGGATGGCGACGCTCGCCTTTGAGCTCTACGAACAACTGGGTATGGCGCCTGGGGCCGTCATCCTGCCCGTCGGCCAGGGCACATTGATGCTGGGAGCCCATCTGGGATTCGAAGCGCTGCGGTCCGCCGGCCGGATTGAGGCCCTGCCGCAGTGGGTCGCCGTGCAGGCGCTGGCCTGTGCCCCGCTGTGGGGCGTGCTGCACGGTGGGGCGGCCGGCCTGTTGTGGACCAAGGAACGCGAGACCGTCGCCGAAGGAATTCGTATTTTGCGGCCGCACCGGGGGGATGCTATCCTGCGCGCCATTGGCGCCAGCGGGGGGCGAGCCGCCGCCGTGGAGGAAGAAGAAATCCGGCAAGGGCGCGCCGAACTGGCCCGCCGGGGGTTCTTGGTAGAGCCGACATCGGCCGTCGTCTGGCCGGCGCTCGTCAGCGAGATGGCGGAACTGCCCGACCCGATTGTGGTCGTGCTGACCGGCGCCGGCTACAAGGACATGCGTCAAGAAGATGCGGGCTGAGGCTTTGGCCTGGTAGCACCAAGCCGGGGTTGGCGCCGGAGGGAGAGGCAAGATGACCAAGCGCGTTGTGATTACTGGGGTTGGCGTGATCAGCCCGCTGGGTTTGACCGCCGAAGACACCTGGCGGGCGTTGACGGCCGGCACCTCCGGAGTCGGACCCATCACCCAATTCGACCCCGAGAACCTGTTGGTCAAGATCGCCTGTGAGGTGCGCGGCTTCGAACCGACCAACTACCTCGATATGCGCGATGCCCGCCGGCGCGACCGCTTTGAGCAGTTTGCGGCGGCGGCTACCCAGGAAGCCATGGCCCAATCCGGCCTGCAGATCACGCCGGAGAATGCCGGACGCGTCGGCGTAATCATCTCGTCGGCCACCGGCGGAATCAATTCGTTCGAAGAGGCCATGCTGACGATTTTCAAGGAGGGGCCGCGGCGGCTCTCTCCCTTTGTCATCCCGATGTACATGTCGAACGGCGCTTCGGGCATGGTAGCCATCGATACTGGGGCGAAGGGGCCTTCGTTTTCGGTGGCGTCGGCCTGTGCCTCGGGAGCCGATGGCGTCGGCCAGGCGTGGACTCTGCTGCGGGCAGGCGTGATTGATGCGGCCATCACCGGCGGCTCGGAGGCCACCATTTGCGAGATGGGTATCGGCGCGTTCGACCGGCTCGGTGCCCTCTCGCGGCAAAACGACAACTACACCAAGACGCCAGCGCCCTTTGACAAGTCCCGTGACGGCCTGGTGATGGGAGAGGGCTGCGGCATCCTAATCCTCGAGACACTGGACCATGCCGAGGCGCGCGGGGCCACCATTCTGGCCGAAATGGTTGGCTACAGCGCGACGGCCGATGCGTTCCATATTACGGCGCCGGCCGAGCAGGGCGAAGGCGGGTCGGCCGCCATCGTCAACGCGCTGGCGATCGCCGGGCTCAAGCCGGAACAGGTTGACTACATCAACGCCCACGGCACCGGCACCGACCTCAATGACGTTTCCGAGACGCGGGCCATCAAGTCGGCGTTGGGTGACCACGCCTACCGAGTCGCTATTTCATCGACTAAGTCGATGACCGGTCATATGATGGGGGCGACCGGGGCGCTGGAAGCCATCTTCTGCGTCAAGACGATTCGGTCGGGCGTCGTGCCGCCCACGATCAATCTGCACGACCCCGATCCCGAATGCGACCTGGACTACGTGCCCAACCAGGCGCGCCAGATGCCTGTCAGAGTGGCGATCAGCAATGCGTTCGGCTTCGGCGGCCACAACGCCGTCTTGGCGTTTCAAGCCTTCTCGCGTTAGAATCCACCGGTTGGCGGGGGGGAGAGCGATTCGACAACGCGGAGAGGCGATGGACTCGTTGGAGTCTTGGGTCCACCGGGCCAGCATTCAGATTTCTGACCGGCGGTTGATCCAGCGAGCCCTGACGCACCGATCCTATCTCAACGAAAATCCAGACGCGCTCGAGGACAATGAGCGCTTGGAGTTTCTGGGCGATGCCGCCCTCGACTTCCTGACGGCGGCTTGGCTCTATCGCCGTTTCCCCGAAATGGATGAGGGGCAACTGACACGGCTGCGCTCGGCCCTGGTCCGCACCGAGCAGTTGGCCGCCTTCGCCCAGGACATCGAATTGGGCGAAGTCATGTTGTTAGGTCGGGGCGAGGACCTGACAGGCGGTCGCCAGCGGCCGGCCCTGCTGTGCGCGACCTTCGAGGCGCTGGTTGGTGCGATCTACCTCGACGGCGGCATGCCGGCCGTGGAGGCCTACATGCAGCCTCGTTTGATGGCGGCGGTTGCGCGGATTCTGGAGGATGAGAACCTATTCGATGCTCGCAGTCTGCTGCAAATCTGGGCCCAGTCGGAAGTCGGCGAGACGCCGTCTTACCGGACTTTGCAGTCCTCCGGACCCGACCACGCACGCCAATTCGTGGTCGAAGTCATTGTCGGTGATCGGGTCCGGGCAGAAGGCACCGGCAACAGCAAGCAAGAGGCCGCCCAACAGGCGGCCGGCGAGGCGCTCGACCAAGTTGGTTGGCCCGATCCGTCTGCCGGCTAAGAAGAGGCGTCGGTGAGCCCGCAGCCACGCAAGTCCTCCCGGCTCAAATCGCTCGAACTCCAGGGCTACAAGACCTTCGCCAGCAAGACGGAATTTTCCTTTGCGCCGACAATCACGGCGGTCGTCGGCCCCAACGGCTCAGGCAAGTCCAACATTGCTGACGCCATTCGCTGGGTGCTGGGCGAACAGTCCTACAGTCTGCTGCGCGGCAAGAAGACGGAAGACATGATCTTCACAGGCTCGGAAAGCCGGCCGCGCGCCAGCATGGCCAGCGCCATTATCGAGTTCGACAACAGCGAAGAATGGCTGCCAATCGACTTTAGCCAAGTAACGGTGGGAAGGCGCGCTTACCGTGATGGTCAGAACGAGTACCTGATCAACGATCAGCGTGTCCGGCTGCGTGACGTAGGTGAACTGCTGGCCGAGTCCGGCTTAGCCC
>Ga0302046_10001243_pt1 | contig 23955 bp, 22 predicted proteins | sample RVTome_11_FD_200261 | JGI IMG/M metagenome (GOLD analysis project Ga0302046, IMG submission 200261) | Soil microbial communities from uranium-contaminated site in the Upper Colorado River Basin, Wyoming, United States - RVT147D111 (version 2) ... | reverse complement strand
CGCCCTCCGGACGCTCGCGGAGACCGCGGGCGCGCAGTCCGGCGCCGGCGCGCCGGAGCCCTCGCGTGCGCTCGCCGACCTGCGGCCGCGGGCCGTCCTCGCCGACGCCGTTGCCCGCTACCGGCGGGTCGGCCTGCAGCAGCCCGAGCGCGCCGTCGTGATCCTGCTCGACGCCGACGGTGCCGCCCGCGCGCGGCGTGCGCTCGCCCGCGTCGCCGCCGCCGACACCGCGGAGGCCGAGGACCTGCCGGGGGTGCCGATCGTGGACGTCGAGGAGCCGGGCGAGCAGCCCGGCGGGCAGTCGGGCCGACCGGCCGCGGCCGGGTCGCTGGACACGGATCCGAGCCGTTCACCGACGGCCCCGCCCGCGCCGCGGGGAGGCCTCATATGGCTCGTCGCGGCGGCCGTCGTGGTTGCCGCGGCGCTCGCCATCCTCCGCATGCGCCGCCGTGCTCCGCGCTGAGCGCCGCGGGCGGCGCGGGCGGTCGGCGCGATCAGGGCGGCCCGGGCGGTGTGGTCCCGGGCCTCACGACGCCCGGCGCAGACCTTGGTGGGCGTCGAAGTGCTCGGCGATCGCGGCGGCCGCAGGGCGCGCCACGCCGTCCCGCCGGCAGGCGTCGGTGAAATCGCCGAGCGACGTCACCTCGGGCAGGCGCTCCTCGGGATCGCGCGCCAGGTCGTAGGTCTCGAGCATCCCGCCGCGGGCGACGAGCTTCCGGCGCGGGGTGATGGCGGCGGTGAGGTTCTGCCGGAAGCGCGGCTGGATGCGGGTGCCGTGCGGGTAGTGGAAGTGCTCGGCGAGCGCCACCGGATGGGCGGCCCGGTAGGACGGGTCGAGAATCGTGCCCTGCGTCGCCGCCGCATGGCCGTGCAGCCCCGCCGTCCGGAGGAGGCCGAAGAGATCGCGCGTGCTGACGACCTCGTCGATCGCGTGCGGCGTCAGGTCGGGGTGGCGGATCCAGAGCGGTACGTGGAGGTGGGTCTCGTACACGGCCGCGTCGTGCAGGTAGAGCCCGTGCTCGCCGAAGCCCTCGCCGTGGTCGCTGGTGACCACCACGAGCGTGTTGTCGAGCAGCCCGTCGACCTCGGCCGCGCCGAGAAAGCGCTCGAGCTTCGCGTCCATGAGCTCGATGGCGCGATGGTAGCGCGCGAGCAGCGCGCGGCGGCTCGCCGCGGAGAGCCGGAAGTCGTCGCGCAGGTAGGCGTGGCTGCTGATCTTCGGGAGCGCCAGGCCGGCCAGCACGTTTTCGACCAGGCTCTCCCAGGAGTCGAGCGGGCGGAAGGTCGACGTCGGGTGCGGGGGGTACGGGGCGTGGACGTCGTAGAGGTTCACGAAGAGGAAGAAGGGCCGGCGGGTGCGCCGGAGCTCGGCGAGGCGCGCGAGGGTGAGGTCGAGCGCGAGCTCGTCGGCGGGGAGGCCGAGCCGGGCGAGGGTGCGGAGGAAGCCCTCGTCGCCCTTCTGCAGGGCGTGGAAGAACCCGCTGTCACGGATCAGGCGACGGACGCGCGGCTTCGAGAGCGCGAGGGCGAGCAGGAACGGGTTGGTGGCTTGCGACATCGGCGCCAGGGCGCGGGTGTTGACGGCGAAGCCGCGCGTCGCGCCCGGCACGGTGCCGTCGAAGAGGGAGTTCCGCGTGACGACCTCGGTGTGGTGCCCGACCGCGCCCAGGATCTCGGCGAGCGTCGGCGCCCGACGGGTGTAGGCCATGGTGTGGAAGTGCGCGCCGTGCTCGGAGGGCAGGAGGCCGGTGAACATGCTCATGTGCGCCGGCAGGGTCCAGCACTCGGCCGCGTAGGCGCGGCGGAAGAAGACCGTCTCGCGCGCGAGGCGCTCGAGGAAGGGAGTGCGCGGTCCGCCCGCGGTCGCGCGGAAGAGCGCCCCCATGCGGAGCGAGTCGACGACGAGGAGGAGGACGTTCACGAGGCGCCGGGGGCCGTGGGCGCCTCGACCGGCAGGGCGCCGAGGCGCGGGCGGTCGCGGCGGCGGTGCGCGTACCGCCCGCGGACGAGCGCCGCGAGCGCGACCGCGCAGAGCCCGAGCGCCGTCCAGGTGAGCTGCGGTAGCGCGCCCCAGTACGGGCGCTCGGCGTAGTCGACGCGCAGGAACTCGAGGAGGAAGGATCCGCCGGTGAAGAGCGTGAGCGCGAGCAGGGCCACCTCGCCGTCGTAGCGCTTGCGGCGGTAAGCGGCCAGCGCCGCGACCGTGATCGCGAGGCCGAGGAGCCCGAAGTAGATCTGCAACGGGTGGAGCGCCGGGGAGAGCGGCGCGCCCTGCGGGATCGTCCCCGCGCGCCAATGCCACTCGTGGACCACCGTGCCGGCGGGCCACCCGAAGCACCAGGGGAGAGCGCACGTGCGGCCGAAGCAGCAGCCGTGCGCCAGGCAGCCGAGGCGCGCGATGGCGATCCCGATGCCGGCGGCCGGGGCGCACGCGTCGGCGAGCTTCCCGAGCGGGAGCGCCAGGAGGCGCGCCGCGAGCCAGGCGCCGACCACGATGCCGACGATCGCCCCCCCGGCGTGGATCGAGCGATCGAGCCTGAGGAGGGGCAGATGCGCCTCCGGACGGATCAGCGCGAAGTGGGCGCGTCCGGCGGCGAAGGCGAAGAGCACGACGATCGCGAGCGCCGCCAGCGTGCGCCCCGGACGCAGGCCCTCGAGCCCGCGCGCGCTCAGGGTGATGAGGACGATGCTCACCACCACCGCGCTCCCGACCAGGAAGTTGTGGGCGGAGGTGGCGTGCCCGAGGAGCGGGATCTCGATCGGATGCGGGTACATGGCGACCTGCCGCGGCACCGCGACGGCGGCGGGGAGCGGACCGCCATGGGCGGCCCGCTCCCCGCTGCTCGTCCTGGCGCCTAGCGGCTCACGGCGTGCAGTCGCACGCGTTGCCGTTCCGGATGCACGTCGCCTCGCACTCGGGCAGCGCGCACGGGCCGTTCTCCAGGGCCGGATCGCAGAAGCCGGAGTCCTGGCACTGATCGGCGCCGCCGACGCAGACGTCGATGTTGCAGAGCGACGCGTGGGGACAGGTCGCGATCGTGTCGAAGAACTGGTTGTTGCGGCTGGTGGTCTGCTCGTTCTCGACCTCGATCGTGGACTTGTTGGCGCCCAGGAAGGACTCGTAGGGCGCGCCTGTCCGGCAGTGCTTGCTCTTGTCGCAGGTCGAGACCAGGCAATGGATGCCGTCGGGCGGATCCTGCGGGTCGCAGATCTTCTCGGTCGTGGCCTCGTGGTTGCGGCACTTGCCGAGGCGCCCGCAGCGCTGGTGGATGCAGTCCCACGGATCGGTGTCGCAGGAGGTGCCGGCGGGGACGAGTGGCCCCTCGAGGACGCACTCGACCGTCTGGCCGTTCAGCACGCAGCCCGGCACACGGCACGGGTCGAACTCGCACTGGACCGGGTCGGGAGCTCCCGGCACCGTGGTGCAGGCTCCGGCGCCGTCGCACTGGCGGACCTCGCAGCTCCCGCCGTTCAGCACCGTGCTGCAGGCCGTGCCCTGGTCGACGTACGGGTCGTTCGGGTCCTGCGCGCAGACGCCCGACTGGCAGGTCTGGTTCACGCAGACCGCCGCCTCGTCGCCGGTCGAGCAGCTCGTGCCCTCGGCGAGGAACGAGTCGGAGTGACCGGGGTCGCCCGGCTCCAGGCAGCGGATGAACTTGCCGTTCTGCAGCGGGTCGGTCACGCAGAGGTCGGCGTCGTCGGTGCAGGCCTCGCCGTCCTCGCAGCGGTGCACGCCGGTCGTGATGTTGACGCAGACGCCCTGGGCACTGCACTCGCCGATCATGCACGGGTCGACGTTGCGATCGATGCAGGGCTCGCCCGTCGCAAGCGGGTTCGGGCTGCCCTTCGTGCACTGGTGGTCGGCGGTGCACTTCTCGGTGTGGCACGGGTCCGTGAAGCAGACGGCGTCCTCTGGCTCCCAGGTGCAGTCGTCGGCGCAGCAGGCGTCCTCTTCGGGATCGCAGTCGGGGCTATTGCAGTCGGCGCCCGCCGACGACGCGAGCAGTAGAACAATGAGCACGAGGGGTACCGTGCGTACGATGGCTCTCAATCGAAGCGACGTGTTGCTCATTGGGCCCTCCTAAGGCTTGGTTACCCTTCCATGGGTTCTCACCTCGAGTCCTTCGACCTGCGCGGGCTTCGCGTCCGGCGACCTCCTTTCGCGTCGGGGCGTGAGCGGCAAGGGCGCCGCCGCACGCCGAGTCTGAAGGGTGATCGAGCGATCCGTTCGCCGTGTAGGTCAGCGCGTGCGCGCGAGTCAACGACCGTGCGACGCGGCGCGCCATGCGTCGGGCTGCCCCGGCGTCGGGAGGACGCGCCGACCGACCGAACGGCCGCGCCAGATTGTGGAACCGCCCTCCCGTGTCGAGGAACGACACGGGCGACGGGCGTCGGCGGGCGAAAGCCGGCCGGGCTAGACCGGTTCGCGACGGTCGCGCACGGGGAGGAGGTCGTCGACGGCGACCGACGCCTGGTCGAGCGCTGCCAGCGCCAGCATGTCGCCCGGGCGTGCGACCGCCGTCGTCGCGTAGCGCCGGCGCCGTGGCCAGGGCTCGCGGAAGATCTCGATCTGGCCCGCGGCCAGGTTCACGATCCAGTACTCCGCCACGCCCGCCGCCGCGTAGATGGGCGCCTTCGTGAGGCGGTCCTGCTGGAGGGAGGCGTCGGCCACCTCGACGACGAGCAGGGCCTCGCGAGGATGGACCAGGTCGTAGTCCTCCAGGCGACCCGGCACCACCGCGACGTCCGGCTCGGGAAGCGAGTAGGGGCCGGCGAGGAACGGCTGCTGCACGCAGATGACCGCCCGCGGGCCGACGGCAGCACGGAGCGCGGCCTCGACTCGACGGACCGCCGATGCGTGCGGTGGATTTGCGGGCGGCTCCGCGACGATCAGGCCCTCGAGCAGCTCCACCGGGTCGTCCGGCTGCAGCACGCCGTCGTCGACCAGGGCGAGATAGCGGTGTACCGTGTACCGGCGCGGTGCTGCATCCGGCGAGGCCATGGCGCGAGCCTACCACGGCCCCGGTTGCGGCGAGAAGTCGATCCGAGTAGGCACCGCGGCCCGTTCGCACGCCAACCGGCGACGGGCTACGATGCACGAGCCTCGGGCGGTTAGCTCAGCGGGAGAGCATCGGCCTTACAAGCCGGGGGTCGCTGGTTCGATCCCAGCACCGCCCACTCGATTGCTCCGCTGGGTCGGGGACTTGGAAGTCGGCGCGTGCGGCCATCTTCGCTTCCTCGGGGCTGGTGCCGGTAGTGGTGCCGGTTGCGGTCCGCTGACTCAGACGCTCGACCGCTTCGCGCTGGTGCTCCGGTGACAGGTGCGCGTAGCGCATCGTCATGGTGATCGTCGCCGCGGGATGAACGCCCGGCTGCCTCGTGGGTTGACCTGGGGCGACGGTCTGTGGGAGCGTCTCGGGCAGGTACCTCAGCCCACCACCACCCCAGGAGGATTCCCATGACAGACCTCGCCTTGGCGCCGCGCCCGCGTCGGCGCCCGCCGCCCGTGCGCGTCCTTTCGCCCGCCCTCGTGCTGCGCTCGTTGCCCCCCGCGCCGGTGCTCGCGGTGGCGCTGCTTCTCGGCGGCGCCGTCCTCGCGCAGGCGGGTGTCCCGCTGCCTACGGGTGCCTGCTGCGCGGGCGCCACCTGTAGTCTCGAATCGGAAGCGGCGTGCGCAACTCTCGGCGGTGCCTATCAGGGTGATGGGACGGAATGTGCCCCCGGTCTCTGTGCGCTACCACCGCTCAACCACTTCCAGTGCTACGACATCAAGCGCACGAAGTTCGACCGCGTCGCGGTCGATCTCGCCGACGACTTCGGGCCGAGCACGGTGGAGGTGCGCCGGCCGCGGCAGCTGTGCGCCCCCGTGAACAAGAAGGGCGAAGATCCGACGGCACCCGACGATCCCGATCACCTGCTCGGCTACGAGATCCGCCGCACCTCGGCGCGCTTCGAGCGCCTCGTCGACGAGCTCGTGACCGACCAGTTCGGCGCCCTTGCGCTCGACCTCCGGCGCCCCGATCTCCTGCTCGTGCCGACGGCGAAGGACGTCAGCGGCCCGGCGGCCCCGCTCGACCCGCCGATGGTGGATCACTACCAGTGCTACAAGGTTCGGGGCGACCGCCGTCGCGTGCCGGGCATCGCGGTCGAGGACCAGTTCGGCACCGACGTCACCGCCGTGAAGAAGCCGCGCCGGCTCTGCCTGCCGGTGGACAAGAACGGCGAGGGCATCCTCGACAACGCGGCGCGGCTGATGTGCTACCAGACCAAGCCGGGACCGCGCGTGAACAAAGAAGTATGGTTCGCCAACCAGTTCGGCGGCGGGATCGTCGAGGCGCGGCGGGCACGGGAGCTCTGCGTGCCGGTCGAGCCCGACGAGTGCCCGGCGGGGGTGCGGTTCGAGGATCGCGGGCTGACCGTGTTCGACTGCGACACCGGGCTCGAGTGGGAGAAGAAGACCGCGGGCAACGTCAACGACCTCCACACGTGGAGCGCGACCGGCGCGGCGCCCGACGGCACCGCGTTCACGACGTTCCTCCCGGCGGCGGCGGCGGCGCTCGGCGGGACGGCCTGCGCGAGCCCCTATGATTGTACGAGCAGCGATGGCGTGACGGTCAGCTGCACGACACCCCCGCCCGACGGGTGCTGGCGCCTGCCGGAGATCGACGAGCTACAGACGATTCTGCTCGCGCAGTTTCCGTGTGGGACCGATCCCTGTATCGATCCGATCTTTGGTCCTACGGCGTCGTCGTTCTACTGGTCGGCTACGTCGCGCAGCTTCGACCCGGGCAGCGCCTGGGGCGTGCTCTTCGTCAATGGGGACGTGAACGGCGGCCTCAAGGACTTCGACTTCCACGTTCGGGCGGTGCGGGGCGGCTCGTAGCTCGATCATTGGATCCTTTGACCGTTTGATCATTTGGTGCCTGGGGGGCGAGAGCCCCCCAGGCGCGCTTCTCCGGTCGATGGCCCAGACGGAACACCTCCCGATCTACAAGGCGAGCTACGATCTCTGCCTGTACCTGGAGCAGGTCGTCCATGGCTTCGCGCGCTACCAGAAGTACACGCTCGGCGCGGATCTGCGGGACGGCGCACGGCGGGTGCTGAAGCTGATCGTGCGGGCGAACGCGCGCCGCGAGAAGGCCTCGGTCCTGCTGGAGGTTCGTGAGGAGCTGGAGCAACTCAAGGTGGTGCTCCGTCTCTGCCATGACGTGAAGGCGTTCGCGAGCTTCAAGAGCTTCGAGCATGCGAGTGCGCAAGTGGTGGCCATCGCCAGGCAGAACGAGGGATGGCTGCGGAGTCAGTGTCGGAGCCATGGCCAGAATCGGCGAGCGATGCCCGTAGGGCCAGCCGCGCCGGGCGTGCCATGATCACGAGGTCCCTCTCCCGCCGTCATGGTGACGGCGCACGCCGGAGCCCTTGAGGGGCCGAGGCACAAGGGCGTCCTCCCCCGCCGCGCGGTGGGGTCGGGCACCCGGGTCCGGTGGTTGCACCGGAAGCAAGCGGAGAGGGCTTGCGGCGTCGTCGAACTACTGGTCGGCTACGTCGCACAGCAACAACCCGAACAACGCCTGGAACGTGAACTTCGACAATGGGAACGTGAACAACGACAACAAGAACAACGACAACCACGTTCGGGCGGTGGCCGGTGCGGCTCCTCGTGCCGGCGAGCTTTGCACGCGGCGGGGCGAGCTTTGGTTGCTGATTCCGAGCGTGAGGAGTACGCTCCAACCGTATGCGGCCGGTTCAGATCTCCGATCTTCTTGGACTTGGCGTCGGCGAGAGGATCCGCCTGGCGCAGGCGATCTGGGACAGCATCGCGGAGGTTCCGGAGGCAGTGTCGCTCACGGAAGCCGAGCGAGAGGAGCTCGACCGCCGGCTCGACGCCTACTACCAGGATCCAGGTGCCGGATCTTCCTGGTCTGAAGCGAAGGCTCGCATCCGCAAGGCGCGATGAGCCGGCGGCTCATCGTCCGCCCTGAGGTCGAGGCCGACGCGGACGAAGCCTACTGCTGGTACGAGCAGCGCAGGACGGGGCGAGGACTTCTTCGCCGTTGTCGATCAGGCTTTGGATCTCATCGAGCGCAGTCCGGCCGCCTTTCCCCGTGTTCACAAGGAAGTGAGGCGCGTACTCACGAAACGCTCCCCTTCGCGGTCTTCTACATCGTCACACCCGACGCGATCTCAGTTCTGGCCATCCGTCATCAGGCCAGCGATCCCGAGCGATGGCGATCTCGCCTCTGACCCGACCTCGCCCAGATCCCTGGTGACGCCCAACCCGGCGCGGGTGCGGAACTGCCAGGGGGCGCCTCGGTGTCAGTAGCGGTGTCAGTTGAGGAGTGAAACTGATCGAAACTGAGTGAAACCTGGAGCAACCGGCCGACGGGTCCGTTCTCGGAGGAACGCCAGGTTGCGTGAAAGTGTCGGTCTTTCCTGGCGCCTGTTCCGACGCCGCGACCCTCTTACAAGCCGGGGGTCGCTGGTTCGATCCCAGCACCGCCCACTCGTATCCTCAGCCTGCGAGCGCCAGATTCTCGTGGAGCACGCGAGGATGGCGGGCCGCGATTCGGAGGAGGGCCAGGGCGGGCCCTTCGGGCATGCGCCGGCCCTGTTCCCAGTTGCGCAGGGTGTGGACGCTGATGCCCAGGGCGACGGCGAACATTTGCTGTGACAGCCCAGTGAAGCGGCGCAGGGCGGCGATGTCCTCGCCGGTCCTGACGTCGCCTCGCGCGAGACGGTCACGGAGTCGTCGAGGGATCGCCCGTGCGAAGTCGGCCTTGGTGAGCTCGCGGATGTCGTCCTTCATGGAGTGCGACCTCCCTTGTATTGCCGATAGAGCGCCCGCTCGGCAGGTGTCGTCATGCGCGCACTGATGATCCGCACGACGTCGTCCGCCAGCTCCGTGTAGACGACCACGATCACGCCCCTCGAGATGGGACCGACCGCGAGGAAGCGGTCTTCGTCGTGACTGTGCTCGGCGTCGTAGATCACCAGGTAGTCCGCGTCGCTTTCGAAGAGCGCCCGAGCCTCGTCGAAGCCGAGTCCATGCTTGGTGCGGTTCGCGCACTCCTTCGCCGGGTCCCACTCGGCGCGCACGTCACCGCGTATCAGTCATTGGCTGACTGCGTCAACAGACGAGATTCCAGGAGGGATTCGTGGCGGGGGTTCCATTCCCCTGTGTCAGTCCTGGTGTCAGTTGAGGAGTGAAACGCGCCGAAACTGAGCGATGATCTGCGCGCGAGCCTGGCCTTCGCCGCCGCGCGCGAACGCCGGCTCGCGGCGGCCCGCGCAGCGTGAGGCTGCTCCTCGACGAGAACCTGAGCCCCCGTCTCGTCGAGCGCCTGCGTGCCGCGTATCCAGGGAGCGCGCACGTCGATCTCGTCGGACTGCACGGCAGCACCGATGTCATGAGGTTGCCGGCAGGACTTCCCAGCCGAACACTGCGCATTGCGTCTCAGGCTGCCGCGCCTATTCCTGGACTCGTCGCCGTGGTACGATCGCCCGGCTATGAGCGAGGTGATCTTCATCGTCGAGGAGGCCCCGGAGGGCGGGTTTACGGCCCGCGCGCTTGGGGCGTCCATCTTCACCGAGGCGGACAGTGTTCCCGACCTGCACGCTCACGTTCGCGATGCGGTCCGCTGTCACTTCGACGATGCGGATTCCCCCAGGGTGATCCGGCTCCATTTCGTCCGGGACGAAGTCATCTCGGCATGAGGCTGCCGAGGGACGTTGCCGGTCCCGACCTCGCCAAGCTCCTCCAGAAGCTGGGGTATTGTGTCACCCGCCAGACCGGCAGCCATCTGCGTCTGACGACGAGCGAGGGCGGCCAGCATCACGTCACGATCCCGAATCACAGTCCGCTGCGAGTGGGCACGCTCAGCGGTATCGTCGGCGACGTGGCCGATCACTTCCACCTCACACGGGATGAGGTAGCGACGCGACTGTTCGGCTGATCGCGGAGACCTTGGCCGGGCCATTCGCACGGCGGTGGTGTCAGTACCGGTGTCAGTTGAGGAGTGAAACGGGTCGAAGCTGAGCGAAACCTACAGCAACCCGAGGACGAGTCGGTTCTCGCAAGAACGCCAGCGTGACCGAAAATGCCCGTCTTTCCGGGCGCCGGCTACGACGCCGCGCCCCTCTTACAAGCCGGGGGTCGCTGGTTCGATCCCAGCACCGCCCACTCGAGTGCCGGCGATCACCCGCCGATCAGATGGGTCCAGATCCCCGCTGCACTGACGGGCGGCCGGCCTATGGCGCGGTGCTACGGCCTCCGGGTGAACGATGCCGGTCGTGAACACCCCCGTACCGAGCCGTTCGGCGTGGGCTTTCTCTCCCGCGACCGCCGTGCCGGAGGCGAGGCAACGGCCGGCACGGGCGCGCCGGACGGCGCTTGTCCGCGCCGCGCGACCTGGCTTGTACCCGCCACGCTCGGGTGGCAGTCAATCTCCCGCACGCGTCGATCGCATGCGGCAATCATCGAGCAATGGAGGCGGCATGGCGCCGGGAGGCGGCTCGTCGGATGCAGCGGGTGGCGGGGGAGAAGCCCGCGCGTGGCACACCATGTCGACCGGCGACGTCGTCGCGACCGTCGACGCCGATCCGCGCCGGGGCTTGACGGCTGCGGAGGTCGCGCGTCGCCTCGAGCGGTACGGCCCGAACCAGTTGACCGCGGCGGGTGGCGTCTCGCCGTGGTCGATGCTCGCGGGTCAGCTCAAGAACGTGCTGATCGTCATCCTGCTGGTTGCCGTCGTCCTCTCCCTGGTGCTGGGTCACGTCCTCGAGGCGGTCGCCATCGCGGTGATCGTCCTGTTCGCGGTGCTGTTGGGCTTCGTGCAGGAGTACCGGGCGGAGCGCGCGATCGAGGCCCTGCGCGAGATGGCGGCGCCGACGGCCACGGTCGTCCGTGAGGGAGAGGAGGTCGAGGTTCCGGCCCGCGAGCTCGTCCCGGGCGACCTCGTGGTGCTGCACACCGGCGACAAGGTGCCGGCGGACGGGCGTCTGATCGAGGCCATCAACCTGCAGGCCGAGGAGGCGGCGCTGACCGGGGAGTCCGTCCCGGTGGAGAAGCACACCAGCCCCCTGGACGACGGCGCCCTGCCGGTCGCCGATCGCCGCAACATGGTGTGGGCGGGGACGGCGATCAGCTACGGCAGGGGTCGGGCGGTCGTGGTGGCGACCGGCATGCAGACCGAGTTCGGCACCATCGCGCGGCTGCTCGAGACGGTGGAGGCCGGCAAGACCCCCATGCAGGAGAACCTCGACCGGATCGGCCACGCGCTGGCGCGCGCCGCGTTCGGCGTCGTCGCCCTCATCGTGGTGCTCGGGCTGCTGCGCGGCCAGGGCCTGATCGAGATGGTCATCTTCGGCATCGCGCTGGCCGTCGCCGTCGTGCCCGAGGCGCTGCCCGCCGTGGTCACGATCTCGCTCGCGATCGGCGTACGGCGGATGGTCGCGCGCCACGCGCTGATCCGCCGCCTGACGGCGGTCGAGACGCTCGGGTGCACCTCGGTCATCTGCTCCGACAAGACCGGCACGCTGACCAAGGACGAGATGACGGCGCGCCAGATCTTCGTCGACGACGGTGTCGTCGAGGTGAGCGGCGCGGGCTACGAGCCCCGCGGGTCGTTCCTGCGCGGCGGGGTCGCCGTCGACCCGCCGGAGACGGTCGTCGCGCTCCTGCGGGCGGCGGTGCTCGCGTCGGACGCGGAGCTGGTGGGCTCGAACGGCCCCGGCGGCTGGCAGATCAAAGGGGATCCGACCGAGGGCGGGCTGATCGTGGCGGCAGCCAAGGCGGGTCTCCGCAAGGCCGATCTCGACGCTGAGTACCCGCGGGTGGCCGAGATTCCCTTCACCTCCGAGAGCAAGCGCATGACGACGATGCACCGCGGTCCCGATGGAGCGACCGTCGCCTGCGCGAAGGGAGCGCCCGAGGTCATTCTCGAGGCCTGCACCTCGCAGGCGGTCGCGGGGCGCACAGTCCCGCTCGACGGGACACGGCGCCAAGCCGTCCTCGACGCGGCCGCGACCATGGCGGGCGCGGCGCTGCGCGTGCTGGCGATCGCCTCCAAGCCCGGGGCGACCGCGGACGACGCCGAGCGCGAGCTCGTGTTTCTCGGGCTCGTCGGCCTGATGGACCCTCCTCGCCCCGAGGCGCGTGCCGCGATCGCCATGTGCAAGGAGGCTGGGGTGAAGCCGGTCATGATCACCGGCGACCATCCGCTCACGGCTCAGGCCGTCGCGCGCGAGCTCGGGATCCTCGAGAACGGGCGCGCGGTGACCGGCGCCGAGCTGGACGCGATGTCCGACGCCGACCTCGCGCGCGCCGTCGAGGGGGTCGACGTCTACGCCCGGGTCTCCCCCGAGCACAAGCTGCGGGTGGTGACCGCTCTCCAGAGCAGGGGGCACGTCGTGGCGATGACCGGCGACGGCGTGAACGACGCGCCCGCGCTCAAGAAGGCGGCCATCGGCATCGCCATGGGAATCGCCGGGACCGACGTGACCAAGGAGGCCGCGGCGATGACGCTCACGGACGACAACTTCGCCTCCATCGTCGCGGCGGTGGAGGAGGGGCGGGGCGTCTTCGACAACATCAAGAAGTACCTGATGTACCTCCTGTCCTCGAACATCGGCGAGATCCTGCTCATGGCCGTCACCGTGCTGCTCGGGATGCCGTTGCCGCTCACGGCGGTCCAGATCCTCTACGTCAACCTCGCGACCGACGGCCTGCCGGCGCTCGCGCTCGCGGTGGATCCCCCCGAGGACGATCTGATGAAGCGGCCGCCCCGCGATCCCCGGAGCGGGATCTTCAGTCGGCCCGTGGTGGTCCTGATGGTGATCGGCGGCGTATGGTCGGCGTGCGTGAACGTGGGTCTCTTCGCCTGGGCCCTCGGATCCGGCCGCGGGCTCTCCGAGGCCATGTCGATGACGTTCGTGTCGCTGGTCCTGATCCAGTTCCTCAAGGCCTACAACTATCGCTCGGACCACCGCTCGGTGCTGGACAAGCCCCTCGCCAACGCGTGGCTCAATCTGGCGATCGTGTGGGAGCTGGCTCTGCTTGGACTCATCCTCTACGTGCCGCTGCTGCGGGAGCCGTTCGGCACGTTTGCCCTGCCCGCGCGCGACTGGCTACCGATCGCCGCCGCCGCCATGACCATCTCGCCCGTCCTCGAGGTCACGAAGTGGCTCATCCGACGCGGTGTGTTCGCCGATCCTCGGTCACCTGGGCGCCCGTAGCGCCGCGTCTCATGAGGGTCTGCTTCCGCGCGGCGCCATCGCCTCGAGGACGCGCATGTCCGGGAGCGGCGCCCCGTCCGGGTGGAGCGGCTGGATGCAGACGTGGTTCGCGCCGGCGTCGTGGTGCGCCTTGATGCGCGCGGCGATCGCGCGCTCGTCGCCCCAGGCGACGACGGCGTCGATCAGGCGGTCGCTGCCGCCGCCGTCGAGATCGGCGTCGCCGAAGCCGAAGCGGCGGAGGCTCCGGCGGTAGTTCGGGAGCGCGAGGTACATGCCGAGCGCCCGGCGCGCGACCGCCCGGGCCTTGGCGGCGTCGGTCTCGAGCAGGACCTTCTGCTCGGTGCAGATCCAGGCATCCGGGCCCATGGTCTCGCGGGCGAACGCGGTGTGCTCGGGCGGCACCAGGTAGGGATGGGCGCCCTGCGTCTCGGCGGCCGCCAGCTCCAGCATGCGCGGGTGGAGCGCGCCGATCACGACCGGTGCCGGCTCGGGCGCGGCAGGGCCGGTGTAGAGAGCGGCTGCCATCTTCTCGAGGTACGCCCGCATGTACTCGAGCGGCTTGCTGTAGTCGTGACCGCGGATGCCCTCGACGAGCGGCCGGTGCGACACGCCGATGCCGAGGACGAAGCGGCCGCCCGACTGCTCGGCGAGCGTGCTCCGGCCGGCGGCCATCGTCATCGGGTCGCGGGCGTAGACGTTGGCGATGCCGGTCGCGACCACGAGCCGCGACGTCGACGCGAGCAGAAAGGCGGCGGCGGACAGCGCCTCGCGGCCCGTGGCCTCGGGGAACCAGAGCGCCGCGTAGCCGAGCTCCTCGACCCGCCGCGCGAAGGCGGCGGCGTCGGCGGCGGGCATCGCGTCGCAGAACGTCCAGACTCCGAGCGCGCCGAGCGTCATTGCGGGCTCCGCTCGGCCAGGGACGCAACGGGGGCGCGCCACCACGCGCCGAGATGGAGACCGGCGGCGAGGAGCGCGACGACGAGGAAGAGCAGATAGGAGCGATCGGAGGACGACGCCACCCGGTTGAGATAGGTGAGCGCGAAGACCAGCCAGAGGAAGTGCGGTCCGAGCGCGTGCACGCGGCGCACGGCCGGACCCCTGCCGCGTCGTGCCGCGTGGCGCGTGAGGACCATCGCGTACATGACGACGTACCCTCCACCTCCGAGGACGATGGCGATCGGGGAGGGCGCCTCGCCCGCGACCACCAGGAAGGTCGTCAGCGCGACCAGGTGCACGGTGTGGACGCTGGCGAAGGCGAGCCCGACGGCACAGCGGTGCCGGACGAGCGCGTCGAGCGCCCCGCCGAGTGCCGGCGCGACGTAGAACGGGAGGAACGTCAGGAAGGAGAGGCGGGCCGTGTAGCGGGCGGCGAGCTGCCAGCCCTCGACGACGCCGGTGCCGGCCGCGAGACCCGTGGCGGTCGCGGCGAGGGCGGTGGCGACGGCGACGGTGCAGAGTACGGCCGTTGGGCGTGCGCCGGTGGCGTTCGGGCCTGCGACGTCGGGCATCCTTCGTCCTTAGGGCCCGCGTCGGAGCCAAGTCAACGTGGATGCGTGGCGGCCTGACCGCCGCCGGTCGGCCCCTGGGTGCAAGGTTGCCGTCCACCCGGTCCCCCGCTAGCGTGACGCCGTGACGCGACCTCTTTACGAGCGCGCCGGCGGCGCGGCCGCGATCCGCCGCGTCCTCGGCGACTTCTACGACACCGTCTTCGCCGACCTCATGATCGGCTTCCTCTTCAAGGGGATCGACAAGGAGCGCTTGATCGAGCGCGAGACCGAGCTCACCCTCGAGGCCCTCGGCGCCGACGTGCGCTACGGCGGCCGGCCGCTCCGCGAGGTGCACGCCCGCCACCCGATCCTCGGCGGTCACTTCATGCGCCGCCGCAAGCTCCTGCTCGACGCGATCGCGCGCCACGGCCTTCCGGACGACGTGCGCGACGCCTGGATCGCCCACGTCGACGCGCTCCGCCCCGAGATCACGCCCGACGCCGTCGACGAGTGCGACGCGCCGGAGGCCGCCCGGCGCGTCCGCGCGGCGCGGGGCGCGGGGACGCCGCCTCCGGACGAGGTCGACTAGCCGTTCCGGATCGCCCGTGCGGCGCCCGTGTCGTCCGCCGCGCTCAGAGGAACACGCGCAGGCCGAGCCGGATGCCGTCGTGGTCGCGATACTGCCCGATGCGGGTGGTCGCGCTGCCGCCGAGGACACGCGCGCCGAAGAGCACATGCCAGCGCGGCCTGACCTTGTACGTGAGCTGCGGCCACACGTAGTAGTCGCCGTGCGCCGGCGCGTACGCGATCTTGAGCTCGGTCAGCAGCCGCTCGTCGTCGAACGACTGCCGGAAGGTGAAGCCGAGGACGTGCTCGACCGGATCGGCGATCAGCCGCGCGTCGTGATCGAAGATCACCTCCTCGAGGAGCTGCAGAAGGAAGAAGCTGCCGGCGAGCGCCGAGGTTCCGAGCAGCCGCTGCGACATCAGGTCGCTCACGAAGAGGTCGATGCCGACGCCGTACTGGAGCGACTCGCGCTCGAGCTCGGTCGGGCCGAGCGGCACGTCGACGCGCTCGCCGACGCCGCTCGCCGCCACGCGCATCACCGCGCCCTCGATCGCGGCGAGCGCCGCCGGGTCGGCGGTGAGCTCGTCCTGCAGCAGGGTGGGGAAGAACCGGCCGTGGATCCAGGCACCCTCGGCGCGGAGCGCGAGCAGCCACACCGGCACGGCGAGGTCGAAGCCGAGCGCGGTGATGCGGTGCAGGGTCGGGAACACGTCGACGTCCGCCCGCACCGCGGCCGGCGCCTGCGGGTCGCCGGTCGGCGTCACCGCGGCCTCGGCGCGCGCCCCGAACGTCGCCGACTTGTCGAAGCCGTGGAAGAGGGCGAGCGACGCCTCGGCGCCGCGCCAGAAGCGGGTGACGCGCAGCCCGACGTCGGAGTGCGCGAGGGTGTGCGCCGGCCGATCGACGTCGAGGTAGCGCGCGCGTGTCGGCACCGGGCCGAACGGGGTGTCGACCACGTCGGGCACCTCGAGCAGCGGCGGAAACCAGCGGTCGTCCTCGTTCGGGAAGCGGTACGCCGTGTACACCGGGTTCCACACCGCGTCGAGCGTCCACGGCCCGCGGAAGCCGAGCAGCCGGATGCCCGGAACGCCGATCTTGCGCTCGAGTTCGGGCTGGAAGAAGAACTCCGTCAGGTCCTCCGGGTTCAGGTGGTCGGTCGGCTGGATCTCGTCGAGCTGGCCCCACGACACCTTCTGCTTGCCGACGCGCAGCTCGAAGGACTCGAAGAAGGTCTCGAGGTAGACCTCGTCGAGGTCGAGGTAGAGGTCGCGATCGGCGTAGATGCTGTCCAGGGGCAGGATCGGGTTGCTCCCGCTCGGGTCACCGACCCTGCCGTCGAACCCACCCTCGATGCGCGTCACCAGGCGGAAGCGCTCGCGGTACGCGGCGGTGAGCGCGAGGGCGAGCGCGGTGGACGGATCCTCCCGGGGCGTGTCGTGGTGCAGGCGGATCACGTCCCAGACGCCGAGCGAGCCGCGAAGGTCGAGGTCGGTCTCTCCCAGGCGCGCCTCGACGGCACCGGCGGCGGACGCCATCCCGAGCACGGCGAGCAGGGCCGGCAGGACTCCCACGACGCTCCGCCGCGCGTGCCGCCCGGAAGGGTGGGGCCGCGCCATCGGTCCTACGGGGTGCGCTGGAGCCGTCGCTTCGTCAGCTCGCGACACGCGAGCGGGCGGTCGTACTCGACGTCGGCCAAACGGAGCTCGGTGCGGTGCTCGCGTTGCACGTCCTCGATCTCGATCCGGAATGGGGTCGGGATGCCCTGCACCAGTCGGACGTCGCTGATGCGGCCCGTCCGGAGCAGCGCGCCGTCGGTGTCGTAGTAGGCGACGCGCACCGGCAGGTAGGCGTCGCGTTGCACCCAGGTAACGATCCGGCTGTAGGGCTCCGGCATCCGCGGCGTGCTCTCGATCTCGTAGACCTCGTGGCCGTCGACCTCGGAGACACCGAGGAGGCGATGGTCGCGGAAGTCGACCGGTAGGGGCGCGACGTCGCCGTAGGTGATGTCCGAGCCCAGGAAGGTGTCACCCTGCGCGAAAGGATTCAACTGCCGCACGCGATCGAGCTCGGGCAGGAAGAGCCACATGCTCGGGGGACCGTCTGCGTGGCTCCACGTCAGCACGGCCGTGCCCGCCACGTCCGGGGGATCGTCGATGACGAGCATCTGGCGCACGCTCGCGCCGCACCGCTTGCGGTAGGTGGTGAGCCGGCGCGTGACCGTTCTGCCCGCGTCGTCGATCAGGTGGAGCTCGTAGCGCTTCACGGCGCCGTCGCCGCGTGCCCGCACCGCCTCCATGCGCCGGACGACGTCGCGCCCGGAGACCTCCGATGCCCCGGGGGACGACGACGGTGCTACCAAGATCCCGAGCGCGATTCCCAGCGCTGCAAAGCAGCCCAACGGGCGCTTCCCGAGCTTGCGAAGAAACGAAGCCATCGTCCGCACCGTGTCGCTCCTGGCTGCAAGGTACTGCAAGGTATGCGCCATACCTGTCGCATGGCACGTCTGGCGCGACCCCCCACATCCATATATAGGGACCGTTCCGCCCGGGACCGGCCACGCGGCACCCGCGCACCATTGAACTCGCGAGGCGCCGTTGATAGGAGAGGCCGATTACAGACGGGGTCGTAGTTCAGCTGGTTAGAACGCCTGCCTGTCACGCAGGAGGTCGCGAGTTCGAGTCTCGTCGGCCCCGCTCGAGCCCATCATGAAGAAGAACACACAAATGACACGCCGCGAGGACGCGCTTGCCGAGCGGAAGTGGTACCTCGTGAACGCGGAGAACCGCATCGTCGGCCGCCTGGCCACCCAGATCGCCGGCGTCCTCCGGGGGAAGCACAAGCCGACCTTCACGCCGCACGTCGACGGCGGGGACTTCGTCATCGTCGTCAACGCCGGCAAGGTGCGCCTCAGCGGCAAGAAGCTCACCGACAAGGTCTACTACCGGCACACCGGCTACCCCGGTGGCATCCGGCAGGCGACCGCCGGGCGGCTCATGGCCGAGCGGCCCGATCGCGTGCTGCGGTCGGCGGTCGTCGGCATGCTGCCGAAGAGCCGCCTCGGACGGCAGCTCGCGACCAAGCTCAAGATCTACCGCGGCGCGGACCATCCGCACGCGGCGCAGAAGCCCGAGCCCCTGACGCTCGAGCCGATGAGGAGCAGGCATGCCTGAGCCCCGGGAGATGCACGTCGCCACCGGAAGGCGCAAGTGCGCGGTCGCGCGGGTCCGGCTCTCGCCCGGCGCCGGCAAGTTGACCGTCAACACGCGGACGCTCGAGGAGTACTTCGGGCGCGAGACGTCGCGGATGATGGTCAACCAGCCGTTCGACGTCACCAGCACCCACGGCCAGTACGACCTCTGGGTCAACGTCAAGGGCGGTGGCGTGGCCGCGCAGGCGAGCGCCATCCGGCACGGGCTCACCCGCGCGCTGCTGATCGCCAACCCCGACTTCAGGAGCGTGCTGAAGAAGGCCGGCTTCATCACTCGCGACTCCCGCGAGGTCGAGCGCAAGAAGTACGGCCACCACAAGGCCCGCAAGCGCCCCCAGTACTCGAAGCGCTAGTCCCCGTGCCCGCCCCGGAAGCCATCCGGGTCGCCGTGGTGGGGGCGACCGGATACGCGGGCGCGGAGCTGCTACGCTACCTTGCGCGCCATCCGCGGGTCCGCCTCACCGCCGCGACCTCCGAGCGGAGCGCCGGGAAGGCGCTGGTCGACGTGCACCCGTTCTTCCGCGGGAAGGTCGACCTGCCGCTCGCCGCCTTCGATCCGGCGCGGGTGGCGGGCGAGGCCGAGGTCGCGTTCACCGCCCTGCCGCACGGCGCCTCGGCGGCGGGGGTGGCGGCGCTCGTCGAGCGCGGCGTCACCGTGATCGACATCAGCGCCGACTTCCGCCTGCGCGATCCCGAGGAGTACGCGCGCTGGTACGGGCCGCACGCGGCGCCGGCGCTGCTGCCGGAGGCGGTCTACGGGCTGACCGAGTATGCGCGCGCCGACCTTCCCGGCGCCCGCCTGATCGCCAACCCGGGATGCTATCCGACGGGCGCGCTCCTCGGCCTGCTGCCGCTGGTCGCCGCCGACGTGATCGAGCGGCACGGCATCGTGATCGACGCCAAGTCCGGGGTGACCGGTGCCGGGCGGACGGTCGCGACCGAGTATCTCTTCGCCGAGGTGGACGACAACCTGCGGGCCTACAAGATCGGCAACCACCGCCACACGCCGGAGATCGACGGTCGCGTGCGGGCGCTGACCGGTGGCGACCACTCGCTCACCTTCGTGCCGCACCTGCTGCCGATCCGCCGCGGGCTGCTCTCGACGATCTACGCGCGCCTGCGGCCGGGTGTCGACGCCGCCGCGGTGGCATCGGCCTTCCGGGCGCGCTACGACGGCGAGCGCTTCGTCGTGCTGACCGGCGAGCGTCCACCCGAGATCCGCGAGGTCGTGGGCACGAACGACTGCGCCATCGGCTGGGGCGTCGACGCGCGCACCGGGGTGCTCGTGACCGTCACCGTGATCGACAACCTCGGCAAGGGTGCCGCCGGCCAGGCGGTGCAGAACTTCAACGTCGTGCACGGCCTCCCCGAGACCACCGGCCTCGACGTCCTCGCAGTGGTTCCGTGACCACGACCACCGTGGGGTAGACGTCGGAGGCCGCCCTCGGGAGGCCCGCAGACCGCGCTCTGCGGGCCGACGCCCATCGGAGCACGGCCGCGCCGGAGGCGCGGCCGCGCGCACGGGGGCGAACAGCTATTCGGGCCCGAGGAAGAGGAAGGCGCCGAGGACGACGAAGACCGCGTTCGCGGTCCACGCCGCGAGCGCCGGCGGGATGGCGCCGCCGTGCCCGAGCGAGATGCTGAGCGCGAGCAGCACCCAGTAGCTGAAGCCGACGACGAGCCCGACGCCGATGCTCGCCGCGAGCGGCCGGCGGCGGGGGTTGCGGCTGGCGAGCGGCACCGCCACGAGCGTCATGACCAGCGGCACGAACGGCAGCGCCAGCTTCAGGTGCAGGTCGACGCGCGGCTCGGTGGTGTCGATGCCCTTGCGGCTGAGCTCGTTGATGTGGCGCCGCAGGCGCAGGAAGCTGAGCTCCTCGGCGTCCTTGTCGAGGACGCGGAAGTCCTGCGGGTTGTCGGGCAACGCGAAGTCTCCCGGGCCGAGCGCGCGGGTGTGCACCTCGCCGGCCGCGTCGTAGGTGCGCTCGACGGCGGCCGGAATCTCCCAGCGGCCGCCGCGCCAGGTCGCCGTCGGGATCTCGATCAGCCGGCGGAGGTCGAAGCTCGGCGTGAAATCGTAGACGGTGAGGCCGACCAGGTTGCCGCTGCGGGCGTCGATGTGCTCGATGCTGTAGATGCCGGCGCGGCCGTGGAACCAGATGCCGTGGTCGCTGAGGAGCGCCTTCAACGGCCTCTTGCGGATCTCGACGTACTCGATGTGGCGCGAGCGCGCCGAGCAGTACGGCACCACCGACTCGTTCCAGGCGACGATGGCGACGCCGAGGACGAGCGCGCCCAGGAGGAGTGGTCCGCCGATCTGGAGCGTGCTCACCCCCGACGCGCGGAGCGCCGTGATCTCGTTGTGCCGGGCCATCAGTCCGAGGCCGAGCAGAACGGCGGCGAGCGTCGCCACCGGCACGAGCTGCGTCACGATCAGCGGGATTTTGTAGAGGAAGTGGCGCAGCACCGCGCCGATCGTCGCCTGGTGCTTGAGGTAGCTTTCGAGGTGATCGAAGAAGTCGACGAGAACGTAGATGAGCAGGAACGCGAGCATGCAGAGCCCGAAGATCCGCAGGCACTCGCCGAGGACGTAGCGGCGCAGGACCGGCGGGGCGAGGCGCGGCGGGCCGGTCACGGGCTGGTGGCCGTGTGCCGGCGCGCGCGCCGCAGTGCGAGCCGCCGTCCCAGCCGGCCGGGCCAGTCCCACGGCGTCTCGCGGGCGGCGGACGCGAACAGCGCCAGGCCGAGTGCCGCGAACACCGCGTTCGGCATCCACAGGGCGACGACCGGCGGCAGCGTTCCCTTCTCCGCCATGGCCTCGCCGGCGGTGAGCAGCAGATAGTAGAGGAAGATCAGCGCCAGGCTGACCGAAAAGCCGCGCGACCTGACGGCGCGGGCCGGCTGGAGTCCGAGCGGGACGGCGACCAGGCCGAAGACCAGGCACGCGAAGGGCACGGAGAACTTTCGGTGCAGCTCGATGCGCTCGGTGTTGGCGGCCTCGCCGACCGCGGCCTTGGCGGCGATCGCGCGGCGCAGCTCGCCGATGGTCATCTCCTGTGGGTCCTTCTCGCGCCGCGAGAACTTCGCGAGCGCGACGGCGAGATCGAGCGTCACGTCGTACACCGTGAAGTCGGTCTTCTGGTAGCTGCTCTCGCCCGGCACGAAGGTGTGGATGTTGCCGTCGAGCAGCCGCAGGGTGACGGCGTGCGTGTCCTCGTTGCCGACCAGGAACCCGCGCTTCGCGGTCACCGTGTTGCGCTGCTCGGGGTCGCGGCTGTCGGCGATCAGGATGCCGCTCAGCCGGTCGCCCGGCGGGCGTACGTCCTCGACGTAGATCACCAGCCCGGCGAAGTCGTCGTTGAACACCCGCTCGCGCAGGCCGGCGCTCGCGCGCGTCTTGGCGATCTCGTAGAGGCTCGCCTTGAGGCCGGCGTTGCCCCAGGGCCGACCGTAGGCGGCGACGAAGAGGCTCAGACCGTACACCACGCCGGTGAACACCAGCACCGGCACGATCATCTGGTAGAGGCTGATGCCCGAGGTCTTGAGGGCTATGATCTCGCTGTCGGCCGAGAGGCGGCCGAACGACAGCAGCACCGCCAGCAAGAGGGCCATGGGAACCGTGACCTCCAGGAAGGCGGGCAAGATGTAGGCGAAGAGCTTGCCGATCTGGACGAGCGGCACGCCGCGGTTGACGACCAGCTCGACCAGCTTCAGCATGCGGGCGGTCAGCAGGATGAACGTGAAGACGCCGATGCCGAAGAGGAACGGGGTCACCACTTCCCGCAGGAAGTATCGCTGGAGTGTCGGGCCCATTCCGGAAGCTCGGGATCGTACAACCCCGTCTCCGGCATTGTAAACGATGGCGCGCCGTTTCGACCGCCCCGCGCGTTCCCATCCCGCGCCCGACGACCTGATCTTCGGCGTGAACCCGGTGCTGGAGGCGCTCGCCGGCCGCCCCGACGAGCTCTCGTGCGTGCTCGGGGTGGCGGGGGCGCGGTCGGCCGCGCCGGTGATCGACGCCGCCCGGCGCCAGGGGGTCGCGGTCGAGCTCACCGATCACGCCACGCTCGAGCGCCTGACCCACGGCGGCCACCACCAGGGCGTCGCCGCCCGGACGCGGCCGTTTCGCTACGTCGCCGTCGAGGAGCTCCTCGCCCGCGCGGCGCCGCTCCTGGTGGCGCTCGACGGCATCACCGATCCACAGAATCTCGGTGCCATCATCCGCTCGGCCGAGGTGCTGGGCGCCGGCGGGATCATCCTCCCGAAGGACCGGGCCGCGCACGTCACCGCCACCGCCATCCGCGCCTCCGCCGGCGCCGCCATCCATCTCCCCGCCGCGCAGGTAGTCAATCTGGTACGGGCTCTGGAGCAAGCGAAGCAGGCCGGCTACTGGACCGTAGCCCTGGACGAGAAGGGAACTCAACGATTTCAAGATCTTCCAAGCCTGGACCGGGTTCTGATGCTGGTCGGCAGCGAGGGCCGCGGCAGCCGCCGTCTCGTCCTCGAGCAGGCCGACTTCCGAATCGCCATCCCCGTCCGCGGCCGAGTAGGCTCCCTGAACGCCGCAGTGGCCGCCGCGATCGGCCTCCACGAGCTCGCCCAACGCGTACTCAGCCCCACCCGAGCCAAGGACGGGGGGTCGTAGGGGAGCGGCCGCCCCTACGGACGGGGCTGGATTTGACTCCCCCTGAGACCGCCGCTATTTAGGGTGGTTCGCACACCATCCGCGAACACACTTGCCGTCGGGTCGGTAGCCACACAGTGCGTGTCCTCGAGCGTGGGCGACGCGAGCGGACGGAAACAGCAGACAGACAATCAACGAGCGAGCAGTCGGAGCTGGTCGGGTGACGCTCAGGAAGGCGGCGTGAGGCAGCGAACGGCGATCCTGACGCGAGCGTGTCGATCTCGGCGCTGGCGTAGCTCAACGGTAGAGCACCTGATTTGTAATCAGGCGGTTGTAGGTTCGATTCCTATCGCCAGCTTCTACGAGGCAGCGAGTGTCAGCGGAGAGGTACCCGAGTGGCCAAAGGGAGCAGACTGTAAATCTGCCGGCGTCAGCCTACGGAGGTTCGAATCCTCCCCTCTCCATCGTGACGAGGTCGCGAGCGCGAACGTGATGAGCCGGGTCCACGCGGGAATAGCTCAGTTGGCTAGAGCATCAGCCTTCCAAGCTGAGGGTCGCGGGTTCGAATCCCGTTTCCCGCTTCGATCCTTTGGAAGAGATGCCCAGGTAGCTCAGTTGGCAGAGCACGTCCTTGGTAAGGACGAGGTCGGCGGTTCGATCCCGCTCCTGGGCTTTGGCCGAGCGGTCCGAGTCGACGAGAGGGGATTGCGAGATGGGTAAGGCGAAATTCGAGCGGAAGAAGCCGCACGCGAACGTGGGGACGATTGGGCACGTGGACCACGGGAAGACGACGTTGACGGCGGCGATCACGAAGGTGCAGGCGTCGAAGAAGCTGGGGG
>Ga0302046_10001241_pt1 | contig 23982 bp, 25 predicted proteins | sample RVTome_11_FD_200261 | JGI IMG/M metagenome (GOLD analysis project Ga0302046, IMG submission 200261) | Soil microbial communities from uranium-contaminated site in the Upper Colorado River Basin, Wyoming, United States - RVT147D111 (version 2) ... | reverse complement strand
GGATTGGGCCAAAGAAAGGCCGGCCTCGTCGAGCAGCACGCAGGCGAAGTCGTTGGACTCGCGGACCACCGTGGAAAACGACGTGCGAACGAGAGCCGCGGCCGACTCGTCCACGATGGCGATGAGGCGGTTCCAGCAGATCTCGAGATCGACGGGGTTCATCAACCCTTTCGCGCGATCAGAGGGCCGGACCCTTGTGCTCATGGGCGGGGAGCTCCGACGGAGAGGAGAAGGTTCCGGCGGGGATCGACGGTGACCCGATCGCGGGGCCCGACGACGGCGGTGGACTCCCGCTGCTCGACGATGGCGGGTCCGCCGATGCTCGTGCCTGGCTCGAGCGCATAGTGGTCGTAGACGGGGACCATGACGCGCCGACCGATCTCCGCGAAGTAGGCGCGGCGCTGTCCCTTCGGCGGCGCCGCACCGCGGTGGCGGCCCCGAGGTAGCCGGCGCTGCGCGATCGCCGTCTGCCAGCGGGCCGTGAGTCGCCAGCTCAATGCCTCGACGGCAACGTTGGTGAGGTGCCGGCCGAAACAGCGGGTGTAGGTCCGGTAGAAGGCCTGGAGCAGCCGAGACGGGTCGCCGAGGCTCCCTTCCCGCAGGGGCACCATGATCTCGTAGCCCTGGCCGACGTAGCGCATGTCGGCGCTCCGCTCGAACGCCACCTGCCTCGCCGGGATGCCCATCCGGGTCAGCGTGGTCAGAGCCTGGGCCTCCATCTCGGCGAAGGCCTCGTCGACCTTCTTTCTGTCGAACTCGCCGAGCCGCATGAACCCGGTCTTGACCGAGTCCACCTGGACCGGAGCCACGAGCAACCCGATCGCGGAGAGCACGCCGGCGTTCGGCGGGACGAGCACGCGGGTGATCCCGGTGCGGCGGGCCACCTCCCGCGCGTGCACGGGCCCCGCGCCGCCAAAGGCGAGCAGCGTGCACCCACGGATGTCGCGTCCCTTCTCCGCCGCGTGGATCTTGGCGGCGGCGGCCATGTTCTCGCTCACGATGCGATAGATCCCGCTAGCGGCCTCTGTCACGCTGATCCCGAGCCGCTCCGCCACGCGACTCCGCACGGCGCGCTCCGCACGCTCCGGGTCGAGCGGCATCTCGCCGCCCAGGAAGTAGTCGGGGTCGAGATAACCCAGCAGGAGATCGGCATCGGTCACCGTGGGCTCCTCGCCGCCCAGGCCATAGCAGGCCGGCCCGGGGCTCGCGCCCGCGCTCCGCGGGCCAACCTTCATGAGCCCGGTCGTGTCGATGTGCGCGATGCTCCCGCCGCCCGCCCCGATCTCGATGAGATCGATCACCGGGAGCTTCACGGGAAAGCCGCTACCCTTCTTGAACCGATGCGCGCGCGCGGTCTCGAACTCGGTCGTGATGTCCGGCCGGCCTTCGGAGACGAGGCACGCCTTGGCGGTGGTCCCGCCCATGTCGAAACAGAGGAGATCAGGAATCCGGGCCTGCCGGCCCAGGTGGGCGCCGGCCAGCGCGCCGGCCGCCGGACCGGACTCGAGCATGCGGATGGGGAAGCGCTCCGCGAACTCCCGGGAGATCACGCCACCGTTCGACTGCATGATGTGCAGGGTGGCCTCGATCCCGAGCTCGCGGAGCATCCGCTCGAGCTCCTCGAAGTAGCGACCGATGAAGGGGCGCACGTAGGCGTTGAGCACGGCGGCCGTCGTCCTCTCGTACTCCCGGAGCTCGGGCAAGACGTCGCAGGACAGCGACACGGACAGCCCGGGCGCCAGGGCGGCGGCGACCTCGCCGATCAGCCGCTCGTGGACCGGGTTGCGGTAGGAGTGGAGGAGGCAGACGGCGAGGGACTCGACCCCGGCTTCACGCAGTGTGAGAATGGCCTGCCGAGCCTCCTCCGGATCCAGCGGGACCAGGACCGCTCCGTCGCGGTCGACCCGCTCGTTGACCTCGAGCCGGAGCCACCGGGGCACGAGGGGCTCGGGGAAGGTGGCCGAGAGGTCGTACACGTCGTAACGGAACTCGCGCCGGATCTCGAGCACGTCGCGGAAACCCCGCGTGGTGACCAGGCCGGTCGCCGCTCCCCGCCGCTCGATGATCAGGTTCGTGACCAGCGTCGTGGCGCCGGAGACCACCTCACGGACCTGAGCCGCGGGGATGGCCTCCCGCGTCAAGAGACGCGCCAGCCCGTCGGACACCGCAGCACTGATCGCCGACGGACGGGTCAGACACTTGCCGGCCGCCAGGCGTCCATCGGGCCCCATGATGACCAGGTCCGTGAAGGTGCCGCCGATGTCGAAGGCGAAGCGATAGGGGCGGCCAGCGCCGGCCGCCTTGGACCTGCTGGCGCTCATGCGCGACGCTCCAGCTCGGGTCCCCCCAGGAGCAGCGCCCGGGCCCGGCGCTCGATCTCGTTGAACTCGGGGCTGTTGAGGTCGCGCGGCTTGGGCAAACGCACCTCGATGATGGCTCGGATGCGCCCGGGCCGGGAGGTCATGATCGCGATGCGGTCGCCAAGGACCACCGCCTCCTCGATGTTATGGGTGACGAACACGATGGTTTTCCTCGTCTCGTTCCAGATCCGGATCAGCTCCTGCTGGAGCAGGCTCCGGGTGATCGCGTCGAGCGACGCGAAGGGCTCGTCCATCAGGAGGACCTCGGGCTCGTTCGCCAGCGCCCGCGCGATCGCTACGCGCTGCTTCATCCCGCCGGAGAGCTGATGCGGGTAGTGGCCGTCGAACCCCTCCAGCCCCACGAGGGTGAGCTGGCGATGGACGATCTCTCGCTGCTCGGCCCGCGGTCTGGCCCGCACGCGCTTTCCGCAGCCGACGTTGTCGCGCACGGTCAGCCACGGGAACAGCGCGTGCTCCTGGAACACGACGCCGCGGTCCGGGCCCGGCTCGGCAATCTCCCGGCCGTCGAGGTACACGTGGCCCGAGGTGGGCTGGTCGAACCCCGCGAACAGGTTGAGCAGGGTGGTCTTGCCGCAGCCGGATGGGCCCAGCAAACACATGAACTCGGCTTCATCCACGCCGAGCGTGATCCCGTCGATGGCCTGGGTCTCCGCGACGTCGGAGAGGAAGGTCTTCTGCAGGCGGTCGGCGTAGAGCTTGCCGGTCATCACCGCTCCCAGACCATGACCGCCCGCTGGATCATGAGCATGACGCGATCGGTGAGGAAACCGACCACCGCGATGCTGAACATGCCCGTGATGATGAGGTCGGCACGAAGGAAGTTGTAGGAGTCCCACAGCATGTAGCCGAACCCGCTCTTGACGGCCAGCATCTCCGAGGTCACGACGCACATCCAGGCGATGCCGAGACCGATCCGCAGACCGGTGAAGATGTTGGCCAGGGCGCTCCAGAACACCACGCGGCGGAAGATCTCCCAGGGGCTCGAGTAGCCGAGCATGCGCGCCGCCCGCACGAGGATCGGGTCGACGTAGCGGATCCCGTGGCGGGTATTGAGGTAGGTCGGGAAAAACGTGCCGAGGGCAATCAGGAACACGGCCGGCCGGTCCTCGATGCCGAACCAGGCCACCGCGAGCGGGATCCACGCCACGATGGGGATGGGGCGGAGGAGCTGAAGGCTCGGGTCCAGGGCTCGATGGAGCAGGTTCGACATGCCGGCGACGGTGCCGATGAGCACGCCGATGCCACCTCCCAGGACGAAGCCGGTGAGGACGCGCTTGGCGCTTGCCAGCGCATGGATATGCCACTTCCCCGAGTACCACTCGCTGGTGCCCCAGTAGCCCGTGACGGTGTCGATGAAGGTGTAGAAGATGGTGCCCACCGAGGGGAACAGGAGGGGTGGGAGGAGCTTGAGCCGGGCCACCACCTCCCAGACGAGGATCGCCAGCAACGGGACCACAAGAAAGTAGGGGGCGTGCAGCCGGAGCCGGCGGCGGGCGGAGGCGGGGCGCGGCGCCGGCGCCGCGAGCCCCGCCTCGATGGTGGAGGGCGACTGCGCGGGCTTCACCTCAGGCGCCCAGCTCCTTGGGGCCCTTGCCCGTCGCCTTGGCGAGGAAGCGGTAGTCGAAGGCCGTGTCCAGCTTCGGTCGGACATCGGTCTTGGCATAGCCGAACTCCTGCACCGCGGCCGCCAGCTTTCTCGCGTCGTCCATGCGCAGGACATACTCGAGGAAGGAGTTGTTGTTGGCCATCACCATGGTGTCGCGCGGGAAACCACTCAGCTTGATGGCGATGTCGAGGAACTCGTTCGAGTTCTTGACCAACCGGTCCGTAGCCTTGACATGGGCGTCGATCACCGCCTGGACGGCGTCGCGATTCTTGTCGGCGTACTCGGCCGGGACGAAGACGAGGCCATTGACCCGGAACGACTCATCGTAGAGCGTCGAGAACTCCGTGGCGATGCTCTGCTGAATGACCTGGGACGCGAAGGGCTCCCACATGGACGAGGTGTCCATCTGACCCTGCTGCAGTGCGCTGATGTGCACCGCCATGTTCCCGCCCAGATCCCGGTAGTTGATGTCCTTCATGCTCAGGCCGCGGTTCTTGAGCGACAGCAGGAACTGGATGTCCTGGGTGGAGCCCCGCGCCACGGCGCAGTTCTTGCCCCGGAGGTCGTCCCACGTCGCCAAGGTGACGCCCTTACGGACCACGAGCCGGGTCCCACCGGAGCAGAGGCCCGCGACGGCCCGGACGTTGGCGCCCTGGTCCAGCATGCGGATGAAGTGCCAGTAGCCCACGGTCCCCACGTCCAGGTTGCCCGCAGTGAGAGCAGAGATCATCTCGAGGGAAGTCTTGAACTCGACGAGCTGGACCTGTACCCCTTTGGCCACGTAATCGGGAATCAGCCAGCTCGCCGCCCAGTGCGGCGTCTTGATGGTGCCGAGGCGCACGGGCGAGGCGGCCCGCGCGGGACCGGAGCGGCCGAGGGTCGACGCGGCGGCTCCTGCGCCGGCCAGAAGCTTGATCGCATCGCGCCGGGACAGGGTGCTGTGGGTGCCTGTGTCCATGGTCATCTCCTCTCGTTGGTCGGACCGGTTGTCACCAGGCTCAAGCCACCCGCGCCATGACTTCGGCGGCGAAGAGGCGGAGGATGTGCTCCCGCTCGATGAAGCTCTCCCCGGGGACCTGGGGGAGGACGACGATGCGGCTGATCTGCGGGATCTTCTCGATGGCCCTCACCCGCTCCACGATCTCGTCCGGGTTCCCTGCCAGGGCCAGGAGATCCACGAAGCGCTCGGGTACCAGCTCCCGGTGGGTCGACGCCGCCGTGGCGTGCTGGAAGAAGTCGTACTGCCGGCGCACCCGCTCGACGGCCGCACGATCCTCAGCGTCGAGCTCGATGGGCAGTGGATGGCGCATGGCCGAGGCAACCCGCCCGCGCACGTGGTCACGGGCGAGGGCGCGGTCGTGGGCAACCGACATGGGCGCCCAGATGACGATATTCAGCTCTTCGAGGGCCTTCCCTGCAGCCTGTGCGCCGGCGGCGATATGGCTGAGGGCGGCTTCGATGATCGGGGGCGAGGTGCTCGAGTACATGATGACGCCATCCCCGAGCCGGCCGGCCGCGGCCAGCATCTTCGGGCCGGAGCCCGCGACGTACAGCGGGATGGCGTGAGGCCGGTCGAGCCAGGCGATGCGGCCCTGGGCGCCCGACTCGAACTGAAGGCTGTCGGCCGCCGTCAGCCGGCGAAGGGCGTGGGTCATGGACTCGAGCGTCGCCACGCGCGCGACCTTCTCCATCTTGAGGCCGAGGGTACCCGCCGAGCTGTCCCCGGTGCCGACGCCGAGCACGATGCGGCCCGGAGCCAGCTCGTGTAAGCTCACCATGGCGCTCGCCGTGACGGAGATGTGCCGCGTGTGGGGCACCGTCACACCGGGGCCGAGCCGGATCCGCTTCGTGCCAAGAACGCAGGCCGTCAGCGTCACGTACAGCTCCCGGCACACCAGGTGCGAATCTGCGATCCAGGCCGTGTGGTAGCCCAGGGACTCCGCGAGCTGGACCTGACGCACGATGGTCTCGACCGGCTGGTTGGCGAGAATCCCGATGTCGAACTTCATCTGCGCCTCCGGTCAGGGCCAGATCTGGCGGTATTGGAGGTGGACGCGCTCGCTGACCGGGCCGAAGCGCCGGTCATGGTCCCGGTGAACAGATGGCACTCCACCGTACGCGTGGCCGACAGACGGACGGGGGCTGGCTGGACTTCCCGGCATGTGGGCATGACGTGGAGGCAGCGGGGCGCGAACCGGCAGCCCGGGAGGGGGCTGCTCGGATCGGGTGGATCCCCCAAGAGGGGCTCATCCACCCGCCCGCGTCCGGCCAGGCCCTTCGGCGTGGCGGCAATCAGCGCCTGGGCGTAGGGGTGGGCCGGCGCGCGTAGCACCTCCTCGGTTCGCCCCACTTCCACAATCCGCCCGGCGTACATGACAGCCACGCGGCTGCTGATGTGGTTGACGACGGTCAGGTCGTGGCTCACGAAGAGCATCGTCAGATTGAGCTTGGAACGGAGCCCTATCAGCAGGTTGAGGATCTGGGCCTGAAGGGACACGTCGAGCGAGGACACCGGCTCGTCCGCGATGAGGAACTCCGGCGTCATGGCCAGCGCCCGGGCGATCCCGACGCGCTGGCGCTGGCCGCCGGACAGCTCGTGGGGGTAGCGATGCAGGAACTGCGGGCCGAGTCCCACCTGCGCGAGGAGCCGGCCAGACTCTGAGGGACGCTCACCCCGGGAGACTCCGCGGACGCGCAGCGGATCGTAGAGCACCTGACCCACGGTCTTGCGCGGGTTGAGCGACGAGTGCGTGTCCTGGAAGATGATCTGCACGCGCTGCCAGAAGGATCGCAACTGGCGGCGCCCCTGGCCCGTCACGTCCACCCCCCTGTACCGGATCGTGCCGCTCGTGACCGGCAGGAGGCGGACCATCGCGTAGGCCAGCGTGGACTTCCCGCTGCCGCTCTCTCCGACGAGCCCGATCACCTCGCCCTCCTCCACGGTGAGGTCGATCTGATTCAGGGCGAGCACGGTCCGTGGCGCCCGCGCGAGGCCCGAGAGCAGTCCCTGGCGAAGCGCGAACTCCTTCCTCACGCCGGCGAGCTCCATGATCGGCGCGCTCATCGCCCTCACGCCGCCCAGCAGGCCACCCGCTGGCCTGCCACAGGACGCAGCGGGGGCACTTCCGTCCGGCATCGTTCCATGACGATGGGGCAACGCGAGGCGAAGGCACAACCGGCGATGGCAGTGCCGAGTGGAGGCGGCGCGCCATCGATGGTCTCGAGGGCCGCGCCGGTGTCGCCGAGCCGCGGCACGCACCGCAGGAGGGCCTGCGTGTAGGGGTGCCGGGCCGCCGAGAACAGGGCCTCGGTGGGGCCCTCCTCCATGATGGCCCCGGCGTACATGACGGCCACGCGGTCGCAGAACTCGGCGACCAAGTCCAGATTGTGCGTGATGAACAGCACCGAGAGGCCGAGCTCCGCGCGCAGGCGGCGGATGAGCGCGATGACCTGGGCCTGGATCGTCACGTCGAGCGCGGTCGTGGGCTCATCGGCGATGAGAAGCCTGGGGCGGCAGGCCACGGCCATACCGATCAGGACACGCTGGCGCATGCCCCCGCTGAACTCGTGGGGGTAGCTCGCGAGTCGGCGCGCCGGCGCCGGGATGCCGACGATGGAGAGCACGTCGGCCGCGCGGGCCCGGGCGGCGCGGCGACTCACGTGCTGGTGGGTCATGATCACGTCAGTGAGCTGCTGGCCGATCGTGAAGGCCGGGTTGAGCGACGTGAGCGGGTCCTGGAAGATCATGGAGACTTCGCTTCCCCGCATCCGCCGGCACTCGGCGTCGGACAGGGCGAGGATGTCACGCCCCCGGAAGCGAACGGCCCCGCCGACGATCCGGCCCGGCGGATCGATGAGCCGCATGACGGCCAGCGCCGTCAACGTCTTGCCGGACCCCGACTCGCCGACCACGCCCACCGCCTCGCCGGGCCCCACGTCCAGGCTCACGCCGCGGACGGCGTCGGCCATCCCCGGCGGCTGGGGAAACGCGATGCGCAGATCCCGGATCTCGAGCAGCGGGTCGATGCTCATACGACGAGCCCGGCCTCGCGCTTGCGCGGGTCCAGGACGTCGCGCAGCGCGTCGCCGAGCAGGTTGAACCCGATGACCGTGAAGGAGATGAACAGCCCGGGGAAGACCGGAAGCCACCACTCGCCCGAAAAGACGTAGCCGCGAGCGTCGGCCAGCATGCTCCCCCAGCTCGGCTTGGGCGGCTGGACGCCGAGGCCCACGAAGCTCAGCGAGGCCTCCACGATGATGCCGATGGCGATGAAGAGCGTGGCCTGGACGATGAGGGGGGAGAGACAGTTGCGCAGGATCTCCGTGGCCATGATCTCGAGGTCATTCGCGCCCTGAACGCGGCGCGCCCGCACGTAGTCGGCCCGGGACTCCGCCAGTACGACGGAATAGGTCACGCGCGCGATGGCCGGCACGTACAGGAAGCCGACGAGCAGGATGACCTTCCCCTCGTTGGGAATGCTCAGGGGACCGAGGGTGATGGGGCCGACGCCCACGATCCCGACCACCGCGATGGCCCAGACGAGCAGCGGGATCGAGAACAGCGCGTCGACCGTTCGCATGATGGCCTGCTCGAGCAGGGTGCCCGCGTAGAAGCCCGCCAGTGTCCCGAGCACGATGCCCCCAACGAGCCCGATGGCGACCGCGATCACGCCTACCAGGAGCGACACCCGGGCGCCCCAGAGCGCCCGGCTCAGGATGTCCCGCCCCGCCTGATCCGTGCCCATGAGGTGGGCCAGGCTAGGCGGCTGGAGCTTCAACTCCAGATCCACAGCCACGGGATCGTAGGGCGAGATGACGGGCGCGAGCCACGCCGCCAGGACCACGGCCAGCACGATGAGCGCGCCCACCAGACCCAGGCGGCTCGCGAGCACTTGCCGGAGGAGGCTCGCGAGACGAGCGGCGATGCCGGGTCTGCCGGCGACCACGGTCGGCGCCGGGGCGCCGGCTACCGCGCTCATGCCGCCACTCCCCGGATCTTCGGGTCGAGAAGGCGGTAGACGACGTCGGCCGCCACGTTGGCGGTGATGAACACGGTCGTGATCACGAGCACCACTGCCTGGACCGTGTAGTAGTCGCGCTGGAAGATGGCGGAGAGGAGAGCGCGGGACAGGCCGGCGATGTTGAACACCTGCTCGATGATGATGGCCCACCCGAACATGTATCCGACGGACATGGCGCTCACGCTCACCACCGGGATCAAGGCGTTCTTGAGCGCGTACTGGAGTACCCGACGGCGAGACAGCCCCATGGCCCGAGCCGTCCGGATGTAGTCCTGAGCGGCGACCTCGATCATGCTCGATCGGGTCATGCGGCTGATGATGGCCGTGTAGTACACGCCCAAGGCCAGCGCCGGGAGAACCACCGACTGCAGGTGCGGGCCGAGCCCGGCGGACCATGGGATGAATCCGCCGGGCGGGAAGAGCCGGAGGTGCACGGCTCCGTACACGATGAGCATGAGCCCGAGCCAGAAACCCGGGACGGAGACGCCGATCACGGCGAAGATGCGGGCGACATGGTCCACGAGGCGTCCCTGATAGAGCGCGGAGACTATCCCGAGCGGCAACGAGACGCTGACGCAGAACAGAAAGGCCAGGATGACGATCTCGAGGGTGACGGGAAAGGTGCGGGCCACCTCGCCGGAGATGGGCTGGCCGGAAATGTACGAGCGCCCGAAATCCCCGTGGAGCACGATGTCGCGAAGCCACGCCAAGTACTGCACCGCCAGCGGACGGTCGAGGCCGTAGCGTCGCTCGAACTCCCGCACCTGCTCCGAGCTCGCATCCGCCCCTAACACGATGATCGCGGGCGAGCCCGGGACCAGGTGCGTCAAGAGGAAGATCACCGCGCTGACCACGAGCAGCACCCCGACGGAGAACACCATCCGGCGGAGGATGAAGCGCAGCATGGCTTCCGCTCCGGGAAATTCGGGCCCGACCTACGCCTTGTCCACGTCCTTCACACGCATCGTCAGCCCCTGGTTGACCTCGAAACCCTTGACGGAATCGCGCCAGAGATTGGTTGAGTGCACGAAGCCCATCCAGATGTGCGGACTGTCCTCCGCCAGGATGCGGAGCATGCGCGCGAAGACGGGCTTGAGCGCCTGCTCGTCCGTTTCGTGATAGCTCTCGCGGATGGCCTTCAAAAGCTCCGGGTTCTCGTACCCGGACGACTTGGAGAAGACGTTGTCCTTGCCGTAGCAGAGATCGATCATGTAGGTGGGCTCGCCCGGCGACATCCAGACCTGGAGCGCGGAGACGTGATTGCCCAGGCGGAGCTGCTGGAGCAGGACCCCCTGCTCGAGGATGCGGGTATTGATGTTGATGTTGAGCTTGGCGAGCTGCGACTGGATCACCACCGCCGCGTCCTTCACGTCGAGAAGATACGGCTGCGAGGGGATCATCATCTCGAACTCGAAGCCGTTGGGGTGGCGGGACTTCTTCAGGTACGCTCTCGCCTTCTCCAGGTCGAAGTCGTTGAGGTCGTTGGCCTCCTTGCTGAACCACCAGCCTCGGGGTGGCGCCGGGATCGCCACGGGGTCCACGAGGTCGTAGTACACGCGCTTCGCGATGGTCTGCCGGTCGATGGCGTGGGAGATCGCCTTGCGGACATTCACGTCGTCGAAGGGCGCCTTTTTGGTGTTGGTCATGAGGAAGAACCAGCCGCCCATGGTGGGTTTGCTCTCCCCCTTGATCCCCGAGACGCCCTTCAGCCGGACGAAGTCCTTGGGCGGCGGCGCGCTGATGACATCCACGTTGCCCGTCGTGAGGTATGCCACGCGCACGCTGTCCTCGGGGATGGTCCGGATAACCAGGCGGTCCCAGTACGGCAGCCCCTTGCGCCAGTAATTGGGCGACTTCTTGAGCACGACTTGATCGTTCTGGCGCCACTCGACGAAGACGCCCGGGCCCGTGCCCACGCCGATCGGGGTGGTCTTGAAGTAGTCCGCCCCGTGCTTCTCTCGGGATCCCTTGGGAAAGATCCCCATGTACTTGGTGAGGTAATACAGCCACGGGCGATAGGGCTCCGAGAGCTCGAACCGCACGCGCGTCGGGCTCTCGACGACGACCCGGCTGATCCGGTTGAACAGGGGACGCCGGAGGGCGTTGTTCTTCGGATCGAGGACGTACTCGAAGCTGTACTTGACGTCCTCGGCGGTGAGCTTCTGGCCATCCTGGAAGGAGATGTTGTCGCGCAGGTCGAAGGTGTAGACCCGCCGGTCGGCCGACACCTTCGGCATGGCCACGGCCAGCTGGGGCCGGAGCGTGCCGTCCGGGTCGACCTCCACCAGGTTCTCGAAGATCGTCTGCGACACGACCATGGCGTCGTGGTTGGCCGCGTTGACAGGGTCGAACGTGGAGGGGTTGTTCGGGACTGCGATGGTCAGGACCTTTTCGGCGCCCTCCACGCTCCATGCGCCGGCGAATGGCGCGAGCGACGCCGCCGATGCGCCGAGCACGGCGGTGCGGAGGAAGGATCGCCGGTCGAGTCCGGCGGCGAGGGGCGAGCCGTGCTGGGGGGTCGTCATGTCCGTGCTCCTTTCGGCAGTGGTGACGTCTGCGCTCGGGGCCCTAGGCCATACGGAAGAGCGCTGGGGGGTTGAGCCCGTTCCGGACGATCGTCTGCAGCACCTCCACGAGATGGGCGCAGATCCTGGCCGGCAGGGCGTCGACAAAGGGCTCGACCAACCCTGTGGCGCCGTCGACAGCGCCCGCCGCGGCGCAGGCCCGGATCGCTTCGAGCTCCATGTCGGGCGAATGCAGGACGTGCAGGTCCTCGGCGAGGGCCGCGAGACAGGCTTCGATGCCCCAGGCGCCCCAGTTGGACACCGTGGCTGTGATCAGCACGTCGGGCACCATCTCGGGCGCCATCCCCGCCCCGCAGGGACACGCGCACTTGCCGCCAAAGGGGACATGCTGGCGCACGGCGTCCTTGATCCGTCCCATGCCGAGCTCGTTGCCGCCATCGCCGATGCCGATGGTGAGCACGCCTGCCGCCCGCGCTTCCTCGAACAGAAGGTCGACCTTCGCCATGATGTCCCGGCGATTGGCCTCGCCGCGACCGTAGTGGTAGACCCCCTTGGCATTGGCGCCCTGGCGCTCGATGGAGACCAGCGCGGAGGGCTTTCTCGCGAGGAGACGACGTGATTCCTCCACGGCCGCCCGATCGTCAGCGGGAAATCCGTGGACAACGGCGACCGGGAGAGCCCGGCCGGGTACCGCGTGCGGCGAGGCCGCAGCGAGCTCGATCTGCTCGAAGGTGGTCGGCGTGAGGCTCGCAGCCCGGACGCAGGCCTCGAGCACCGCAACCTGCTCGGTTTCGCAGATCAGCACCGGCAGCGCTCCCCGGGCGAGGTAGACCGCTCGCGCCAGGGTCGCGGCGCCGATGGGCCCATCGTTCTCCGCCATCGCGGGAGAAAACCAGCCGCGGATGGGCAGCCCTGTTGCGATGACGACCGGCTGGCCCGGCGTCGTCGCGGCCCAGAGGCGCTCGGCTGCCGTCAGGGCCAGGGGCTGGCCATCGAGGCTCGTTCGGGCCGCGTCGTACAGGACGCCGATGAGACCACGCGAGGAGACGTCCACGGTGATGAGGCGATCCACGGCCTCACCGATGTTCTTCAAGACTCTCGGGTCAGGCATTGCGCGGGCCTCCCTTCTCCGTGTGGGCGAGCTGCCCTTCGAGCACGGTTGCCGCGTGCGCGTAGGCGCGCTCCGAGACGGCGATGTACCGGGCGAGCTGCTCGGCCGAGGGGAAATGGGCTCCGTAGAGCGCCCCGCGCCGGAAGTAGAACAGGTACTCGTAGTCCTTGACGAAGGCCTCGCCCAGATAACGCGGAGCGAGCATCCGCTCCAGGATGTCGACGGCATCGGCGAAGCTGTAGGCGTCGCGGCACTCGACGGCGTTCAGCGCTTCCATGGCGTGGAAGACCGCATAGAACCCCGCGTCCACGACGACGGGCCAGTGCCCGTCCTCCTGCGCGCGCCGCATTTCAGTGAGTAGCTGGCGGGACAGCTCGTGATGCGTTTCGAGATCAGCCATATCGGCCTCGCTCACCCTTGGAACTGAGGAGTGCGCAGCAGCGCCTGGAGCTGGCTCACGAGGGGCCGGGCCAGCTCCATGTAGCGCTCGATGAAGGGCCGGTCCTGGATCCCGCCCTCCGCGAAAGTGTGGCGCCGCGCCACCATCTCCGCGTACCGGTCCGCGGCCTCGCCCTCGAGCCACTTGCCACCGACCAGATGCTTTCGCATCTGCGTCTCCCGATCCCCGTGAGGGACGCCCCGAGGGGGCGCCGATGGATGCTTCTCGAGGACGGCCAGGGCCGTCTCGATCCAGTGCCCCACCGCATACATCATCAGGTTCATACACAGGAACTCGTGCCGCTTCTCCGTGTAGAAGCGCTCCGCCAGAGCCCAGCACAGTTCGGCCTTCCGGCGGTGGACGCTCGCATCGGCCATCACACCCCTCCCCGTTTGCGTTCCCGGGAATGGTCCCGACCGGTCGGGATCTCTCCTCGCAGGAGCCCGGTCAGCGTGCGCGCCGTGTTCACGACGAGCCGCGCCAGACGCGGGACCCTTGCCTCGGTGAAACGACTGGTCGGCGCCACGATGAAGACCGCCGCCTCGAGGTCCGCGCGAACCCCGAACACCGGAGCCGCCACGCCGGCCGCGTCCGGCAGGCGCTCGCCGAAGGACAGCGCATAGCCCTGCTCCCGGGTCCTCTCGAGCTCGCGGCGAAGGGCAGCCTTGCTGGCAATGGTGTTCGCGGTGAACCGAACGAGCCTGATGGAGGCCAAGTACTTCTCGATCCACTCCGAGCTCTGATAGGCCAAAAGCACCTTGCGGAACGCGCCGCAGTACAGGGGCTCGGGCCGCCCGAGCACGTCGATGATCTTGAGCGGATTGGGCCCGTCGACCCGGTCCACGATCGTCGCGTGCGTCCCCTGCAAACGGCTCAAGGCCACGTCCTCCCCCGACTCGGCGGCTAAGCGCTCGAGCAGCGGGCGCCCCAGCTTGATCAGGTCCGCGGCCTGCTGGTGAATGCGCGAACTCAGGGTCAGCAAGCGCCGGCCCAGGCTGTAGGTCCGCTGGACGCCGTCGCGCTCCACGAGCGCATGCGTCGCCAGCGCATCGAGGATCCTCGAAACCGTACTGATGGGCAGCGACGTCTCTTCCCGGATGGAACTCAGCGTGGCCCCACCGTTCTGGCTCACCACGTCCAGGATGCGGACGGCTCGGTCGATGACCTGGATGCTCATTTCCGTATCGTGGAAGTCATTCCACGATGAAGAAACAATGCCTAAGCACGGACGGCTTGTCAAGAGGCCGGTTGGCTCACCGGACCAGCGGACAAGACATTCGAGAATTGGGCAGTAGTGTCCTCGCGCTTGACAGCGCCTCTCCCCCGCTGTATCAGGGGCCATGACCTCGGCCGCGCCCGAGGGTCGAGGGGCCGTGATGGACGAATGAAGCCACCAATGCCGAGGAGGTATCCAATGGGAAGGAGACTTTGTCTGCTCGCTCTGTTCGCCCTCGTAGCGGCAGCGATCACTGGTGTGGCCGAGCATGAACGCGCACTCGCCCAGGCCGCGAAGCCGCCGGCGCCGCCGATCAAGGTGAATCTCGGGTGGCAACCAACGATGAACGGGGCCCGGTACTTCGTCGCCCAGGCGAACCGGCTCTTCGAGCAGGCCGGCCTGGAGCCCAATCTGATCAAGTTCACCGCGGGGCCGCCGTTCTTCTCTGCATTCCAGTCCGGCAGCATCGACGTCGGCTTCATGGGCTTCCAGCCGGCCGTCACGGCGATCGCCCAGGGAATCCCCGTCAAGATCATCGCGCTCGAGAACGACGCGTGGGGGGCCGAGGGGCTGGTCGTCCGTCCGGACAGCGGTATCAAGACGCTCGCCGACATGCGAGGGAAGACGATCGCCACCAAGCGGGGATCCTCGGCGGACACGGCCATTCGCGCTGGCCTCCGCAAGGGGGGCCTGAAGGACAGCGATGTCAAGATCGTGGACGTCGACGTCACGGCGCTGGTGCCGGCATTCACCAAGGGAGACATCCACGGCGGATGGTACTGGGAACCCTGGATGGGCCTGCTGAAGCGGCAGGGCGGAATCGTGATCGCGGTCGACAAGGATGTCGACGTGCCGGTGGGGATCGTCTGGGTGGCGCGCGAGGCGTGGATTCGGGAGAGCCCCGCTGCGGTACGGCGGCTACTCCACGCGATCGACCTGGCCACGGACCCGCTCCGAAAGAATCCCAAGGCGGTGGCAGCCGAGATCGCCAAGCCGCTGGGACTGACCGAGGAGCACGTATTCGAGGCCATCACCAAGCAGGCCACCTGGCCGACGCTGGCCGAGTCCCTCGACAAGAGCTATCACTTCTCGGTGCATCCGGAGATCGTGGCCGCCAACCGGGGCCTCGCCGGCGTCCTCAGCGAGAACGCCAAGTTCCAGATGACCTTCGGGATCATCAAGTCAGCGCCCGACTTCACCAAGGCGATCGATCCCGCTCCCCTGGTCAGGTACGTAGGCGAGCGCCCCTAGCGGGGCGCCAGGCGCGGCGTGGCCACCAAGATCGAGATCGCGAACGTCTCGCACGCCTACGCGCGCGACGGCCGGACGGTCGAGGCGCTTCAGGCCGTCGACCTCGCGGTCCAGACGGGTGAGCTCGTCAGCATCGTCGGCCCGTCGGGGTGCGGCAAGACGACGTTGCTCTTCGGCGTCGCAGGCTTCATCCGACCGACCCGGGGGCAGGTGCTTGTCGATGGCCAGCCCGTGGTAGCGCCGGGATCCGACCGCGGCGTCGTCTTCCAGAGCTTTGCCCTGTTCAAGTGGCTGACGGTGCAGCAGAACGTGGAGTTCGGCCCGAAGATGCGGGGCCTGCCCCCGCGCGAGCGCCGGGAACGGGCAGGTCAGTTGCTCGCCCTGGTCGGGCTCAGCCGGTTCAGGGACCGTTATCCCTACGAGCTGTCGGGCGGGATGCAGCAGCGCGCCGCCATCGTGCGGGCGCTGGCCAACGATCCTGAGATCCTCCTGATGGACGAGCCGTTCGGGTCGCTGGACGCGCAGAGCCGCGACATGATGCAGGAGGAGCTGCTCAAGATCTGGCAGACGTCCGGCAAGACCATCCTGTTCATCACCCACTCGGTCGACGAGGCCATCTATCTTTCGTCTCGCGTGGTGGTCTTCACCTCCCGGCCCGGTCGGATCAAGCATGTCCTGGACGTGCGGCTCCCGGCCTCCCGCTTCGATTACCACATCCGGACGAGCGCCGACTTCATCCGTGCGAAGCAGTCCATCCTCGACATGGTGCGGGAGGAGACGCTCAAGCAGTACGAGGAGGAGATGGGGTGATGGGCCGCTGGCGCAGCCTGGGGCTGAGCATCGGCGCCGTGGCGGTGGCGCTCCTCGTGTGGCTGATCGTGACCGAGGGTCGCTTCGTGTCGGAGAGGATCCTGCCGTCGCCCCGGGCGATCGTTCAGGAGTTCGTCGTCCTCGTCAACGAGGGCTACGTGGGCACCCCGCTCTACAGCCATCTCCTGGCGAGCCTGATGCGCACCTTCCTCGGATTCGCCTGCGCGGCGCTGCTTGCCGTTCCCACCGGCCTGGCCATCGGCTACAGCCCCGTCCTCTATGCGGTCATCTCCCCGTTCCTCTCGGTGCTCCGTCCCATGCCGGCCATCGCCTTCATCCCGCTCGTCATTCTCTGGTTCGGGATCGGCGAGTTCTCGAAGGTGCTCCTGATCTTCTTCACTTCGTTCCTGTACATCACGCTGAACGCCGCGGCCGGCGTCAAAGCTGTCCCGATCGACCTCATCCGCGCGGCGCGCAGCCTGGGTGTCAACGAGCGCCAGCTCTTCTTCCACGTCATCCTGCCGGAGTCCCTGCCGTACGTCTTCACCGGCCTGAAGATCGGCGCCGCCGTGAGCTGGGCGGTGGTCGTGGCGGCCGAGCTGGTGGCCGCGCAGCGGGGACTCGGGTACATCATCATGGACGGCGCGACCTTCTTTCGGATCACCGACGTCTACGTCGGGATCCTCCTCATCGGCGTGATCGGCTTCGGCATCGAGCGCACCCTGAGCGCGATCGAGCGCCGCCTCGTCCACTGGGCCGGTCGTTGAGCCGGCACGCGCCAGGGGTGAGGTCGTGGGTCGGCGGTGGTCGACGGCCGCGCCGGGACGAGACGCGATGCCGACCGTGACGGCGAACGGGACCACGCTGTATTACGAGACCCACGGGCAGGGCGCGCCGGTGATGCCGGTCCCGGGTCTGGGCGGGCTCGGCTCCTACTGGCGACCGCAGATCCCGGCCTTTTCGCAGCGGTACCGGGTCATCGTGCACGACCATCGCGGCACCGGACGGAGCGAGTGGGCCAGCGACCACTACTCGGTGGAGCAGATGGCGGCCGACACGCTCGCCCTCATGGACGCGCTCGGCCTCGAGCGAGTGCACTTCGTCGGTCACTCGACGGGCGGCGCCATCGGCCAGATCCTCGCGATCGAGGCGCCGCACCGGCTCCGGACGCTCGTCCTCGCCAACACCTGGACCAAGGCAGATCCGTTCTTCCGCTGGTGCTTCGAGGTCCGCCGCGAGCTGCTCCTCAAGGGCGGACTCGCTGCCTACCAGCACATCGCCCCGCTGTTCCTGTACCCACCCTGGTTCATCAACCGGCACGCCGATCAGATCAGGGCGGAGCAGGCGGCGTCGGTCGCGGGCTTCACCACGGTCGAGATCGCGAGGGACCGGATCGATGCGATCCTGGCATTTGACCGGACGAGCCAGCTGGGATCCATCCGGATCCCGACGCTGGTCATCTGCGCTCGGGACGACGGCCTGACCCCCGCGTACTTCTCGGAAGAGCTGGCCCAGGCGATCCCGGGGGCCCAGCTTGTCCTGCTCGAGACCGGCGGCCATGCGTGCTCCCGGACCATGACCGCCGAGTTCGACCGCCACGTGCTGTCGTTCCTCGACGCGCACTGAGCTCGTGGCCGTCGTCGCGAGGGCGAGCTGATCACCCGGGAGGCGGTGGGGAACATGGCCAACGAGGCCGTGCCCGAGAAGGTAGCGCTGGAGATCACCGGCCGCTCGAAGGCATCACCGAAGAGCACTTCCACAAGCAGTTCGACCTGAACGTCCTCGGTCTGATCCTCGCTTCAAAGGAAGCGGTGCGGCATTTCGACTCCGCAGGCGGCAGCATCATCAACATCAGCTCGGGCGCCAGCACCCTCACACCTCCGAACACCTCGGTCTACAGCGCCACCAAGGCGGCCGTCGATGCCGTAACCAGATCGCTTGCCAAAGAGTTGGGCCCGCGCAACATCCGCGTGAACTCCATCAATCCTGGGATGGTGGAAACGGAAGGGGTGCATGCCGCCGGCTTTGCGGAGAGCGACTTCCGCAAACAGCTCGAGGCGCAAACCCCGCTCGGCCGCATCGGCCAGACCCAGGACATTGCGCCCGCCGCTGTCTTCCTCGCCTCCCGAGGTGCGGCGTGGATCACGGGCGAAACGCTGCTCATCGCGGGCGGCCTGCGCTGACGACATTGCGCGTTTGTGGGCATTTGGGACCTGCCGAGACAGTGGCGCGCCGAGTGTGTCGGGACGCCAGAGCAGACGCTTCAGGAGTCGCTCGCGAAGAGGGCCGGGTGCTCGATGTCGAGGGTGGTCACGCGACGGAGCTCGCGGCGGTGCTTCGCGTCGTCGAATGGCCGGGCGCGATGCATCGTGGCGCGGTTGTCCCAAATCACGAGGTCGCCGACGCGCCAGGAATGGCGGTAGACGAACTCCGGTTGGGTTGCGTGCTCTATCAGGTCACGGAGAAGGAGCCGCCCCTCGGGAACCGGCCAGTCGATGATCCTCGACGCATGTGAAGCGACGTAGAGCGACTTGCGATGCGAGCGCGGGATGGTGCGGATGAGCGGATGGACCGCGCCCTTCAAGGCCTCTTGCTCGTCCCTGGAGAACTCGAAACCGAGCGTCTGACGCGAATGCGCGATCGAGTGGTGGACGCGTAGACCCTCGAGCTGCGCTTTCGTCTCCGCGGAGAGCGCGTCGTACGCGGCCCGCATGTCGGCGAACTCCGTCTCGGCCCCGACGGCGGGGACGATCCTCGCCGAGAGCATCGAGTACCGTCCCGGCGGATCCTGGAAGGATGCGTCGGTGTGCCACAGGCGATTCCCGAGCCCATACATGCGACGGCGATCGTCGGACTTCATGATCTCACCGTTCTCGTCGAGGTTCGAGATGTCGCCGAGCGCCTCGTTCCCGAGGCGGCTCTTCTGGAGGGCGCTGATCCCGGTTTTCGAGTGCAGCTGGCCGTCGAGTCGCTGCGCGAACGCGATCTGCTCGTCGTCGGCGAACGGCTGATCTCGGACGACGAGGACAGCGTATTCGTCCATTCCCGCCCGAATCCGAGCGAGTGTCTCGCGATCGTGAACCTGGCGAAGATCGACCCGGCTCACCTCGGCGACGAAGTGCCGGTGGAGCTTGCGGAATGTCAGGGCCATGCGAGCGCCTTCCTGCCTCAACGTACCCCGCGCACAGCCTATGGCCTTCCGCAACGAGTGTCAATCGGAACGCCCCGGACGGACTGGCGTCGGGGGCAGCGTCCGGCAGGCTAGAGAAGCGCCACCGGATCGCCGACGGCCACCGTGCCGCCCGCGACCACCGCGCAATCGAGCGCGATCCTGCCGTCGAGCTCCGTCACGATGCGCCTGAGCACCGAGACATCCTGCTCCAGCGTGTCCGGGTCGTAGGTCGTCATCACGCAGCGCCGGCGCAGCGTGGCGACGGCGATCACCGCCGAGCCGATCCGAAGCCGCCGGCCGGGCCAGCTCCGTTCCGCCAGCCCGTCGACGCCGGCGATCACGATGTTCGGCCGCAGCCGGCGATGGTCCACGCCCAGGTGCCCGATGGAGCCGTCGGTCGCCACGAGCAACGGGAGCACATCGAACCGCTCCGGCCCCTCGTAGCGCTCGAGCCCCGCATCCGCGGCGGCGGCACGCCGCACCGCCTCCGCTACCTCCGGGGCGTTCCACGGCCGCCCGTCCACGAGCGGCTCCCCGTCGGCAGCGAGGCTGCCGCGCAGGCCGAGGAGGCGGGGCTGAGTCCGGGAGGTGATCACGCGGCCGCTAGCGTCCCGGACGTGCGCGATCCGGTCGCCCGCGATGCCGTTGGGCGTGAGCTCGGCGCGGTCGAGGCGCTCGCCGGCCATCGACTTCACCGGGTAGCGCCAGAGCTCAGCGACCCGCATGCCCTGCCGGACCATCGCGTCCTCCGCGGCGGGGCCTGGGACGCCCCTCCCCGCCGCGTCTTGAGACGATGACCAGCAAGAATGGATTCTCAGGTTACCCAGAATCCGGCTCCAGGCCACCCGGCGCACTTTTCTTGACCATGGGTGTCGCTCGGGCCAAATCTCGCCGATTAAGAGGTGGATCGAGCGGGCTCACCAGACCTTCGACCTGCCGTTCCAGCTCATCCCCGGCGTCGAGGGCACCAGCTTCGAGCTCGGCGCGCTCGCGTGACAGGCCGCGCCGCTCACGGGCCCTCGGCCGGGCGCAGCCCTCCTCGCTCGTCGTGGTACAGTCAGCTGACGATCCAGCGCCAGGAGCCCATGACCATGCCCATCGAGATCGATCTCTACAGCGACACCGTCACCCGGCCCACTGCCGAGATGCGGCGCTTCATGTGCGAGGCGGAGGTGGGTGACGAGCAGAAGCTCGAGGACCCCACCGTCAACCTCCTGCAGGAGATGGTGGCAGAGCTCTTCGGCACGGAGGCCGCCCTCTTCCTGCCCTCCGGGACCATGTGCAACGAGATCGCCATGCGCGTCCACTGCCGCCCGGGCGACGAGATGCTGGCCCACCGCACCGCGCATCCCATCCACTACGAGGCGGGAGGGCCGGCCGGGCTGGCCGGTGTGAACGTGCGCGCGCTCGACGGGCCCCGCGGTCAGTTCGACGCCGCCGCGGTCGAGGACGCCATCCGCCCGGAGAGCCGTTACATGCCGCGGAGCCGGCTCCTCTGGGTCGAGCAGACCAGCAACCTCGGGGGCGGGTCGATCTGGCCGCTGCCATGCATCGAAGCCGTGGTCGCGGTGGCCCGCCGCCGAAGGCTCGGCACTCACATGGATGGCGCCCGCCTGATGAACGCGGTGGTGGCGAGCGGGGTGTCCGCCCGGGACTTCGCGGCCCCCTTCGACTCGGCCTGGATCGACTTCACCAAGGGTCTGGGCGCCCCGGTGGGAGCGGCGCTGGCCGGCTCCCGCGACTTCATCGCCGAGGCCTGGCGCTACAAGCAGCAGATGGGCGGCGCGATGCGGCAGGCGGGGATCATCGCGGCGGGCGGCATCTACGCCCTCCGGCACCACGTGAAGCGGCTCGCCGAGGACCATGCCAATGCCCAGCGCCTCGCCCAGGGGCTGAGCGAGCTGCCCGGCATCGCCCTCGATCCCGCGGGCGTCGAGACCAACCTGGTGTTCCTCGAGCTGACAGGCGGGCTGAGCGCACCGACCGCGGTCGGGCAGCTCCTGGCGCGCGGCGTGCGGATGGGCGCGGTGGGCGCCCGGACGATCCGCGCCGTGACCCACCTGGACGTCAGCGCCGCCCAGATCGAGCGCGCCCTGGACGCCGCGCGCGAGGTGTTCGCCGCGGCGGCCCCCGGGTGCGGGGCCGCCCGGGACAGGAGAGCCCCATGACCGCCACCGAGAGCATCCGGGGCCACGCCGTCGTTGTGCAGCCGGGCCAGGGCCCGTCCTACTGGCAGCCGGTCCCCGCGAACGGCCATGCCGACCCCGCGCTGTACCCCGCGAACACGCGTTTCGCCGGCCTCTCCATGGGCTTCCAGACCATCGCGCCCGGCGGGCGCGTGCGCGAGCACTCCCACGGCGGCCAGATCGAGCTGCAGATCTGCTTCCGAGGACGGGGCCGCGTGGTCGTGGACGGGCGGAGCCACCCGCTCGTCCCCGCCACCGCCTGCTTCCTGGGTTGGGACGTCAAGCACGAGATCATCAACGAGGGCAGCGAGGAGCTCGTGATGCTCTGGGTGGTCTCCCCGCCGGGCCTCGAGGACTTCTTCAGGACCATCGGCCGCCCCCGGGAGGCGGGCGCGCCGGCGCCCGAGCCCTTCGCCCGGCCCGCCGACGTCGTCGCCATCGAGCGGGCCATGGGGATGAACGACACCCGCGCGTGAGCGCGCCCGCCGCCGCCGTCAGCCGCTTCTTGGGAGCGCAACTCACCCCAGCTGCTCGAGCAGCCAGCCTCCCGGCTTCCGTGGTTCTTGCTCATCTTTCGCCCACGATCCGGGGTGGGCCCGCACGGTGCGGGTTCGGGCGACCTATCGGCCGGATGGCTCCTCGACGCCCCGGGGGGCTCCTCGTCGAGGCCGGGCGCGGCCGCGGAAGTGGGCCCGCCGGGCCCGCCGCGGCCCGTTGACAGCGTCCCGTAACTCCTTGTAGTGTTGAGCCCGCTTCCCTCGACAGTCCTACCCCTACCGGACCCGGAAGGAGGGCCGCGATGGCTCGGAAACCCGCTGACATGACGACGAAGTACATCCTCTCGGAGAAGGAGCTGCCCACCCGCTGGTACAACATCCAGGCCGACCTCAAGACCCCCCTGCCGCCGCCGCTCCATCCCGGGACCGGGCAGCCGATCGGCCCCCAGGACCTCGCCCCGCTCTTCCCGATGGAGCTGATCAAGCAGGAGGTCAGCCAGGAGCGCTGGATCGAGATCCCCGACGAGGTGCGGGACGTGCTGCGGCTGTGGCGTCCGACCCCACTCTACCGGGCCCGGCGGCTCGAGAAGGCGCTGGATACGCCGGCGCGGATCTACTACAAATATGAGGGCGTGAGCCCGGCGGGCAGCCACAAGCCGAACACCGCGGTAGCCCAGGTCTACTACAACAAGAAGGAGAAGGTCACGCGCCTGACCACCGAGACGGGAGCCGGGCAGTGGGGTTCCGCGCTGGCGCAGGCCTGTACCTTCTTCGGGCTCCAGTGCAAGGTCTACATGGTGAAGATTTCCTACCAGCAGAAGCCCTACCGCCGCATCCTGATGGAGACCTTCGGCGCCCAGGTGGTGCCGAGCCCCAGCCCCGACACGCAATCGGGCAAGAAGGTGCTCGAGCAGGACCCCAACTCGCACGGCAGCCTGGGGATCGCCATCAGCGAAGCCGTGGAGGACGCGGCCACGCGCGACGACACCAAGTACTCGCTGGGCAGCGTGCTCAACCACGTGCTCATGCACCAGACGGTGATCGGGCTCGAGACCCGGAAGCAGCTCGAGAAGGCCGATGCCGAGGCCGACATCGTGGTCGGCTGCATCGGCGGCGGGTCCAACTTCGCCGGCTTCTCCTTCCCCTTCGCCGCCGAGAAGCTCGCAGGCAAGAAGAAGGCCCTCCGCATCGTGGCCATCGAGCCGAGCGCGTGCCCGAGCCTGACCAAGGGCAAGTACGTCTATGACTTCGGCGACACGGTGGGGCTCACGCCGCTGGTGAAGATGTACACGCTCGGCCACACCTTCATGCCGGCCCCCATGCACGCGGGCGGGCTCCGCTACCACGGGATGGCGCCCTTGATCTGCAAGCTCTACGACGAGGGCGTCATCGAGGCGCGGGCCGTGGCCCAGCTCGGCACCTTCGAGGCGGCGGTGCAGTTCGCGCGCGCCGAAGGCATCCTGCCCGCCCCCGAGGCGGCCCACGCCGTGCGCGGGGTCATCGACGAGGCCCTCAAGTGCAAGCGGGATGGCAAGCGGAAGACCATCGTCTTCAATCTCTGCGGCCACGGCTTCCTCGACCTGAGCGCGTACGAGGCCTACCTGGCGGGCAAGCTCCAGGACTACGAGTACCCCGCCGAGCAGGTCGAGGAGGCGCTGCGGAATCTCCCGAAGGTGAAAGGCTAGGAGGCGCGGCATGCTCGGACGTCGCGAGTTCCTCAAAGCCGGCGCGGGGGCGGCGGCCGCGGCCTGGGCCGCCGCGCCCGCC
>Ga0302046_10001240_pt1 | contig 23982 bp, 19 predicted proteins | sample RVTome_11_FD_200261 | JGI IMG/M metagenome (GOLD analysis project Ga0302046, IMG submission 200261) | Soil microbial communities from uranium-contaminated site in the Upper Colorado River Basin, Wyoming, United States - RVT147D111 (version 2) ... | reverse complement strand
GGGCGCGGCACCACGGAGTTCGTGGAGCCCGGCGAGGACGTGGAGAGCGCCCTGTCCACGCTGGCGGCCAAGATCAGCCACCCCGTGCTCGCCGACCTGGCGCTCGCGGACGCCCCGGTGGACGTGGTGGAGGTCTATCCGCGTGAGCTGCCCGACCTGTTCCTCGGCGAGGAGCTGGTGATCTTCGGGCGGTACCGGACGGAGCGTGATCGGAGCGGCCAGGTAGCCGTCACCGGTCGCCGCAACGGCCGCGCCGAGCGCTTCGGATCCACGGTGCGGTTCCCAAGCCGTGCGCGGGGCAACGACTTCATCCCGCAGCTCTGGGCGTCGCGCAAGATCGGCGAGCTGTCGCGCCAGCTGCGGCTGAACGGGCACAACGAGGAGCTGGTGGAAGAGATCCGGGAGACCGCGCTCCGCTACGGCCTGCTCAGCGAGTACACGTCGTATCTGGTACAGGAACCGGAGCAGGTTGTGATGGCAGGGGGCACGGGGCGCGGGGTGCGGCGTGTCGATGCGTCGGGCGGAGCGGTGGCTGCCGCTCCGGCCCCCGCGGAGGCGGTGGGCGCCGCCTCGGTGGCGCGCGCAGAGGTCGACCGTGACCGCCGAGAGGCGCGGACGCTGAAGAGCGTGGTCGCCGCCGATGAAGCCGTCATGAACGACCTGGTGGGCCGCGCGCACGGCCCCAATACGCGCCATGTCGCAGGGCGTCTGTTCATGGAGCGGAACGGCGTCTGGACCGATCTGGCGGCGGGTGACTCGTTGCGCCGCGTCACGGTCGAACCGTTCAGCGCCGCATACTTCACGCTGATTCGGGAGCTGCCGGAGATAGAGCCGGTCGTGCAGGCGTTCGACCGCGTCGTAATCGCCGGCAAGCAGGTGCAGATCGAGGTGGCGCCGGGCGGCGCGCGCGAGCTGTCGCCCGCGGCGGCGAAGAAGGTGGTGGTGGAGTTCAGGGGCAAGTGAAAACTCGGGAGACCACGCTGCCGCTTCTGCGGCCACTGCCGCTCCTGCCGCTCTCAAGCAGGCAGTGGCGGCAGGAGCGGCAGAGGCGGCAGCAAGGCAGCGGGCGACCCGTCTCTGATAGTATTACACTACCCCCGTGACCGACTGGGCCGACGTGTACAGGAACTGCTACCCGGACCTGGTTCGCTTCCTCCACCGCAAGGTGTGGGACGAGGACCGGGCCCGGGACCTGGCGCAGGAGGCGTTCGCCAGGGCGCTGGATCACGAACCGGAGAACCCGCGGTCGTGGGTGTTCACGATCGCCGTGAACCTGGCGCGGGACGAGGCGCGGAGCGCGATGCGCCGCAAGAGGCACCTCACCCTGCTCAAGGGCTCGGCGGACGTCGTGGACCCGACGGATCCGGCGCAGGAGCTGGAGAAGTCCGAGCGCATGGAACGGGTGAGGGCGGCGCTCGACCGGCTGAGCGAGCGGGACCGCGACGTCCTGTTGCTGTGGGACGCTGGGCTGGACTATCGGGAGATCGCCGAGCAGACCGGACTCGCGGTCGGCGCGATCGGAACGACGCTGGCGCGGGCACGGCGGCGGTTGGTGGAGGCGTACGACGCGCTGGAGGCACGACATGCAGCACGTGGATGAAGGCATCCTGCACGCCTATCTGGACGGCGCCCTCGGCGAGGCCGAGCGCCTGGAGATGGAAGTGCATGTGCGGGCGTGCGCGGCTTGCGCGAGCGCCCTCGACGAGGCGCGTGCGCTACGGGAGCGCGCGACGGGCATCCTGGCCGGGAGCGCGGCGGCGCTTGACGTTCCGCCGTTCGAGCAGGTTCTGAAACGACGTTCCCGCAGCTCGCGAGGCGGGCTGCGGCGACTGCGCGTCATCGGACTGGCGGCGACGCTGGCGGTGGCGGTGGGTGTGGTGTGGTATGCGCGGGACGGTTCGGTTGCGGGTTTGGCCGGAGGAGCGGGAGAGCGGGCGGCGGAGCAGCAGAGCGGCAGAGCGGCAGATACGGACTCGGCGGAGGCGGCGGCGCCAGAGACCGGGGCCTCCGAGGCCGCGCCACCGGCGGCGCCTGGTCCGTCGTCAGGGGCGGGCGGTGACCAGGACGCGCGGCGTCAGGAGGCCGACCGGACCGCACCGGCCGTTACGCCGTCGAACGCGGCGGCCCGTCAGGATCGGGACGTGGAAGAGCGCGCGGCGGAGCCGGCGCAGCCCGCACCGGCGGGTGCGTTGGAGCCGGTCGTCGTCACCGCGGCACCGTCCCCGAAAGCGGCCGACGAACGTCGGTCCTTCGCGGAGCGTCCCGCCGCCGCAGCGGCGGACGCTGCGGAGGGCCCCGGGCTTCGCCTGCACGGGGGGATCTCGTCATCGGCGACCGGCGAAGACTGGGTCGCTGTCAGCCAGGATACGGCCACCGCACACCTTGGCAGGCAACCCGCGGTCGTGCCGGACCTTCCCGTCATCGCCTACGGCATCCGGCGGGGCGATACGGCGCGCCGAGTCCGGGTGGTGCAGTCGTTGGGCGATGGAACGATGATCGAGCTGATCCAGATGAGACTTCGCGACCTCCATGCCGGCCGCCTGATGCGTGCGGAGGCGGCGGAGGCGCAAAGAGGCCTCGAGTCGTTCCTGCCGGATTCGGCGGCGACGGAGCGAATCGAGTTGGATGGCTACGAGATCATTGGGCGAGCGAATCTGCCGGCGGAGTCGTTGCGGGTGTTGGTGGAGAGGATTCGGTAGTCCGGGCGTCGCGGCGCTTACGCCTGACCTCTTTCCGCTTCGCGGAGCGGGGAGCTCCCACCCAACCTCCTCAGCTGGATCAGCTCCGCCACGACCGACACCGCGATCTCGGCCGGCGTGTCGGCGCCGATCTCCAGGCCAATCGGCGAGCGGACGCGCTCCAGCGCCGCTCGGGGTACTCCCTGCCCTTCCAGCGCCCGCCAGATCACCTTGCGTTTCCGCCTGCTGCCGAGCATCCCGACGTAGCAGGCGCGTGACGCGGCGGTGCGCTCCACGATGTACGCGTCGTAGCTGTGGCCCCGCGTGGTTGCCAGCACGAAGTCGTCCTCGTCGAATGCCATGCCATCGAGCATGTGCTGGAACCGGTCGACCACGACCTCGTGCGCCCACGGGACCCGCTCGGCGTTGGCGAACTCGGCGCGGTCGTCGCCGATCACGACGTGGAACCCCACGGCCGCCGCCACGCGGGCGATCTCCGCGCCCACGTGCCCGGCGCCGAAGATCAGCACGCGCGGGACCCGGCTCACCGGTTCCACGAAGACCCCCCCGCGCTCGTCCACGTACGGCGTCCGCCTGGCCTCGGCCGGGGGCGGCAGCGCGTCACCCACCATGAGCGACATCCCGTCGACGACGGCGGTCTTCCGGGGCCCGCGGCTCCAATCCGTCCCCGTCACCACGGTGGCTGGTGTGCGCCTGGCGATCGCGTTGCCGATGGCGCGGTACAACTCGGCCATCCGCGGAATCAGCGGCTCCAGAAAGAACACGGCCGTCCCGCCGCAGGAGAGCCCGATGTCGCCGGCGATGTCCGCGTTCAGCGTGTGGCGGACGAACACCGGCGTACCGCTGCGCGCAGCGCCGAGCGCCTGCTCGGTGACGTCGGCCTCGACGCAGCCGCCGCCCACGGTCCCCCAGCGGCGCCCGTCGGCCACCACGAGCATCTTGGCATCGGTCGCCATGGGAAGCGAGCCGCGCTGCCGCGCCACGGTCGCCAGCGCCGCCACGGCGTCCCGCTCCGCGACCTCGCCGGCCGCGCGCCAGAGGTCCGCGCGGTCCTTCACGTCGCGTCCTTCATCTCTTCCAGCCGCGCCACCGCCCGCCGCAGGTGCGGGATCACGATGGAGCCACCCACCACCAGGGCCACCGCGAACGCCTCCTGAAACTCGGCGTCGGTGACGCCCTCCTCCCTGGACCGGATCACGTGGTACGTGATGCAGTCGTCGCAGCGCAGCACCATCGACGCCACCAGTCCCAGCAGCTCCTTGGTCTTCGCGTCCAGCGCACCGCTTTCGTACGCCCGCGCGTCGAGCGCGAAGAAGCGATTGATGGTGGTGTTCCCCGCCGCGTGGATGGCGGCGTTCATTTTCTCGCGGAAATGGCGGAATTGATCGATGGTCGTGGGGGAGTCGGTCATTGGTTGAATCTACACGATGGCCAGGGCATCGGCAGAGCGGCAGAGCGGCAGAGCGGCAGCCCCGCTACCGCCCCGCACCACCCCAGCCGCCGGGGTGACGGTGGGATGGGAAGGGCTGCCGCTGGGGTGTTGGGGGGCGGTGAGGCGGCTGCCGCTCCTGCCGCTCTGCCGCTCCTGCCGCTCTAGTGATGCGCCTCGCCAGCCCGCTCAGCGAGCCGCGGACTGACCATCGGGAAGGTGCTGGCGAACAGGCCGTACGCCAGGAGGAACAGGCCGAGGAAGCCCGCGGTAATCCCGATCTCGGGCAAACCGAAGCTCGGGCCGTGCTCCACGAGCGACGGCTGCACGAGCAGGTAGCGCTCCAGCCAGATCCCGGAGAAGCTGATCAGCAGGAACAGCGTGAACGTGAACGGCGTGATCTTGGCCTTCACCCAGATCAGGCCCCAGAACGGGATCAAGAACACCATCAGTCCCACGAGCACGGCGATCGGTCGCCACTCGCCCCAGATGCGCCAGAACACGAACGACGTCTCCTCGGGGAGGTTGCCGTACCAGATGACGAGCAGCTGGCTGTACATCAGGTACGCCCAGAAGACCGAGAAGCCGAACACCAGCTTGCCGAGGTCGTGGAACTGCTGGCGGCCGATCATCTCGTTCATGCCGAGGCGGCCGCGCCAATAGACCATCATGAGGCCCAGCATGGTGAGGCCGGTGAGAAACGCCCCCATGAAGAAGAACGCGCCGAACAGCGTGCTGATCCAGTAGGGCGCGAGCGACATGATGAGGTCGAACGCGATGAGCGTGAACAGCCACGCGTACATGAGAATCAAGAGCGGGGCCATCCAGCTCAGGCGCTGCTCGGTGCGGGCGAGGTCGCCGTCGCGCCCGAAGCCGCGGGCCATACGCTCATAGAGGCTGCGGCGCCAGCCGGACACCTGGTCGCGCATCTGCGCCACGTCCGGCCTCAGGTCGTGGTACACGAACGCGATGGCCGTGCCGAACAATATCAGCAGGGCCAGGAGGTCGCGCCAGAAGACCCACGACACCGTCAGCCACTGGCCGCGCGCGGGGGTGGGATGCTCGATCCACGGGAAGATGTGGTTCCGGCCGAGGAAGATCACGAGAAAACAGATCAGCGAGATCGGCAGGAACGCCACCGCGGCTTCGGCGAACCGCACGATGGGTCCGGACCACTTCCCCTTGGTGATTTTCTGGGTGGCGGCGAAGATCACCGCACCCTGCGCCACGCCCGTGAAGAACAGGAAGTTTACCAGGAACATGCGCCAGGCCCGTGCCGGGTCGTCGCCCATCAGGAGGGCGACGAACATACCGAGGCCGAGCACTGCGAGGACAGCGCCCCCGACGACGAGCGGACCGGCCGGCGCGTTGGTCGCGCGGCGATAGACGTCCTGGTCTGCGGTCGCGGCGGTCATTGCGCGGCCCCCTGGAGCTGGCGCACGTAGTTGACGACATGCCAGCGGTCGTCGCCCCGTACGCCCTCATTGTAGGCCGGCATGATCCCGCGGCCGTGCCGGATGATGGTGTAGAGGTAGCCGTCGCTCAGCGCGCGAGCCCGGTCCGTGAGCAGACTCGGCGCCACGATGAGCACGGCGTTCACCGGCCCGTCGCCGGCGCCGCCCACGCCGTGGCACGGCAGGCAATAGATGTCGTAGTACCGTGCCCCCGTCTCGAGCGACGTGGCCGTGCGTTGTGTGGGGTTGGTGAGCCGGTCGATGGCCGGGAGGTTCGCCGGCGTGATTTGGAGCGGCGGCTCCGCGCCGTCCACCGGCACGGTCCCTTCGACCGCGGGCCGCGGCATCTTGTACGGCTGGATCGCGATGCCGTAGTGCATGACCGCGAACCACGCAAAGAGCGCGACGGCGTCGTCCGGGCTGGGGAACCGTTGCCACTGGTCGCGCGTGCACCCCGCGAGCACCGCGAGCCCGAGGACCGCCACGAGGCTACCCTTCAACGCGCACCTCCTCCGCACCCGACGATTGCAGCAGCTGCTGCACCGACGGCCGTCGCTCGACCGGACACGGCACGAAGATCCCGATGTGATCGTCGGTGAACCGCGGGTCGAACGCCGCGGGTCTTGTCCCGCGCCACGCGTGAAATACGAGGCCGGTGAGCGTGGCCAGCGCGCCGATCAGGATCATCAGTTCGAAGCCGATGACCACGTAGGGAATGATCGACCCGAGCGGCTTGCCGCCCACGATGATGGGATAGTCGTACGACATCCACAGCGTCATCGCGAAGCCGCTGGTGACGCCCGCGAGCCCGCCGAACAGGGTCCACAGCCGCACGGGGCTGACCTTGTGGCCCACCGCGTCCGCGATCTCGTGGTTCGGGACGGGGGTGTACACGGTGAAGTCCTCGTATCCCATCTCCTTCAGGGACCGGATGGCGTCGGCCGCGGCGTCGACGTGCCGGAACGCGCCAAGCACCCCGTGAGGCGGCTGCTTCATGCGTGCGTCCCCTTCTTCCGCGGCATCGGGATGATCTCCTTGACCTCGGCGATGGATACCGTGGGGAAGTTCTTGGCGAACAGGAGGAACCACATGAAGAACCACGCGAAGCTGCCGGCCAGAATGGCCCACTCCACCCAACTCGGCGTGTAGTGGCCCATGGCATACGGCTCGTATTCGAACGACAGCGACACCACGATGATCACGAACCGCTCGAACCACATCCCGAGGTTCACGAATAGCGAGAGGACGAACAGGGCCGGGATGCTCTGGCGGATCTTCCTGAAGAACAGCAGGAACGGCAGAGCCCCGTTGCACAAGATCATGGTCCAGGTAGCCCACCAGTACTCGCCGAACGCCCGGTTGTAGAACGACGCGCGCTCGTACGGATTGCCGCTATACCACGCGATGAAATACTCGACGGCGTAGGCGTAGCCCACGATCATCCCGGTGAGCAACAGGAGCTTCGAGAGGTTCTCGAAGTGCTCCACCGTGATGTATCGCTGGAGCTTGAACACCTTCCGGATCGGCACGAGCAGCGTCACCACCAACGCGACGCCGGAATAGATGGCGCCGGCCACGAAGTACGGCGCGAAGATCGTCGTGTGCCATCCGGGCACGATCGACATGGCGAAGTCCCAGGACACGACGCTGTGCACCGACAGCACGAGCGGCGTCGCGAGGGCCGCCAGATAGAGATAGGCCCGGGTGTAGTGCCGCCACTGCTGATCCGTCCCCCGCCAGCCGAGCGACGTGATCTCATAGAGCTTCTTGCGCCACCCGGTGGCCTTGTCGCGGACCGCCGCGACGTCGGGCACGAGTCCCACGATCAGGAACAGCGTGCTCACCGTCAGGTACGTGGTCACCGCGAACACGTCCCACACGAGCGGCGACTTGAAGTTCACCCACAGCTGCCGCTGGTTGGGGTACGGGATCAGCCAGTACGCGTACCAGATGCGACCCACGTGGATCAACGGAAACAGCCCCGCGGTGAGCACGGCGAACACGGTCATCGCTTCGGCGGTGCGGTACACGGCGGTGCGCCACGCGGACCGGAACAGGAACAGGATCGCGGAGATCAGCGTGCCGGAGTGGGCGATACCGACCCAGAACACGAAGGTCGTGATGTACACGCCCCACATCACCGGCGGCGTGTACCCGGCCACGCCGAGGCCGTAGCGGACCTGGTAGAGCAGCGCCCCGACCCCGCACGCGAGGACCAGGAGTACGAAGCCAAAGAGGATGTAGTAGCCCCGGGACGGGCTCCCGAGCGTCGCCGCGATGTCGCGGGTGATCTCGGCGTACGTCGGCCGGGTCTGCGGCTGCTCGGGCTGCGCGATCGTCGCCATCCGCTACGCCTCGGTCACGTTGCGTACCTTCTTCAGGTACGTGATGGCCGGCCTCGTGTTGAGACTCTCGAGCACGTGATACCCCCGCTCGTCACCCGACACCCGGCTCACGCGGGACTCGGGGTCGTTCAGATCGCCGAACACGATGGCGTCGGAGGGGCACGTCTGCTGGCAGGCGGTCACGACGTCACCGTCCTGGATCGGATTGCCCGAGAGGCGGGCATGGTGCTGGGCGTCGCGGATGCGCTGCACGCAAAACGTGCATTTCTCCATCACGCCCTTGGAACGCACCGTGACGTCCGGGTTGAGCTGCCAGTTCAGCGGCTCGGGGAAGGCGAAGGTCGGATCCGCCTCGTTCTGGTGATCGAAATAGTTGAAGTAGCGGACCTTGTAGGGGCAGTTGTTGGAGCAGTAGCGAGTCCCCACGCAGCGGTTGTAGACCTGTGCGTTGAGACCGTCGGCCGTGTGGTACGCCGCGAACACCGGGCACACGGGCTCGCACGGCGCGTTGCCGCACTGCTGGCACAACATCGGGACGACCCGCGCCTCGAACGGGTGCTCGTCGTCCTCGCCGCCCTCGAAGTACCGCTCGATCCGGATCCACGACAACTCGCGCCCGTGGCGGACCAGATTCTCGCCGACGGCGGGGATGTTGTTCTCGGCGTGGCATGCCGTGACGCACGCGCTGCACCCCGTGCACTTGGAGAGGTCGATCGCCATGGCCCATCGGGGGTGCCGGTTGTCCGGCGTCCCCGTATAAGGCAGGACGTAGTTGCCGCGACGGGTCTCGGCGTGCTGTGCCTCGGCCACGTGGTCGAGCAGCTCCTCGATGTGCGCGGGCACCGGCGCCGCGTGCGCGGCATGGTGCGCTTCCTGCTCCCCACCGGTCAGCGCCGCAAGCGTCACCGCCTCCGCGATGCCGCGATCGAGCTGCCGGCTCCGCCCCGACGTCTTCGCCAAGCGCTCGTGCGTCCCCGTGGGACGGATCGTGACCGACGCATAGTGCGCCACACCGCCAAACGCCGCCGGCTCGGCGCCGAGCAGCGCGTAGGCGTTGGCGCCGCGCCCTTCCGCGTAGCGGCCGAACGCGGTGTGCCCCTGGCCGATGGGCACCGCCACCGTATCCCGCCGCAGGCCGGGATACAGGAACGCCGGCGCCGTGATCGAGCCGGCGGCGGTCGTTACCTCGACGTGATCGCCCTCGGCGATACCCAAGTCGGCCGCGGTTGCCGGATGGATCTCGATCCACGTCGACCACGTGACCTTCGTGACGGGGTCCGGCAACTCCTGGAGCCACGGGCGGTTGGCGCCGCGTCCGTCGTACAGCGCGGGCGACGGATAGACCACGAGGGTCAGGCCGTCGCCGGCGCCCTCCCACACCGCACCGCCTTCCAGCGCGTCGGTCGCGGTGGCGGCGAGCCGCACGGGCTGCTCGCGCGGTGGGTCGGTCCACACGCCGCCCCGCTGCAGCCCCTCGCGCCAAAACGTGTCGAACGGACGGCGATCGCCCAGTCGGCCCTGCAGCCCCTGCCACGATCGCTGCAGGTACTCCTTATAGCTGGCCGTGGTGAACCGGGCGCCCACCGATCCGCCGATCTGCGCCGCGACCTGGAGCAGAACCTCTCCGGTCTGACGGGTCTCGAACACCGGCGCCATGACCGGCTGCTGGAGACCGTATACGCCGGCGCGGGGCTCGGCGTCGTTCCACTGCTCGAGCGGGTCGTGATCCGGCAGGATCAGGTCGCACGCCGACGCCGTCTCGTCCAGGAACTGGGCGAAGCTGACCTTGAACGCGGCGTTCCCCATCGCCTCGGTGAAGCCGAGCCCCGGGGGAGCGGCGTGCGACGGGTTCGTGCCGTGCACCAGCAGGACGCCCACCGCGCCACCGCGCACCGCGTCGATGAGCTCTCGCAGGGCCGTGTAGCTCGACCCGGCGGCGGCATCGACGGCGGCGCCAAATCGCACTGTGCGCCCGACGTTACCCGCAACGTAGTTGAGCACGTTGGCGGCCGCGGCTGTGACGTGCGCACGGTCGTGCTGCGCACCGATCCCACCTGCCAGCGCAACGCTCAGCGCCGCGGCGAACTCCCGGGCCAGCCGCTCCAACGTCTCGACGGCCACCCCGCACCGGTCCGCCACCCGCTCGGGCGCGTGCGCGTCGAGCAGGGGCCGCAGCTGCTGCACGTCGGTGGGCGCAATCGTCAGGCGATCCCGTACGATGACATGCGCCATTGCGAGCGCGACAAGCGCCTCCGTGCCCGGCACCGGCGCGATCCACTCGTCCGCGCTCATCGCGGACATGCTCATGCGGGGCTCGACGTGCACGTACCGCCCCATGCCCCCGTCGCGGAACGCATGACCGTCGGCGAACGCCGCGGCGTGCTCCGTGGGGCTGATCCAGGTCTCGAGGAAGTCGGCGCCGAAGGAAAGCACGTAGCGCGCCGCGGCGAAGTCGTAGCGCGGCAGCGCGTCCAACCCGAATACGGCCCGGTTGGCGTGGCGCAGCGCCTCGTAGCCGAACGGCTCGTACACCACATGGTGGGACGAGCCGATCGCGCCGAGCCACTCGCGCACGAGCGCGCGGAACGTGCCCGACGTGTGCCCGGTGAGGAACCGGACCTGATCGCCGGCCACGCCGGCCAGGCGTCCGGCCAGCTGCTGCACGGCGTCGTCCCACGAGATGGGATCGAAGCCGCCGCTTGGGTTCCGCGCCATCGGCTGCCGGACCCGGTCGGGATTGTAGAGCCCCTGGAGCGACGCCTGCCCCCGCGCGCAGAGGCGGCCGCCGTTCACGGGATGGCCGGGGTTGCCTTCGACCTTGACCGCGCGCCGCTCGCGCACGCGCACGTGCATCCCGCACCCCGCCGGACACTCGCGGCAGGTGGTGGCGTACCACGTAGCCACGCCGGGGATGTGATCCTCCGGGGGGACCAGATACGGGATCAGCTTCTCGGCGCGGTCGGGAGAGCACCCGGCCAACGCCGCGGTGCCGCCCCCGGTCACGCCGAGGACCTTCAGGAAGCGGCGGCGGTCGATGTCGTTACGCATATGAACTCCGCCGGGCGTTCCTGCCGCTCCTGCCGCCTCTGCCGCCTCTTCCTAAACCGCACGCAGAAGCGGCAGAAGCGACAGGAGCGGCAGCGTTGCGTGCGGACATTCGCAACATCCTCCTAGTAATGACACATCGTACAATCGGTGCTCACCTGACGCTCCTCGTGACAATCGAGACACCATCCCATCTTGAGCGACGCGAACTGGTAGGCCTGCGGCATGCGGGCCACGTCACCGTGGCATAGCGCGCACTCCAACCCCGCGACGACGTGACGGTGATGGGGGAAATGCACGAATGGCGCCAGGTAGTGCACCTCCTCCCACTCGATCGGCCGGCTCTCGTTCCACGCCGTCACGACCTTCTCGATCTCGGGGTTGCCCCGCCCGACGATCTGGTGGCACCCAAAGCACGCGCTCATGGGAGGTATGCCCGGCTTGGGGCTCACCTCGACGTTGACGTGGCAGTACTGGCAGTCGAGCTGGTATTGGCCTGCGTGGATGTCGTGACGGAAGAAAACCGGTTGCTGCGGCCCGGGGAGGCCGGCGGTGTCGACGTCGACGGGAGCGGTATACCCCGCGGCGGCGGGGCCTTGTTGCAGCTCCTGCGATGCGGTCCCGGACGGCACCCAAACCGCCGCCGCCACCACCACCGCACCAACGGCCATCAGGGAAAGAAGGAGTCGTGTGCTCATACCAGACCGTTACGGGCCATGCTGGCGTTTCTCGGCCGGCGCACCCCTGTTGCGGGACGGCGGACAAGTACGGTTGCTGGGACGACAACTCGGTGAATCGGCCGCAGATAGACGGCCGAATGCATAGCCGGTTCGCGGCCGGAAGTAAGATAGCCAACGGCCGCGGTTGCACAACCGGAGTTTTTTTAGGGGTTAGGGACAACAGCTCGCTAACCCCCCAGTCAGATCTAGCCCCTAACCCCTATCACCTATCACCTATCACCTACTGCTCAAAACGTCTCATGCACCAACCGCGCGCCCCGTGCGGCCAGCTCCAGGCTGGGACGCTCGCTCGGCACCGGCATCGTCCCGTCAGCGTCCATCTCGAGGGCGACGAGATCGGTGCCCGGCGGGTACCACCGGTCGCTCGGCTCCAAATCCGAGGGGTACGTGAAGCCCGCGTGGCACGCGAGGGCGAGCATCGCCTGGGCGCCCAGTCCGGTCTCGGGCATCGTGCCGGCCCAGAGGCGCACGCCGGCCTCGCACGCCAGCGCGTATATGCGGCACGCCTCCTCGAGCCCTCCCACGCGCTGGATCTTGAGGTTCCACACCGTGGGTCCGTCCAGTGCCAGCACCTGGCGCCCGACCGCCGCCGACGTGAGCGTCTCGTCGAGGCACACGGGCGTGGCGATACGCCGGCCCAGCTCCGCGAGATCCCACAGCATGTTGCCCGGGAGCGGCTGTTCGATGTACAGGAGGCCGAGGGCGTCGAGCCCCCGGAGGGCGCCCTGGTGCGTGCCAAGGTCGTAGGCGCCGTTGGCATCCACGGTGAGCGGCACCTCCGGATACGCGCCGCCCATGACCTCGCGGGTGGCGCGTACCGCGGCCACGTCCCAGCCGGGCCGGACCTTGAGCTTGATGCGGCGGTATCCGCGGAGCAACGCGGCTTCGACCTCGTGCCGCAGCGCGCGGAGGTCGCCGTGCTCGGGAATGCCGAGCGCCACGCCGCACTCGATGCGGTCGCGCCGCTCCACCAACCCCGGCGCCACGCCGAGCGCGTCGAGGCGGCGGGTCACGAGGGTGGCGAGCGGCACGCCCTGCCGCGCGGCCGCGAGGTCCCACCACGCGGTGTCCACGCCGGCCTTCGCCATCTCGTTGCCGCGGATGCCGTCCCGCAGCAATTCCGCCAGCTCCTGGGTGTCGCTCACGTCCCGCCCCACGAGCCGCGGCAGCAGCCACTCGACGAGGCACGCCCGCGCCGACGACGTCGTCTCGGATGAGTAGAACGGCGCCTCGAACGGCGCTGACTCGCCGTAGCCGCGCGCGCCGTCGAGGTCTTCCAGCTCCACGACGAGCGAGCGTCGCTCGCGCATGACGCCGCCGCTCAACGCGAAGGGCCGCTCGAGCGGGAGCGCGACCTCCCACAGCCGGGCGCGCGTGATCCGCGTCAGCAGGCCCCTCCCGCCTCGCGAGGCGCCGTGCGGGCGGCGTCCACGACGTCGAGCAACCGCACCTCGCCGTTGCGGGCCTCCAGTCCGCCGCGCTCGTGCGCGTGCCGCACCCAGACGGCGAGGCCCTCGGTTGGATGGAGCAGCAGCGTGTGGAGCGCGCGGGCCGAACGGCTCCCGCCGGCCGCCGTGTACGACGACAGGGGGAGCTGGAAGAACGTGTGGAGCTGCCCGTTCTCGCAGCCGCGCCTCGCGTATTCGAACATCATGCGTCCCGAGCAAATGTTGCCCGTGGCCGAGAGGGGCGGCGCGCTCGGCAGCACGTCGCGCAGCGCGTCGAGCACCCGCAGGTTGCGGTCGCTCAGCTCCCAACCGCCGTACGCCGAGCCCGCCGCGGGATCGAACAACCGGTTGAACACCACCAGGAACGCCGGCGGGTCCCGTTCCGCCAGAACGCGCACCATGTCCACCTGAAACGCATCGTCGAACAGCGCATTCATGACCTTCACGCCGAGGCGCACGCGTCCGCCCGCGGCCGCGCGAATCATGCGGGGCGCGGTGACGAGCCAGTCGAGCACCCGCTCCCGGTCACCGGCCCGCGCATCCCCCGCCAGCGTGGGACTGAAGTCCTTCTCGAGGATCATGTCGCCGCCGCATCCGGCGCGCTCCCACAGCGCGAGCAACCGCTCCGTGGTGAAGCGGTACTCATCCTCGCGCAGCGACTCGGCGGCACCGGGCAGGTGGTACTTCACCGACGGGATCACCGGCACGTCCGGCTCCCGCGCCACGTCGAGCGCGCGCTCCACGAACGCGAGGTACTCCTGGAGCGAGCCGGCCCACCCCCGGCCCTTCCACGTGATGGTCCAGCCTTCCCGCCCGTCCGGGACGCGCCGGCGCTCCACGCGCATCTTCCGCTCGGGCACGGTCCACGCCTCCATGGCGCGGTCCCCTGCCGGCCCCTCGGCGATGACCGTCTTGAGGACGATGAACGCCACGCCGGCCGCCACGTCGGCCTCTACCTGCGGGACGGTGCACGAGAGTTGCCCCGAGGCCTTGCCGAACGGATGGGGGATCGTGAGCCCCGCGTAGCGCGCGGTGAGATCGATGCCGAGCTCGGCGCGCACCAGCGCCGCGAGATCGCGCGGGGGGTGGCGCCCCGTGCGTTCGCGCAACCGGTCGAGCGCGCTCCGCCAGCCGGGCGACACCAGCGGCGTGGTGGGGAGCGGCTTCACGGCGCGCGCAACGCGCGGACCGCCGCCGCGACGCGGTCGCGCTCGCCGGGCGGCAACGCCGGCGCGTGCGGATCCACGTTGCCGGGCTCGAGCACGCCATCGGCCTCGAGCGCCCAGAGCATTCGCTGCACGTACCCCTCGACGGGCGACCCGAAGGTTGCCAGGCCGAACGCGTCCACCCGCGCGCTGCGCGCGACGAACGCCGCGGCGTCGCCGCCGCACCACGCATCCAGCAGGGCCGCGCACACGTCGGTGCACGCGGCCGCCATCCCGATCAACGCGCTGCGCGCACCGAGCATCAACGAGTACCCCAGAAACCGGTCCTCGCCGGTGATCAACAGCCGGCCCGCCGGGACTTCGCCCGCGAGGTCCTGGAACGTCACGACGCTGTCCAGCGTGGCGACCTTGATCCCGATCACGCGGTCGAGCGCCAGCAGCTCGCGCACCGTGCCGGCGGCGTACGGCACGCCGCCCGCGGCCTCGTACAGGAAGAACGCGATCACGGGAAGGCCCGCGTCGGCGACGGCGCGGTGGAGATCGAGCGTACGCTCGGGGAGATCGGGGAGGTCGCGGAGGGCCGCGGGGGGATGCACCATCACGGCCGCCGCGCCGCCCGCCCGCGCCTCTCCGGCGAGCCGCACGGTGGCGCCGATCACGGTGTGCGTTCGCGCTGCCGCTGAGGTCGGCAGCCGCTCGCCCGCGGGGCATCCCACACCGCAGACGATCGGCGCGGCGCCGGCACGCCACGCCGCCAGCACCTCGCCCCGCCGGTCTTCGTCGAGCAGGAGGCCCCGGCCGGTGTGCGCCCACACCGCCACCGCGCCGACGGGCTGCGTGGACATCCAGCGGACGTACGCGGCCTGCTGGTCGCGCCGCAGGCGTCCACGCGCATCGTGCGGCACCGGCACCGCGGGGATCACGCGCCCCTCCAGACGGCGTGCTACGTCGTCTGCCAGCCGCGGCACCACCCCTCCAGGTTCTCCGAGAGAATGGCCCGCGCCGCCTCGCCGTCCCCGTCGAGCAAGTCGAGTTTGGCGAACACCGCGTCGGGGATGCGGAGCGGCATGCCCGTGCCGAAACAGAACCGCTCGGCGCCCACGGTCTCGAGCAGGAGCGCGAGATGGTCTTCCGGCGGCCCCCAGATGCACGAGATGTCCCACAGCAGCCGCGCGGCCTCCGCCGGGGTCAGCCCGAAGTGCACTTCCTCGACGAAGCCACGGTCGACCTGCGTGACGAGCAGCTTGGCGCCGGGCGCGCGCCGCGCCAGGAAGCGCACGTCCGCCGCCGTCAGCTCGGCCGCGACGTCGAGCGGATGCCGCTGGCGTACGTCCTCGTGCCGCATGGTGAGCACCACCGGGAGCTTCAGCTCCGCCGCCTTCCGGGCCGCCGCGGCGGCGGCGTCCCGGCCGCCATGATGTTGCGGGTACAGCCGGATCGCCGGCGAGCGGGCGTCGCGCGCGCGCAGCAGATCGTCCTCCCAGTGGGGCAGCGCGGGGTGGATCGTGGGGACGGGAAACATGCGGTCTCGATGGGGCGCCACCAGCCGGCCGAGCGCCGCGTTCCCCGGTCCCGGATCCTTGTATAAGAAGGAAGGCAAATGCCCAACCCAGGCGCGCTCGATGCGGAGCCGGTCCATTTGGCGCAGGAGCCGGTCGGGCCGACCGTCCACATGGCGGAACGGATACCCGCCCACGAACGTCGCGGCGTCGGTTACCGGCATCGCACGAAGATGGAGCGGGCGTTGCCGATCCGGATGCGCTCCAGGTCGGCCGCGGCGGTGCCCAACGCCTCGAGGTAGCGGAGCTTGGCCCATCCCGTATCGAGCGTCACGTCGGCGCCCCAGAGCAGCCGGCCAGGGCCCGGCTGCTCCAGGGCCTGCTCGAGCATGTCGGCGTCCACGCCGCTGCCGGAGAGGTCGATCCACACGTTGGACATGCCGCGCACCGCGCGCAGGGAATGCGCCCAGTCCCCGCCGCCGCCGAGGTGCGCGAGGATGAACTGCGTCTGCGGGTGGCGCGAGGCCAGTGCCACCAGCTCCGCGGCGTCCGAGGCCTCCTGGCCCGGCCAGTCGCCCCGGCGGTGCTGCCAGACGTGATGCAGGATCGGCAAACCGTGCTGCCCCGCCGCGCGGGCGATCGGGTCGAGCAGGGGGTCATCGGCGCGGCGGGAGGCGGCGAGCTTGACGCCCACCATCCCCTGGTGCACGCGGCGCGCGATCTCCCCCAGCGCGTGCTCGGTGTAATTGGGATTCACGACACAGTAGCCGTAGATCAGCCCCGCGTGCGACTGCTGGAGCTCCACCATTGCGTCGTTGGCGTGCTCGACGTCTTCCCGGGAGGGAAAGTAGGTCGGCGACCTGGCGCCCCACGTGCCGAGGATCGATGCGATGTGCGCCGTGATGCCTATGCGGCGCCCCGCCGACAAGCGGCGCGCGTTTACCCGTTGCCAGTCGGGCCGGGCGGACCGTTCCGTGTAGAAATGGGCGTGCACGTCGATCAGCATGTCACGACGCTCCCGAGGGCCTCTTCGAGTCGGTCGAGCACCGCGGCGACCTCCTCGGCGGTATGCGCCAGCGACACGAAATTGTACGCGTTCCGCTTGAACACCAGCCCCCGCCCCGCCGCCGCCCGCACCACCTGGGACCCCAAAGCGTCGTGGCGCCACTTCAGGAAGCACATCTGGGGAATCCCCCGCACACCGGCCACGACGCTCGGGTAGCGGACGCCGAGCCGCTCGAGGCCGTCCCACAGAGCCCGGCCAGCCGACGCCAGGTGCTGCACCACCCGCTCCGTCGCAAAGACGTCGAGCACCGTCGCCGCCGCGGCGAGCCCCACCATCTCGGTGGCGAGCGTGGACGATATCCAGGTCCGCGTCGCCGCATCCATGAGGTCGCGCGAGCCGCCCACGGCGGCGATCGGGAAACCGTTCCCGAGGCCCTTTCCCACGACCGTGAGGTCCGGCACGATGCCGTATGCTTCCGCCGCGCCACCGGTGGCGATCCGGAACGCCGTCTTGATCTCGTCGAATACGAGCACCGCGCCCGCGCGGGTCGTGAGGTCGCGCGCCGCGGCCAGCCACGCGGGGTGGGGCGCGCGGTCCACGACCGGCTCGATCACGACGGCCGCCACGGGGTCCGGACCGTCCAGGGCGGCACGCAGGGCGTCCCCATCGTTGAAGCCGACCTCGGTCCTGAGCGCACGCACCGCCTCGGGCACGCCGGGCACCCCCTGGCACCAGTCGAGCCAGCCGTGATACCCGCACGTGACGACGTGCGCCCGTCCCGTGTGGACCCGGGCGATCCGCACGGCCGCCGCCACCGCCTCGGCGCCCGTCTTGAGGAACCGGACGGCCTCCACGCCCCGCAGCGCGGCCGCCAGGCGCGCCGCAACCTCACCCTCCAGCACCGGCGGAAGCGGGCCCACCACGCCGTCGCGGGCCGCGCGGGCGGCGGCCTCGCTCACGCGCGGATGGCCGTATCCCAGCGCGACGGCGCCGAGCGCCATCACCGTGTCGAGATACTCCCGCCCGCGGTCGTCCCACACGCGGCAGCCGAACGCGCGCGTCATGCGGAGCGGCACGCCGTCGGCGGCGCCGAACAGGGCCTCCGGCCGTTTGCTGCCGGTGGACGTGAATCCCGGGATGGTCATCGCACCCCCACGCGCTCGAGGTAGCGCACCACCTCGATGCACATCGCCCGTAGCAACTTGGCCTCGCGGGCATCCAGCGGCGTGCGATGCACGAGGTCCCGAACGGTGCGCATCACGTACTCGGGGTTCCGCGTTTTGAAGAACTCGATGGCGTCGAGTGCGCGCTCGGCGTCCCCGAACAGCCGCTCGAGCTGGCCCGCGGTCGCGGCCGGCGCGCGGCGGCGGGGCGCCTTGAGTGTGTCCGCGCCGCCCGCGACGTGCAACTCGTACGCCATCACCGCGAAGGCATGCGAGAGGTTGAGCGCCTGGTAGCGGGACGTGGGGATCGTGACGAGGCGATGACAGCGGTCGAGCTCGTCATTGCTGAGCCCGCGGTCCTCCGGGCCGAGCAGGATCGCGGCGGTGCCGGCGGCCGCCTCGCGCAGGATCTCCTCCGCCGCCGGCCGCGGCCGCAGCACGTTCCGCTTGGCCGCCCGCTGGCGCCCCGTCATCCCGGCCACGTACGTGCAGTCCTGGATGGCGCCGTCCAGATCGTCGAACATCGCAACCCGCTTCAGGACGTCCGCCGATCCGTGCGCGATCCCCTCGATGCGGCGTTCGTCGTATTCCGCGGGTGCCACGAGCCGGAGGTCGCGCAGCCCGAAGTTCTTCATGACGCGGATCACGCCCGCCACGTTGACGATATCCTGCGGGCGGCACAGCACGGTCACGAGGCTCATACCACCTCGACCAGGAGCGCGGTGTCGGGCGGCTCTCGGTCGCCGCGCAGGTAGACGAATCCGCCGCCGCCGGACAGGGCGAGCTGTCCCGCGCGGCGCTGGCGGTCAGGGTACATCTCGTTCACCACCAGGTTCGCCAGGAACGTGGTACGGGGCTCGAGCGCCGCGTCCAGCGCGATCCGTACGATCGCGCGGTAGCCGCCGTCGGTGGCCCGCCAGGTTCCCAGGGCACGGGACGGATCGGCGGCCGTGCCCGCGACCGCGCGCACCCGCACCGCATCCGACCGCGGGTCGGGCACGGCCAGATACCCCTGCCAATCGGGCGCACCGATGTAACACTGTAGACCGTCGGAGTGAACGTCGGGCGGCTCGTTGTCGAGCAGCGGATCGGGAGCGTCGGCGGAGCGAAAGTGGACGCGCTCCTTCCGAACGGTCACAGCGAAACTCAGCGTCGGGCCAACCGCGAACACCGCAACGCGCGCCTCGAACCGTCCCGCGGCACCGTGAGGTGCTTCGGAACGCCGATACTCCGGGGCTCCCAGGTGCCGCACCGCTCCCGGGGGAACGTGGCGCTCCCAATCGTCCACCGGTGGTTCGACCGCGAGGCGCGGGCACAGACCGTACCGGTGTGGCGCCGGCGGTGCGGGCGGGCGGATCGGCGGACGCGGCAGGGCACCCTCGAGGAGGACCTCGTTGCCCTCGCGGTCGAGCACCACACACCGCGTGTCACCAACTGTGATCGAGTCGGCCGTCTTGTCCAGGCGATTGACCACGATCGTGTCGCTCTCGAGATGCACGTCGACGATGGGCATGCCGTGCGGCGCGTAGCATTGCACCCAGGTGCCGTCCCCTGCCGCGCGCCGCAGCAGAAAGGTGGAGCCGGCACCCAGCGTGAACGAGGAGTCCGACGGCCCCGGCGCGTCGGCCAGCAGGAGACGCTCAGGCCGGCGCCGTTCCAGAAAGAGGACTCCTCCGGGCGAGGCGAAATCCGAGCGCGCCGACAGCTCCCGCACGTCCGAGAGCGCATCGTAGCCGTGCTCGTGCCCCGACCGTCCGCCGCCATGCAGGGTGGCCGGTCTCACGGACGTCTTGCTCAGCGGCTCGAGGCCACCGACGGAGTGCACCGGGAGGTCGACCACGACGTCCGAGCCGGCTTCGATATCCAGCCGGTCCACCACAAAATCCGGCCCAAACACGACCGAGCGGACGGCGCGCGTTCCCGGGCCGAAGATCTCCTCGGCGATAGCGCGGCACCACGCCCAGCCCGCACGCTCGTCGATGGCGGCGCACCATGCGGCGCGGCTCGTTTGTCCGACGCCCGCCAGGCCCGGGGCGTTGTGCGCCAGGGTCGAGCGGTACCAGTGGAGCTGCGACGAGACGTACGAGCCGGCACCGGGATCGGCGAGCACGAGCGCGTCCCAGAACAAGGTGACGTGCAGCTGATCGGGGTGGCCGTGGCCCGCCGGCCGGCCGCCGCACTCGACCGACACGTACCGTCCGGGCGCCGGCCGCAGCACCGCGACGCCGGCGTCCGGGAGCAATCGCGTCCCGTGTTGCCATCCGTCGGGTGGCGCGGTGGGGGCTTCGGGCCGCATCCACAGCAGCGCTTTCCAACCGAGCATCTCGCGTTGCAGCCGTTGGGGCGGCCGGTGCCGCTCGTGTTCGGCGATCTCGACGCTGCCGTGGTCGCCCCCCTCCGGCGCATCGTACGCATAAAGGTGGGCCAGCAGACTCTCAACGCGCTCCGCGCCCGTGCGGGCCCAACCGACCTCCCACAGCTCCGCAAAACGCGGCTGCACCACCGAAACGCCGAACGGCGCGTTGCCGCGGGCCGGCAGCGTGAGGTCGGGCAGCAATGTCGCGATCGGCGCCGCGAACATCGGGCCGAGCCGCGCCATGGACTCCTCGTCGCCGGCCAGCTCCGCGCCGAAATGCAGGCCGCGCAGCGCGAAGAGATGGTAGTTCTCCCCCTCGAACCACATCCCTTCCGAAGTCACACAGCGCTGGAGGAGCGACCGCACGCCATGGGTGCCGTCGAGACCGATGCGCACCAGCGCGCGGTCGCCGAGCCACCGCCCGGCGGCTACCATCGCGACGTCGTTCCACACCTGCCGGTTCGAGTGCCCTTCGTCGAACGACGCGATGAGACCCGCCGAGGCCCGCACCATCGTATCGAACGCAGCGTTGGACGCTTTCGGCCGACGCGCGCCGGCGGCGAGCCACGCCGCGATCACGAGTTGCAGCAGCCAGATCGATTCCAGGTACGTCGAGAAGAACGGGCGGGTGGGCCCCAACACATTGTCACAGTTCGGATAGTCGTGATAGCGGGCGGCGTACCCGTCGAGGATCTCGCGCGCCTTCCCCGTCAGCCCGGCATCGCCGTCGAGCGCGCCCAGCAGCGCCAGGTGCACCGCGCGCTCCGACAGCCACAGGTGGTAGGGCCACACCCACGCGCGGTGGTGCCGCTCGCCCCCATAGGTTCGGCCGCAGCGGGGACAGCGGTGCTCGTGCGGGCTCCACGGGTCGAAGTGGAGGCGCGCCCCGTCCGCCGCGCACCATCCGCCGTCCTTGGAGAGCAGCGCCTTCTGCTCGGGGAAGTACAGCGGGCGGTCGAGCAGCGGTTGCAGGTGCCCGCGGAGGCGGTCGGCGAGGGCGCGTAAGACTGGCGTCCGCCGGACCACGCCGGCGCGTTCTCCCAGCGCCTCAGGCGTGGTAACCGGCATCCTCCACCTCCCCGACCACCACCCCGTCGAAGTCGAATGCGAAGGCGAGCACCCGTCCGCCGGCCGCGGTCACCGCGTCGGCGATCGCGGCTCGGGCCCGTGCGGGGCCCAGGATCGCCATGCACCCGCCGGCGCCGGCGCCGGTGGCCTTGACGCCCCACGCGCCGGCCCCGCGTGCCGCCGCTTCGGTCCGCTGAACGGCCGGAGTGGCAATGCTGGGATGGAGGCGTTGCTGCGCGCGCCAGTTCGCGTCCAGCACGCCGGCGAGAGCGCGCCAGTCGCCGGCCTCGATCGCGGCGGCCGCGTCGCCCGCCAGGCCGCGGATCTCCCGGAGGGCGCGTACCACACCGTCCTCTCCCGCCGCGTACGCGCTCCACACGTACTCGTGGGTGCGGGACGAGAAATGCGACTCGCCGGTGTACACGAGGAGCAGGTGCCCGGCCAGGTCCTCTGCCGCCGCCCGGTCCACTGCCAGCGATCGTGCGCGCACGTCGTCCCGGGCGAACGCGAGCTCGTGAAAGCCGCCGAGCGCGGCCGCGTACTGGTCCTGGCGGCCGCCCAGCAGCTTCAGCTCCTCGGCCTCCAGAAAGAACCCGAACTCGGCGAGCTCCGTCGGCGAGTAGTCCTCCTCCCGGCAGCGCGCGAGCCCGGCCGCGAGCGCCACGTCCAGGGCGCCGGACGCGCCGAGCCCGGATCCGGCCGGCGCGTCGGAGCGGGAGAGGATCTCGATCCCTCCCGTGACCGGCAGCATGTTGAGCGCCGCCTTGTGCAGATCCAGCTTGCGATCGTACGTGATATGCCCGGCCGAGGCGATCGTGACGTGTTCCTTCAGGTCCTCGGCGCGCAACCGGATCGTGGTCCCGCCGCGTATCACCTCGACGTGGACCCGCAGCGAGACCGCGGCATTGACGACGAGCCCACCCTCGCGCTCCGCGAACGTGGGCACGTCGGTCCAGCCGCCGGCGAAGTCGATCCGCATCGGGGCGCGAACCCGGATCATGGACGCCAGTCGGCGATCGTCGCCAGCTCCCCGCGCAAGTCCACCCGCACCCCCGCGAGCCGGGACGTGGCGCCCTGCAGGCCGCGGGCGTGGTAGAGCCACGTCGTTGGATGGTCGTCGGCCAGGATCCGTTGCACCTCGCGCCACGCCGCCTCGAGCGCGGCCTCGGTGGGGGCGCGCCGCGCGGCCGCCAGGGCGGCCTCGAACCGCGGGCTCGTGTAGCCTGGATACGCCAACGGCCCGCCGGCCGCTCCGAACATGGCGGCCAAGTGCCCCAGCGAGCGATCGCCCGGGATCAGCGTCACGAGCGCGTCGAAGTCCCGGACCTCCCCCTGCGCGATCGACAGGAAGGTCGTCAGCTCGAGCTGCCGGATCCGCAGCTCGGCCCCCACGGCGCGGAGCTGCGCCTGAATCATCTGCTCGAGCGCGTTATCGCCGCTGCCCACGGTGGTGAGCGCGAACGTCAGCGGCCGGCCATCCCGTTGGCGCACGCCGGACGCGCCCGCGCGCCATCCGGCGTCATCAAGCAGCCGTCCGGCGCCCTCGGGGTCGAACGGGACGGCAGGCGCCGCCGCGTACCACGGGTGTTCCGGCGGCACGACGCCGTCCGCCACCAGCCCGAAGCCGTAGAGGTACGCATCGACGATCAGCTCACGGTCGATCGCCATGGTGAGCGCGCGCCGCACGCGCCGGTCGTCGAACGGCGGCCGGCGCAGGTTCCACACGACGGCGGCGGCGAGCATCACGGGGTAGTCGATCACGCGTAGCGCGGGATCGTCGCGGACGAAGCCCGCGTGCGCCGGGCTGATCCCGGCAAAGTCCAGCTCGCCGGACGTGAGCGCCGCGAGCTTCGTCGCGGGCTCGTCCACCACCGCCACCACGAACCGGTCGAGCGCCGGCCGGCCGAGCGCGTCGGGGAATCCGTCCCACCGGCGGAACACCCATCGCTGGTTGGGGCGATACTGGGCGAACGCAAACGGGCCGTTCCCCACCGGCTCGAGGTTGAACGGCGCCGTCCGAATCGCACCCGGCTCGACGCCCGCGAACCGGTGCGCCGGCAAGATGGCTAGGTCGGTGAGCACGTCGGGAAAGGTAGGCTGCGGCCGGTCGAAGCGCACGACGACGGTCAGCGAGTCGGGCGCCGTGACGTCGACGACCGACGCCAGGTCCCGGGCACGCGGGTAGGCCACCGCCGGCAACCGCGCCATGCGCAGCGTCCACACCACGTCCGCCGCCGTGGTGGGCGTGCCGTCGTGCCAGCGGACGTCCGGCCGCAACCGGAACGTGAGGGACGCGCGATCCGGGCCCCACACCCACTCCGCGAGCCGCGGTGCGGCGCCCATGGCGGAATCGTAGGTCGCGAGCGGCAGGAAGAGTACGTGCTTCTGCACCGCTTTGGCGAGCGGGTGCACGGTCACCAGCGGATTGATCGACTGGAGGTCGGCGCCGGAGGCGTAGACGACGGTCGCCTCACGAGAGCCGGGCGGAGCGGCACCGCAGGCGAGGGAGAGCAATACGGCAAGGCCGCATGGCGCGGTTCGCGGGCTGAAGCCCGCGCTCGGCG
>Ga0302046_10001239_pt1 | contig 24001 bp, 16 predicted proteins | sample RVTome_11_FD_200261 | JGI IMG/M metagenome (GOLD analysis project Ga0302046, IMG submission 200261) | Soil microbial communities from uranium-contaminated site in the Upper Colorado River Basin, Wyoming, United States - RVT147D111 (version 2) ... | reverse complement strand
CTGTCGCAGGACTTCGCCCGCCTTGTCGTCATGGCCGCCGTGGTCGCTGCCCCGGCCGTTTATCTGGTGATGCGCCGCTGGCTCTCCGACTTCGCCTACCGCATAGCCATTTCCGGGTGGACCCTGCTCGTAGCCGGCCTGGCCGCCCTTACAATGGCCCTGCTGACGGTGAGCTATCAAGCCATCAAAGCCGCCCTCGCCGACCCCGTCAAAAGCCTGCGCTATGAGTAATTTAGCCCTTAATACGCAATCCTGTATTCTCGCTTATCTACCAGTATCCTGACTGATGCTGTGGTGCCGTCGAACCAGGTTACTTCGATCTGATCGGGTTCACGGCTTGTGCCCATCACCTGCGTCGTGCTGTTTTGCGACCAGTATCCGGATCCAGCCTGGATGTATCTCCGGGGGCCTTTCGTTCCGTCTTTGTAGACAAGGCGAAGGCTCGACCCGATGGCCTCTTTATTCGTCGCTGGGCCCACCAACTGTACGCGAAGGCCCGCTTTGGGCGTTCCGTTCAGATAGAGCTTCGTCTCCCCGCCGTTCTGTGAAACGGCCAGGTCTACCTTCCCATCGGCGTTGAAATCACCCAGCGCGGCGCCGCGCTGCTCTCCGTATATCCTGATGCCGCTTTCGGCGCCTGAAACAGGCGTGACGTGCCCCTCTCCGTTCCCTTTAAGCAACAGGCCCCGCCCCGCATCGAGGCGGGGTGTCGTTGCGGGAAAGGCGAAAAAGTTCTGGCTCAACAATAGGTCTTCGTTACCGTCGTTATCGAAATCCGCCACCCCGGCGTAGAAGGCGGCCGTAAACTGAGCCTCGGCCGGCAACGGGCGTGCTGTAAAACCTGCTCCCGTATGGATGAACAGCATATGCTCCAACGTAGTAATCTCCTTGGCGGGAACGTCGGAATCGATATCAAAGATTTCGGGGAGCGTCGCCTCGGCAAACGCTTTATGGGATCGCACCTTGTTCAGTATCCCGGGCATCGATCCAAAGTCATGAAGTTGTCTTCTGGGAACGTACGATTCGCTGCTTTCATCGTAGTAGGCTTCCACGATGTTGAGACGCCCATCCCGGTTGAAATCGTCATAGTACATTTTCAGGGGGTGCTCGGCGCCGACCTGATAGGGACTGTTCAGGCCCAGGTTCGTCGCGACGATGTCGGGCAGGCCGTCGTTGTTAAAATCCCCGGCGGCCACCCCGTTCCACCAGCCTTTATACGCATCCAGACCCACTTGCGCGGTAATGTCCCGGAATACTCCGTTGTCGTTATCAAACAACCGCAGGGCCCCCCATTCGGTACTGATCAGGAGGTCCTGGCTGCCGTCCTGGTTGAAGTCGGCAAACAGGGCACCGGTAACGAGGCCTGCCTCGGAAAGGATGCGTGCATTGGCTTCATCGGGATGGAACGTACCATTTACGTTTTTAAACAACCTGGATTGGGCATCCCGAGGATACTGGCCGGGCTTGAAGCGCCCGCCGATAAACAGATCTACGCGGCCGTCCCCGGTGTAGTCGGCAGCAGCGACGGGGCCGGTCGTAGACAGCATGCCGGGGAGGCTGTCCGGCGCTACCTGTCCGTTTCGATCCATCGCATAAAGATACGCGGACGGCGCATCGGCATCGCCCTGCTCGTAATTGGCGCTTCCGACCACGATGCGGGTATGATCGCCCTCCGCCCACCCGATCACCCCCGTCTGGTCGCCCGCGGCCGGTCGGGTCAACGGATCCCGTTCGACGGGCCTGAAGCTGCCGTCTCCCAGGTTCTCAAACAGGGCCAGCGCGCCCCCCTTGCCCGAGGCGATCAACAGGTCTTCATACCCGTTCCGGTCGACGTCGACCCAGGCCACGCCCGGCCCCTGTCGACTGAGCTTCTGGGGCAGCAGCGGCTGAAACCGGAAGTCGTCATACCCATTTTCGTGGTGCCTGTGACGGAGGAGCCCCGACACATCTTTGAAGAGCGGCGCAGGCGTTTCCGATACCCGGGTTGAAACATCGGTCGCTCCGGTTGCCACAGACTCGTCGACGACATAGACCCGGTTTGCCCGGACGCCCTCGATTCGGCTTTTCTTCCCGCTCGGCCACGTGACCGTCAGGACGTGATCCGGGTTTCTTCCGTCGGCGGCAAAGACCACCTGGGCCTGGGCTCCCGACAGATACCTTCCTCCGGCAACCACCTCCTTGCTTTGAACGACCGGTCCCCCCTCCAACGCGACGAGGGCGCCGATGCCCTGGGTGTTCGGTCGTTCTCCGTGTAGACGAACCGCAAGGCGTGGTGCACCGGCGCCGTTTTGGTAGACCGCCGCCTCATCATTCAGCCGGTTGATGATCAGATCCAGCAACCCGTCATTGTCGAGATCAGCCAGCGCCATCCCGAAGGAAAGGTCTTCCCCATCAAATCCCCATTCCCTGCTTTTGTCCGTAAACGTCAGGTCCCGGTTGTTCCTGAAAACCTTGTTGGTCAACTGCAGGGGCGGGTATTCCAGAATGTCACCCCCGCTGCGGATGCGCCGCCTATCCATTTCGCCGAGAGCCATCTGGGTATCCATATCCTGGTAATCGTAAGAGAAGCCGGTCGCCACGATCAGGTCTTCGTACCCGTCCAGGTCGACATCCATAAAATACGTCGCCCAGGACCACTCGCTCGATTGAAGGCCGCTGTACCAGGCGATCTGCGCAAACGTATGGTCGCCCCGGTTCAGATACACGGAGTTGCGGTTATACTGCGTACTGCCCTCGTATTCTTCGAGATGCTCGGAAAACTGGCGCATCCGCCTGTCATGCTTCGCGCTCAACATTTCCGTCACCACAAAATCGAGGAATCCATTCCGATCAATGTCTGAAAAATCGACGCCCATCGAGGCAAAGCTCATATTCCGCAGGGCGTGCGCGTCGATGGCTCGAAACGTGCCGTCGCCCTGGTTTATCCACAACCGGTCGGGCGTCCAAAAATCATTGGCTACATACAAGTCGGGATGGCTATCTCCATTGACATCCCGAAACGTTGCCGTCAGGCCCCAATCACGAGACAGGCCTTTTGCGTTGCCGTCTTCGTCAAAAAAGTACAGGGTATCATCAATGCGTTCAAAAAAGCCGTTTCCGCGGTTGATGTACAGTTCGTCCACTTCACCGTATTCATTGCGGTACGGCCGCTCTGCCGTTTCGATGATCCCGTAATGCGCGTCAAACGGAGGGAGAACCTTCAGGATGCCATCGACCCTCTCAACCGTGTTTTCCAGCGCAAGCTCGTGCGGCTCGAACAGGTCGCGGGCCGTCTGGATTTTGTAGTTGGTGATATAGAGATCCGGAAGCCCGTCGCCGTTGATGTCGGCCAGCGCCATAGTCATAGCCCCGTGACTCTCCCCCAGGCCGCTGTTCGTCTTCCGCGTGAAAAGGCCCTGCCCGTCGTTCATATACAATACGTTCCCCTTGCTCAACGACGTAACGAGCAGGTCCGGATGGCCGTTGCCGTCCACATCGGCAAACGTCGCCCCGGTTGCATCGTACCCATCATGCGCCACACCGGCCGCTTCCGTAACATCCTCGAAGCGAAACCCGCCGAGATTTTTGTAGAGCTTGCCGGGGCCGTCGAGACGGGCAAAGTAGAGGTCCACCAGACCGTCCCCGTCGATATCCCCGGCGGCGACGCCCGATCCGTTCAGGTAGTGACGGTTCGCCGCGATGAGTTCACGCCGTACCTCGTTTCGAAACCGGATGTTGGTCGTGGAAGCCGGCAGGCGCTTAAACCCGGTACGCCCCAGCGCGCCGGGATGTAGCGCGGCCCACCGATACCCTGCTCCATCGTTCCATGTCAGATCGGGCTGTGATGAGCAACCCATCATCACGCCTGTACCAATCGCAAGAACCGTTACGATTCTCTGCAGCAATGACCCTCCTCGGAGCACGCTCCGAGGTATCCGTCTAAGGAAGCGGTTGCTGTCCGATGCACGCATCGGGGTAGGCGACCCGTCAAAGAATCAATAATCCGGGTTTTGGACAAGGTTGCTGTTTCGCTGGATCTCGTCATTCGGTATAGGTACAAAATAGGCCCTGTCTTGCCAACCCCGGTCCTGGATAAATATGGGATCATATTGATAGTTGGAGTAGGTACTTCGGTCTTGATAATTCGTAGCCTCGGCAAGGATTTGAATCCCCTGGGCATCCTCGTAGACCTCGGAGCCGATCTTCCACCGGCGGACGTCCCAGTACCGGTGCTCTTCGAAGACCAGCTCGATCCGGCGTTCGTTACGATACCGCTCCAGGAGCGCCTGGCCGGTGTCATTAATATCCGGCATGCCCGCGCGCCTTCTGATCTGGTTGATGGCCTCGCGCGCATCGCCCTCTTCGCCGAGCCCTATGGATGCCTCGGCATAGTTGAGCAGCACCTCCGCATAGCGGAAGAAACGCCAGGGAACGATCTGTTTCTCCGACGTGGAATGGTTGATGGACGGGTCGATAAATTTGCGCAGGTAATAGCCGGAGTAGCCGCCATTCCAGTCTTCAATCGGACCGTCTCGCGTATCCAGGCCCGGCCGTTTGGAGCCGTCCGGGAGCGTAACCTCTTCGAAGGTTTGGATGATGCCTTGCGGTTCGATCTCGGCTCCTTCGGGCGGACGTGGACGGAAATAGGCGCCGTCGTACAGGATCGACGCATAGAAACGGGGATCCCTGTTTTCGTACGGATCGGCGGCATGTTCAGGATTACCCCAGTCAAACTCGGTACCGTCGGCCATTTCGTAATCGTCGACCAACTGCTGGATCGGCGTATTTCCGGCCCAGTTGCGATACCCGTTCGGCCCGTTATGCAATCCGGGATTATACCCGTCGCCTCGCTCCTCGAGGAAAAATCGGCTCATGATAATCTCCTCATGGTCCCCGTTCTCGAGGAAGAGTTGCGTATAGTTCTCAACCGGGTCGCCTTGTCGATTGTAGAGCTGGTACAGGCCCATATTCATGACGTCCAGGGCGGCATTCTTGGCAGCGCGCCACCGGGCGGTGCGGTCGCCTCCCGGGTACCCGACCAGTTCATTGGCCGGGTTTTCGCTATAGAGATCACTGGCGGCGTACAGCAAAACGCGTGCTTTCAACGCCAGCGCCGCCCCCTCCGTAGCCCGTCCGAGATTTCGAGGCTGCATGGGGAGCAAGTCGGCGGCCGTCTGGGCTTCCGCAACGATGAAGTCGACGGTTTCTTCGAAGGTATTACGACCAACCAGCAGATCGTCATCCAGCGCATAGACTTCCGTAATGATCGGCACGCCGCCGTACGCCCGCAGCAGATTATGGTAAAAGTACGCCCTGAGGAAATGCGCTTCGCCCTTTACGTTGTTTCGAAGGTCTTCGTCCTCAATCCCGGAGTCGTCGATATTCTGCAGCAATATATTGACCTGTCTGATCCTCGAATAGACGGGTCCCCACCGATAGGCGTCGATCGGCGTATTGGTACGCCCGTTACTCCAGACCCCGGCAGCACTCGCACTGGTGATGGATTGAACGACCTCATTGGTCCCATAGCCATGGATAAAATGGGTCTCATCCACCAGGGAGCCGAGCTGCACCTCATAGAGCCCATGGCGCATGCCGAGGTAGATATCGTTGAGGTACGCGTTGATCAAGGCCGGATCTTCCCAGAGCGCCGCGTCGGAAATCTGATCCAGGGGGTTCAGATTCAGGGCGTCATTACAAGCACTCAAGCCGAGGGCCGTGCCCAACGCCAGGGCCAGTGTCAGGGTATTCAGATAGTTCTTCATAGCCTTCTTGCCTTAAGGCTTAAAATGCGGTGGTGATGCCGAGGTTGAACACCCGCTTCTGCGGATAATAGCTTCCGGACTCATTACGGGCTTCGGGATCCATCAACTTAAACTTATCCCAGGTCAGCAGATTAAAGCCGCCCATATACACCCGCAGATGCTCCAGGCCGAACCGCTCCGTAAGCCGTACCGGTAGATTAAATCCAACCTCGAGGCTCTTCAGGCGCAGATAATTGGTGTTGCGCAGGAAGTAGGTATTCCGGTTCGCGATCCAATACTCTTCTTCTCGCTGAAAGGCTCTGGGACCCTCGGCGTCCGGATTCTCCGGCGTCCAGCGCTGATCGGCGTATTCTTTAAAGTAGTTACCGAAATCCCCGGACTGTGTCTGGATGTACTGGACGGCACCGGCAGCGCCCTGGAAAAGCATCGAGAGATCGAATGCACCATACGAAGCGCTGAGGTTGATCCCGCCGTTCCACTTCGGCTGATCGGTTTTATTGATACGGACCCGGTCATCGGCATTGATAACGCCGTCGCCATTGACGTCCTCGAAGATCAGATCGCCGGGCCTTGCGCCTTCCCAGTGGGGATAACTATCGACCTCGGCCTGGTCGCTAAAGACCCCGATGGCCTGGTAGAACAAGCCGGTATTCATGGGCGCGCCCGTAGAGCGCTGCCATTCAGGCGCACCCGGGGGTTCATCCCAGTATTTGATCTCATTATCGGCATAGCCGAGGTTCAGGGTGGCCTCGAACTGAAACTTGGACCCCGTGTTGTGGCTGTAGGTGACGGAGCCGTCAAACCCCGTGCTGGCTACTTCGCCGATATTTTCTCGCGGCAGGCTGAGACCGGACGTTTGCGGGACCGATGCGTTTCTAAAATGCAGGATATCCGTCCGCAGGTTGTTAAAGTAATCCACCTCAAGAAATACCCGGTTGTTCAGGAAGGCGGCTTCTATCCCGACGTCGAACTGGTTGGCCACTTCCCAGGTAATATTGGGGTTCGGGATACGGGTCTGGAAAAGGCTGGGAACGTTGGTATTGTCAAACACATTCCCTCCACCGAATGCATACGTACCGAGGAACTGATACGGATCGATTCGGTCGTTCCCTGTCTGGCCCCACGAAACACGAAGCTTCAACTCATCGATGAAACCGACGGCGTTGCGGAACCAGTTCTCCTGGGTCAATCGCCACCCGGCAGAGACCGCGGGGAAGAAACCAAAGCGTTCCCCTTTCGGAAAGATGTAGGACCCGTCATAGCGCCCGACAAACTCAAGCAGGTATTTGCTTTGATAGTCGAAGTTCAAGCGGCTGAAGAAGTTCAGCCGGGATCCGGCCGTCGCCGATCCCGACAGATCCTGTAGATCTCTTCCACCGGCAAAGAGCTGGTCGATCTGGTCCGACACGAAATTTCGTCGATACGCGGTAAAGCCGGAAAATGTCTCCTTCTGGTACTCGACGCCCAGCAAAGCACTGTACGAAAAATTCGACATGTCCCGCTGGAAGTTTCCGACGAAGTTGGTCAGAATATCCCGGCCCGTTTCCGACCATTGCCGCAATTCCGGCTCGGTAGGGCCTCTGCTGGCTCCGTTTAAGACCGGGTTACCTTCTGCATCATAGGTTTCATAATCCCATGAGTACAGCAACCACGGGGTGTTCCAAAACTTTCGATCTCGGGCGAACTGGTCAATGGCGACGTTTCCGGTAAACGACAACCCTTCAATGGACGGAACGTCAATAGCCAACTTCAGATTACTCTGGAAGTAATACCGATCATCCTGGTCATACCCTGTGACGTCGGTCCCCGTCACCACTGGATTTTGACCATTTTCGATATCGGGACCAGGCAGTCCGTTGGGCCAGTACGCCGGGAGGTGGGGCTTACCCCTCATCAACATCCGAAACGTTGCACCGGCGGACTGCGTCGGGAAATTCCGATCCTCCAAGCGCCCGGACACATCGAACGAAAGCGTGAGGGCTTCGGTAATCCGCCCGTCAATATTGCTCCGAAAATCGTATTGATCGTAGCGGGTTGCGCTGTTTCGGTAATATCCATCTTCGGTCAGCCCCCCGAAGGAGATATAGTACTTCACGGCATCCGTCCCCCCGGAAACGGATGCACTGGCTCTGGTTTGCATGGAATACGGTTTCAGGGTTTCATCAAACCAATCGGTATTCGGGTAGAGCCAGGGGTCGGTGCTGTTCCTGTAATTATCTATTTCTTCTTCCGAGTACGCCGGTGGAAGGCCCCGGTATTCATTCAGTTCGTTCAACATCGTCACATAGGTAGCGGCATCCGCCATCTCCGGAATACGGGTAGGCTGGTTCACGCCCTGGTTAAAATCGAGGGTAAACCGGGGCTTCCCAATCCGGCCTCGTTTGGTCGTAATCAGGATCACGCCGTTTGCGGCGCGCGAACCGTAGATAGCGGCTGAAGCATCTTTCAAGATGCTGACACTCTCTATATCCCTCGGATTCAACCGATCCAACCCCCCTGAACGATCGGGAACACCATCAATAACAATGAGGGGGCTGTTATCTCCCAGGGTATTATTACCCCGTATCCGGATGGTAGCGCCGTCATACCCCGGCTCACCGCTTGTGTTAATGGTAACGATACCAGGCAATCGACCGGACAGCGTATTGGCCAAATTGATGCTGGGAGCCTTTTCCAGTTTATCACCGGACACGGCGCTGACGGAGCCCGTCAGGGTTTCCCTCCGCTGCGTACCATACCCCACCACAACGATCTCGCCGATACCGACATCAGCGAGCTGCATGGACACATTGATCACGGCCCGTCCGTCGATCGGGGCTTCCTGGACCTGATAGCCGACAAAGGAAAAGACCAACGTATCCCCGGCACTGGGTGCATCCAGGCGATATTGCCCTTCCAGATCGGTAGACGTGCCGGTAACGGTCCCTTTCACGACAATGTTGACGCCCGGGAGCGGGGCGCCGTCGTCTGCGGATATCACCGTGCCCGTGACCGTATGGTCCTGCGCGTGGACATCCTGCAATCCCGTTGCCCACAGACCCAGTACCAGGAGTAGACTGGGGAAAAGCGCTTTCAAGGGGGTCCTAAAAAAAACCGCTAGTAGGACCGGGCGGACGTCAAGAGGAGTTCGCAACGTTCTCATAGCCTCAAGCTCAGGCGTAAGGGGGGTGAGTTCTACGTGCACAATACGTCGCTTGAAACGGCGCTGAGCAATACCTAAGCAGTGACCAAAATGCCCCGACCATGCCGACAGCCGTCACCTGCAGGGGATAAGAGAAATGCGGAACAACCGCTTTGTGGGATGCGCGCTCGTAAAAGAGCCGGACCGCAGCGAATCCACCGTTCCCCGCGGTCGCATCTTGCGGAAAGCCCCGCTTTCTACTGCGGACGATATCGCCGCCCAGGCACATACTCAGCTTCCTTAAACGGTTAAGGAAATCATGTATAAAAAGCAAAGTCTCTGCTGAAAAGGTGACAACACCTTCACATTGATCCATGAATGCGGGCACAAAGTAGCAAAGCCGGCGTCCAACCTTTATTGACGCGGACAATCCGCACCGCCCTCAGAAGGCGTATATACCCCGCACCGTTGCCGTCAGGTCTGACCCTCAAATGCTTGCTGCCATGATGAATCGCACGTTGAAGACTCCCGTACCGTGGCGCTGGGTACTGCTCGTGATCGCTCTGTTCACGGCAGGCTGTGCCGCCACCGGAGGGTCGACCGATGAAACGACGGAAAGGCCGAGCGGCTCAGAAATAAGCGGGGATCAAATCCGTAGGTCGGGCGAGCGTACCGTGGAAGAGATCCTTCAGGGCCGTGTCTCTGGGGTTACGGTCATGCCTGCTCCAGGTGGAGGATTTCAGCTTCGCATCCGAGGCGCCTCGACCTTCAACGGCAGTAATGAGCCGCTCATCCTCATAGATGGGGTTCCCTTAGCGAAAGGGTATCGCGGCTCGATTCCGGTTAGTCCCTATGATATTGATTCAATAAAAGTGCTTAAGAACGCCACGGATCTTGCTTTCTATGGCGTCAGGGGTGCGAATGGCGTCATCCTCATTACGACAAAGCGCGGTTCTTGAGGGTGAGAGCGGCCTCTTCACCACGCTAAAAAGGATCAGCCAGCATGATGTCCTGCTCGCTGCGGTCGACCTGTTCGTAGAGCAGCCACCGGCCGTCTGCCGAAACGGAAAAGGCCGCGCCGGCTTCAGGGACGGCTCCGGGCGGGACGAACACCTCCGTCGTCTCTCCGGTGTCGAAGCGGTAGAAGGAGAAGGCTACGCTCGGGTCACGCTGTAGGAGATAAATCCCGTCTGCCACGACGGCCCAGTTGCTTCGGTCTGGCAGCCTGCCGAGAACCTGCTCCGCCGCTCCTCCCTGTACGGATAAACGCCAGAGACCCGGCGCCCGGGCGACGTACAGGAACGTGCCGTCCGGCGACTCCATCGGGTTCGAGCCGCCCTCCTGCGTCACCGGCACGGCTTCGCCGCCCACAGCAGGTATCTTCCACACCTCCCATCGTCCTCCCCGGTTCGCGTCGAAGTAGATCCACCGGCCGTCGCGGGACCAGCTCGCTGCCCGTTCATCCGACGGGTCGGACGTGAGCCGGCGCGGCAAGGCGGCGTCGACGTCGATGACGTAGAGGTCGGCCTGATCGTCCAGGCGCGCGTCGAAGGCGATCCGTCGACCGTCCGGCGACCACCGGGGCATCCCTATGAACGCGCTGCCCAGCGTGGTCAGCCGGGTCTGCTGCGCCCCCGTCGAATCGCTCAGCCAGAGTTCGAACGGGCCGGAACGGTTTGAGACGAAAGCGATCCGTCGACCGTCCGGCGAGCGCTGCGGGTGGGCGTCGAGGCGCGTGGAGGCGATGAGGCGGGCGGGTTGGGAAGAGCCACCCGAAGCGCGATCCAGACGGACGCGCCAGATGTTTCGGTCCTGGGTTCGTTTCGTATAAACCAGCCGTGCACTTCGGCGGGCTATGGCGGGATGCAAATCCTCATCGTCATCCAGGTTTAGCGGGATCGGCTTCCCCCCTTCGGCAGGAACACGCCACAGGCTATAGTACCCGCCCCGGATAGAGGAGAAAACGAGGCTCTTCCCGTCAGCCGTCCAGGTATGTCCAGCGATGTGCTGGCTATCGAGCCCGAGCCGCGTCGACGCGCCCCCGGCAACGGGGACGGTGTAGAGCGCGACGCCCTCGCTCGTCACGCTTTTGAAGGCGAGGGTGCTTCCGTCGGGTGAAAATCGGGGCTCAAACTCGTGCTCCTTCCCTGGCGGATGCAGCCGACGTCTTTCGAGCGTGGTCGCAGAGTGCAGGAAAATCCGGTAGGCCTCCTCCGAAGAAGAACGCCCCGATACGGCGAACCACGCACCGTCGGGCGACCAGTCGAAACCGCCGACGCCCTCCAGGGCGATCAACCGGCGCTCGTCCTGCCCCAGGGCCGACGCGATGTAGATGCTCGTCTCTGCTTCGCCGATACGGATAAAGGCGACGCGTGCCCCGCCGGGCGACCATACCGGGTTCTGCTCCGGCGCCGGATCGTCGGTGAGCCGCAAGGGCGTCTCCGTGCCGATGAGCTTGACGTAGACGTCGACGTTCTTCCCTTCCGGCCCTGCCCATACGAACGCGAGTTGTCGTCCGTCCGGCGAAAGGGCGGGCTGTGCCTCCGGCCCCGGATAGCTAGTCAGGGGGCTTTTTTGCCACGCCGGGGGCGCGGGTGCCGTGGCGCGTCCGACCCAGAACCAGCCGAGCACGCCGATCAGCAGCGCGAGCGCGAGGAACCCCCGGCGCGCGTAGGCCGCCACCCGCCCCGGCCTCTCGCGCGGTGCCTGCGACGGCGGCGGCGCAGGCAGGCCTCCCTCGCCCGGACCGTCCAGGGCAACCGGCACGATCAGGCGATAGCCCGTACCGCGAATCGTCTCGATGACGCCGGGATTTCGCGGGTCGTCGCGGAAGACCCTGCGCAGTTCCGAAACAGCCCGCGCCAGTACGTCGGTGGTAACGACCGTCCCCGCCCAGACCGTCTCGATCAACGCGTCCTTCGAGACGACCTCGGGAGCGCGCTCGGCGAGGCAGACGAGCACCTGCATCACCTTCGGCTCGACCTGCACGGTCTCCCTGTCGCCGACGATCCGATTCAAAAGGGGTTCGACGCGCCACGCCCCCACGTAGAACCGAAGGTGCACGCCTGTAAACCGAAAATCCATGACGCTCTCCGGGTTCCCGTGGCGCATTTGAGGTAAACCTCATGAAAGCCTCAACACGCCCCCAAGGAACGCACCCTCAAAATGGTTAGGCTGCCCACGCATGATCTACGTACTGGACGACGCGGGGTTCACCCTGCGCCCCACACCAGCAGACTGACCAGCCCTGATCGACGGCTCGAATCCCGTACAACTAACCGACCAGTGATCCCACCTTGCCCTGGAGGTACGAGCGCATGAGCAACGCCTACACACGCCTCTTCCTGATCCCAATATTGATCATGATCCCCGGATCCATCGGCTGCGGAGCGTCACCGGATACGCGACCGGCGGGTACTGCCGAGACAACGTCCGTCCCCGACGCAGATACAACCTTCTACCAGGAGGTCTCCTGGGCACCCGACGGCACCCGCATCCTGCTCTCCGTCTTGCAGCACGGCATCTATCGTATCTTCGCCCTCAGCGCGGACGGCACGCGCCGTACCCGGCTCACGGACGGCCCCCGGGATCTATGGGCGTCCTGGTCGCCCGACGGCACCCGCATCGCCTTCAGTTCAACGAGCGACGACAACGTCGACATCTACGTGATGAACGCCGACGGGAGCGCGCGCGTCCGCCTCACGGATCATCCGGCCGACGACTCTGCACCCGCCTGGGCGCCCGACGGCAACCGGATTGCCTTCACCTCAAAGCGGGACGGTACATCGCGCCTCTACGTGATGAACGTCGACGGATCCGGGCAGCACAGCATCAGCGACGGCCCCGGAGAAGCGTGGAGTCCCGTCTGGTCGCCTGACGGCACCAGGATCACGTTCTATGCCACAGAAGACGGAGAGGATTACGTCTACGTGATGAACGCCGACGGCTCACACCAAGAGCGCCTCACACGAGGGGTGTGGCCATCGTGGTCCCCCGACGGATCGCGCCTGCTCTATGCGTTCGGCGGGCGCGGCCAGCCGCCCGACGTCTATGTGATGCAGGCGGACGGCTCGCAGCCGACCAGAATCGTCAGCGAAGGCTTTTTCGCCGAATGGTCGCCCGACGGCAACCGGATCGCCTTTCTCCGCACGACCTGGCGCGCCCCTGCCGGCTGGCCCGCCACGAGCGACGTCTTCGTAGCGAACGCCGACGGCTCCGGCGTCACCCGCCTTACTCCGTAGGAAACCAACCCTCTCCTTCAACCCTCACAACAAAAATAACCCGAGTAAGCAACACCTTACGAACGCGCGCCGACGCGTGCCCAGACGGGACTCCAGGCTTCTCCGGGGCCGTCGCCGCGCTGTGCGCCCTTGCCGCTTTCGTGCCAGCCGTGCTCGGCCTTCCGCTCGAGCGACGCTGCTAGCCGGCGGGTGTGCCCTGAGCGGGACTCTGGGGGTGGTCAACACCGTCACGCTTCGGCTTTTGCTGTGGGGATTTGGCAACACGCTGGCACCAGACACCTTTGCAGACGTCAGAAGTGCCCTGCCGCTACAGGTGCTGATCCCTATCTTCTTGCCCGGGCGCCTGTTCGGTGTCGGTGTGGCCACCCTCGCCGCAGGCCGGTACGGTACCAGAGTCGTAGCTCGATGGGCTTCGGGCCTGCTTTTTCTAGGAGCTATCCTTTTCCCAGCCAGATGGCTCGGCTTTAACTCTCGCATGACGCCGGCGGCTCGGGCGCCTCGCCGCATCCGACCGATAAAGCAACCAGCGATCCCGTCCGTGATCAGGGGTGTTCGCTAATCTCGCGGAGCCAGACTTCCAGCACCAGCACCGCGTTTTCGGGAATCAACCCTGGCAGGCCTGCCTCCCGATACGCCCGATGCGGACTGACGCGCACTTTGCGATAGCCGCCGACTTTCATTCCCGTCAAGGTACGCTCTACGCCGGCTATAGCCTCTCGTTTGCCCAATGTGATCCAGTGGTCGACAAACGCATAGGCCCCTTCGGTCCGGACCCGGTGCGCGGGCACCCTGTTCACCTGAAGCTCGTTGAGGGGCACTTCGTCGCCCCGGTTGAGAAATATTTTGACGTTGTAGATGACACGATCCCCTTTTTCGGCTGGTTTTCCGGCTCCTTCGTGTTCGTCCAACAGCTTGATACCCGAGGTTATGTTCATCGCGAAAGACGAGGGGTTCACGAACCGGTGCCCTGTTTAAGCTAGCCGGTAGAAGGCGACGGCGTTGTCGTGGAAGAGTTGCCGCTGTTCCTGCACCCGGGCCTCCGCCACGGCTCCGGCGAGCGTCTCCACCCAGCGGGGATAGGTAGCGGCCAGCGTGGCGACCGGCCAGTCGCCGCCGTACATCACGCGGTCCCAGCCAAAACAGGTAAAGACCCAGTCCAGATAGGGTTTGAGGTCGTCCGGGGTCCAGTGCCCGACGTCGGCTTCGTTGACGAGGCCGGAGACTTTGCACCAGGTGTTCGGCAGCGTTGAGAGCTCCTTGAGCAGGCCCTTCCACGGCTCCAGGATTCCTTCCTTGATGAAGGGTTTGCCGATGTGATCGAGGATAAAGCGGACGTCCGGGCATGGGCGCACCAGCGCCAGCGTGTTGCGAAACTGGTCGTCGCCCTTGAGGCAGATCTCGAAATGCAAGTCGAATTCGGCCAGGAGCTGCACGCCGCGCACGAAGCCGGGCTGCAGGCAGAAGTCCGGCTCCGGCTCGAACTGGATGATCCGGCGAATCCCCTTGACGAGCGGATTGCGGGCCAGGGCTGCCAACGCAGGCCGGGCCGCCTCGCCTTGTTCCAGCGGTGCCCACGGCACGAGCCCCCGAATGCGAGCATCCCGACCGGCCAGATGCGTCACCCAGGCGACCTCCTCCCGGTACTGCGAGAACGCCACCTCGCATTGCACAAAAACCATCCGGGCAACCTCGAGGGGTCCGCAAGCCTGCCGGTAGTCGTCGAGCAGGAACGGCTTGTTGAGCGGCGGCACCTCGTCGAGCCACGGGTAGCGCAAGTGCTTCGGATCCCAGAGGTGCAGGTGGGTATCGACAATCGGAACGTCCAACATGGGGTTCGCTGCGACCGTGTAGTGTTATAGAGGGATGCGCGATGTGGGAAGGTTCATCCGGAGCGGCTTTCAGCCATCGTGTTCAGCGGTACGCCCGTTTTTTAGAGGCTGAACGCTGACTGCTGAACGCTGACAGCCCTGCTCGCTGCAACCCGCGTTTCATACACCTAACCTTATTATCGAGCCAGATAGCCCCCGTCTACGACCATATCGCTGCCGGTCATGAAAGAAGCCTCATCGCTGGCGAGGAACGCCACGGCGGACGCCACCTCTTCCGGACGTCCCTGCCGATTCAGCAGGTGCATCGCGGCGGCCCGCCGGTCCTCTTCATCTACGTCCAGGCCGAGCGCTTTGCAGGAGTTTACGAAAGCCGCGGTGTAGATGTAGCCGGGGCACAGGGTGTTGACGCGGATCCCGTACGGCGCCAGGTCTTGCGCCCAGCACTTGGTCAGGCCGCGAATCGCGAACTTGGTGGCGTTGTAGGTGGCAAAGTTGGCCTGCCCCACAAACCCGCTCACGGACGAGAAGTTGATGATGCTGCCGTCCCCGTGCGCCTTCATCTGCGGGACGACGTGCCGGGCCATGAGCGACGTCCCGGCGATGTTGACGCGGCAGATCGTCGCCCAGTCTTCGGCCGTAGCGTCTACGCTCTTGAAGAGGAAGCAGGCGGCGCTGTTCACCAGCACCGAGGCGGGGCCGAGTTGTGCCTGCACCGCCCGGCAGGCTGCCTCCACCGCCTCCTCGTCGCCGATATCGACCTGGAAGAATGCCGCGGCGCACTGCTCGGCCTGCCCGCCTTCATCGGGTCGGACGTCGAACAATGCCACCCGGCAACCTTCTTCGTGCAGGCGGACGGCACTGGCATAGCCGAGGTCGCCCAGCCCGCCGGTCACGATGGCGACCCTGTCTTGTAAACCTTTCATGCACGTCTGCGATCGGGATTTCTTCGTCGATGCGAGGGGGGTGCGCCCTGGAAAGGCGCTACGGCAGCAGCACCGCCTTGATGTCTCGTCCCTGCGGCGCCAGCATACGATGAAACGCTTCGACGCCCTGATCCAGGGGGAATGTCTGCACCCAGTGCCGGACGTCTACTGTGCCCGCCTCCATCAGTGTCAGTGCGTGTTGCAGTTCGTCCAGGGTAGCGGCGTAGGTGCCCAGCACCCGCTTTTCCGGCAGGGTGACGTCGTAGGAACAGAGCGACATCGCATCCTCATGCAGGCCGATCCATACCGCCGCCCCGCCGGGCCGGACGGCGGCCAGGGATTGCCGCTTGGTAACGGCGGCGCCCACGGCATCGACGGCGAGGTCGGCCCCGTCCCCGTCCGTAAGCCCGAGGACGGCCGCCACCAGGTCTTCCTCCGCAGCGTGGATCACGTGCTCCGCGCCCAGCGACCGGGCCACCGCCAACCGTTCCGGGATCAAGTCCGCCACCACGACGCGGGCTTTTCGCAGGACCTGCAAGGCCTGCTGGCACATGAGGCCGATGGGGCCGGCACCGATCACCAGCGCCGTCTCGGCAGGCAGGTGCCGGGTCAGGTTGGCGACGTGCACGCCGTTGCCCAGCGGCTCCGCCAGGCACGCCGCCTCGGCCGGCAGTGCATCGGGCCAGGGAATGAGGCACCGGGCCGGCACCCGCACGTAGGGGGCGAAGGCACCGGGCCGGTGCATGCCGAAGATCTGCCGGGTGCCGCACAGGTGGGTACGGCCCCGCCGGCACCGGAGGCACTCACCACAGGAAACCACCGAATTGGAAACAACGCGCTGCCCCGGCACAAACCTTACCACGTCCTTACCCAGGCGATCCACGACGCCGCAGAACTCATGGCCCATTACCAGCGGGGGTGGGCGCCGTGGGCTTCGGTTCTTGAATCCCTCCAACTCGCTGCCGCAGATCCCGCAGGCTGCCACACGCAGCACGACCTCGCCGGGTAGCGGATCAGGCACCGGCTGGTCGGCCATCACCAGGTGCTCGTATGAAGGATAATACAGGGTTTGCATAGTGCTGCCTTTCTGGAACAAGTCTGGAATCAACGCGAAGAGACGGTCTCTTCGTTCGGGGTGTTTTCTTCCTCCGGGACCCGGCTCACCGCCGTCCATCCGCCGTCGACGAGGAGGGTCTGCCCCGTGATGTGACGCGCTGCCGGCGAGAGCAGGAAGAGGGCGGCAGCCGCCACATCCGCTGTCTCCCCGACGCGCCGGGTGGGGGTAACCCGGCTCCATGCCGTTTCGTACTGCGGATCTTCCGTGAGCGTCCGGGGGGTCATCGTGGCTCCGGGCGCCACGGCGTTGACCGTGATGCCGAGCGGTGCCAGCTCCGCCACGAGGTGCCGAGCAAGCATTTCGAGCGCGGCCTTGGTCATGCCGTACACCGCCCCCCCCCGAAAAGCCCTGTGCCCCACGACCGACGACATCAGCAGGATACGCCCTCCGCCGCCCTGCCGCTTCATCTGCCGGGCGCCTGCCTGCGCAAGAAAAAAAGATCCGCCCAGGTTGACGTCGATCACCCGTCGAAAATCCGCCCGCTCGTAATCCAGAAAGCCGGCCCACTGGGTGAGGCCCGCGTTCGCAACGACGATGTCGAGCCGTCCGAAAGCGGCGACGGCCTGTTCGACGAGACCCTGCACGACGGCCTCGTCGGCTACGTCTCCGCCGGTGGCTTCACAGCGTCCCCCTTCGCTGCGTACGGAAGCAGCCGCGCGGGCCGCCTTGCCGGCATCCAGGTCGTTCAGTAACACGGAAGCGCCCTCCAGGGCGAGCCGGCGCGCGATCTCGTACCCGATTCCTTCGCCTGCGCCGGTCACAACGGCCCCCTGGTGCTCGAAGCGTGCTGTCATCCTCTTGCCTGCTCTGGACCGTATGCGCCCGCGACCGTCACGAGCCTGTTGGTTAGACGACCGAGCGTCTCTATTTCAACGGACACTTCGTCGCCCGGCCGGAGCCACACCGGATCCGCATCGCCGAGGATGACGCCCTCGGGGGTTCCGGTGGAAATCAGATCACCCGGCTTCAGCGTCATGAACCGGCTGGCATAGCTGATCACCTCGGCGACGGAGAAAATCATGTCCGATGTGTTCGAGTCCTGGCGCAAGGCCCCGTTCACCCAGCACCGCATACGCAGCTGTTGCGGGTCGGGTACCTCATCCGCCGTGACCAGGTACGGGCCGACGGGGAGAAACTTATCCAGCGTCTTACCCTGCAACCACTGGCTGGTACGCAGCTGGAGGTCGCGGGCACTGAGGTCGTTCGCCGCGCAGTATCCGGCCACATAGGCCAGGGCTTCCTCGACGGAGACATCCCGCGCCGCCTTGCCGATGACGACGCCGAGTTCTACCTCGTAATCATACTTTTGTGCGCTCGGAGGAAGCGGCACCGGCTCCTGGTGCGCGGCGAGGGCGTTGGCAAATTTGGCGAAGAGCACCGGATGCGCCGGGGCTGCCATCCCGGATTCCTGCGCGTGCCGCCGGTAGTTGAGGCCGACGCAAAGGATCTTCTCCGGGTGGGGTACGCACGGGCCGAACGCCACCGCTCGCTCGTCCAGCATCCAGGGGGCATCCGTCGCCTGGGCAACCCGCTCTACAAAAGCATGCAACGCCAGAAGGCCCTCGCGCCCACCTGCCAGGCATTGCTCCAACGAAGTCGGGACCCCGGCGGCCCCGTTTTGCGCCGCCGCCACGTCGACGATCCCCTGTTCTGTTTTCACGCCGAGCCTGTATCCGGTCCCGGTTGCGTCTGTAAAAGTCAGTAGTTTCATACCGTCCTGGTTGTCTCTGTTACGCGGAACGTAAATATACTATTATTGGTCGGACCTGTGATGGACGGCAGGATGCGGTGAAGATTCTTCAAGAACGGCTTTAAGCGGTCAGCGTTCAGCAGTCAGTCCCTTTGGGTGATGGCTGACCGCTGACGGCCCTGCACGCTCGGCTTCAACGATTTCTGCACACCGGCCGCGATGACCTTCTCCTCCAACGCCGCATCATGAGTGATCGGGAGACCTTTCTTGTAACCGGCGCGCTCGGCTGCCTGGGTGCCTGGACGGTACACCACCTCCTATGCGAAGGCCGCCGGGTCGTCAGCTTCGACCGGAGCGACGACCGCCACCGGCTCGACCTGCTCCTGACGCCGGACGAGCAAGCACACGTCACTTTCGTCACGGGCGACCTGACCGCCCCCGCTGCGGTGTCCGAGGTATTCCATACCCACCGCATCACCCATGTGATTCACCTGGCGGCGTTGCAGGTCCCGTTTTGCCGGGCCAATCCCGTGCTCGGCGCCCAGGTCAACGTCGTCGGCACGATCAATGTCTTTGAAGCCGCCCGCGCCGCCGGGGTCGCGCACGTGGCCTACGCGTCGTCCGTCGCGGTATACGGCCCTCCCGATGCCTATCCGCCGGGGCCCGTCAGGAACGACGCTCCGCCGGCGCCGCGTACCAACTACGGCGTCTACAAGGTCGCCAACGAGCAACAGGCCCGCGTGTACTGGCACGACCACCGGATCAGCAGCCTCGCCCTGCGCCCGTATACCGTCTACGGCGTCGGCCGGGACCAGGGGTTGACGAGCGACCCGACGAAGGCCATGCTGGCCGCCGCCGCAGGCAAGCCTTTTGCCATCGGCTTTGGAGGAACCATGCAGTTCCAGTGGGCCTCGGATGTAGCCCGGCAGTTCATCGCCTGCGCACGGCATCCGCTCGACGGCGCTTATGCGTTCAACCTGAGCACGACCTCCACGTCCGTCGCGCACCTCATCGACGTCATCCGGGAGATCGTACCCGGCAGTTCGGTGACGTGCGAGGACACGCAGCTCCCGTTCCCGACGGCGTTCGACGGCCAGGCCTTGCACACGAGCGGCGTGCCGGTCTACGAGACGCCGCTGCGCGACGGCGTCCGCCGCACGATTGAACACTTCCGCACCTGCCTCGCCGACGGCCGCCTCGCGCTGTGAGGCGAAGGCCCCTGCCCGCAAGAAACCTGAAGGATAACCGGCCCCAGGCAACATGAAGCGTGTGTGGATGAGAAGCGGTACGTGGCACTACTCGATAAGACGCTACTCCTGAGCTAGAGCGAGCTGTGCCAGAAGCCCTTCTGTGGCCGCGAGGTACAATAACGTGCTGTGCTTTCCCGGCATGTTCAAGAGAGCGCTGGCGTGCCTGGCCCGAGACATCAACGAGGAGATGAAGATGCCGGCAGCGCGGGCCATTGCCGCAGCGATTCCGGAGCACAGCCTAGCCCCGGATCACATCGTTCCCAGCGTATTCGACCGTGACGTGGTGATGCTGGTGGCCGGTGCCGTACAGGAGGCAGCCGTTCGAACGGGTGTAGCCCGTTGGCGTATTCAGAGTCGTCGTTGATTTGGTTGTTGAATCTGGCATCTCAAATATCGATCATGGGAGAACCGTGCTGAGACGACCCCGCCAAGCCAACCCGCACCTGCTCCCTACCACCCATACCCTTTCGTGCCGTGTCGAATCACACGATATTTGCCGGACGCATCCTCACGTTGGGCCTGCTGCTGGCGATGCTGGCTGCCTGTACCCCGGTGCGTGACGCGACGGCGCCCGGCGCCGAAAGCTACCGCATCGTCGGCTACGTCTTCGGCAACCGCAACCTGGACTTCCGCCGACTCGGTGCCCATAAGCTAACCCACATCAACTACGCCTTTGCGAATGTGGTCGACGGCGCGGCGCAGCTCGTGGGCGACGACGACGCGGCCAACCTGGCCCGGCTTCAGGCCCTCAAAGCGCACCACCCTGCCCTCAAGATCCTCGTCTCCATCGGCGGCTGGGCATGGTCGGAAAACTTCTCAGACGCCGCGCTGACGGACACGTCGCGAGCCCGCTTCGCCCGAAGCGCGGTGGATTTGCTCAACACCTATGCCCTCGACGGCATCGACGTCGACTGGGAATACCCCGGGCAGCAGGGCGAGGACAACGTCTACCGCCCGGAAGACAGGCAGCACTTTACGTTGATGCTCAAAGCCTTGCGCGAACACCTGGATGCCCAGGGCGCGCAGGACGGGCGTACCGGCGCCGACCGATACCTGTTGACCATCGCCACCGGAGCCAGTGCCACCTACCTCGAACACACCGAACTCGGCGAGGCCCAGCGCTATCTCGACTTCGTCAACATCATGACGTACGACTTCGCCGGAAGCTGGTCGGAGACCACCGGGCACCATACCAACCTGTACCCTTCGAAGGCAGCAGGGGCGCCGGCGCGGGCCGCCAGCACGGAAGTAGAAAGGCACCTCCAGGCCGGCGTGCCGGCGCGCAAGCTGGTGCTCGGCGTAGCGTTTTACGGACGCGGATGGGCCGGTGTACACAACGCGCAGGACGGCCTGTTTCAGTCCTACACACGCGCCACGCAAGGCTTTTCTTTCCAGCGGCTGCGCGCCGAATTCGTCGATAAAAACGGCTACCGGCGCCACTGGGACGACGCCGCCAGGGCCCCCTACCTGTGGCACCCCGACTCGACCCACTTCATCACGTACGACGACGAAGAATCGCTGCGCCATAAAACCGATTTCGTCAAGGCCCGGGGCCTGGGCGGGGTGATGTACTGGCAACACGGCAGCGACCCCGATGAACGACTCCTCGACGTGCTCTACCGGCACCTGCGGTGAATAGGCTCGCTGCGCTCGCTGTCATTGGTCAAGGGTCATTGCGGGCGCCTTCCTCACCAGTGACCAATGACCCGTGACTCCATCCCGACAGCGTAAAAAGGTAGGAAAAATGCCGGGGCGGGCGTGGCGCATTGCCTCACGCCTTGCAATGATGTAATTTTTTTTACATCCTGTAATGCATCAACTATCCCGCATAACCATCCTCCAACCCCAACCTACGAGGTCTTTCTATGTTTTCAACCCAACGATTCCGCTTCCTGGCCCTGGCCGTGGTCGGCGTCGCGGTGCTCGCCTGGTCTTTGCCCGGCCGCAGCCTGACCGACACCCTCACCTACGGCAAAGCGGACCTCCAGTCGGCCGGCGCCCTGACGTTCGGGCCGGAGAACATCCTCTTCGTGGGTGACGCCCTGGGCGCCGCCGTCTTCGCGCTCGACGTCGCCGACGAGGCTATGGCAGGCGAGGCTCCGGTTCGCATCGAAAACGTCGATGAAAAGATTGCCGCGTTGCTGGGCACGACGAAGGACGACATCAGCATCAACGACATCGCCGTACATTCCACCTCCCAGCGCGTGTATTTCTCCGTGTCTCGGGGGCAGGGTGAGACCAGCATGCCGGTGCTGCTGCGCACGACCGGGAGCGGCGGCCTCGAAGAAGTCTCGCTGGACAATATTCGCTTCTCGAAAGGCGCCATCACCAATGCGCCCGCTCCGGACGCCCGGCTGCGGCGCGGCCTGGCCCGGCCGTATGCCATCACCGACCTCGCCTTCGTCGATGGCGAAGTGTTCGTCGCGGGGTTATCCAACGAAGAGTTCGCCTCGCACTTCCGCAAGCTGTCGTTTCCCTTCAACGACGCGATGACGTCGACCAGCCTCGAAATCTACCACGTCTCGCACCACGCGAACGAGACGCACGCGCCCATCAACACCTTCACGCCGTTCACCCTCAACGGCGAGCCGCACCTGGTCGCCACCTATACCTGCACGCCGCTCGTCACCTTTGCCGTGAAAGACCTGCAAAACGGAGCGCACGTCAAAGGCAAGACGGTCGCCGAGTTAGGCTCGGGCAATCGGGCCCTGGGCATGACCCCCTACGAGAAGGACGGCCAGACGTATCTCCTGGTCGCCAACAGCCGGCACCCGCTCATGCGCATCGACCCGAATGACGTTGCCGACGCGAAGGCGCTGGAGATGCCCACCGAAGAACACGGCGTCGCCTTCACGGCGCTGTCGCCCGAAGGCATCGTCCGGATTGCCTTGATCAACGACGACTACGTCGCTGCCCTCCAGCAAGGCGACGGCGAAGCGCTCCACCTCGTCGCGCTCGCCACGGATTCGCTCTGACCCGCGCCGCCTCTTCTCTGTGCCCGGCAACGCCCGGTCCGTCAAGGCCGGGCGTTGCCGGATATGCCTCAGGCCACTCTTGCTATGCGCCCCTTGCCCCGGTTCGTCACCCTGGTACTGCTTGCAGGGCTGCTGGGCGCCTGTGAAACCGAGCCTCCGTACCCGGCCGAAGCCCCCGAAAAGCAACCACGCACCCCGGTTGCCGGCCCCCTCCTTCGCCTCCATGAAACACCGACCGACGAGGCTTTCGGAACCATAGACGTACTGGGTCTCTCTGCTTCGGCCCTTGCCCGCCTCCGTAGCGCGTCGCTGCCCCACCAGGACTGGCAAGTCCTCTTCGCGCTGTACACCGGCGACGCCCTCCCGCCTCCTCTTGCCGATACGCCGCCGGTGTTAGGCACCTACAGGGTGCAAGACGGCCGCATCCGTTTTACCCCCCGGTTTCCCCTCGTAGCCGGCCTCTCGTACACCGCCCGCTTCGACCTGAGGCGTTTTCAAGAAACCTACGGCGCAGCAGGCACCGACAACGCCCTCGAAGCGCTGGTGACCACCTTCGCGCTGCCGAAGAAAGCCGCGACGCCGTCGACCGTCGTGACGCACATCTACCCGACGCCTGATGTGCTGCCGATGAACCAGCTCAAGATGTACCTCCATTTCTCCGCCCCGATGCGCCTGGGCGAGGCATACAACCGTATTCACCTCCTCGACGCTGCCACGGGCGAAGCCGTCGCGGATCCCTTCGTGATCCTCGATCAGGAACTCTGGGACGCCGCCCGTCAACGCTTTACGCTCCTGTTCGACCCCGGACGCATCAAGCGTGACCTTCGGCCGCACCTTGAAGCCGGCCTTCCCCTGCAAGAGGGCAAGCGCTACCGCCTCGTCATCGACGCCGGCTGGCCGGATGCCGCCGGCAATCCGCTCGCGGCTCCCTCCGAGAAAGCCTTCGCCGTAACGGCGCCCGACCGCACCCCTCCGGACTACGATGCCTGGGCCTTGACGCCTCCTACCCTGGGCACCACGGCCCCCGTGACCCTGGCCTTCGAGGAACCGCTCGACCACGCCCTCCTGCAACGCCTGCTCGTCGTACGCACCGCCGACGGCGCGGCCCTCG
>Ga0302046_10001238_pt1 | contig 24026 bp, 20 predicted proteins | sample RVTome_11_FD_200261 | JGI IMG/M metagenome (GOLD analysis project Ga0302046, IMG submission 200261) | Soil microbial communities from uranium-contaminated site in the Upper Colorado River Basin, Wyoming, United States - RVT147D111 (version 2) ... | reverse complement strand
CATTGACACGCCGGCAGATCGATTCTACGTGATGGCGATCGGCGGTCACTACGATCGTTGAAGGAGGGGCCGCGCACCGGTTCGAGGCGAACCGGACCCCGGACGGCGCCGCGTCAGCTTCCGGTGTCCGGCCGCCCGCCCGCCTCGTTTTTGACGCTCCGCCGGGCGCGTGGTAACGGTTCCCGATGAATCGAGACAACTGGTTTCTCGTCCTGCCGACGATCGTTCTCGGGGTCGTCGCCAGCTACACGCTCTACCAGATGCACGCCTCCGGCGACGTGCGCCGCTCGGTGGCGGTTGTCGCCGAGTACGAGGCAGACGGACGGCCGCCGCTGGGCGATTACCTGGCCCGCCGCGGCCCGCTGGAGTGGGACAGCACCGTGGTCTCGCGCCTCTACGGGACGATGGACGTGACCTGCAAGGTGGGGCAGGCCGGTGTGCAGCGCTACGTCTGGCGCGTCGATCTGCTGCAGCAGGCCTTCGCCCCGGCCGACGCCGCGACCCGCGAGCTGATGGGCGAGTACGAGCCGGCGCTCTACTCGCGGCAGAACGGCTCGTCGCCGTGACGGCGGAGGCCCCGCGAGTCGTCGAGAGCCACTTCGACAACGGCCTGCAGGTGCTCGTCTGCCCGCTGCACGCGGCGCCGCTGGTCTCCGTCTGGTGCTGGTACCACGTCGGCTCCAAGGACGAGGCGCCGGGCACCACCGGGGCCTCGCACTGGGTCGAGCACATGAACTTCAAGGGCACCCGCAACATCTCGCGCGAGGACCTCAAGGTTTGGATCGAGCGCGCCGGCGGCACCTGGAACGGCTACACCTGGATCGACCAGACGACCTATTTCGAGACGCTGGCGGCCGACGGTCTCGACCTCGCCCTGCAGATCGAGAGCGAGCGGATGCGCGACTGCGTCTACGACCCGGAAGAGTTCGAGTCGGAGCGCAGCGTCATCATCTCGGAGCTGCAGGGCAACGAGAACAACCCCGCCTACCTGCTCGGCACCGAGGTCGCGGCGGCGGCCTTCCACGCCCACCCCTACGGCTGGCCGACCATCGGCTGGCTGTCGGACCTCGAGGCGATGAGCCGCGACCAGCTCTACGACCACTACCGGCGCTACTACGTGCCCAACAACGCGACGCTGGTGATCGCCGGCGACGTCGAGCCCGCCGAGGCCCTCGAGGCGGCGGTGCGGCGATTCGGAGGCATTCCGGCGGGCGAGACGCCGGAGGGGGTGCGCACCCGCGAGCCCGCCCAGTGGGGGGAGCGCCGGGTGACGGTGGAGCGGCCGGGGACGACCCGCTACCTCGACGTCGCCTTCCACGCACCGGCCTTCGCCGAGCCCGAGTTCATCCCGCTGCTGGTCGCCGATGCGGTGCTGGCGGGCGGCAAGGGCCTCAACCTCTGGGCCGGCGGCTTCGGACGCAACGCTCGCACCACGTCGCCGTTGTACGAGGCGCTGGTCGAGCGCGAGCTGGTCAGCGGGGTATCGAGCGCCTTGCTGCCCACCGAGCAACCCTACCTGTACGGCATCGCGGCGACCGTCCGCGACGGCGTCTCGGAGGCAGCGGTCGAGGAGGCGCTGTTCGCGGCGCTCGACGATCTCGCCAGCCGCGGGCCCGAGGAGCACGCCCTGCGCAAGGCCAAGAACCAGTTGCTCGCCGAGCTCGCCTTCGATCACGAGGGGGTGACACGGATCGCCCACCAGATCGGCTTCTTCGCGACGATCGGCGACTGGGAGCGGCTGGCCGCCGTCGCCCCGGGCATCGAGGAGGTGACCGCCGAGCAGGTTCGCGAGGTCGCCGCCAACCGGCTGGCGCCGCGCTTGCACACCGTCGGCTGGTTTCGCCCCCAGCCGCCGCGATGAGCTGCCACGGTTCGGCTGTCACGAATACGAAGGATCCAACGCAAACGCTCGTTGGCGCGGAGGCGGGCAGGTGAGCGCGGTGCCGTTCAGCGTCGGCTTCGAGCCCGCCCGCTTCGTCCTCGACAACGGCCTCACCGTCCTGCACAGCGAGAACCCGGCCTCGCCGGCGGTCACCATCAGCCTGCGCTTCGCCGCCGGCTCGGCGTTCGAGACCGCGGCGACGGCGGGGCTGGCAGGGTTCTGCGCGGCGATGCTCAAGCGCGGCAGCGAGCGGCGGAGCAAGCAGCAGATCGGCGAGCTGCTCGACTTCACCGGCGCAATGTTGTCGGGCCACGCCGATCGCCACACGGGCGGGATCGCCGCCAAGGCCCGCGCCGCCGACTTCGAGGCGATGCTCGCGCTGGTCGCGGAGTGCGCCCAACTGCCGTCGTTTCCGCGGCCCGAGGTCGAGAAGCTGCGCGGCGACATCCTCACCGGCATCCAGGAGGACCGCGACGACACCCGGCAGATCGCCATGGACCTGCTGCGCGCCGCCATCTACCCGCCCGATCATCCCTACGCCTGGCGGCTGCTGGGAACCGAGGAGTCGATCGGCTCGCTCGACCGCGACGAGCTGGCGGACTTCCACGCCACCCACTACGGGCCCGGCGGCGCCGTGCTTGTCATCGTCGGCAACGTCGAGCTCGATCGGGCTCGCGCCGCCGTCGACCTCGCCTTCAGCGGCTGGGTGTCGGCGACCGGCGCCCAGGGGCCGGACGGCGGCGGCCTGCCGGCGGCGCTGCCGCGGATTGCCGAGGCCCCCGGCCCCGAGTCGCGGCGGCAGGTCGTGCAGCCGATGCCCAACAAGTCGCAGGCCGACGTCGCCATCGGCCATCCCGGCCTACGGCGGCTCGACGAGGACTACTATGCAGCCATGGTGATGAACATGATCCTCGGCAGCTTCGCGCTCGGCGGGCGGCTCGGCCACGAGATCCGCGAGGAGAAGGGGATGGCCTACTACGCCTACTCGTCGTTCGCCGCCGGCGTTGGCCCCGGGCCGTTCGTGGTCCGCTGCGGCGTCCACCCGGACAACGTCGACGCGGCGGTCGAGGCGGCGCTCGCCGAGCTCGAGCGCATGCGCACGGAGACGGTCGGCGATGCCGAGCTCGCCGACTCCAAGTCGGCGATCGTGCGCTCGTTGCCGCGCACCCTGGAGACCAACGAGGGCATCGCCGGCGCCCTGCAGACCATCGAGCAGTACCGCCTGGGGCTCGACTACCTGCAGCGCTTCCCCGGCCTGATCGAGGCGATCGGGATCGCCGACGTCCTGGCGGCGGCCAAGCGGCGGCTGCACCCGGATCGCTGCGCGATCGCCATCGCCGGACCCAAGCAGGCCGAGGTGGAAGTGTGATGCGCCAGACCCATCACACTTCCACCTCGGCCTGCTATGGGATCGCCGCGGAGACGGCCGGTGGGTAACCGCGCACAACGCAACGAGATCGTCGCCGCCCTCGACGAGTATCTGCAGATCGGCGCGATCGCGGACGCCTCGCTCAACGGCCTGCAGGTTGAGGGGAGCGACGAGGTCGAACGAGTCGGCCTGGCGGTCGACGCCGCGCAGGCGACCATCGACGCCGCCGTTGCCGAAGGCTGCCAGCTGCTGCTCGTGCACCACGGGCTGTTCTGGGGCCAACCGGCACCCCTAAAAAACGCCCTCGGGCGGCGGGTCGCGGCCTGCTTCGCCGGCAGGCTCTCGCTGTACGCGGCCCACCTACCCCTCGACGCCCACGCCGAGGTCGGCAACAACGTCCTGCTCGCCGCCGCCCTCGGCGGCACTGTCGACGGCAGGTTCGCCCCGCTCGGCGGCGTCGAGATCGGGACGCTGGCGACGCTGGATCCGGCCGCCGACGTCGGCGGCCTCGCCGGCCGGCTGGCCGCCGCCGGCTGCACCGAGCCGTTGATCTGGGCGTTCGGCCCCGGCGACGTCCGCCGGATCGCGGTGATCACCGGGCGCGGCTGCAGCGCCCTGGAGGCGGCGGTAGCCGCCGGCGCCGACTGCTTCGTCACCGGCGAGCCGGTCCACGAGGCCTATCACGCGGCCCGCGACCACCGCATTCACTGCCTGTTCGGGGGCCACTACGCCACCGAGACCTTCGGGGTCCGGGCCCTGGGCGATTGGCTGGCGCGGCGCTTCGGCGTCGAGACGGCGTGGATCGACCACCCCACCGGGATCTGAGCGTCCGGACGATGTCCTACACGCTGCGTCGCATCGAGACCATCGAGGAGTACAAGGCCTGCGAGCGCCTCCAGCAGCGTGCCTGGGGCTTCGCCGACGGCATCGACGTGGTCCCCCAGACACAGCTCGTCACTGCCCAGAAATGGGGCGGCCTGGTGCTCGGCGCCTTCGCCGAGGACGGCGAGCTGCACGGCTTCTGCTACGCGTTCGTCGGCCGCAGCCCGGAGCGCGAGGTGGTGCTTTGCTCGCACATGCTGGCGGTCGACGACCGGGCGCGCAACGCCGGCCTCGGCGCCCGCCTCAAGTGGGCGCAGCGCGATTACGCCCTCGAGCAGGGGTTCCGCATGGTGGTGTGGACCTTCGACCCGCTGGAGTCGGTGAACGCCTGCCTGAACTTCGGCAAGCTCGGCGGCCTGTCGGACGGCTACCGGATCAACCTCTACGGCGAGACCACCAGCCGGCTGCACGCCGGCATCGCCACCGACCGCCTGGCAGTCAAGTGGCTGGTGGGCTCGCCGCGGGTGGCGCGGCGCGCCGCCGGCGGCCGCGGCGGCGTCGCCGAGGTCCTGCGCGACGGCGGCATCGAGGCCCCTTGGGCCCTGCAGGCGGCCGGCGCCGAGCCCGGCGAGCCGCGGCTCGATCTCGACGCCGAGCGGCTGCTGTGCGAGATTCCGGCCAGCATTCAGGGGCTCAAGACGCGCGACCGCGCCGCCGCGATCGCCTGGCGCGAGGCGACTCGGGCGGTGTTCACCGGCTATTTCGCCCGCGGCTACTTCGCCCGCGAGTGCGTCCACCAGCGGCCGGTGGGGGCCACTGCGGACGGCCGAACCGTCTATCTCTTCGAGCGCGGCGATCTGGAGAGCTGCGCCGAGACCGAGTAGCAGGAGCGACGAATGCGGATCGAGGCCCTGGAGCTCTTCTGGATCAAGATGCCGATGGTCGGCAAGTTCACGACCTCGTTCGGCACCACCCAGGAGCGCGAGATCCTCCTGGTGCGGGCCAGCGCCGGCGGCGCGGCCGGCTGGGGTGAGTCCGGCGCCGACGGCGTGCCGATGTACTCGTACGAGACCGCCGCCACCGGCTGGCACATCATCGAGCGGTTCATCGCCCCGGTCGTGCTGGCCGAGGACTGGCCGGAGCAGGGCACGGCGACGGCGTTCGCCGAGCGCTTCGCCGGCTGGCGCTGGCACCCGATGGCGCGCGGCGCCGTCGAGGAGGCGCTCTGGGTGCTCGAGGCCGAGCGCCGCGGCGTCTCGCTGCGCCGCCTCTACGCCGGCGAGCGCCCCAGCCGCAACCGCGTTCCGGTCGGCATCTCGCTCGGCATCCAGGACGATTTCGCGGTCCTCGCCGACCAGATCGCCGCCGCCCTCGACCAGGGTTACCGGCGCATCAAGCTCAAGGTCGAGCCCGGCAAGGACGTCTCGGTGGTCGAGCCGGTGCGCGAGCGCTTCGGCGACATCCCGCTGATGGTCGACGCCAACTGCGGCTACCGCAACGATCCGCAGGCCCTCGAGCACCTGAAGGCTCTCGACCGCTTCGGCCTGCTGATGATCGAGCAGCCGCTCGCCCACGACGACATCGCCGCCCACGCGCCGCTGCAGGCCGAGCTCGCCACGCCGATCTGCCTCGACGAGAGCATCCACTCGCCCCGGCACGCCGCCCGCGCCATCGACGCCGGCGCCTGCCGGCTGATCAACATCAAGGCCTCGCGCCTCGGCGGCCGCGCCGCCGCGCTCGCCGTCCATGACCTGTGCGCCGCCCGCGAGATCCCGGTCTGGTGCGGCGGCATGCTGGAGTCCGGCATCGGCCGGCTCCACAACATCGCCCTCGCCTCGCTGCCCAACTTCCAGATGCCCGGCGACCTGTCGGCCTCCAGGCGCTACTGGGAGCAGGACATCATCGACCCCTTCGTCGAGGTCGACGCCGAAGGCCACGTCGCCGTCCCCGACACCGTCGGCCTCGGCCACCAGGTCGTGCTCGAGCGAATCGAGCAGAACCTGGTTCGCTACGAGCGATTCACAGCGTAGCTGCCCCGCGCAGCTAATCGATCAGGAAGATCGGCACCAGCAGCAGGGCCGCCAGGGTGGTGAGGATGATCGAGACAAGATTGAGCACGAAGCCGGCGCGGGCCATCTGGCGGATGGTCACCATGCCGCTGCCGAAGACGATGGCGTTGGGCGGGGTGGCCACCGGCAGCATGAAGGCCATGCTGGCGGCGAGCGCCGCCGGCGCCATCATGATGTAGGGGTGGATGCCGAGGCCGACCGCCGCCGAGGCATACACCGGCATGACCAGCGTCGCGGTGGCGGTATTGGAGGTCAGCTCGGTCAGAAAGATGATCAGCGTCGCCGACATCGCCACGATCAGCCACACCGGCAGCGCCTCCAGATAGATGACGCCGCCGGTGATCCAGGCCGACAACCCGCTGGCCTGGAAGGCTTCCGCCAGCGACAGGCCGCCGCCGAACAGCAGCAGGATGCCCCAGCGGATCTCGCGGCCGTGCTTCCAGTCGAGGGTGAACTCGAGCGGCCGCAGGCTCAACGGCACACAGAACGCCGCGATCGCCCCGGCCATGACGATGGTGGCGTCGGAGACCTCGGGGAGGAAGGTATTGAGGCCGGGAATCGTGAGGGTGCCAACTTGCTTCTCGGTGCGCAGCACCAGCGCCACTGCCGTGCAGCCGAAGATCGCCGCCGCCGCCTTCTCGCCGCGGCCCATCGGGCCGAGCGCGCGCAGGTGCTCGCGCATGACGTCGCGCCCGAGCGCCATCCGGGGCGGCACCGGGAAGGCGATGTGGGTCAGGTAGTACCAGGCGGTGGGTAGCAGCACGGCGGTTACTGGCACGCCGACACCCATCCAGGCAATGAAGTCGATCTGCCCGCCGAGCAGCGATTCGACCATGCCGGCGAACACCAGGTTCGGCGGCGTGCCGATGAGCGTCGCCACGCCGCCGATCGACGCCGAGTAGGCGATGCCCAGCATCATCGCCGTGCCCAGAGGACCGGCGCCGCCGGAAGACCCCGGCGTGCGGCCGAGCTCGTCGATGAGCGCCACGCCGATCGGCAGCATCATGACGGCGACGGCGGTGTTCGGGATCCACATCGACAAGAGCGCGGTCGCCAGCATGACGCCCAGGACCAGCCGCCGCGGCCCGGTGCCGACGGCGGCGACGATGCGCAGCGCCAGTCGCCGGTGCAACCCCCAGCGCTGCATCGCCTTGGCGATGAAGAAGCCGCCCATGAACAGGAAGATCAGATGGTTGGCGTAGGGAGCCGCGGCCGCCGGCGACGACAGCACGCCGGTCGCCGGAAACGCCACCAGCGGCAGCAGCGAGGTGACGGCGATCGGCACCGCCTCGGTCATCCACCAGGTGGCCATCCAGGCGGCGATCGCCGCGGTCATCTGCGCCGCCGGCTCCAGCCCCGGCAGCGGCGCGACCGCCACGACGGCCGCCAGCGCCGGTCCGGCGGCGAGGCTCCAGAGCGAGCGGGACGAGTCGGCGGCGGGGCCCATGGCCACAGGGTATCCTGGAAGCCCGGAAAAGGAGACCGATCCCATGAGCAGCGTGACGGCGGAGATCTTTCGCGCCTACGACATCCGCGGCGTCGTCGGCGAGGACCTGACGGTGGACGTCGCCCGCCTGGTCGGGCGGGCCTTCGGCACCGAGATCCGCCGGCGCGGCGGCAACCGGGCGCTGGTCGGGCGCGACGGCCGGCTGTCGGGGCCGGAGCTCGCCGGGGCGCTCATCGAGGGCATCCGCGCCACCGGCTGCGACGTCCTCGATGCCGGCCAGGGGCCGACGCCGGTCTTCTACTTCGGCCTCCACGAGCCCGGCGCCGACGGCGGCATCCAGGTCACCGGCAGCCACAACCCCCCGCAGTACAACGGCTTCAAGATCTGCGTCGGCACCCAGACGATCTTCGGCCCGGCGATCCAGGAGCTGCGCAGGCGGATCGAGGCCGACGACTTCGAGGAGGGCTCCGGCGGCTACGAGGAGGTCGACCTCGTGCCCGCCTACGAGAAGATGCTGCAGGCGCGGATCTCGCTGGCCCGGCCCCTGCGGGTCGCCGTCGACTCCGGTAACGGAGTCGCCGGGCCGCTGGCCCCGCGGATCTACCGCGACCTCGGCTGCGAGGTCGTCGAGCTGTACTCCGAGGTCGACGGCACCTTTCCCAACCATCATCCCGACCCCACCCTGCCGGAGGCCGTCGAGGACCTGCAGGCGGCGGTCACCGCCGGGGGGCTCGACCTCGGCCTGGGCTTCGACGGCGACGCCGACCGGGTCGGGATCATCGACGAGAACGGCGAGATCGTCTGGGGCGACCGGCTGACGATCATCCTCGCCCGCGACCTGCTGGAGCGGCACCCGGGCGCCACCGTCATCTTCGACGTCAAGTGCTCGCAGCTGCTGGCCGACGACATCCAGGCCCACGGCGGCCGGCCGCTCATGTGGAAGACCGGCCATTCGCTGATGAAGCAGAAGATGAAGGACGAGGGGGCGCTGCTGGGCGGCGAGATGAGCGGCCACCTGTTCTTCGCCGAGAGCTTCTTCGGCCACGACGACGCCATCTATGCCGGCGCCAAGCTGCTTGAGATCGCCGCGCGCCACGAAGGCGGCTTTTCCGAGCTGCTCGCCGACCTGCCGGAGACCTTCTCGACGCCGGAGATCCGCCGCGACACCCCGGAGGCCGCCAAGTTCGAGATCTGCGAGCGCCTGCGCGACGACCTGGCGAAAGATTTCGAGGTCATCGACATCGACGGGGTGCGCGCCGTCTTCGACGGTGGCTGGGGCCTGGCGCGCGCCTCCAACACGCAGCCGGCGATCGTGCTGCGCTTCGAGGCCGAAAGCCCCGAGCGGTTGGAGGAGATCCAGGAGCTGTTCGACGAGCGCCTGCGCCGGATCGAGGCGGAGCTCGGCGTCGCGGCCGGGAGCTGAGCGGGGGTGACGGCGGCGGCCCACGGCCGGGGCAAGGCGGCGGAGCGCGCGGCAGGCAAGGCGGCGAACCGAGAACCCGGCCAGGCGGTGCCCCGGGATCCCGGCGAGACGGCGCCCGACCCGCAGCTCTACGCCGTCATCATGGCCGGCGGCGGCGGCACCCGCTTCTGGCCGCTGTCGCGGCGAGAGCGCCCCAAGCAGTTCCTCGCCATCACCGGCGAGCGCTCGCTGCTGCAGACCACCTGGGAGCGCGCCCTGGGCGTGGTCGACGGCCCCGATCGCATCGTCGTGGTCACCTCCGGCGAGTACGCCGAGCTGACCCGCGAGCAGCTCCCCGAGCTGCCGGCGGACAACCTGCTGCTCGAGCCGCAGGCCCGCAACACCGCCCCGTGCATCGCCTGGGCGACGGCCTCGATTCAAGGGCGTGACCCCGAGGCTGCGGCCCTGGTCATGCCGGCGGACCACCTGATCCATGATCGGGAGGGATTCGGGCGCGCCGTGCGGGTGGCCGTGGCGGCGGCCCGCCGGCACCACGCCCTGGTGACCTTCGGCATCCCGCCGCGCTATCCGGAGACCGGCTACGGCTACATCGAGGCCGGCAAGCAGCTCTCCCTCGAAGGAGGGCAAGGCGGCGCCCCGGAACCCAAGGCCGGCGCCCCGAACGCCAGAGTCGGCGCCTCGGAGCCCAGAGCCGGCGACCCGGAATCCACGACGGTCGCCGAGCCGGCCGCTGCAACGAAGCGACCGGCGCGTCACGTCGAAGTCTTCGATGTCGTCCAGTTTCGCGAGAAACCGGACCTGGAGACCGCCACCGAGTATCTGGCCGCCGGCAACTTCTTCTGGAACAGCGGCATCTTCGTGTGGACGGCCGCCGGCATCCGCGCGGCGCTCGTCGAGCACCTTCCGGAAGCCGCCATCGCCGCCGCCAAGATGCTCGCCGCCGGCGACCGCGAGGCCCGCGCCGCCGCCTGGGCGGCGATGCCGGCGACCTCGATCGACTTCGGCGTCATGGAGAAGGCGGGCAACGTGGTGGCGGTGAAGGCGCCTTTCGACTGGTCGGACGTCGGCTCGTGGGCGGCTCTGCACGAGGTCAGCGATCGCGCCGGCGGCGACAACGTCGCCTTCGCCCATGGGATCGTCCACATCGACGCGAGCGGCAACCTGGTCCACGCCCCCGGCTCCCTGGTGGCGCTGCTCGGCGTCGACGGCCTGGCGGTCATCGACACCGGCGACGTGCTGCTGGTTGCTTCGCTGAAGCGCAGCCAGGACATCAAGCTGCTGCGCGAGCGCCTCGTCGAGCTCGGCCTCGAGCATCTCCTGTAGCAGCCCGCGCCGCGGATTGTGGTGGTTGCCGACCGAGAGGACGTCACCGGACGGGGTGCGCGCGGCGGCCGTTGACTTGAGTGATCCGGGGGGCCGGGGTTAGACTGGAGAGTGCCCACCTCGGAGAGGCTCCTGTTCGCTCGATGGCCACCTGCGCCAGAGTTGTCGCCATCCCCCAAATCGCCGAACCACGACAGGATCTGTAGATGCCGACCGCAAATGTCGCTGTATCCGTGCAGCCTTCGATCGTAGACAACCCGACCCCCGGAGAGCTTCGCGAGCGCACCGCTGCGATGCCGAACGCCCGGCCCACCGAGTTCGACAGCTACAACGTCGAGACCCGGGCCGTGGCGCGCAGCAGCGGTTCGACGTTCATCGTCGACGACGACACGTCGTCGCACTCCGACAAGTGCATTCCGGCCGCCGAGGGCAAGCGCGTCGCCCGTCTCCAGGACGAGCACATGGCGGGGCGCGAGATGCTGCAGATCGACGGCTACATTGGCAACGACCCCGAGTTCCGCGTCCCGGCGCGGCTGCTGATCGAGGCCACCAACGCCAACATCGCGGCCATGCAGCAGGTCTTGTACTTCGAGCCCGGCCGCCACGATGGCGAGCCGCAGTTGAAGGTCATCTACACGCCCAACCTGCCGGTCGAGGGCTATCCGGACGAGCGTCTGATCGCCGTGTACCTGAATCAGGGCGTCACCCGGGTGTTCCACTCCGACTACTTCGGGGAGAGCAAGAAGGCCGGCCTGCGGATGTGGAACAAGATCGTCTACGATCGCGGCGGCCTGGCGCTGCACGCCGGCTGCAAGGTCATCCCGGTCGGCGACCGGCGCGCCGTCGGCTTGATCATCGGCCTCTCGGGGACCGGCAAGACGACGACCACGTTCACCACCCAGAATGGCTCGCTGCCGGTGCAGGACGACTTCGTCGCGCTGATGCCCGACGGCCGCGTCTACGCCACCGAGGACGGCTGCTTCGCCAAGACCTACGAGCTGGGACCGAACGACCAGCCCGAGATCTACGGCGCCGTCACCCGCCCCGACGCCTACCTGGAGAACGTCTCGCAGAAGGGCGAGAAGATCGACTTCTGCGACGACACCTATACCCAGAACGGCCGCGCCGTCTTTCCGATGTCGTCGGTCAAGCACGCCGCCGCCAACGAGCTCGAGCGGGCCGACTTCATCATCATCCTCAACCGCAACGACAACATCATCCCCGCGGTCGCCAAGATCGCCGGCCCCCAGGCGGCCGCCTTCTTCGTGCTCGGCGAGACCAAGGGGACGTCGGCCGGCGGCGCCGCCGAGGCCGGCAAGTTCCTGCGCATCCCGGGGACCAACCCGTTCTTCCCGCTGCTGCACTCGCAGCAGGGCAACCGCTTTCGCGAGCTGCTCGAACGGGTCGACCTCGACGTCTACCTGATGAACACCGGTCGGGTCGGCGGCAACCAGGACGATGAGCGTAGCCGCAAGGTCGAGATCCCCCACTCCAGCGCCATCGTCAAGGGCATTGCCGAGCGCACCATCGAGTGGCAGGAAGACCCCGACTTCGCCTATCAGGTGGCCGCCGGCGTCCCCGGCATCGAGGCCGGCGACGAGCCGCTGCTGCGGCCGCGCGAGCTGTACGAGGCGCAGGGGCGCGGCGACGAGTACGCCGCCATCGCCGAGCGCATCCGCGATGATCGCCTCGAGTACCTGCGCGGCTGGCCGGGCCTGGAGGCGGAGATCGTCGAGTCGCTGGCCTAGAGCCGCTAGCCACCGCCCGATGTCGACCGTCGACCAGCAGCTCGAAACCCTCGACGCCCTCGTATCGCTGTGCAAGCGGCGCGGCTACGTCTTCCAGAGCAGCGAGATCTACGGCGGCCTCAACGGCTTCTGGGACTACGGTCCGCTGGGGGTCGAGCTGAAGCGCAACATCTTCGACTTCTGGTGGGAGCGGGTCGTCGAGCAGCGCGAGGACGTGGTCGGCTACGACGCCTCGATCATCATGCACCCGCGCGTCTGGGAGGCCTCCGGCCACGTCGGCTCGTTCTACGACGTGATGGTGGATTGCACCGAGTGCAAGCGGCGCTTCCGGGTCGACCACCTGGTCCGCGATCTCGCCGACGCCGCAAGGGGCGAGGGCGAGGGCGGTGCGGGCGGCGAGAGCGCCGGTAGCCGCGAGGTGGGTCCGGGCGAGGCTCCCACGACCTGCCCCGACTGCGGCGGCGCCCTCACCGAGCCGCGCAAGTTCGGCCTCATGTTCGAGACCTGGGTCGGTGCCTCCAAAGACAGCCAATCGGTGGCCTACCTGCGGCCGGAGACGGCGCAGGCGATCTTCGTGAACTTCCGCAACGTCCAGATGTCGACGCGGATGAAGGTGCCGTTCGGGATCGCCCAGCGCGGCAAGGCCTTCCGCAACGAGGTCACGCCGCGCCACTTCACCTTCCGCTCGCGCGAGTTCGAGCAGCTCGAGCTGGAGTTCTTCGTCCACGAGGAGGAGGAGCGGCGCTGGTTCGAGTACTGGCGCGACCAGCGGATGGCCTGGTACGGGGACCTCGGCATCCACCCTTACAAGCTGCGCTTCCGCGAGCACGGTGAGGACGAGCTCGCCCATTACGCCAAGTACACCACCGACGTCGAGTACGAGTTTCCCTTCGGCTGGCAGGAGCTCGAGGGCATCGCCAACCGCGGCAACTTCGACCTCCGCATGCACAACGAGCACTCCGGCAAGGAGCAGGCCTACTTCGACGACGCTCGTCAGGAGAAGTTCGTGCCCTCGGTGATCGAGTCGTCGGCGGGCCTCGACCGCACCGTCTTGACCGTCCTCGCCGACGCCTTCGCAGTCGAGGAGGTCGAGGGCGAGGAGCGCACCGTGCTGCGGCTGGCGCCCCACATCGCCCCCCGCCAGGTGGCCGTCTTCCCGCTGGTCAAGAAGCTCGCCGAGCCGGCCCGCAAGCTCGCCGACGACCTGCAGCGGCGCTTCAACGTCCTGTACGACGAGCAGGGCAGCATCGGCAAGCGTTACCGGCGCGAGGACGAGGTCGGCACGCCCTTCTGCATCACCGTCGACTTCGACAGCCTCGACGACGGTCAAGCGACGGTGCGCGACCGCGACTCGATGCGGCAGGAGCGCGTCGCCCTCGATGCCCTCGCCGAGCACCTCGCCGACAAGCTCGCGCCGCGGTGACCGCCGGCGGCCGCCGCGAGGCGCTCGAGATGGTGCACGAGCGCCTGCGCGAGCGCTTCGGCACCCCGCGCCCCGACAGCCGCATGCCGCCGCTCGACGAGGTCGTGTTCACGATCCTGTCGCAGAACACCACCGACACCAACCGTGACCGCGCCTGGGCGAGCCTCTGGCGGCGCTTCGAGAGCTGGGACGAGGTCGCATCGGCGCGGGTCGCCAGCATCGCCGCCGCCATCGAGGTCGGCGGCCTGCATAAGGTGAAAGCGCGCCGCATCAAGGACCTGCTGGCGCGGGTGAAGAAGGAGCGCGGCGAGCTGTCGCTCGATTACCTGGAAGACCTCGACCTGGAGGCAGCCGCCGCCGAGCTCGCGGCCTTCAAGGGAATCGGCGCCAAGAGTGTCAACTGCATCCTGCTATTCTCTCTCGGGTTGCCGGCCTTCCCCGTCGATACCCACGTGCATCGGATCCTCCGGCGCCTGGGGATCCTCGAGACCGGCGACCTGGGCCGGGCCAACCGCGACATTCAGGAGCACGTGCCCGACGCGATCGCCTACCCGCTGCACATGAACGTGATCCGCTACGGTCGCGAGGTCTGCCACGCGCGGCGGCCGAAGTGCTGGAGCTGCAACCTCGAGGACCTCTGCGTGTACGAGCACAAGAACCTGGAGCAGTGATCCAGGGTCATTCTGCCGAGCGAGAACGAGAAAGACCTCCAGGACGCACATGAGCTTCTACATCACCTGCGCCATCGACTACCCAAACAGCCAGCCGCACATCGGCACGGCCTACGAGAAGATCGCCGCCGATACCATCGCCCGCTACAAGCGGCTGGCCGGCGAGGAGGTGTTCTTCCTGATGGGGCTCGATGAGCACTCCCAGAACGTCGAGCGGCGGGCCCGCGAGCAGGGCCTCGAGCCGCAGGCGTTCACCGACCGCATGGAGGGCGTGTTCCGTGGCGCCTGGGCGGCGGTCAACGTCGAGTTCGACGATTTCATCCGCACCACCGAGGCGCGCCACATCCGCGCCGTCGAGGCGATGGTGGGGCGCGCCGAGGCCGCCGGAGACCTCTACGAGGGCGTCTACAAGGGCTGGTACTGCGTCTCCTGCGAGACCTACTACCAGGACCGCGACCTCGTCGATGGCAAGTGCCCGGTGCACGAGTCGGAGCCCGAGTTCCGCGAGGAGGAGAACGTCTTTTTCCGCCTGTCCGACTATCGGGACCGGCTGCGGGCCCACTACGCGGAGCACCCGGAGTTCGTGCGCCCGGAGACGCGCCGCAACGAGCTGTTGGCGCTGCTGGAGGAGGGGCTCGAGGACATCAGCGTCTCGCGCGCCTCCGACGGCTGGGGGATCCCGATGCCCGGCCACCCGGGACAGGCCGTCTACGTCTGGTTCGACGCCCTGACCAACTACCTCGCCGCCACCGGCTTTCCCGACGACAGCGAGCGCTACCGTCGCTTCTGGCCCGCCGACATGCACCTGGTCGGCAAGGACATCACCCGCTTCCACGCCATCATCTGGCCGGCGATGCTGATGTCGGCCGGCGTGGCGCTGCCCCGGACCGTCTTCGGCCACGGCTGGGTGCTGGCCGGCGGCGGCCGCATGAGCAAGACCACCGGCAACGTCATGGACCCGGTGGCCACCGCCGAGCTCTTCGGCGCCGATGCGCTCCGCTACTTCTTGCTCCGCGAGGCGCCGTTCGGGCGCGACCTGGAGTTCGATCATGAGCGGCTCGTCGGCCGCTACAACGCCGACCTCGCCAACGACCTCGGCAACCTGCTGCAGCGCACCGTGGCGATGGCAATGAAGTACCGCGGCGGAAAGCTGGCCGTTTCCGAGGGCGGAAAAGACGGCGCCAAAAAAACGGAGACCGGCCTGGACGCCGAGGCGGCGCGGGTGGCGCAGGAGTACCGCAACGCGATGGAAGACTACGACCTGCAGGGGGGATTGCGGGCGATCTGGAAGCTGGTGGCGGCGGCCAATCTCGCCGTCGACACCCACAAGCCCTGGGAGCTGGCCAAGGACGAGACGCGGGCCGCCGAGCTGGAAGCGGTGCTCGCCGAGCTGGCCGCCGCCCTCCGCCAGGTCGCGGTGCTGGTCCACCCGTTCATGCCCGAGCGCAGCGTCGCGATGGCCTCCACCCTCGGCATCGAGGCCGACCCCGCCGAATGGCGGCTCGACGACCTGCTGGACCCGTCGCGGGCGCCCCGCGAGCTACGCGCCACCGAGCCGCTGTTTCCGCGGCTGGACATCGACGAGCTGTAGCTATCCGTGCGGCTTTGCTTGCGGGCGCAGGGGGCTCTCGCTCCCAACGACGGTGAAGTGCGGGCCTGTCAGACCGGGTACAGCGCCCGATCGAGGTTGTAGGAGTGTCGGTGGGCGCGGTCGACGGCCTCGCGGAGCTTGGTCCCCAAAGCCAGCAGCGCTGCCAGCGAGGCCGGCGCGGTGTGGGGCTGGGTGTCGGGGCCGGCGGGGTGGTAGTCGAGCAGCCCGGAGCCGCGCGGCTCCACCAGCACGTCGACGCAGCGCGACAGGTTCTCGCCGGCGCGGACCCAGGCGGCGTCGGCGCCCAGGCCGATGAGGCGCTCGCCGATGGCGCGCAGCTCGTCGACCGTTTCGCCGTTGGCGCCGGCCAGCGGCGCGGCGCGCAGCGCCGGCAGCACGACGGCGCGTGCCTGGGGGACCAGCAGCTTGCGCAGGGCGACGAACAGCCGCTGGTTGACCAGCGGCGCAAGGTCGAATGACCCCGGGATCGGCGCCACCACCAACCCTGAGGGGCCGCGGTCGGCGAGCGCGCGGGCGACCAGCCGCACGTGGCGGCCCCTGGCGATGACGCCGACCAGCGCCGCCACCGGCTCCTGATCGAGAGCGTCGGCGAGCTGGCGGCTGATCGAGCGTCCCATCACCGGAACCAGCGCCGTGGGGGCCTCGGGCGGCCCGATCGTGAACGAGGTGATCACCGGCAACGGCTGGACGCCGAGCGCCTCGGCGGCACGCAGATCGGCCGCCAGCCCGTGGTGGCCGGTGGCGTCGGCGTGACCGATCAGCAGCAGAGAGGGGCGCATGTCGCCTTCGAGGTCGTCGGGGTGGCAACGCCGGAGCGGCGGCGCCGGAAGGCCGGCACCGCCGCCGACTCAGCGGGTTATGATAGCAGGAGCCGTGGCAGGGCAGGCTCTCACGAGCCGCCCGGTTCCCGCCATTCACCTTCCCCGTCAGCAGGAATCCAGATGAGGGCGAGCGCAGCAGGCGTCGAGGTGGCGGCTCTGATCGCCGCCGCGATGCTGGCCATACCGGTGCAGCAGGAGGCGGCGCCCGGCGTCCGCTTGCTGGTCGAGCGGGTGCAGGAGCGCTACCAGGAGGCGCCGGACATGCAGGCGCGGTTCGTCCAGCGCCAGCTGTCACGCCTGGGCAGCGTCATGCAGGAGGTCCACGGCATGCTCTATATCGCCACCCCCGGCCGCATGCGCTGGGAGTACGCCGCCGACGGCCAGCTCCTGGTCGCCGGCGGCCCGGGGCGCGAGATCTACAGCTACTTTCCCGCCGACAACCAGGTGGAGGTCTATGAGACCGAGGTCTCCGAGGCCAGCGACATGCCGATCCTCTACCTGGCGGGGCAGGGCAACCTGCGCCGCGACTTCGACATCGAGGCGGTGGAGTGGGGCGCCCCCCTGGCACCCGGCAACGTCCAGCTCGAGCTGCGGCCCCGCCGCGGCGAGCCGTCGTTCGAGCGGCTCATCATCGAGGTCGAGCCGTTTCGCGCCACCATCGTGCGGCTGATAAATTTCGACAAGCTCCGCAACGTCATCGAGTATCAGTTCCACGACGTGGAGTTCGACGTCGGCCTCGCGGACGACCTGTTCGAGTTCGAGATTCCCGCCGGCGCCGACGTCATCCTGATAGGGGGCTGATTTGGCCGAAGAAGGCGTCCAGGGCTCGCCGACGGCGACCCTCGCCTACCTGTTGGTCGAGGAGCGGTTGCGGCTGGTGGAGCGCGAGATCGAGCGCGCCTGCCACTCGGAGATCGCCCTCGTGCGCCGCTACGCGGAGTACGTGCACCGCTCCGGCGGCAAGCGGCTGCGGCCGGCCATGGTGCTGCTGTGCGCCCAGGCCTGCGGCTACGAGGGAGATCAAGACATCCAGCTGGGCGCGGTCGTCGAGTTCATCCACACGGCGACGCTGGTGCACGACGACATCGTCGACGACGCCCAGGTGCGCCGCGGCCACGCCGCCGCCAACCACGTGTGGGGCAACCAGCTCGCCGTCCTGCTGGGCGATTACATCTATATCCGCTCGATGGCGATGAGCGTCGCGCTCGGCGACCTGCGCCTGGTGGAGATCCTCACCGAATCGACCAGCCGGCTGCTCGAGGGCGAGATCCTCGACGTCTCCAACAACGGCGACGCCGGGCTCTCCGAGGAGGCGTACCTGCGGACGATCGACCGCAAGACGGCGTCGCTGTTCGCCGCCTGCGGGCAGGCGGCGGCGATCCTCGCCGGCGCCCCCGCCGAGCACGAGGAGGCGCTGGCGGCCTACGGCAGCAACATCGGGATGACCTTCCAGCTCGTCGACGACCTGCTCGATTACTGCGCCGACCCCGATCGCCTCGGCAAGCAGATCGGCACCGATCTGCGCGAGGGCAAGCTGACGCTGCCGGCGATCTACCTGCTGGCGTCGGGGCCCGCGGAGGCCCGCGACCACGCCATCGCCTGCCTCGGCAAGCCCGAGGTCAGCAGCGACGACATCGGCCGGGTGGTCGCCGCGATGGAGAACGGCGGGGCGATCGAGCGGACCCGCGAGGTGGCCCGTGAGTACGCCGGTCGCGCCCGCGCCAGCCTCGCGGCCTTGCCCCCTTCACGCGCCCGCGACGCCCTCGAGGAGCTCCCCGAGTTCGTCCTCTTGCGGCAGATGTAGGGCCGATGCCGCCCGCTTGCCCACTGCCGCCCGCCCGCCCACGCGCCCGTCCGTCTTCCTCGCCCGCCGCCCCTCCCCGCCGGCGCCGGCGGGATGGGAAACCGCGATGGAGTTGGCAACCCGGCGCCCTCGCCGGCCTACTCGCCCTGGCGCCGCTGGTGGCCGGCTGCGGCGGCGCGCCGCCGCCACGGGCGCAGCCGCGGCCAACCTACCTGAGCGCCGAGCTCCCCGAGCTCATCGCCCGCGCCAACGCCTGGACCGCGGCCGCCCTGCGGGCGCGCGGCCAGTTGCGCATGTACTGGTCGGGCGACGAGGACAGCCGCCACGTGGACATCAACCTGTTCGCGAGCCGCTCGGGGGCGCTGGTCCTCCAGGGCCGCCGCTCGCTGGCGGGAACGATCTTCAACCTGATCTCCGACGGCCTCGATTTCCAGCTCGTCGTGCCCGACCACGCGGCCCACTACAGGGGCACCTCGACGGCGGCGGTGGAGCCCGACCCCGAGCGTCCTTACTTCGCGCTTCGCCCCCACCACATCACCGAGGCGCTGCTCCCCGAGCCGCTGCCGGCCGCCAACGCGCCGGGCTCGTACGTGTCGCGGCAGACCTATCCCGACCTCTACGCGCTGGTCTGGGTGCAATCCGACAACGACGACGTCCGCGTCCGCCGCAAGGTGTGGGTCCGGCGGGACACCCTGCAGGTCAGCCAGATCGAGGGCTTCGACGGCGACGGCCGCATCGCGTTCGTCGCGTCGTATTCCGATTACCCAGGCCGGGGTCGCGATGCCTACCCGCGGACCATCGAGGTCGAGCGTCCCTGGGAGGAGCTGACCTTCCGCTTCGACCTCACCGAGGCCGAGCGCAACCCGGTGATCCCCGACGCCGCCTTCCGGTTCCAGGAACTGCCGGGCGGCTACCGCGCGCTGACCATCGAGCAGGCGATGGCCGAGTTCCGCGCCAAGGGCGGCGGGTGAGGCGCCGCCAGAGACCTCGCGCCGCCAGGTGCGCACCCGCCGGCGGCAGTGGCGGCAACCGCCGCGCAGGGCGGTCGCACATGCTCACCTGGAGCACCCGAGCGGGTGAGAACAGGGCGTGGGTTGGCTCGGAGGCTCCGTTTTCGGAACGGATTGGTGAGCTGAGGTCACGAGGCGCCGGCCGTCGGCGAACCTTGACGAGGCGGGGGGGTGAAGCGATACTCCGAAGTTGCGCATACGCGCGCTCACTCCCTCCTTGCCCTCTGTCCCCGTCGCATCGGACGCCTTTCTAAAACCCTTCGAACGCAACCACTATGCCCAGCCTCGTCCGCGCCAACATCTTCCAGCGCAAGACCCGCGCCGCCATCACCATCCTGGCGGTGGCGATCGAGGTCACCGCGGTGCTGCTGATCGTCGGGCTGACCAACGGGACGCTCGACGAAGTGTCCGGGCGCATGCAGGCGGTGGGGGCCGACGTCCTCGTGCAGCCGGCCGGCAGCTCGCCGATCCTGGGCTTGGGCAGCCTGACCGTCTCCGATCGCTACGTCGACCGGCTCGGCGAGATCGACGGCGTGGCGGCGACGGCGCCGATCTACCACTGGACCGCCAAGATCGGCGACGGGGCGCCCGTCAACATCTGGGGCATCGACGAGCGCTTCGAGCAGGTCGGCGCCAGCGTGGAGATCCTCGAGGGGCGCAACCTGCGGCTGGCCGGCGACAACCCGGGCGGCGCGACGAGCGAGAGCCAGATGATCGTCGACCGGCGGCTGGCCGACGCGAACGGCCTGAGGGTCGGGCAGCAGATCCGCATGCTCGACACCGACTGGCGCATCGTCGGGATCGCCCGCGCCGGCGTCGGCGCCCGCATCTACGTGCCGCTGGCGGTGCTCCAGGAGCTGGTCGGCCAGGCCGGCCGCGTCCACCTGATCTTCGTAAAGGCCGAGCGGCTCGAAGAGGTCGGCGAGCTGGCGAGCCGCATCGAGGCCGAGGTCCCCGGCATCGAGACCACCGCCATCGAGGAGTACTCGCAGGCGCTGGTGCAGAGCATCGGCGGCCTCAACTCCTTTCGCGTCGCGATCGCCGGGATCGCCGTGTCGCTTTCGTTTCTGGTGATCCTGCTGGCGATGTACACCTCGATCATCGAGCGAACCCGCGAGATCGGCATCCTCAAGGCGCTGGGCGGCTCGAAGGTCTACATCGTCCTGACGATCATGCAGGAGTCGATGCTGCTGAGCGCCCTGGGGGTCATCGGCGGCTACGGGTTGGCGCGGCTGTCGGCATGGATCCTGACCAGCAGCTACCCGACGCTGGCCATCGAGCTGACCTGGGACTGGACGATCTACGCGGGGATGCTGGGCCTCGTCGGTGGTATTTTGGGCTCGTTCTACCCGGCGGTGCGCGCCGCCCGCCAGGACCCGGTGCGCGCCCTGCGCGACGAGTGACGATGAGCGACGCCCCCGCGGTCTTGCAGACCGTTGCCCTGCGCAAGGAGTACGACCTCGGCAAGGTCAAGGTCGAGGCGGTCAAGGGCATCGACATCGACGTGCGGCAGGGCGAGTTCGTGGCGCTGATGGGGCCGTCGGGGTGCGGCAAGTCGACGCTGCTGTACATGCTCGGCGGCATGGTGGCCCCCAGCAGCGGCCAGGTCTTCATCGACGGCAAGGACCTCACCGAGATGTCCGACGCCCAGCGGACGGTCGTGCGCCGCGACAAGATCGGCTTCGTCTTCCAGCGCTTCAACCTGTTTCCGACGCTCTCGGCGCTCGACAACGTCAAGCTGGCGCAGGAGATCCAGCGCTGGCGCAACCCCATCGGGCGGGGCGATCCCGACCGCGCCCAACGGTTGCTCGAGCGGGTCGGCCTGGCCAGGAAGATCGGCCGCCGCCCCTACGAGCTTTCCACCGGCGAGCAGCAGCGGGTGGCGATCGCCCGCGCCCTCGTCAATCGCCCCGAGATCTTGTTGGCCGACGAGCCCACCGGTAACCTGGATACCAAGAACTCCGAGCACGTCCTGGGCGTGTTCACCTCGCTGAACGAGGAGTTCGGCCAGACGATGATGGTGATCACCCACAACCCCGCGGTCGCCGAGAGGGCGCACCGCACCATCCGGATGCTCGACGGGTCGGTCATCGACGACGGGACGGGTAGGTAAGCGACCATGGACAGCAGGCGCGGATTGCAGATGTGGGGCCCGGTGGGGCGATGGCTGTTTCTCAACTGGCCGCGCGGCTCGTGGCAGTACGACCTGATCTGCGGCGTCATCATCATCGGCCTGTTCGTGCTGCCCAACGCGGAGCCGCAGACGCTCGACGTCGACGACGTGCTCGCCGCCATCGAGAGGGTCGACGCCGGCTTGCAGAGCTTCACGGCTGACATGGTGCATACCGAGCACCTGCTCCTGTTCGACGACGAGTCCACCGAGAGCGGCACGATGGCGTTCCTCAAGCCGGCCTACTTCCGCCGCCAGGTCATCGAGCCCAACGACCGCACCGAGGTGGTCACCGACCACCAAGCCATGGTTTACATCCCACGCATCCGGCAGGCGCAGATCTATGCGCTCGAAGGCGGCGGCGGCGAGGGGCCGAACTTCGAGGTGCCGGGGCTGGCCTCCTCGGCGGAGCTCAAGCAGGCCTACGACGTGTCGCTGGTCGAGACGACGACCGCCGAGGGCGATGGCGCCAGGCTCTACGTCCTGCGCCTGATCCCACGGTCCGGCACCGAGCCCGCCAAGCGCTACAAGTCGATCACCCTGACGGTCGCCGAGGGGGAATGGCACCCGGCCCGTCGGATCGTCCTCGAGGCGCACGCCGGCGACACCGACGCCTTCGTGCTCTCCAACGTGGTGCGCAACCCCGGTTTGGAGCCCGACGACTTCGAGATCGACCTCCCGGAGGGCACCGAGATCGTCCGCCACGGCGACGGCTCCCGCGGGGTGGTCTCGTAAGGTATCCGGCCCGCGATTTGGCGCCCCGGGCCCGGTTCCGCACACCTTGGCCACGCGAGCCTCTCCGTTCCATTTGCTCGCCGCGCCCCAGCAGCCTGCGGTGAGCGTTCGCCGTTTTTTCGCATGCCGACAAGCTGGCGGCAGCCGCATCTCGAATTGACACCGCGTGCCGGTTTTCGTTAGTATCGAACGCTAGTTAAGGTTGACGGCACCAGTGTGTCGATCGCACGTGGACGGCATCTGCCGCCAAATCCGCCTCGGGGGTGGAAGCCCGCCGGAGGGCCCGACCATTCATACGGGCTACCGGCGGTGTCGGCGGCAGGCCCCAAGTAGAGTCCGCGGGCGGTCGTTTTCATGCGCCTCTCGGAGGCCGTGGTGGCGCGACCGGGTCTTTCATAAGGAGGTACGATGCATCGTCCCGTGAAGTATGTGGAACAGGGACTGGTCTGGGCGGCGAACGCGGCATGGTTCGTGTTCGAGCGCGTCAACCGGATCCGTCCCAACCCGGGCTTCGTGCCGGCTTGGTCCGACAAGCCGCTGCAGAAGTCCTGGGAGAAGACGCGGCCCACGCTCGGCGTGCCGCGCAAGACCGATTCTCTGTGCCCGCACTGCGTGCCCGAGATCCGCGCCAAGATCCTCGAAGGCGAGCTGCCGGTCGAGGTCCTCAAGGACGAGAAGATCGGCGAGATCAAGGCCGAGATCATCGAGCGCGACGGCAAGATCTGGATGGTCAAGGAGTGCCCCAAGCACGGGCGCTTCGAGGACGTCATGTCCACCGATCCGGAGATGTTCCGCCACCTCGAGGCGCAGTTCCCGGGCCGCGACCAGCGCACCCACAACGACGAGAAGCTGCACGACCACGGCACCAGCACGATCAAGTACGGCCGCGGCACGGTGCTGACCGTCGACCTGACCAACCGCTGCAACATGATGTGCGACCCTTGCTTCATGGACGCCAACCAGGTCGGTTTCGTCCACGAGCTGAGCTGGTCGGACATCAAGCAGATCCTCGATAACGCCATCCAGATCAAGCCGCGCCGGCAGATGTCGGTGCAGTTCTCGGGTGGCGAGCCGACCACCTCGCCGTTCTTCCTCGACGCGGTGCGCTACTCGCGCAAGGTCGGCTACCTGAGCGTCCAGGCGGCCACCAACGGCATCGCCTTCGCCCAGGACCCGGAGTACGCGAGGCACGCCGCCGAGGCCGGCCTCCGCTACGCCTACCTGCAGTTCGATGGCGTCGGCAATGCCGCAAACTCTCATCGCCACGTCGGCAACCTGTTCGACGTCAAGCTGCAGGCGATCGAGAACCTGCACAGCGCCGGCGTCGAGATTGTCCCGGTCACCACGCTGATCAACGGCATCAACAACGAACAGGTCGGCAGGATCATCGAGTTCGCCCGCGACAACCCGCGCAAGATCGTCTTCCTGGCCTTCCAGCCGGTGTCGTTTACCGGTCGTGACGAGGAGATCACCGACGAGCGCCGCCACGCGCAGCGCTACACGCTCGCCGACCTCGCCCACGACGTGAAGAACCAGACCGGCATGAGCGAGCCGACCCGCGACTGGTTCCCGCTGTCGTACATCTCGACGTTCTCCGACCTCGCCGACCTCGTCCACGGTCCCGACCACCAGTGGGGCCAGTACAGCTGCGGCTGCCATCCCAACTGCGGCATCGGGATGGGGACGATGATCGACAA
>Ga0302046_10001236_pt1 | contig 24042 bp, 24 predicted proteins | sample RVTome_11_FD_200261 | JGI IMG/M metagenome (GOLD analysis project Ga0302046, IMG submission 200261) | Soil microbial communities from uranium-contaminated site in the Upper Colorado River Basin, Wyoming, United States - RVT147D111 (version 2) ... | reverse complement strand
AGCGCCGAGCACACCGCACACGGCAATGCCGGCCACAGCGAGCTCGATCATCTGGCGTCCTTCATGTCAGCATCCTCCGTGCGGCCACCGGCTCCCCTCAGCACCCGATGGCCGCACGAGTGGGATCATACCGCATGATCACACTGACGCGCGAACACACGCGCGAGCTACATGCCACCACCGCGCGACTGCCCGGCGCCCGTCCCGGAGCTCGTCGTCGACACAAGGATGCGCAGCTGCTCCGAGATAGCTTCACGCGACTTCGGCTGGTACGCGGCCAACACCTCGGGTGGGAGCGTCGACAGCTGGTCGAAGAACGGCCGCAGCCCCGGATAGCGGAGCGCCTCGTCCCAGTTCCCACTTTCGAGCGCGGTGTCTTTCGCGAGATCCTCAGACCGTTGCCGCGCCACTTCGGCTTTCGCGATCTCGGCCGGCACGTTGTAGTTCCGCCACACGATCGGCAGCCCGACCGATGACGCGAGTGACCGCCGGAACGCGTCCGGGTTGGAACGCATCTGGCTGTTCAGATCGGCGTTCATGCCGAGCAGCCCGGTGAGCACCTGGGTTTGCGGGATCACGTTCTCGGCGAAGTTGACCAGCGGGTTCGACTGCTGCGCGGTGAGGCGCCCGGTCCCCGGGTCGTAACGCAGCGTCGGGTAGAGCTCGGCCGCGCCACGGATCAGACCGGCCTGCTCGAGCACCGTTGTCAGCATCGGGTTGGTGGAGCTCAGAAACCCGGCGACGGTGAACATGTTGGCCACATCACCGAACGGGTTGACACCGCCGAGTTGCAGCGCGTTGCGGTCCGCGTCCGGTGCTCCGACGAACAGCGCCTGCAGGAATGAGCCGGGGAGAGCGCCGAGATCCTCCTGCTCGGCGCGCCCGAACGCCGAGACCACAGACGCACGCAACGGATGGTCGACCGGGTACCGCGCGACGTACTGCATCGAATGCCGGATGAACGAGTAGAACGGGAAGATCGATTTGAACACACCACGCTCGATCGGGGTGAGCGACACCCAATCCATCATGGTCTTGCGCATGAGCTCGCGGCCGGCCGACTCCGCGGCTTCCCTGGTGAGACCTTTCGTGAGCGCCTTGTCGCGGCCGTAGAGGTACGCCGCGGACCGGTACATGTCGTCGATCAGTGAGTTGAACGTGAGGGACTTGTCGACCACTCCCGAGACCGCCTTGCCCGCCTTCGACACCGACTGGTGGTGTTCGCCCAATACACGCGCCATCGTCCGTCCGGTGAGCGTCGATGCTTGTGCGCGCGCGAAATCCTCGTTCGTCCAGGCTCGCTTGCCGGATCCCATCGTCGCTTTGAGTGCTTCGTCGGTGATCGACGCCGGATCGCGCGCCATCTTCCATGCGTCCGACAGGTACGCGAACCCGCGCGGGCCGGTCTCACCGAACAGCATCACGGCACCACCCAAGATGTTGTACAGGTGGGTGCGTGGGGAGAGCCCGATCACCGACATCCGGAACGTCTTTGACACCGGGTCGAACACAGTTTGGATCGGACCCCGTGGGCTGGCCATCCGATGCAGGTTGTCGGCGAGCGGCTTCGGGATCATCCACTCGTCCTGGCGGAACTGATCCAACCTGCCGCCGCCCCACGAGTAGCCGGCCTTGTCGGGGTTGAACACCTCGAACCGGCGGTCGATCAGATCACGGAGCGCCTGCTCGAACGTGGTGCCCGACCGCGCCGCCGCGTCCCGGGCCTGGTCGGCGAACGTCTCGCGGAGATCGGCGGACTTGACCCCGTAGCTCTGCACGACATGTTCGACGAACTGCTCGGTGGCCTGGCGGTTCAGCATCTCCATCGCCTGATGGCCGAGCGACACGGTGAGATCGGATTCGAGATCGCCCCAGTGCATGAAGCGTTCGCGTGCCTGGGAGAGCGTCTGTGGGACCGGCCCGATGCGGGGTGTGGCGAGTTGTGACGCGCGGCCCCGGGTCGTCTTGTGTACGAAGATCGGATCGAGCCCCTGCTGCTGCATCTGGCGCCAAGTCGCGGTCACGTCTTTGACGATCGTGTCGCGTAGAGACGCGAGCTCGTCAGCACCGAGAGCCCCACCGGTGAGCTCCGACACGGCGCCCCACCGGGATTCGAGCACTGCCTGGGTGATCGCCGCGGCTTGGTCAGGGGTCGCGTGGGCCGGCATCACCTGCTCGGTGAACTGCTGACGCGCGGTCTCACCGATCGCCGGTTCGAACCGGGCCGGCGCCTTGCGTGACATGAGCCGCTCGGCGCGGCGCGCGAGGTTCTCGGCATGCTGGTCGGTGTACTTCCCGAATGTGGTTTCGTCGAACCGGAGCCGATCACGTACAGCCCGGACCGATCGGACGAACCGGGCATCGTCGGTGACCGGGAGCGTGAACTTCTGGCGGTTGAGGATCGAGTTGAGCGACGACGTGATCCGGGTCGTGTTGCCGTCCGCGATCGCCGTGGTCAGCCGGTCCGCCATGATGTCTTTGCGGTGCCGTTTGAGCTCACCGACGATCTCCATGAGCGGCATCATCTCGTCAGGGATGAGAGCGTCACGGCTGGCGCGGAACTGCTCGAGCGCGGCAGCCGGTTCCTTCCCGGTGCGCAGTGCTTTCCTCAGCGCGGTGGTGTCGTACCCGTAGCCGGACATGGTTTGCGCGATCGCGCGGGCCTCCGCCATGCCGAGTGAACGGTCGAACGCGAACGTGTCGACAGCGGATTCCAACCCCCGTTCGAAGTCGTCGATGGTGAGCCGGCCGGTCGGGTTCATCATCTCGGTGCGCAGCGCCGCGAACCGGTCCGCGGTGGTCGCGAGACCACGTGCCCGGTTCAGCTTCTGGGCCTGGTCGCGCGGGTAGAACTCGATCCGGCCGTCGATTTCGACCTGGCCGAGCTCGTCGAGATCCACCAACCGACGGCCCTGCTCATGGGCGAGACCGCGTGCCTCGTCCAGAAACGCGAGTTGCTGGCCAGACAGCCCGGTGTAGTCGCCGAGTTGAGCGGCCCGGGTCGCGCTGGTGACATCTTCTGGGCTGAGAGTGTGTCGCTCGGCGATGGTGGCCGCGTCACGGAGGAACTGTTCGAACGGGTTGGCGGGCTGGGTCACACCGTCGCGGATGTTCTGCAACCGGCCACCGAGTTCTTCTGCGGTTCTAGCCACGTCACGCGCGTCACCACCGAACGCCGCGGACAGGAGCCGGCCTGGTGCGGTGGCGGTCTTGAACGTGTCCGCAGCCGACGCGATCGCACGCCCCGGCGCGGTCGCAGCCAGCTTCGGTCCGACCCCCGCGGCCTTCGCGCCGGGGAGCACATCAAGCGCCGTGAACAGCGGGTGTCGCAGGAACTCGGCCGGGTTGGTGAGATTCTCGGCGATGAACGCACCGGGCAGCATCCGGATCCCGGGTGCCGACGCGACCGCTTCGATCATGTTGCGCCCATCGGCCTGCGCCTGGGCGATGTGCTGGGGGATCTCACCGACCGCCTGTGCTTCTTTCACAAGCGCGAGCGGGAGACGCGGGATGCCGGACACGATCGTCCCCAGGTCCCGGACCGCGTTGCCGGGCAGTGCGGTGATCCCGGCGGATCGGTCCGGTTCCTGGGTGACCTGGCGGTTGTCACGTGCCGCGACCGCCGCCTTGATGGTCTGTTCGCGGGTGAGCGGCTGGGAGCCACGGGCGACACGTTCGGCGTCGTAGTCGATCAGCGCGCCGACAATCTCCGGTGAGATGAGATCGTTGAGCGCGGCGAGCTCGGCCCACTTGTTGGTGAGTTTCGTGAAGTTGTCAGGCTGGGACGCGAGGACGGGTCCAACTGAACTTGGACTCCCACCACCCGAACCCAAGTTGGGAGCGCTTCCACTTGGGATCAACGGCAGCGCGGCACTCGTCGCTCCCGGCTGCGGTGCGAGGGTGGCGGATGGGAGCGCGCCGGCAGCCGGCGCCAGCTGCGCTACGAGATCATCGAGACTGGCCACCGGTCACCTCCCCGTCGACTCGTCATCCTCCTGCCAGCAACGCCGCGAGGGTTGGATCAACCGACGACTGCTGGGCCGCGGCGGCCTGCTGCTGCGCCTGAGCCTTGTACGCGGCGTCGGCGAGGGCGAGCTCGAGCATGGCGGACTGGTTGTTGCGCGTCGCGGTGTAGGGGACTTCGGCAGCCCGGGCCCGGTAGATGTCAGCGAGTTGCGGATCGGAGATGTTGCCGGCTGCGGATGACATCGCGGTGGAGAGCTCCCGCGCCGCCTGCGAACTCTGTTGGTTCAGCTGCTCCATCTGCGGGCTGAGCATCGCGTAGATCGCGGCGGCCCGTGCGGCGTCGGCTTGGCGTGCCTGGTCGGACGCGACGAGCCCCGGCACCAACTGACCGACCTGGGCGTACGCGGCTTTCACGTCGTCCTTCGAACCGGCCTGGGCGAGCATCACGTCCAGCTGTACCTGCAGCTGGTTGCGGGCTTCGGGCGACAGGTTGTAGGTGGTGAGGATCTCGTTGAAATCCTGGGACTGGTTCTCGATCTCGGACGCGACCGCCTTCGTGCCCGTGGATTTCGGGCCGAACAGTCCGATCGCGCCACCGGCGAGCGCACCCACCCCCGCACCGATGCCGGTGCCGATCAGCGGGACGACCGAGCCGATGCCGGCGCCGATACCCGCACCCGCGAGTGCACCGCTGAGACCTTCGTCCGCGTATGTGCCTTCGTCATCGAACAGGTTGCCAGCCAGTTGTCCTGCTGCCAGACCGGCGCCGCCGTATCCGAGACCGCGGAGGACACCAGCACGGGAGAGTTGTGGTGCGAACCGAGACGCTCCGGTTGCACCACCGGCACCACCGGTCGGGCCAGGGTAGGTCACACCGAGACCGGCGAGCGCCTGCGCGCCAGTCATCCCCCGACCTGCAGTGGCCGCGGTGCGGGCTGCTGCAGCCGTGCCCCCCACACCAGCACCCCCCATCGGGATGGTCGCCGGAGCCGCAGCTGCAGTGCCCGGTCCGATTGCGAGTGGGGTCGATGCGGCAGGGAGTGCGCGACCCCCGGCCAGCGCAGCCTGAGTGCCCGTCGCGGGGACCACAGCCCGCGACGTGCCCGGGTTCACGTATTGGGCGAGAGCCTGGCCTCCGGTGGCTGTCTGACCGGCGGCAGGGAGCGCGAGCGGTGCATCGCTGAGAGCCTGCGTCAAACGTTGCGTCTGGTTGGCGCGGATCGCCTGGGTGAGTGCGCGGCGATCGGTGCGGCGGGCGGCCTGCCGGTTCAAGAGATCTTCGAGCGGGTCGAACCGGGTACGCGCCGACGCGTTCCGTTGCGCGAAGAACTGCCGGATCGTCGCTGCACGGTTCGGGTCGACAGGTGGTGTGATGGCCATGTGTCCCTCTGGATTACTGCGAGTGGTTGCGGGCGTCGATCAGCGCTTGTTCGACGGGATTGACACCGAAACCGGGCCCTTCCGGGTACGACGGGCTCATCCCGGTGTCGCCGTATGCCGGTGACGGGCCGGGCTGGGCGTTCTGGGCCCGGGTCAGGAAATCCCGTTTGCGCTGCTCGGCGATCTGCTCCCATCGGGCACGTTCGATCTGTGCTGGTGTCATCCCCGAGCTCGGCACCCGCGGCGCCTGCTGACCACCACCGGTCTGGCCGGCCATGATCAGCTGCTGCATGATCGCGTTCGCGTTCGCCCGGCGCTGCACGTCGCTCGACTGGAAATCCTTGGCCAGCTGGTTGAGGGTGGATTGCAGGTCGATGCCGAGCCGGTCGATGCCACGGTTCAGCGTCGATTTGAGTTCGTCGGCGCGGATGCCGTAGTCGTCCGCGATCGAATCGATCATCTTGCTACGCAGATCGAAGTTGGCCTTGGCGTCGTCACGCTGGTTGCGTAGCTGATCGCCACGGTGCCGGAGATCCCCGGTCGACGATTCGAAGTCGAGCTCAGCGTTGCGCATCCCGGCGTTGTACGTGTCGACCCCGGTGCGGTAGCGGAGATCGGCTGCGGAGAGCCCGGTGTCGAAGTCGTCCTCAGCACCCTTGTAGGTGAGTTCCTCACCCTTGTTCGCGAGGTTCAGCTGTTGGACGAGCTCATCGCGGGAGCGCCGCGCGCCGGCCGACAGACTCGACCCGCGCACCGTTTGGTCGGACACGGCACGCCGGTCGGAAGCGTTGTACGCGGTGCGGTTCTCACCCAATCCGAGCTCGTAGCGGTCGCCGGCCAGGTTGAAGTTCCGGTTGAGCGCCTCGATCGCGTTGGTGCGTTCGATCCCGGTGCGTCCAAGCAGATCTTCGAGCGTCTGGTATTGGTTGCCGAGTTGGCTGTCGGCCAGTCCGGCGAGCCGCGCCAGGTTGCCGAACTCGAGGCCGACGTTGCGCTGACCAGCGTTGAACTCATTCGCGGCCTGCTGTCGGGCGAGGTCCACGTCACGGTACGCGGCGTTCGTCAGGAACCCAGCGTCGAACCCGTACTGGTCGCGGAGCCCTGTGACGTTGTGTCCGTAGAGGGCGTTGGCGAGCGCGGTGTCGGTCGCCAGGAACTGCCCGGCCACCTGGGAGTCGGCGCGGTTCATGTTCAACTGCTGCTGCAGAAGCGCTGTGAGCGGGTCGCTGGATCCGGCGCCGAAACCACCGTATCCACCGGCGTGGTAACCGATCATGCGCTGTTGCCCGGCCGGGCTGAGCGCTCCCCAGTTCGTGGAGCGCTGATCGGCAATCTGCTGCCATTGGTTACCCGACGACGGTGCCGGTGGCGCGTACGAAGTCCCGGACTGCCGGTCGATCTCGCCGGGGGATGTTGGAACACCAAGCGGCATGGTTCCAGTCTACCAGCCGGGTGGATGCGGGATCGTTCTATCGATCCGCGCGTGACTACACCAGGTCGAAATCAGGATCAGCCAGCCATCTCGGCACCCCACCAGTCCGCACGTCGTGGATCATCTCGCGGGCGATCGCGAGCGTGTCGTATTGCGCCATGTCCTCGAGCTTCTCGTCGAACAACTGCTTGGCTTCCTGCCAACGTGGGTCACGATCCCTGCGCAACGCCCGGTATTCCACGTAGTCGACGAGCAGATCCACCCACCCGTCGGGGACGGTGGAGGTGGTCGCGTCAGCACTGGTGTCGGTCGCGATGTCGGTCGGGATCGCGGTGTGGAACACGCGCAAGGTCCCAGCCTCGTCGGGCGTCGGGTACATGTAGATCCGCAGCGACGGAGACACTCCACGTGGCGCGAACGCGACCGGTTCCCCGGTGGTCTGGTTCTGCCACGAACCCCACAAGGCGTCCATCTGCTCGTAGTGCTTCGGGACGAGCGGGACGATGTGGTCGGTGTCCGAATCGGGGATCCAGTAGACGTGCTGGATCATCAGCACGTTCGTCGGTGCGGCGACCGACTGCGCGTCGGCGGCCACGTCGATGTCCTGGTTAGTCTCGGCGAAATGAGTTTCACGTGCGATGTGCTTCGCGCCGTCGTTCATCCACCGGCGCAGCTGGGTGTCGGACCACTGGGTGGCCGTGGCCTCGTTGAGCATGTCCCGGACCCGGGTGATGATCTCGAGGTTGGTGGCCATGGTGGAATCATACCGCATCCGAAATCACTGGACTGACCCGCTGGCAGTGTCGATACTTAATCCGTGCGGGGACAAGCCGAGCAGGAGCCGTTGGTGGTTGAGCGTTGGGCGGGGCGCCTACTCGACCAGTCCCGAACGGTTGTGTTGGCAGCCATCGCTGTGATCGCCGTCTGGCGAACCGGCATGACCGCCTACTGGCAGCCGCTCCAATACGAGATCGCAGAGGCGTTTCCACGCCCGACGAGCTCGTACCGCGGTGGTGCAGTGCTCTCACCGGCGCTGATGACGTTGCTCGGGTTGGATGACGGCACCGATCGCGGATGGTTCGCAATCCACCTCGTCATCACTGTCGCTGCGATCTTCGTTGTCGGTGTGTTGGTCTGGCGCCGCTTCCCGACACCCGATCAGCGGTGGTTCGTACTCGTCGCCCTGGCGGGGTCGTCGTATCCGGTGACGCTGCTCATCCGAATCGGCCACTACGACGTGTGGTTCCTGCTCGGTGCGGGCATCGTCGTCCTGGCCCGTTCGTGGCCTGCCGTTGTGGCGGGCGGTCTCCTGATGGGGTTGACCAACGTCGAGCAGGCGATCATCGCACTCATGACACTCGCGGCGGTGGCCTGGCTCATCGACCGTTCGATCCTACGTTCAGCGGGAATCGCTGCAGCCAGTGTGATCTGTGCGTGGGTCGCCATCCAGGGGTGGTATGCCGCCTACGATGTCGAACAGGAGACACGCGCCGGACTGCTCGGCAGAAACTTCGACGCCGCGTGGCGAGGATTCGCACGGGCGCTCCCGATCCAAGTGTTCTCGTGGTTCTCCGCTGCCTGGCTGGTTGTGTTGACGGTCTGCCGTTCAGCGTGGATCTTCATTGCACTCGTAGCGCTACCGGCTCTCATGGCGATCATCACGGTCGACGGCACCCGAGTATTCGTCGCATGTGTCGCGCCGGCATTCCTGGCCATTCTCGTGGTCGCAGCCCACGAAGTCGACGAACTAGCGTTACAACGACTCACCCGATGGACGCTGATCTTCATGATCCTAACACCCGGCGTGTCGACGTTCGTCGGTGGTGGCGTGCCGCTTCCCTGGATCGACTACACCTAACTGGGAATAAAATCGAAGTCGTCGAGAAGAACCGAATGACTAGAGATTCCCGTTATGGTAGACAACATGATCCCGTGATTCGTCACCGACGAATGCGCCGAATCAGTCGCTGAAACTCTCAGAACATCGTCAATGTAGCCTTCGAGCGTCGACCCGGACATGACGAGTTTCAGTTCGAAGCCCGGGGTTTGGGATGCGACATAGGTGGCCAACGTCGTGAACGTGCCCGACACTCGCTTTTGGAGATACAACGTCGTCACACTAGTGTGTTGGTACACCAGTCGGATGAAGTTGTTCATGTCGGTAATGCGCCCGACAACCCCGGCTGGCCCTGCCGACGACCCGAACGTACCACCCACCGTCACCACAAGCGTGCCGTCGGCCGATGCGAATGGTAGTGAAGCTGCATATTGGGTGCCGCCCGATGGCGACGTTAGAGCGGCTTGGTTCGAAGCCACGACGAACTTACCCAAGAAATCGGTCCAGGTCGATCCGTTGTCAGCGTCTCCAATAGGACCGTTCGCACGGTCGAACGTGTCGACAATGCCGGGTGGGGGGGCTTCGACATCCACCAACACGTTCCATGCGGCGAGCTCGGTGCACCAGCTGTTGTCCGGCAACCGCACCGAGTAGGTCGGCAGGTTCGGGGTGTCGACATAGCTGAACGCGTCCTCTGCAGTTGCTTCTTCCACGCCATCGACCCAGATCGCCACTGTGGCCGTGCTGCGATCCCAGAGTGCGTACACGTCATATTCCGTACTGGTGTTGACGGTGGTGGTGCCGATCGCCGTGATCGACCCACCGGTGAACGATTTGACCGCCGCGAACTTATAGGTACCACCACCGGTGTCGATGATCGTGATGCGGAGCCGTCCCTGGCGGATCAACGGATCGGTTTCCTCCACGGTGCCGAGTGATCCACGCCAATGCAGCGACCGGTCAGTGTCAGCCAACGGCATGAGCGGACAATCACCGTAGACGACCACGTTCGCGCTGTCCGATTGAAGCGTGTCGTTCCCGCTTCCATCATCACCGAACTGGTCGAATGCCGGGCCCAGACTGGCTTGAGTTCCGCTCACGGCTTCATACACGTCGATCCCACACACCTGCGGGACGAACATGAGCGCGTCATCGAACGGAGTGCTGGACAGCTGTGTCGGCGCCGCACATCCGGGATCGGACGCATCCAGATCGGTGTTGTCGGGGTCGTAGTCGCTACCACCGCCAGAATTTCCGCCACCGGTCGTGATGCCGGTGAAACCGATGATCGACAGGTACTCATTAAGGGTCTCGGCAAGGTTGCTGTTGACACTTGCCAGGTCGAACACCTCGAGCGCGAGCCGGTTGAACTCGTCCATGATGTGCGCCCGCATCGAATCCAGATATTTCCGGGCGACCGGTTGGATGTCGGCCGGTGGCGGCGGGATGTTCATGCGTCGCTGTCGTGCAGCGGTCGGCAGGAACGGTGTCGACACATATCCGAAGAACCGTTCGTTGGCGTCGGTGAACAGACCTTCGAGTGTGGAAGCAATCGTCGCTTCGACATCAGCCATAGTCAGCTGTTCCCCTCGGTGACCGCTGCCGACGTGACCTGCACCGTCTGGCCGGCCGTTATGGACGTGGTGTTCACGTTCACGTCCGCCCCCGACGTACCCACGGTGCCGTCCATCACGAAGTTGTCGTCCGAGTCGACGAACCGGGCCCATTCGGTCACGCCGGTGGCGTCAGCGCTTGAATCCTGCGTGAACGCCGAGAACGTGAGCACACCACCCGAAACGGTCCCGCACGGGTCCGAGCAGGTCACTTCGGCGAGCAGGGTGAGGCCGGTCAGTGCGCCTCCGGTCGCCGGCTGCGGGCCGTCGTAGAACCGCAGCTTCCCGGCACCGGTCCCGGCATCGATCGCGTTGACGATCTGAGTCAGGCGGTTGTTGCGAATCGACTGTTTGATACCCCATGCCATGGCGTCACCTGCTCGGAATGTGCTGGCGGTCAGCGACCGCGACGGACAGGGAATGGATCTTCGGGGCCGGCTGACTGGTGTTGCCGGAGTCGGCTTCGATGCGCACCTGCATGTACGCGATCGTCGGGACCGACAGTGGCTTGATGCGCAGTTGCGGGCGGGGCGTGGATGCGTCGAGCGTGAACGCGGTCGCGACCGGTGTGATCGCGTCACCCTGGTCGTCGAACCCCGAGATCGTGACCGTGACGGTCGCCGCGGATGTGCCGACATGGGTGGCGAACAGCCGGAGCTCGCGGATTTCCACGAACCGGTCGTTGGTTTGGGCGATCGGCTGCGACTGCCACGAATAGGTGTCGGCAAGGGTCTCACGTTCGGCCGTGAACCACTGCACCGTGTTGTCCGAATCCAGCCGACACGGGAACACGTACAGGGTCTCCCCGTTCGGGCCGACATCGGCGGCGATCAGCGGGACGTTCGTGCCATCAGCGCCGGTCTCGTCGAGTCTCCACCATGCGCGGGACCGCGAATCCAGCAGGTAGTTGTTGGGGGCGACGACGTACGGTTCCCACCAGGCGAACCGGCCATGGGTGCCGTACCGTTCGATGTCCGGCTGCGGGTTCCAGAACCAGCCGTCAAGCTGCGGTGAGACGAGCTCGGTGGTCTCACCGCCGGCCCACAGGTACACGCCGGCACGGCCACCGTAGATCAGCCCGAGCGGCGACCAGGCGGGGATGCAGCGAGCTCCACCGGTCGGGTGGATGAACGGCAGGTCGACGACGGTCGGATCGTCGAGATCGCTGCGGATCAGCAGCCCACCGTCACGAAACTTGATGAGCAGGAGCTCGTCGGCGGTCACCGCGGCGACGACACCGGACAGGTGCGGTTTGCGTTCCCCGAACGTGCCGAAGGTGAGCTCGGCGTCGGCTTCGAGGGATGCGTCGAAGTCGTATGGCGGGGTGTAGTGGATGTGCTCGGTGAGCAGCCCGATCGTCTCTCCGGCGGTGTTCTCACCGAAATCGCCGTGCTCACGTCCCGCTGCGATCAGGCGGCCCTGATGCACGGCGATGATCGACGCCGCGGTCATGCCGGCCTGGCTGAGAAACTTCGACTGAGCGGTCGCGATGTTGTCGTAGTCGGGGAACAGCCCAAGGATCCGCCCGGATGCCGATGCCGGGTGGGTGGCACCGTTGTTCGTGTCGAAATCGGTGAGCCCCTGATCGGTGGCTGACATCGCACCGGAGACCCACGCCGGTTCGACCGCGAGGAAATCAGGAGCGCCGAACACACACCATGCGACCGACTGGTACGTGAACGCGCTCACCGCGTCCGACTGGGCCCGGAAGATCGCGAAGTTGCCGGCACCGACGTGAGCTTTGGTGGTCTCGGTGGAGAGGATCGACGAGTCGCCTTTCGCGTACATCAGATCCTGGTTGTTGCCGTCGTCGAACAGCCGATGGAGGCGCGTCCACACCGTCCAACGGTAGAGATCGGTTTCGAACCATCCGCCGTACATGGTGAGCACGGCCGCCCGGTCAGCAACGACCGCGGGAACTTCGGTTTCGACGTACAGGTCGGTGAGCGCCATCCCGTCGAGCAGATACAGAGCCTGACGTGACGTGACCCAATTGCCGGCGGGGAGGCTGCGGATGGGGCCGGCGGCCAGCTTCGGCAGTGGGACAAGCGCACCGGTGCGGTCCGATCCGCACCGGAAGGTGTTTTCGATCGTCGCGGCGCCGAGAACTGGGAGAGCGCCTTCGACCGTGTTGGCCGGCGTTTCGGCTTGGGACGCGTGGAAATCCGCGAAGATCCCCGGTGAGAAATCCGAGATGACCAGCCGTGCCGTCTGTTGTGTGGTGGCCATCGTCGATCCTAGGTGTAGTGCTCTAGTGCCACGTCGAGCCAGCGGAGCCGGGCGTTGAGTGCTGCGATCTCACCACGGAGCTCGATCACGTCCGCGGTCGTATCGGCGGTGTTCGCGTCGATCTCCCGTTGGATCGTGGTGATGTTCCGGGTGCCGTCGTTCAGCTGGGCGAACTGCAGCGCTCGGCTCCGTTCGAGGTCGGCCTCCATGCCGGCGAGCTCGACGTGCTTCGACGCGAGATCGGCACAGGCGGCCTCGTACTGAGCCAGGTAGCCCTCCACCCCGGAGACGACCCGGAGGCTGGTCATGACACTCCGGCAGCGACCTTCGAACGACGGGGAGCATCGGAGGTGTCAGTGCTCGGCTGTCGCGCGACCGGTGACGCGCTCGGCGTGTCCTCACCGACCGGCGGCTCCTGGTCGGGCGGACGCGGGATTTCAGGCTGTTCCTCAGCCGGAGAATGCGCACCCTCGCCTTGCGCGATCAGCTGCTGCTGCATCTCGGCGACCTGGCTGGTCAGTTTCGTGACCAACGCGAGCAGAGCGTCGGTGCTGGCGTTCGGCGCGAGATCGCTCGAGATGACGCCACCGTCGCCGTTCGGCTGCGGCTTGGTGCCTTGCGGGTCCTCGATCAGCATGTAGATCCGCTGGTCGTCGAGTGTCGTGACCGCGAAATCCGGCATCTTCGCCTCCCATGATCCGGTCTCGTCGGGGAAGCGGTGCACGACCCGTTCGGCTTCGGTTTCGACATCGAACCCTTCGGCGAAACCCCACTGCAACCGGAGCCGGCGGTACTGCTCGGCACGGTTGCGCTGCTTCGGTGACAGATCCCGCTCACCTGGATGCCCGAACGCGGCGACCGCCGACAGGAACGGCATGATCTGATGCGCGCCCGGCTCGATCTCGGCGAAACGGATGCCGGGCCGGTTGTCGCCGGCGGCCTTCGGGATCGGGAAACGGAGCAAGGTGTCGCCGGTGTTGTGCACCTTGACGAACTCGAACTGATCGAATGACATGGGTCCTTTCGTGAGGGTCGAAACGTGTGGAGGGGTGAGTGATCGTCGTTGACCACCCACCCCTCACTGGTTGTTGAATCCTGGTTAGGCGCCGGCCTCGAACCGCACGAGCGGCTGACCGATGAACGCGAGCACCTTGTCCTCGGAGTTGATCTCGGCGCCCAGGCAGTAGCCGGCGTAGAGACCGTTGTCGACCGGATCGGCGGCGATGTCGAACTCGCCGGTCGTGGTGGCCGGGAGCGCGAGCAGCGACAGAGCGGCAGCAGTGCTCGCCGCATCGAAGTGCGCCTCGCAGACGCCCCAGGTGCAGACGAGCACCTTGTCGCCGGCAGCGGCGTCGGCGAGCGCGGCGCCCAGGAACCGCCACGGGTCGGCAGCCGTGATCGCCGCGGTCATCGGTGTCACGGAGAGCTCGACGGTTGTGGTCGGCACGACTGTGCAGACCGCCTGGCCCTTGGTGATGGCCGCGTCGGCGCGGAGCTCGACGACTTCCTGTGGGTACTGGACGTGCCCGCCGGAGTCGATCCGCCCGGTGGTGTGGTCGCTGACCGTCTGGAACGCAGCGCTCGGGTTGGTGATGGTTGCCTCTGGCATGATTCCTTTCAGGCGGAGACGTTGGTGAGAGCGCCGTTGAGACGCGCGGACTGACACACGACGTTGCCGGCCCACAGGAGCATCGACACGTACGCGTCCTGGTTGACCGGCTTCTGCCAGTCCTCCATGTAGAAGTCGGCCCGGGGGCTGACGACGACGTTCCACACGTTCTCGTTGAGCCCGTAGATCTTCGAGTTCGAGGCGTTGGGACCGTCGTCCACGTGCGAATCCACGACCCACGGCGTGTTATTGAACGTCGCGTTGGTGAAACCGGCGGCGGCGAGCACCTCGTCGTGACCGAGCGGGCTGCGCTGGACCGACTGGGTGTAGCCGGAGCCGGATGCGGTGTGCAGCGCGATGTAGCGGTTGTACTGCTCCTGCCGCGACAGCAGAATCGAGTAGTGCTGACCGCCGACGGTGCCGTTGCCGAACCACGACTGCAGGAGCGAGAACGCGAGGGTGCCGGTCGCTGCGTCGATCTGGCTGTTGTGCCACGAGTTCGAAGACCGGGCGATGCCGCCGTACGAGCCGTCACCGACAGACGCGTTACCCACGGCGCCGGAGAGCCCGTCGAGATCCTTGTCGTCGCCGGAGCTCGCATCCTGGAACAGACCGGCCGCGAGGTTCTCGGCCATCTCCATCCACGCCTGCTGCGACTGCAGCGCGACGATGGACGCGATCGCGAGTGGCGACTCGTTCTGGATCAGGGTGAGGCCGTCGATGGCCCATGGCACGTAGTGCTGCTTCCACTCGAACACCAGGTTCTTCACCGGGTCGGTCGGAGTGGTCTGCAGGACTTCGTAGCCCCGGTAGGTGCCGCCCGCGGCGAACCGTCGGTACAGCTGGGGCACCTCGATCTGGGTGCCGCCCTGGATGATCTTCTTGTTTGCCTTGTACCAGCGGTACAACAGCACGTTGCTGCTGTACACGTTGTCCATGATGACCGGCATCACATAGTGCCGGGTCACGCTGGTGAGCGTGTTGGTGCCGATCGCACTCACAGTTTCCTTTCGTCAGCGGTTACGTGCCGTCGCCCTGGTGCTGGCTGATGTATCCGGCCATCACCTCGGTGAGCTCCTGCACGTTCTTGGGTGTTTGGTCACCGCGCTGAGGGACTGCGGTACTCGGCGCCGACGCCAACGAGGCGGCGCGGGCCTTCTTCTGCTCGACCTTGCTGAGGTCGGCAGACGGGGTGGCTGGGGCCTTCGATGCTTCGAGCACCACCTCGCGGTAGAGCTCGGGATCGGTGGCCAGCGCGAAGTTCATGGCCTGCTCGGCGACACGGGACAGATCCGCGTCTCGGAGCAGTTGGCCGGTGGGGGAGAAGCTGCGCCCCTGTTCGACAAACGTCGGGATGACGTTCGCATGGAGCGCGATGTCGTTGAGGCGCTCGAGAGTGGCCTCATCGGTGATGCCGTGGTCGTGCGCCCATCGGGACACACCCGAGTTGTAGGCGGCAACCCGGGAATCCATGTCCTGCTGAGCTTGCTGTTGATGCAGCTGCTGCGGCTGGAAGGCGCGCTGCTGCAAACGCTCGATCTGTTCCTGCTGGGCACGGAGTTGCGCGATCCGGGCCGGGTCGATGCCGGCTTCTTCGAGCTCGGCGAACAGGTCGGCGTCCTGCTGGGGACGGGTCTGCTGCCACGCCTGGAACCGTTCGAAGTCGGAGAGCGATACGGTAGCTGCCTGGCCGGCTTCGATCTGCGCGAACGCGGCGCGCTGCTCAGAGGTGAGGCGCTGTGCCCACGACGCGAGATCCAGGAGCCGAGACGCAGTGGACGCGTCGAGCTCGTACTCGGAGCCATCGGGGAGCGGAACCTTGAGCGATACGGGGGGATCACTGGCCGCGGACCCATGCTCCGCGTCGGGATCGGTTCCCCCGCCAGCGTCCGCACCATCACCGGCGCCCTGGGTGAGATCAGGGGCGGTGGTGGCATCCGAATGTTCGGTTGCGTCAGCTTCGACACCGGAGTCCGTGGCATCGCTGGTTCCGCTCCCCGCCTGGTCAGTTGCAGGTGCAGGAGAGCCGGTGGGATCCTCGGTGTTGGGTGCCGCGGAGGTGATCGGTTCCACCGGACGGTTCGAGATCCGCGCGAACTGATCAGCGAACGCGGCCATCGTCGCGTCGTCGGGTCCTAGCGTCTCGTCGTTGTTCGGTGTGATCTGCGGCATGTCTCCCTTCGAGGGTCAGGGTGAGTCGGTCGTGGCGGGCATGGTCAGGCTGGCGCCATCCCCGCGAAGTTGGATCCGGGCTGGCCGAGCATCCGTCGGAGCTCGTCCACGTTGACGCCTTGGCCGATGCCGGGCATCCCACCGCCTTGCATCGGTCCGCCTGGTCCGGCACCTCCCGGTACGAGACCTTGAGCTTCCATCGCGGCGATCGGGGCCCGGTTCTTCTCGATGATGAAGTTCTCGAGTTCGAGCAGTTCGGACATGTCCGCGTCGGATTCCACGGTGAGCTTCGCCTGGGCGATGTCCTTCATGAAGCGCTGGCGTAGTTCCACCAGCGTGTTGGTCATCCGTTCGGCCATGTCAACCGCCGTTCAGTCGGTCGCCGGGATCGATGGTCACAGTGATGTACTCGGGCTCACCGAGATCACCCCAGATATCTCGCGGGACACCCATGCGGTACGGCCGACCGTCATCGCCCTCGCCCGTCTCCTGCACGAAGATTTCCGTGCGCGGATCAACCTGTGAAGGTTGCCAGTGCCGGAGCACCGTCTGGATTCGAACAAGTGTGACCATGACGTTCTCGGTCGGTTACTTCCCGAACTTCTGCTCGGTCGGCTGCGTCGAACGGCCCTTCACGCGAGCGTTCGGGTTCGACCCGAACTGACCCGAGTAGGTGTGGCCGGTCGGCGTGATGCGGGCGCCGCCCCCGTTCTTCGGCTTCTGTGGCATGGGTGCGAGTGTAGCACAATGCGGCATGAGTCAAGCATCATTCCAGATGTTGATTCGCGCCGGTCACCAGCCTTCGAGCTCGCGCTCCTGACAGAAGATTGGCGCCGTCCACGTCTTGCCGTGACCGGGGACCATGAGCCACGCGGCCTGCTGTGGTGGCTCGTAGGCGAAGTTCGACACCGCCGCGTACTCGTCGTAGCCCTTGAGGGAACCGTTCACGATGAAATCCGGGCCGTACACCAGCTGGTGCCAGTGCCCACAGATCATCAGGTTGAACGGCGTACCGGTGGCGTCACCGCGCGCACGCTTCCTCGCGACGAGTCTCATGAGTGGAGGCCAGATACCACCGATGCCCGCGCCGCCGGTCACCTGGTCGCCGTGGGTCATCAGGATCGCCTGGTCGTACACTTCGAACCGGCAGTCGGCCGATTCGGGGATGTCGAACGTGATCCGCTTGTCCTTCACGAACGTGCGTGCCAGCGCGTGTCCGAGCGCCCAATCGAAGTTCGACCGGACCCGGAGCTTGGCGCGCGGCTTGCGCGTCGTGCGACCATGGTTCCCGACCACCACCGGGACGTGGACCTTGCCGAACTCGTCAGCCATCACCGCGAGTACGGACGCGAGCGGGTCGATCCAGTGGTGCAGCGACCCGAGCAGCGTGTCGGCGTTCGTCTCTTTGAGCTCGTCGTGGATCTCACCGGAGAAGATGTCGCCACCGAGCGCGATCACCGCGCCGTCGTAGGTGAGCCCGGACCAGTAGTCGCGCGTCACCCGGACAAAGTTGGCGGCGATGCGCTCAAGACGTTGCTCTGCGATCTCGCGGTTGTAGGCGTTGATCCCGGACATCTCGTCGGGGTTCACGATCTCGTCGAGATGCAGGTCGGACAGCATCAGGTGCGGGGTCGCGTGGTGCTTCTTGCCGGACTTCGGTGGTGCGGTCATCCAGTCCGGTTGGCCGGCGACACCGAGTGCTTCGACGACACCGAGCTCGCGTTCGATCGTGTCGGCGCGTTTGCGTTCGGCTGCGAGTTGGGCTTCCACGTCACCGCGTTGGAGTAGCCGGCGCTCGAGATCGTAGACCTGACGCCGCAACGCTTCGGTCTCGGGAGTCTCCGCGTCGAGCGCGGCCGCGATCGGGTCAAACTCGCTCATGTCGTCTCGTTCTTCGCACACCACGACTGGACGGCGCCGGCCGAGATCGACTCACCGGCCGGGAGATGTCGCGACAGGATCACCGCGATGCCCCTATAGGAGACGCGACGTTCGCGCGCGCGTCGGATGCTGTCGATCACCGCCGGCTGCTTGCCGAACAATGCGTCGACCTTGTTCTGGGTGCTGCCTGCGGAGGGTCGAGCCTCGTCGAGCTCACTGACAAGAGAGTTGATCCGTGGTGTCATCTGTCCTTTCCCTGCACGCGTGTGAGGGTCACGCGTCAGATCTTGTGTTACCCGTGGGGGAACGGCTCACCCGGATCGTCGATGGTCTGACCGCGCTGACCACCTTCACCGATCATCGGACGCGTCACCGTGTCACCGTGCAGCGTGCCGCCGTTGTCGATCATGCGCTTGTATTCCACGCCGTCGTCACCGACACTGGCACCGAAACGTTCCTTGAATCGATCTCTCACTGGTTCCTTCCTGCCCGTTGTCGGGCTCCTGGCGGCTGGCCGAGCGTCCCGGACTGCGCCTGCATCTCCATGACACGCTTCGACACGACCGCCCAGTTCGGCCACTGCTTCGCCTTGAGCAGTTCGTACACGTCGATCGCACCGATCGCGTACAGGCGTTCGGCTTCGGCAGCGCGGGCCTGACGCGAGGTGGGGAGTTGCGAACCAGCGTCAGCGACGACCGCAAACCGGAGTGGCTGCTGATCGTTCGGGTCTTGCGCGTCGCGGGTGTAGAAGTGCCGGCTGCGCAGGATCTTGATGGTCTCCTGGCCGTCCGGTCCGATGGTCGCCACGGTGCGCGCTTCGGTGTAGAACTCGGCCATCGTGGACGCCATCTTGTAGGCGATGCCGCGCATCATCCGTTCGAGCTCGCGCAGATGCAGCCGGACGCGCACGAACGCAGCGTCCTGCACGGAGTCGAGCACACCTTCGGAGTTGCGGCCGGTCGGTGAGAATCCTCGCACCATCGCGCTGAGACCAGAGATGGATTCGATCTCACCCTTGTAGAACGACATGAGTTGCACGGCGATCTGCGGGTTCATCTGCGGCGGGTCGAGCCAGTTCACCTGGTCGGCGCGTGCCGGGATCCGCTGGCCGGGCCGGTTCGAGATCCGGGTGTGACGCGACTGGGCGCGCGGGTCCTCGCGCAGCACCGGGTTACCCATGAGCGCGATGTTCGATTCGATGTTCGACAGGGTGCGGTTGATCGATGTCTGCGCGCTGGCGAGGAACTCGACCATCGACGGGCCGTACCATTCACCGGTGTCGACGAGGACACATCGATCGTATGGGTGGCCGCCGTACGCGTTCACTTCGGACGAGTCGACCGACATGACCACGATGTCATTCACCACGACGGACAGCCACCAGCCGTCGATCACCTTCGAAGTCCCGTCGTCCTGGTGCTCGGTGACGTGATACCTGCGCCAGCACTCAAGCACGGTCACGACCGGCTCGTCGTAGATGGAGCCACCGGTGCGCTCGTCTCGCTGGTTCGTCCAGCGGGTCGCAGCACCGTTCAGTGATCCCATGCGCACACGCGGGCCGGTCGGGGACACGGTGTCGTCCAGCTTGTGCGGCGCCTCGTCGGTGTCTTCGGTCCAGTAGTTGCCGGCGATCAGACGCTCGGCACCCGGATAGCAGCGGTCCAGATCGGTCACGGTCATCGTGCGTGCCTCGATGATGTATGTGAGGTCGCGCGGTGTCTTCGCGTACGGGTCCGGGTACAGCGTGAACGGGTCGATCCGGTCGAACGTCGCGTCGCCGAGACCGTCGGCGAGCGTGTGCCGCCAGAGGGTCTTGGTGTACCCGATGCCGTAGCAGAACTCGTCCCACAGCACTTTGGTGAGCTCGGCGTCGAGCAGATACTCGTTGAACGCCCGCGACATCAGCGTGTTCATGTCCTCCGCGAGTGACATGTAGAAGTCGGCGAACGGAGAGAACGGCTGGGCTGCCGGCATCACCTCGATGATCGGACGCTGGTCGGTCATCCACCCGATCCACGAGAGCGCGACCGGGAAGATCTGCGGAATCTTCGGCGCCGGGATCCACGGCTCGGCCTGTTCCGCCCATCCCTTGTTGGTGAGGGTGCGGTAGTTCTTCTTCCACTGGGCGATCAGCGGGCGCCGGGCGTGCCGGGCACGGTTGAACATCTCCCGGACCTGCTGCGCTTCGTTCAGCGGGTTGCGGGAGAACGGCGAGCGACGGGTGGTGCCGGCCTCGTTGGTCGGCAGGTCGATCGGCCGCGGATCAGCGGTCGGGTCGATGTCGCGCGGTGGAGGCTCCGGGAAGCCTGCAGGTGGCACCGGACCGGGCGCAGCTGGGGCAGTGTCCAGCATGGTCACATGATGAGTCTAGCATGAATCCACACGCGGTGGACAGACCTGTGGATTCCCGGACGCGAAACGACCCCCGAACCTCGAGGTCCAGGGGCCGGTCGCCGGTGCAGAGAAAGGACGTTCTCCAACGGTGATTCTACTACTCGACCGACACCTCTTTCAACCCCATTGATCGGCGTTGACGATTCGTCGAGTCGAGTCCCTCGTCGGTTGCACCAACATCTTTCGGGTCGATCGGTGAGAACTTGGCTTCGATACCGGTTCGTTCACTGTACTCGTCGCTGGCGCGCTTGAAATGCTCGTTGAGTTTCTTCACCGATGAGACCGGCCCGTTGACCGACGGGTTGTAGTGCTCCTGCATCACCGGGGCGAGTTGAACGGTGGTGTAGTCGCGTTTGAGCTCGCCGGCCGAACATCCCGGGCACAAGCCGAGTGTCGACGCGTGGTCGAACACTTCTGCGGTGTAGCCACATTCTCGGCATCGGTACTGGTACAGCGGCATCACGTCCTCTCGTGGTTCGTGCGCCACATCTCCCACGGCGGGGTCGGTGGCGGCTTCGGGTCGTTGTCGTCGTCGAGCTCGTCACGGTCGGTCGGGTCCGGCTCGGGGATCGGTGGGGCCTGCATCGTCGATCCAACGTTCGGGCGTGACACGTGCGGGCTCGGCGCGATGTACGGCGGCGGTGGTGCTTCGATGTCGTGGACGGTGACCGCGATCGCGAGCGAAGTCACGCCGTCGTCGTACTCGCTGCCGTCGGAGTTGGTGAACTTCTTCCCGGTGTCGTCGGTGACGTAGTCGCGCATCTCCATGAGGGTGAGCTCGTCATGGATGACCAGCCCGTACGTCGTGCCGCTCACGACCGACAGTGGTTCGGTGATGTGTTTGAGCAAGTGCGAGACCATCATCTGTTTGGTCTGGGCGTTCGTCGACCAGCCATACGCGTCGGCCGGCTTTCCCTGTGCACTCACCACCGAGGTCGCTTGATAGACGTTCTCGTACCCGTCACCGACGATGCAGCCGACCGTCGCGTAGCCGGGCCCTTCACGCTCGGGTGCCAGGAGTGCCTCGTTGTACCACTTGCCGATCAGCTGCATATGCTTGCCGAACCGGATCGGATCGACCTTGTGGCGGTAGACCGCGACCTGCTCGAGGGTTCGACGCGAGAGGACCTGCACCACCGCGTTGTCGCCGGTGAGGGTGTGGGTCGGGTCGCCACCGCACACGTACACACCCCACGACTGGTCCGCGGAAGGTTTGCGGTACACGGTGAGCCAGCCGTCCGAACGCGGTTGGAACTCGACTTTGCCGCGCGTGTTGCGCGTCAGCACACCTGTTTGGCCGCGCAATGGCACGTAGTGATTCAGGGATTCACGAAGCGGGAACACGTTGAGACCGGTTGAAATGAACGCTTCATGTGGGGTGGTTGGGTACTCCTGGTGAAACCGGTGCACGTCACCCTGACAGAGGTTCGCGATCGCGTACCTTCGCCACACGAGCCGCGCGTCATTGACCTTCATGACATCACGCAGCCATAGTTCTTCTTCATCCAGGTTGTCGAGTCTGGTGTACTTCCCACGTTGTTCAGCCGGGATATATGACGCAGTGTACTCGGGGTGCTTGTGCCACGGGAAGAACATGAACGCGTACTCGGATTCACCCTTCATCGCCCGGACGCATTCACGATGGAAGTAGTTGCCGATGCCGTTCGCGGTGGACTCCATGAAGATGAACGTGAGTCCGAATGACGGGATGGACTGTCGAAGCCCCGTCATGAGTCGTTCTGGTGATGGCCAGAATGCGACTTCGGACGCGTGAAGTGCATGGATGGTGTTCGATCTACCTGATTCCTCGTTCTTCGCGGTCTTGATGATCATCTGCGAATCAATATCCGACCATGCCAGATGCGCACGACCCTTGTACTTCTCTTTCAGGAGATGACGGTGGATGTATGTTTCCCAGTATCGACCTGACATCGACAGCAGGTGTTGACTGGCGTCTTTCTCATGCGCCATGACGAGCGAGTTGAACGAATCCATCATGATCGCGAACGTGAACAAGATCGCCTCGATGATTGTCGATATGCCGATCTGTCGTGCCTTGAGCGTGATGATCCGCACCTGTCCGTGTTCGACGATCTGTCGTTCCACTTCATCGACAAACGCGACCTGTGCGTAGTTCCAGACACGATCGAGTCGGACCACATGACCGTCTTTGGTGAGAATCCGTAGCGGCGCGAGGAGAGTTCTCAGCCAGCCACGCGGGAGCTCGAGCATCAGCGCGCGGAGCTCCGGTGGGATCTCGATGGCTTCCGCGTCGACCACCTTTTCTGGAATGACCACGGTGTCCGGGTCGGGCAGCGGCTGCTCGGTGGCGGTGGCGACGACGACCGGCATCACTCATCCTCCGCGTCATCCGGCCGACCATGCACGTTCCGCCATGCCTGCACGAACTCGCGCATCGCATCGAAGTGCTGCCGCTGCTCGTTCTCACGTTCGGTCCGCTCCTGGGTTTGCAGCCCGGACAGCAGCGAGTCCAGCGCCGACCGCGACGTGACGCTGGGCATCGGCTGGCCGAATCTCAGCGCGTACTTCGCCTGGGCGATGATCGTGTCGCGGATGTGCTCGAGGTCGCGCCGGGTCCGCGGGTCGGACAGGACGGCTTCGACAGTTTCGGCACTGAGCGCGCCGTCAATCTGCCGTGGCATCCCCGCCTTCGGTGTCAGCCATCGTCTCCGTCATCTTCCGGGTCGGGCAGCATGACGGGGAGGGGGACGTGGAACAGCTGGATCGCGGTGAACATGGCCTGGGAGTCGATCACCGCGTCAATCGCTTCATGCGCGTACGCAGCCGGCAGCACCATCGACACCATGATGGAGCCGTTCGACAGGGTGCGCTGGTCGGTGATCTTGCCGACGAAGAACTGGCCGGGTTCGAGCTCGTCAGCCAAATCCTCGAACGTCCTGCGCTCCATCCGGTTGACGAGACCGCCGGCACCGGACGATCCGGCGTTGGTCTTGAGCGCGGCGATCGATCCACTGTTGCGTGCTCTCTGCCGGCGTTTCGATTCAGCGGTGACGTTCGGCATCAGCGCTGCCCCGCGTTGTACCGTTCAGGGTCGATCGTGAACCCTTCGATCCCCACGTCCTGAGCACCGAGCGCGACCAGCAGTCGATCCGGTGGGATCGTGGCGTCGGTCGGGTCGTACTCATCATCCGGGCTGGGGAACGGATTGTCACTCTCGTCCTCGTAGACCGCCATGTGCGGTGCCTGCGGTTGGGTCCGAGGGTCGGGCGCCGGTGACAACGGTGGGGGAGCGGTGATCGAATGCACGGCTTCGCGTACAGCCAGCTGGATCGACTCCGACACCTGCCGGACTGCGGTCGCCTGAGCGTCCACGATGTCTTTCGCGATCCGGCCACCAGTGATGATCGATGCCAGACCGAGCAGAAAAGCTGCGATCAGGACCGCTATGACTACTAGTACATCCATGGAGTTGGATGATACAGCATGGTTCTCGAAAGGTCCACCTAGACCGGTGTACCCCCACAGGTTGTTTACAAGCTGTCTCCAT
>Ga0302046_10001234_pt1 | contig 24059 bp, 59 predicted proteins | sample RVTome_11_FD_200261 | JGI IMG/M metagenome (GOLD analysis project Ga0302046, IMG submission 200261) | Soil microbial communities from uranium-contaminated site in the Upper Colorado River Basin, Wyoming, United States - RVT147D111 (version 2) ... | reverse complement strand
GCCAGAAACCGCGCGTCGCCAAGGCCCTACGCCTGCTCGAAGCCAACGCCGTCGAACCGATCCCCGACGCGCTGGTCTACCGCGTCTACTCCGAGTCGGGGAATCTCTACGACGTCATCATCGCCGCCGGCATCCGATCCTGCACCTGTCCCTACGGGCAGAACGCGCTCGCCGAGGATGATTGCTCGCATATCCTGGCCGCACAGTTGCACTCGCAGCGGAAGGCGGACGTGTTCGAGGGGATTCCTCAAGAGAAGGACTTGCCATGACCTTTATCGTCATCGTCGGTATCATCAGCGCCTGGCTTGCACTTGGCTATCTCGGTTCCTGGCTTGCCTTGCGCTACTGCATCGCCCCTATCAGCCCCTTACCCTTAGACTTCGGCGACTACACGATGGCGACGCTGCTCATGCTCTTGGGGCCTTTCAACCTGGTCGCTGTCCTTATAGTTCTCGGCTCAGAACATCCCAGCGAACGGCCGGCGACTCTCCTCCGACGCTTTTGGGGAGCCCACGAGAGCAAGGACCTGAAGTGAGGCCGATGAAACTGCCGCGCCGCCCACGTTTCCTGCATCACTGGTGGGCTATCCTAGCCGGATACTTCTGGATCCCTTGCCCTCTCTGCAGCCAACCCTTCGGTGGTCAGGAGCAACACGGCGGCAGCATCGCTGACTCTTCCTACCCTAACGATCCCACGCGCGGGAGGGTTGTCTGCATCCTTTGTGCCGACCGGCCTGAAGTAGCAGTGCACCGTCGCCGAGCGGGTCCAGGCTTTTGGCATTTGCTCTTCTTCTGCCGGTATCGCAAATCCTCCGAAGGGAACGAAGGATGAACTATACGGCTGAGCTTACGTTCGAGATCTTTTGTGACGACGAGAGCGTTCTTGCTGAAGCGCTGGAGCGTCCATACAAGGACCCTACCTGGCGCGAGAGTTTCTACGAGCTACTCTACGAAGACGAGGTGTTGAGTCACCTCCTGTGGAACGTGACTGCCAATCACGTAACTGATATCTCTCAGCTTGATGGGTGGGCCGATATCCCCAAGGGGACTATCACCTTCAAGTGGGCGGGGTGGCCTTCTTCCTTCAATGAGCCGCCGCAACCCTCCGATGGGAGCGAAGGATGAAACTCGGTGACAACATCACGCGCCCATATCGCATCGGTTGGGTTCGCCGCTACTGTCGCCGATGCCCGCACCGAGGTTGGCGGGCCTTGTTTTGCGGCCATCAGAAACTCCGGCGCCCCTGGCAGGCTGAGGCGGGTGAGGGCATCCAATACGCCCGTCGTGCATTGACGCCGAATGGAGCCCAGCGAAAAGTGGAGCGCGATGCGGCGTTTTTCCTTCATGGCGGACGCGACTCGCTCGCGCAGCGATGGTTGGTGTTCAAAGGGCGGGGAGAACACTGATGACCTTCGATCTTGAAGCATCCGAACAGCGGCTTGAGAACGAGGGCGAGTACGGGGTACAGCATCATCACTTGAACGGTTCCCCGAATGTCCTTCATGAGGAACACCACGTACAGCATCAGCGTATCAAGGCTGACCTGTCTGCGGCGCATGAGCGTATCCGCGAACTAGAAACACTCTGGTTAAATCAGCGAAGCCAGAGGATGGAACTGTGCGCGGAATGCGCTGACCGAGCCCTGCACCTTGAGCGAGCTATTAGCAGGGAGAACGACGCCAACGACCGCGCCGCCTCTCTGGAGTCCGATCTAGCCAGAGTGAAGGCAGCGGCGCGGGAACTTCTGGTTGCTCTCAACGGCATGGATGTAACCAGCGATGTTGGCCTCCTGCCTGCATTCTGGCAATTCTGGCAAGTCGTGGACGAACTCGCCGCTGTTCTCGGAGAAGGAACGGACCATAGGACTTCTAAGCCCCAGGAGACAATCAACGACGTTACCCTTGAGAACCTACGCCGCCTCATCCCCGGCCAGGAGGAACATCCCGTGAACGAAACGACCGAGCCAGTCACTCTCGGCATGGCGCGCTGCGAACCACGTTGCCCAGATCTGCCCTCCTGGCCGATGCGCTCGCTGATTCTTGGCACCTGTCCCCGCTGTACTTGGGCAACCGACGAGCCGTCGGCCAAGGTCGCTAGGGCGATCGCCGCCAACAGGCTGCTAGAGGGCGACGCTGCGCCCGAAGGAGGCTCCCCCTGATGGACGCTGAGACATTCTGGTTGACCGAGATCCACCTACGCCTCGCACGAGAGATGTACGTAAGTTGGGACGGCACAGAGTTCGGTGCTCCCGCCATCGACCCCAAACGTCCCTACGGAAACGGCGACGTGCTTGGCGACATGCGCGAGATGATGTCCGAGCCCGACGCCTGGTCTGATGATGGGCTGCGCGAGATTCATTCACAGATGCAGACGGCGATCCAGATCATCCTGAACCTTGCGCCCAAGTCGGCGCTGCCCGGCTTGTATCAGCGTGAGAAGTACGGCGGCACCTGGACGCTTGAATCGTTGGAGGGCTCCCCCTGATGGACGCGAACGCATCCTGGTCCGAACTCTTCTTCTTCCTCCTGTTCCTCGGCGCCGGCATCTACGGCTGCATCCGCGTCCTTCGCCTCATCCTGTCCTCCACCTTCACCGATCTCGTCGCGCCCGGCCCCCGCATCCCCGGTGGCCCCGTCCCCGCCCCTTCGCGCTACCACCTCATCCCTGCTATCAATCCGTGCGATCACCCATTCACCGACATCCCCGCGACCGAGCTGTACGCCCATCTCCAGGACGGCCACTTCGAGGTCTGGAACTATCTGCTGGGGGATGCGAGACCGCGGCCGGGGCGCAGGGAGCCGTCGCCGGGGGACTGGCGAGTGGCGCACGCCGAGGATCATGGTGTTGTGGTAGGGGGAATGTAGAGGATGACCTGCGGCATTGATAATTCCGTCGCAGAGTGTCGCAACTGTCGGCGACGCATTGATTGGATATCCGCGCTCGGTTCGTGGAGCCATTCAGACCCACGAGAAATGAACGAGCCTTTTACCTGTGTGCGGCCTGAGCCTCACGGCTGGCCGAGACATCATCGAATCCACGGTATCGAAGGGAGCAAAGATGGAGGGCCGTCTATGACTAGTATCAAAGCTGTACCCATGCTTACCTTGGTGGAGCGCGGGGAGACGCTTCTGCCGCGCGAGGCGCAGGCTCTCGCCGCATGTGTCCGTGACCTAGCAGAAGCGTTGCGCCTACTTCTTGAAAACGTGGGGGCCTGTGATGACCCCGCCGAGAACCCGCATGTTGAAGTGTGGTGCATCACCCATCAGCAGAAGCGGTGTACGGCTGGTGGGGATGCGGACCGCGCCGTAGTCGCGCTCGCTAAGTACGGCCTCCTGAAAGGGAGCGAAGAATGAGTGAGCGGCATCTGCGCGAAGCCCTCAAAGACCTGGCGCGCTACCGGAGCAGCATTCTTTCGCTCACGCCAGGTTGGTACATCTGTGATGAACACGGGACCAAGCGATTGAGCCTTTCCGATGCGCTGTTTCTGCTCGGAAAGCCTGAGGGCCTCTCCGAGGAGAGCAAAGGATGACCGCCTACGATCTGGAGGTGGCAGAGCAAGCGTCCCTACGGCTACGGGCCGACGTATTGAGTGGATTGCCGACCGTGCGTAACGCGCTCGTCCAGGCCCTCGACCATCTCGACCGCTCGCATGAATACACGCGCGAACTGCTTATGTCGAACAACGACCTAAAAGGGGCGGTAACAGAGTTGGGAGCCCGTATCCGTGAACTAGAAGTTCGGTGGCTAGTCGAGAGACAGATCGCGGCTCACCTCGAATCTGAACTAGTCAGCACGAGAGCGGCCTCGCGCAGGCTTCTCGAACACCACATGCTTCATCGGCGCGAAGGTGAGTGGGACGACCATTGCGTTCGAGAAGCGAATGGACTTTTGCCATGAAAGTCGGCGAAAGCATGAATGGGTTTGGCGTAATCGTCTCGCTCCATCGTTGTGTTTACTGCGACGAGGCGTTCTCCGTTACCCCTCGCGTCGATGATTCGTTTGGCCTTGGCTGTCTTGGTGAAGGCTGCCCGTCATACGATGTGGCACGCGACATAGACTTGTTCTGGGACATTGACCCGACGATCCGACGAATCCAAGGAGAGCCCAAGGTGCAACGATGAAAGTTATCGTCTATCAAGAGACCGTAACCGGCAGATGCGAAGTCTCCTTGGAGGAAGATGTTGGCCAGGGGTTTATGTTTGGCGAGGTCGAGCGCAGCGGACCCATGAACATTATTTACGAACAGGAACTGGACGATCTGGATACGGTGAACCTCATCCAACTCACGAAAGAGGCACGCTGTAGGCAGATAGAAAAGCAGCGAGCGATGGGGTGGCCGGACTTCCACCCCGAGACCTACTGCCACCGTTGTGGACGTCCCAACATTCCATCATGGTCGGTGGACTCTGCTCTTTGGAATCAGGCAGCCGAGCCGCATGAGATTCTCTGTCCCATCTGCTTTGTGACTGCCTATGAGGAGCGAACCGGGTTGAAGGATGTCATCCACTGGCGGCTGATATGGGAGGGTGATGATGCCTGAGCCGCAGAAGGAACGTTCCGCGCCAGCCGAGTTCCGGCATCTCGTTGAGCCCGGCTGGACTGACTCGGTCTTGCTTCGCCAGTGGGCCGCCGACCCCCCGCGCTTGCTCTTCTACCCGGACGGCAGGATCGGGGTGGAGCACAAATGCAAGGTGATTGGAGACACGCAGATCATCTGCGCGCCACGGCTCCAGCTCGATACCGGACATCGCGTCGTCTCTCGTGACCCCGTGACCGTCGAGCCGTCGATCGGCTGCCCGGACTGTGGGCTGCACGGTTTCGCGCGCGAGGGAAGGTGGATACCGGCATGAGTGACTCAGAGGCTCGCATGACGCCGAAGGATCATTCCGCGCCCGTGCTGCCGAAGCTGGGCATCCCGACGCGTAACCAGCTCACCCTGATCTGGAACGAGCGGTCGCGGCAAGAGCGCATGAAGGCCGAGGGCCGCTTCACGCACACGTGCGCAGATCCCGAGATGACCGACTACGAACGCTTCGCCGTCCTGGGTGAAGAGTTTGGTGAGGTCGCGCGCGAGGTCCTGACCAACGAGGGTCGCCGCCTAGCGCGCGACACGCGCGGAACAGACGCCGCGCTGCGCGACGAGCTCATCCAGGTGGCCGCGGTGTGCGTGGCCTGGTGTGAGGCGATCAGCGCCAGATTTGTGGGATGACTATCGAGACTGAAGGAGCGGAGGTGAATCGAGAATGAAGAACCGAATCTATGCGCTCACCCGAGCGCTGCTGCGTCGGGTGGTTCGCTGGGTAGACCCAGACATCACGGCGGTCAAGGTGTGGATGTAACGAACAGCCTCGGACGGCCTGTGAGGAGAAGATAATGACTGAACTTGAGCATGCCCTTGAGGCGGTTAGCCAAGAGGCAAAGAAGAACATCATCCGGCATGCCAGGGGCTCCTGGCCTCGCATAGCCATTCTCTTCGCAGAGCGTATCCGCGAACTGGAAGCAGAGAACGAGTCGTATCGCGCGTGGTGCGAGGACATCTGGCAGGGCCGTGATCGTGAGGGCGAACACCTGTGCTTCAAAGATGGAGAACTAGCGGCGCAGAAAGATGCGGCACCGCGTGTCGCGGACATTGTGCAACGCGCTGAAGCTGCTGAGCGGAATCTGGAAGAACTACGACAGGCAATGCAGCAGATAGTCACAGTCAACCCCAAAGCAGCATATACGGGCAATCGCTTTTCGCCTGCCGAGTGGATGGTAGATATAGCAGAACGTGCGCTGTCTCGATCAGGAACCCGACCAGTGCCAGGAGGGCAAGATGGATCTTGAAGAAGCCCGCGCTTGGCTGAAGGGCGAACGTTCGTGTGTCAACTGGATGCAGGGCGACGACCCAGGGGAGCGAAACGTTCGAGCGCAGGTGTATGACGCTGCCATGTGTTGGCAGGCCCTCGCTGTTCTCGCTGCCCAGCAGTATCTCTCCGAAGGAACACAAGATGGATGACCCGTTCGGCTGCATCGAGATGATCCGCCACCTGCTCTCCGACCCGCCGGAGGTTCACGCCGCTGAAGTCCAGCAAGAGTTCTGGGAGATAGAGCTAGGCGAACGGGTCGGGTATCGGCTAGCTGAATACCGACCGTATGACGCGGCGTCATGGCTCATCTTGGACTGGTCGCCGTGGGCATACGCGCGAGGCGGCTGGTTCCGCGAGGCGATCGATGCGATGGGAGAGAGATAATGCCCGAAGACCCGACCGATCCTCCGTCGATGCGCGCGCAGCTTGCCACCTTGCGCGCCGGCCTCGCCGCCTCCTTCGCCGAGGTCGAGCCCACCCTACCTCTCGGCTTCCGCGCCGTCCTAGACCAGGTCACGGCCGCCCTCGCCGACGCGGCTATCGACCTGCGCGACGAGGTGGTCTGGTATGCGCTGGCGGCGTGGGTGCTGATCGACCAGGTTCTCGACGAGCAGGGTCAGGCCGCGGGGATGGAGGGGCAGGAGATTTTGCGTATCGCGCTGGCCGAGGTGGCACGAGAGCAGGACGGATGAACACGCGTACTTGACACCTATCAATGCCTAGTCTAAGATTCCCCCAGCCGTCCAAGGAGGTTCGCCCCATGTTCGACAGGCCACCATTCCCCCCCGCCCCGCCGCCCGAAACCGCCTGCTGCACCGAGGCCGACGATCCCTGCTGCAGCGAGCGTGCCGCCTACTACCGTCAGCCGCCGACCGGGTACAACGAGGTCGAGGAGTCCGACGACGAGCGGGCGTTCTGGGACTGGAAGGAGGACAGCGGTGCCGATGCCCCCTGGTAGTTCTCATTCGGTCTTGAAGCGCGCCCGCGAGGAACTCCAAGCCGGACACGCGCTCACCGCCATCTTGTATCTGCTCGAATGGGCCGAGGAGCAGGAGCGCGACGCTCTGCGGATCACCGAGGCGCTCGACGGCCGTCCATCATCCATCACGGGAAGGAAGGGAGACATATGAAGAAGATCGTGCAAGAAGTTGAAGGCGAAGGGCTCGTTGGACTGCTCGGTCAACGGATCACTGCTTGGTGCCTGCAAGGATGATCCATGGTCGCCGCAACACATATACCCGGAAGGGGTGCCGGTGTGCTGAATGCATATTAGCCCAGCGAATATACTGGCAGAATTATAAACAGCGAGTATTAGCAGGAGATTTAGGCGAAGATTCATTTCGACGATTTCGTGCGCGACAGAAGCGGCAGAATGACCGACCTGAAGTAAAGGCACGATTAAAAGCCAAAGACCGAGATCGCCGCACAAAACTTAACAGATTGAAGAACAGACCATGCGCTGATTGCGGTGCCACCTTCCCTCCAGTAGCGATGGATTTCGATCATCGGCCAGGTGAAACAAAATCCTTTACAATTGGAGTGTCAATGCAGCGCAATTGGGGCCGCATTTTGGAGGAAGTAAGCAAGTGCGATGTGGTGTGTGCTAATTGCCATCGAGTACGAACAGCCGAGAGAAAGAGAGACCCGAATGAAAAAGTTGGTTGAAGAGGATGGGACCAATCCGCTCATTGAGCTTCTGGGGCAACGTCTAACTTTTTGGTGCCTGAACTACATCTACACGGGTGATCTGGTCGGTGTGAACGACGAGTGCATCCGGCTCGACAACGCTGCTGTTGTGTACGAGACAGGACCTCTAAACGAAGCCACATGGCAAGACGCTCAATCACTTCCTCATCCCTGCTATGTGATGACTAGGACCATCGAGTCCTTCATGATTCTCAAGTAGGTGTGAGTGATGCGTGGTAAGCGGCAGAAGTACTCGTGGTCGGGGTCGGGGTCGAGGTCGGGGTCGGGGTCGTGGTCGTGGTCGTGGTCGGGGTCGGGGTCGTGGTCGGGGTCGGGGTCGAGGTCGAGGTCGTGGTCGGGGTCGTCGAGGTCGTGGTCGGGGTCGAGGTCGGGGAGATGATTTGGATCATCCTGAGCATCGCCGCCTACATCGTCATCGCCATGGTCGCGATTGGGTTCCTGATGGAAGTGGACGACGGCGGCGGGCGAACCCATTACGCCATTCTCGGGGGAGGCTTCTGGCCACTCACGTCGGCGCTAATGTTCGGAATGGCTCTTGCACGCGAAGCCAAAAAGCGAAAGGAGAACAGGCCATGACGCTGTTCAGCCGTTCCCGCTCCACCGGGCCTACTCCACCTGCCACATCCGCTCCCGCCGGAGTCGCGCTGCTGGACGCCGTCACAGCCACCACGATTCCCGCCGGCGACCCCGACGACCTTCGCGCCCAGCTAGCCCGCGACAAGGCGGCTCTATCCTCGCTGTTACCGGTCGAGGCTGAAGCCCATGCACGTCTGAGCACGCGCGTAGCGGTCGCCTCCGAGCGCCTGACTGTCCCGAGCATCTATCCCACGTTGAGCACCGAGCCGTTCTGCTGGCGCGACCGCAAAGGCTACCCACGCCTGCTGGTGCTGTCTCCGTTCGACACTCCTACAATGCGCCTTCGGCACGGGTGGGACTCCAAGAGGGACATCAAGCCAGATCTGCCCGTAATCCTGGAGGCGTGCTATCTGGACATCTGGAAGGGGCCGCTGTTCGAGAAGCGTGAACGGTATGAGAACATCACTGTCACCAGCCAGGTTTCCCTCGTCGTCCCAGCCTCCGCGAAGCAGGCCCTCGAACAGGCGCGCGAGCACTTCTACGAGTCCCAACTGTTCTTCGTCCTTGAGGCCACGCCCGAGTGCTGGACCGCCACGGTCGAGGTCGTTGACCCGCTGCTGATCGGCGCCAAGAACCACTCGCTCTACCTCATCGACCGCTTTAACACGACCACGCTGGAGGACTACATCGCTTGGGAGTTCACCACATGAACGGCTGGCCCTACTGGGTGCTGCTCGTCTCTTATCTGCTCCAATTGACTGCCTTTTGGTTTCTTCTCCGCTCCCACAACCGCCTGCTGGATGACCCCAGCGCGAGATCATCAACGAACTAGACCGCCAGCTCGCACGCCTCACCCAAGCCCCGAACAACTAAGGAGACCCATGAACCCCCTCGAACACAATATGGCGCTGATGATGCGAGATGGTCCACGTCTGCGAACCAACTACCACCAGTGGATCATCGCTCGCGACCGCGAAGTAGGCAAAGTCGTCATCGGCGGCATCGGCGCCATGGGCATCGGCGCTGTGTGGTCCTCCGAAGAAGGCAACGAGCACTATCTAGGCTTCCATGAAGCCCCCGAGGCAACTGGTAATCACCGGTGGAAGAAAGGCGACTGGCCCGACTGGGCACACGGTATGGGGCCGCCTGATGATGGGACTGTGGATGTCAACGCGCTGGCTTTGTACCTAGTACGGAGTTGGGCTCGCGAGGATAACTGGTCCGAACGGCTGCCACGCCCCCGGTCCCTAGACTGGAAGCCCATCTACGAGGTCCAGCGCATCGAGGGAGGCTGGAATCTCAAGCGTCGCGGGATTCCGTGGTCTGAGACGTTCGCCACCAAGCGAGATGCCGTCATGGTCGGCAAGGCGCTAGTGGCTGCTCATCAGCAGGTCTTCAGCCGCCAGGCGTTTCTTCGCGAACGCATCAAAAAAGGTTTTCGCACTATCGCTGTTGGCCCGAACAACTAAGGAGGTTTTCATCCATGGCTAAGTCCGCCAAGCCCAAGCCCGGCCCCAAGCCCAAGCCCGGCCGCAAGCCTCGCACCACTCTCACCGTCACCCACGTCGGCTGGAAAGTCGGCGACCGCACCTTCCCCACCCGCGCGCGCGCCATCGACTACGCACGCCGGCAGGCCCTCAAGATCGAGCGCGCCGGGGGGCTGTCCCAAGTCCGCGTCCAAGGTCGAGATGGGAAGTTCCAGATCGAGTGGACGTACCCACGTTCGTCCGACCCACGACGGCACAAGGGATAACGAGTGACGACTATCCATGAGTGGCGCGTGACCGGTATGGCTGTATGGCCAGACGGAGGAGAAATGCCGTATTCATTCACCTGGCGGTCTGATGTTCACCCAGATCCCGAAGCCAGCGCGCGTGCCTTCATCGCTTCAGACCATGTGCAGAAGTCCGTTCAGAATATCCAACTGGCGCACCGCATGGTGCAATACGGCGACTGGGAGCTGATGTAATGACCACCTGCGCCCGCTGCCATCACACCATCGACTGGCATGAGAACACGTCCGGCCGGTGCTGGTGGCGCCGTCACGGCCAGGATCAATCCATCGTCGCGGAGTGCGGCTGTGAAGCGTTCACCGAGGCCACCGACCCGTGAAACAGATGAGAAGTGGCTACTTCCCAAATCTGACGCATGAGCGCATCATGGAGGAAATCGAGTTGAGCGAACGGGTAGCACAGGACTTGGAGTGGGAGGAACTAGGCCAAGGACCACTGCTCGACCTCATGCTGAACGAAGACTTTTATCGGAACCGCGTGCGAACTGAGGAGGAAGAATGAAGCAGATGAAACGGTTCATGCTAGTCATCGGCCTGGCCCTCGTAGCCACCGCTTGCCCTAGCCCGGCCGACGTGGCGTCGGAGAACCTATCCAAGGCCGCCGACGCCTTCGAGATCAACCGCCGCGTGGTGTTCTTCAATGGAATCACCGACACTTATCTGCTCACCATCGAGGGCCGATGCTCGCTGGGGAACTTCGACGACTCAGGAGAACTAACAGTTACATGCAAAGTCGGCCCGAACGAGTTCAAGAAGCACTTCCTTGGTCTGTCCGACAACGTGAGCTACTTCGTCGAGCAGCTCGACGCTGCGAATGTGAGCACATACCACTACCGCGTCTTCTTCCGCCCACGCCAGATCGTCCCCGACATCGACTTCGACGTAACCGACCAAACCGAGGAGAAAAGCCCATGACCATCGACGCTGATCCCGCAACGGATCCCGCAACGGATACCCTCACGCCGGTATCCGAAGACCCCCCACCACCACCTGTTCCCCACCGCAAGCGCTGGTATCTCCGACGTCCCCGTCGCCCTTCACGTCCCCCCTCACGTCGGACCACCATTATCACCCTGTCCATCCTCGTTCTCGCACTCTTCTTCTTCGGTGCCTGGCAGCCGATACGTTCAGACCTGGCCCGAGCAACCGAGGAGATCGAAAGACTCGGCGAACGCCTGAGTGATGTGGGTAGTGAACTGATCGAAGTGAACAGCGATCTGAGGATGGTCCGCAGCGACACGTCTGCCGCCATAGATTCTCTCACGTATGACTCCTACGCCAACGAGGATGCTCTCCGTGCCTGTCTTGCAGGGTTGTTCCAGGAGGTCATCTTCCTGGGCTATCTCGGGGCCGAACCGGAGGTTCCAGATAACTGCAAGGGAGTCGCCGAGCGAGACTTTCTCTTCCAGGGGGAGGACTAGCGATGAATCTCCGGCGCGAATGGACGTTCGACGACGCCGAACGCAAGCGTCTGGCAGAGAACGACGGTCCCTGGCTCGACGAACCCGACAAGGTGCAGTGGGTTTCCACGACAGGATTCGACTGCCTGATGGTCCGCAACAGGATGGGCGTGTGGTGCGGGTACGTTGGCGTCACGGCGGAGCACCCCTGGTTCGAGCAGGACTACAGCGACGTCGATGCGGAAGTACATGGGGGACTCACGTTCACTGACTTCTGTCAGTCGGGCAAGGAAGAAGCACGCGGGGTCTGCCATGTACCTTTCGCTGGACGCACGGCACGGATCTGGTGGCTGGGATTCGACACCGGCCACGCCTACGATTTCGTTCCGAGCTGGGGTCAAGACCTCCACTCTCCAGGTGATGTCTATCGCGGTCAACGCTACGTCGAGCAGGAAGTGGAAACGCTAGCGCAGCAAGCACTAGCGACGATGGAAGGAGGCCAATGATGGAGTTAGCCCTGCTCGGCATCTACACCGCCGGCATCGTGACCTTGGGCTACTGGTACGGGCGCCTCGCCGAAGCCGAGTCCCACGATCTGGTCTGCTGGGGTTGCGACGACTCGTGGCAGGCTCAAGACGGGGCTCTGCGTGTCGCCAGACCCGAACCGTCTAGCCATCGACGCATCCCCGCCAGATGGTAGCCGCCATGAGCATGTCAGAGCTACATCAATCCGAAACCTGGACCGATGGCGATGGCGTCACCCGTCCGATATCTGAGATGACGGCATCCCATCGCCACAACCTCCGCGCCTGGTTGCTGCGTAACGCCGCCAGCCTCAAAGCCCGCGAGGAACTCTCCTTGCTCTCCTTCGCCTCGGTGCTAGGGGGCGAGATGGCGGTAGACGAAGCCGACCGTCAGTTGACCATTCTCATGGATACCGATGCTGAAGAATGGATACGAGAGACACCGCTGTTCGAGGCGCTCGAGGCCCTCGATCTCCCTCCGGTTTTTCATGTTGAGGTCTGGCTTATTCACAAAGGCGAGCGAGTCCAAATCGTGCGAACCGAGATTGTCGATGGGCAGACCCACGAAATCCCCATCTTATATATCTCATATGCTCATCGTGGGCATGTCCGAGTGGAGGGTCAACTGAAGTTTCATCAACTGGGTTGGTCACACCTACTTGGGCATCTACGATGAAAACCTTCACGGCTACAGACATCGCCCGGATGCGTCAGCGCGCGCTCGAACAGCAACGCTGGCACGCCGCCCACATCATCCCACCCTGCCCCGCCTCATGCCAGATCGCCGACGACCTCGCAGCCGACGTGTTATACCTCCTCGACCTCCTCGCTGAAAGGGAGTCCCCCGAATGAAGCAGACCATCATCCAGACCCAATGCGACGCCTGCGGCAAGCCCACCCGCATGGACGAGATCGTCATCCACTTCTCCGGCCGCAATCGCAAGACCCTCGACCTGTGCCCTCGCCACATGCGTAAGATCGTCCAGATATTGAAGCTGTCAACGCCGACATCGGGACGCATCGAGACGTATCAGGAGACGGTGGCGCGAGAGGCCAGGGACCGGAGCCGTGACCCGGATGTGGCGGCGGGCGAGGCGTCGGTGACCGAAGCAGTTGAGGATGGAGCTATAGGGTGAGTGTGCGCCTAAAACCTGAAACTCGGTTGCCGGGTCTCAGCGACGATGACAACGAGTTGCTCCATACGTACTGCGACTGTGATCCCGATCTGGCACTGTGCGGAGTAGACCTGACCAACGTTTCAGAAGCAGAAGACGGTGTGCTCTGTATCGTATGTGAGGACTTGATAGATTTGCCATGCCGTCGAGGTGCTGGCTGTCCCGATTGGGTGAAGGAGACATCTGATGGCCGAACGGACTGACCCGCGCGCGGTAGTCCTCTGGCTGATCGCGGAAAACATGTACAACGACGCGAAGAACGCCGACGGGCAGCCGTTCACCGGCCTCACAATAGGGACGCATCTCGGCTACCTACAAGCCGCGGTGATGGCTCTCGCTGGAATCGTTGCATCGTTGCTACCAGAGAAGGAGGTTCTCGGTGCCTAAGCGACCGAAGGGTTCGCACTGGAACTATCGCTTTTGTTGCGAGACGGTGCCGGACGGGCTCGGTGACCACGAGGAGGTCTGGACTCTCCGCGAGATTTACTACAATGCCAAAGGCATGGTCAATGGCTTCTCGAAAGAGCCCATGCACCCGCAGGGAAACTCATTCATCGCCTGCGTGGATGACCTGGCAAAGATGCAGGATGGGCTACAAGGACCCTGTTACATCATCGACGGTGATACGCTCACCGAGATGCCGCGCGGGGAGCGGTTCACGAATGCCCTTGCTCGTCGGATGCGAGGAGTTGCCGATACCTGACTCGCAGAAGGAACGTTCCGCGCCCATGACCCACGATCCCTGCTGCTCGGCGCACGGCGTTCCGATGGACTGTGAGCGGTATCGGCGGACGCACTTCGTCAAGGTTCGACCCTGCTGCACGGCCGACCGGATCGCGATGGAGGGCGAGCCGTCGTGTTTGATGCGCCTAAGAACTGTTCCGCGTCTATCTCAAGCCCTGATTGAGCCTCAGCCGCGCATCCGCCCTTCTCACCGCCCGCCGCTCATACTCATCCATCCCGCCCCACACCCCGAACTCCTCGTGCCTGATCCCCCACTCTTTACACCGTTCCATCACCGGACAGAACCCGCACACGGCCTTCGCCTGAGGCGCCATCTCCCCCACGAAGAACATATCCGTATCCATCCCCTTGCACGCTGCCGTGTCTTCCATCGCCGGCATGAGCATCCCCGGCCGTCGCCTCAGCCTGATCCCCATCACGGCCCCCTGGTTCCCCGGAGTCAGCGGCATGTCCAATGACCCCAGCCGCCGCCTTCAGTCACTAGCCACCCCGCCGTGTTCGCATTCGCCACCGGGTCCCACCACGGCCTGCCCTCGTACCCCGCCCATCGTGCCCGCGTCTCCCAGCTCGCCCGCTCAAACTGGTAGAGCCCAACGTACTTCCCGCTCGGGGACTGAGCCCGCGGGTTCAGCCCACTCTCGCACTCGGCCACCCGCAACATCTTCTCCGCGCTCAACCCCCACCGCAGCGCCGCCTGCCGGATCACCCGCTTCACCTCTGCCCGCGTCCACCGGCCCTCTACCTCCGGCCTGCTACCTTCGGCCGAATACTCGCGCGCGCGCGAGGGAGCAGAGGCGACAGACGTAGACGTCTCAGGCGTCACGCTAGGGGGAGCTGCTCGGCTCCGGTCGGCTCGAAGCATTCCCGACAGCCGTCTACCCACATCCCGTCTGTCCTGGACCACCAGCGTCTGGGCCGATACGGCCGGGCCTGGCACGCTGGACACGTCCCCGTATTCGGGGGAAGGGGTGGAGGGTCCCAGGACCGCGAAGACGACCGCGATCGCTGCGAGACGCCATCTGCCGATGCGCCATCTGCCACTATGCACTCCTTCCGAGCCTACCCCACACCCCGGTTGTCCTAACAATCCCCAATCGAGGGTATCCCCATGAGCCTATCCGGCGAACAACGCCGGCTGTTCGACCGCGACCTTCGGCAGGTCCTTCCAGCAAAACGCAACGCCCTGCTCGGTATACACGTCCACGTCCCGCCCGCATACCTCACATGTCTCCGGCCATCTCATCCCCGGCCGCACCCGCACCAGCTTCGCCAGCTCCCTCAAGTCCGCCCGCATCTTCGCCTCCAGATCCCACATGCCCTTCCCGCCATGCAACAACGCCGCAGGATGATAGACCGGCACACCTATCCGCCATCGCCCCCGCGCTTTCCCCAACGCGAACGGGCGCCCATGCGCGTAGGCCAGCTTCGCCTCGGGGCGGAATCGCTGCAACGCGATGCGGCCGACGAGCAGCAGGAAGTCCGGTTGCAACACGGCGAGGATCATGTTGACGTTGAGCGCGCAGGCTTGGAGCGTCCCCTCGGACGGGTCGGCGTTCAACGCCCCTGGGCGGCACTGCGCGGCGTTCAGCCACCCCATCCGCTCGGGCTCGAGACCGCATTCGATCATCATCCGTCGCAGCAGCAGGCCCGACGGCCCGGCGAAGGGGCGGCCGGTCTCAGCCTCAACCTGGCCGGGGGCTTCACCGAGGACGGCGATACGCGGGGGTTTCAGAGGCGTTGGACCCGACCATCCGACCGGCCGTGTGTGTTCGGACAACGGGCAACGTCGGCACTTCGCGACCTTGCGCCTCACCGCCTTCGCGGTATCACTCAGCGGCACGCCGCACCTTCTCTTCTTCTATTCCATCGACCACCGACAACGGGTTCAACGCCCTCCACAACGCATCCGCCGTCTTCTTCCCGATCCCCGGCACAGCCAGCAAGTCCTCGTATTCACACGTCCATGCCATCGGTATCCGCCCATCGAACGCATCGAGCAGCGCCTCCGCGCGCCCCGCCCCCATCCCCGCCGCAGTTGACGAGAGCAACCACACAGCCCACTCTCTGCTGCTCGGCGTCCCCCATCTTCCCTTCGGCCCCGGCCGCGCCGGTATCCTCGAGCCCGTCCGCTCCTGCCGCTCATACGCCACGAGGTCCTCGATCACCTCTGCCGTATGCCGCTCCGAGTCCGTGTGCACGACCACGACGCCCTGCTTGCTGACCGAGTACACGAACCGGTTGTAATCCCTTCTCGGCCACGGCTTGCCCTGCACCCCTGCCAGCACCTCCTCTGCCGCGTCTACCCCGCCCGGATGCGCAGATTTCCGCCATTCCCTCGTCCACGACAGACGGCCCTCGATCACGAGCACGACCCTGCCGCCGAGGTCCAGCAGTCGGTTCCACTGCGCACGCTCCATCGCGATGCGACCGTCATACAGGGATTGAATGAGATCCCCGATCGCCTTGCGCTGGTACCCCGTGAAGCGTTTGCCGGCGCGGGCGAGAACGTCTACTCCAAATTGCTCCGGGGTCGTGGATAGCTTGCCGAGCGCGCGGATGAACGGAGACTTCTCCGTGCTGCTAACCAGCATCGGGGTCACGCCCTTCATCCACGGCAACGAGGCGCCGCGCTATCCACTCGGCCACGACTACGCAGACGGCATTGCCCAACATGCGGAAGCGCACAGAGTCGGCGAATCCTTCGGTCCAATCGTCAGGGAAGCCCTGGAGGCGTTCGCATTCGACGGGAAGCAGACGCCGCACGGCATATCCATCGTGCGGCAGCACCTTCGCCACACCCATCTGCCCGCCACCGTTGGGGTGACTCTTGTCGTAGTTCATCGATCTCAGCGTTGGCGCGAGTTCGCCAGCATCCGCCCCATAGTCTTTGGTTGAAAATGCTATCGCCGGTGGATGCGCGCCTGCCGCCAATGGGTGGCTCAGGTTCCCCGGCTTCGGAGAGGAGTAGTTCCCCGGACTCGTTATCTGCGTGGTGTCGAACACGATCGGTTGCAGATACCCACCCGCCGCCGCTTCGGCATCTATCCTGTAGCCGCGTAGGCCACCCCCTTGCAACGTCGCGGCAAGTTGAGGGAGGTGGCCTACGCGAGCCCCGTTGTCGTCCGCGCCACCTGTTCCAAGGCGTCGCGTAACAGCGCCGGCAACCTCCGCTTTCTTCTTTCCGCCCTTGCGAGAATCCCAGCGGCGGCTTTCGCGCTCAAATAATACTTCTGCGGCACGTCGGTATCCGCGATCAGCACATCCGATAATGAAGACGCGACGGCGCCGTTGGGGGACTCCGAGATATTGAGCGTCAAGGATACGGTAGGCCCACCCGTACCCGAGTTCATCCAACGTCCCGAGGACGGTTCCCATATCCCGTCCTCCGTTCGATGACAGTAATCCCGGCACGTTTTCGATGACCAGCCACTGCGGGCGAGATAGCGCCACAAGGGCCATGAAGTCGAAGAAGAGTCCACTGCGGCGCGCTGAAGCCTTTCCAGTAAGGCCAGCACGACGGCCCGCGACAGAGACATCGACACAAGGAAAGCCGCCGACCCAGACTTCCGCTTGCGGGAGGTGGTGGATCGTCGTGATGTCCCCGAAGCCGGGGACGCCGGGGAATCGGGCCTTGAGGAGCTGTCTGCAGTGCTTGTCATTCTCCACCCACCATGCCGTCGGAACGCCGGCGCGTCGGAACCCTTCGTCAAAACCTCCCACGCCCGCGAATAGACTACCGAGTCTCACCGTTGGCCACCTCGACGACATGCTGATCGTCCTTCCACCGGTCGATGTGCCCCCACCGCCTGGTCATCTTCACCCATCGCACCTTCCCGCCGCATGTCTTGCATCGCCCCACGCGCCTCATCGCATCTCCTGATGCCCGCAGCGATGGCACTCGTAACGCTCGAGGCTAGCCAAGATGCCATCCCGCATGACCGTTACCCCTCTGATGAAGCGGCACATGCAGTGGACATTCGCATCGCAAAGCGGGTTCGTGATCGCTGGCGGGGTTCGTGGATTCATCTCGTGTTCTAGTTCCGTCCCCATCGTGGACACCTCTACTCCCAGATCAGCAGACAACACCCGAACGGTGGCCGCTCATTCGGCCCTATCTCCTTGGCCCCCGGCGCCACGAACCGCTGCCTCCCGGCCAGAAACTCCACTCGCAATCTTCTATCCACCCGATCCCTGAACGGCTCCACCCACTCCTGCCACCACTTCTGCTCAGTCCTGTTCGCCGGCAGTAGCATCACGATGATCTCAGCGTCAGTCTCCTCGTGCCCTTTCCTCACCCACGGGGCGATATCTGAATACGGCGGGTTAGCCCACACGCGCTCATGCGCCCACGACCGCGCTAGCCCATTCTGCTCGACCGTGTAGTAGCGAGGCAGCATCGCGTTCTCCGCACTGGCAGCCACGTCAATGGTGAAGTTGAAGCGTTGATGCAACTTCTCGAATAGCCTCGGGTCTGTGCCGCGATCATCGACGTGAGGGACCGGGCCACGCTTGCCCGTCTGCTGCGGGTGGTTGCGCGCCTGGAAGCCCGAGAGTGCCATCAGTTCTGCTGCCCCGAGTGCCACACCATGACGCTCCCCGGCGGCGGCTCATTCCCCGGATTGCACACACACGGCATCCCCGGCGCCCCGCAGCACCCGTCCCCATCCCCCCACGCCTTGAACGGATGGTCTTCGCACACCCATCGCTCCCCCTCACACACCGCACACGTCATCGAATCTCCCTCCGCTCCTTCTCCGGCGCATGTTCCATCCACCACTGCGGCCAGTCCTTGGTCATCTCCGTGAACCGTTCCGCGAACACCTTCTTGACCGCTGCAGCATTCGAGCCGACGACGAACAAGTCGAAGTACGGCAGATTCGGCCCTTTACGTTGATCCTCGCGGTAGGTCGCATACGCCACTTGCACGCCGGGGTCTGTGCCCGCGTTGGCCATGACGTGACCAACCATGTTCGGCGCCCACGCTTCTCTCACGCCAGGCACCTGAACATCGACGTGAACTTCGAGCCCTTCCGCTTCACGCTGCGGCCACGCCTTCGCGCTCATCATGTAAAGCGTGCGCGTCGGCAGCACCTCATCGACGTTGATCGTCTCAATGTTGATCCAGTCCGCCGGCGAATGCCGCCACGTCTCATCCTCGCGTGGATCATCCCCGTTCATCTCCGCAACAAGTTCGGCAGCCTTTTCGGGAGAGCTGCACGCGATGATGTAGTCGGACTCGTCGTAGCCGCCGGGCACACGGAGAATCGTGACCTTCCCCCCCTCCGTCATGCTAACGACCACCCACCGCGCTTGCATAAAACATCCAAGGAGAAGTTCTTCACCACATCCCCCTTCAGCTCTATCGCTCCACCCGGCCTCGGCCTCGCCCCAATCGTCGATAGCCTCGGCTCCTGTGGCGTCCTCCCTCGCTGCACCCGGATGATGTCATGCATCAAATGTCCCGACATCTTCTGCCCGGCTATCTTCACGCCCCCTCTTCTAAAATCCGCCAGCTCCTTCTTGTCCGCCTCCTGCTTGCTGATCTCCTTCTCAGCCGCGCACGCGATCAGGTGCCCTGGATGGCTAACGATCTTCGAGGCCCACGGATAGTAGATTTTGTTGATGACCGGCCATTCGATGACCTCGCCGAAGTTGATCGTCGTCACGTCCTCCCCCGAGCGCGTCTTCCGGTTCGCGGCCTTGACCTCCTTCTGTTTCATCAAGAAGAAGTCATCGGCGTCCATCCCGTAGACCTCTTCGAGATAGAACTGCTGCACCCACTCCCACGCCTGGGTCAACATGTCGATGACCAGGAAGTCGCCGGGCTGGATCTTCTCGCGAAAACGGTTGGTCGCCTCTTTCAGCTCCCGCCAGCCATAGACTTCTTCGTAGACGACGTTGGTCAGGCCACTGAACACGTCATCTGAGAGCATCCGCGACCACGCGAGGTCCGTATCCACGACATAGAACGTCGATTCTCGCTTACGCTTCTGATGCCACAATGCAATATTCGCAACGATTGTGGATTTTCCTACTTTTTCCGCTCCGAACAGGCACATCCTCTCCCGTAACGGTTGCCCGTTGGCTGCCACCGGTGGCTTCATCGCCTCAGCCTTCCTCTCCCTCGTCGCTCTCGACCCATGCCTCATCTTCCCGCCACGCCGTCCGCAGGTGCGTCCCATCGCAGAACGGCTTCGCCCCACTCCTCCCGCACCGGCACAACACCGCGTTCATATGCACCATCCCACCGATCTCCACCGGCCCCTCGACGATGTACGGCCCGTTCACCGTCGGCGTTATCCGCACATCCGCCGCCAGGTCACCTGCTACCAGATCGCCTTCTTCCTGTTCACTCATCGCGCGTTTTCCTTTCCTCGAACAGATGCCACACTAGACCCCCGTCGTACATCAGGAACGTGGCGACGTACCGAAGCCACTGTCCCCCTTCCACCTCGACTAGGTGCCCCGTCCCGTACACCCGGAACACCCGCTCGGTCATCGGCGCATCCACCGGCACGGAAGCCCACATCACCGGCTGCCCATCCTGACTATCTACATGCAGCACGGCCGCGCCTTCAGGCAGCTCCAGCACGAAGCGGTCCACGACGCTAAACGGGTACTTCAAGACGCGTACCTGTTCGCCGACGACGACGCTGCCCCCGATCAGCCCGACCGTGCTCATGCGCCCCCCTCATCCCCGTCGCCATCCCCAATCTTCCCCAACCGCTTCACCGTCACGACCGCATACCCTTTCCCCTTCCGCGCATACGCCTGCACATCCACCCCGTCCTCCGCCATCTTCTTCGTGTCGTATGTCACGCGCCCTTCCTGCTCCCGATAGCTCACACTCCACGTCTTCGTCCGCCGCTTCCCCGCCTCCCCCAGATACTCCCGCAACTTCCCCCGCGCCTCGCGTTCCACTTCTTCAGCCTGCTGCTTTCTCTCCCGCGCTCTCGCCACCATCTCCGCGAGCGAGTCGATCGTCTCGTCCTCAACCGTCTCCCCGACCTCGTGGTCATGCAAAAAATACATTACGCATGGGAACGACTCACACTTTTCCTTCAGCGGATTCAAGTCCCCCATCCGCGCGCCGCGCTCGATCAGCAGCAACCGCTTCCGTATCTCCGCCATCGCTACCGGCGGCGTCCTGAACACCTGCCACCTAACCTCACCGTTGTCCCGATTCTTCACCGCGAACAATCCCGGCAGCCCCGTCCCTTCCATCTGCAAACTCAACTGCACCGCATACCTGTAAAACTCGTCGAAGCCCTTCCGCTCATAGGTCTCGAACACTCCGCGGCTCATCGCCTTCGCCTCAACCACGAACCGTTCTCCCCGCACTACATCCCCCGGCTGCATGTCCTCTCTGGCAGTCGCGAACCCGTCTGGGTGGCAGCGCACCAGAATCCGCGACGTCACGGGGATATCCAGCTCGGCCTGTTCGGCGCCGACAGACTCCATCAGCCAGCCGTCTTCGGCCACGCGCGTGAGGATCGCCGGTTCGTGCAGCACGCCTTCGGCCATGTACTGCCGGGTGCGGGCGGTATGTTCTAGTGGCGTGATACCGGCGAGGGAAGCGGCGATGACGTGGGATGAGCCGCCGGCAGCCGAGGCTCGGATGACTGCTGTAGCACCTTCATAGTAGGCGTTTGGTCTGTTGTCCGCGCCTTCGGCGGTGAAGATGTCAGTCGTCGTGGTTGCCATCAGTTTTCTCCTCGGGTACCCACCACACTCCGTCGTCCCGCTCCTCCACCTTGAACCCCGGCAGCAACATCGGCGTGTCGTCCAGCCACCAGATGCGCGTCTGATACTCCGGGTGCCCATGCACTTCGATGAGCGGCGCGAGACCCTCCCACACTGAATGCGACCGGTTCGGCGTCAGCCATCGGATGACCACCGTCTCGTCAGAGAAGATGACCCCCTCATACTGCGGCGCGTCCGGCGCGTTCGCGGCGTTCATCTCGTAGTGCTGCGCGGGGGCGGCTGGACGGAACACAACGAATCGTTTCATCCGGCCGCCTCGATGTCGTGGACCTCGACCTCGCGGATCAATATCCAGTCTCGTGCTACCGCAACCTCTTCCCGCTCATCGACGTCCCCGCGGTAGAACTGCGCTATCTCAGTTTCCTGATACTTGAGCTGATACCAGTCCGCCTCAATCACCTGTGCCTCATGATTGAAGTTGAACACCACCTCGAACTTCTTCACCTTGCCACCTCCTGAGCATCCCGCCTGAATCGCGCAGGCGCTTCCGGCCCGTCGTAGCTAACCGTCTGGAAGTCCGACGCTGTCACCGCGAACTTCACCAGCATGAACCCTGACCCATCAACGTCACACTGCAGCCCCGTCATCAGATCCGGCAGTATCTCCTCTCCATCCACCGTCACCCAGAAGAGGTTCACGGCAGCACGAGCTGGTTCTCCATCGGGGATCGTCTGGCCGGTTCCATCTATCCGCTTGACCCCTACGCGCACTACGCTCAAAACGGCACCCCCTCTTGTGGTTCTGAGGTTTTAGTGGGCTTGCGCACACCCCACCGCAGAGCAGTAAAACCATCGACATCCATTCTTCTGCGGAACCCACGCTGGATCAGTCCAACCTCTTCCATCACCATTAGCAGATAGGAATACTGCGTCTCTGTCATCGGCTTGTCGATAAGTAGATGGAAGTGGCCGGGCGTCGAGGAGGGAATCAGCTCGCAGGGAAAATCAAGGTCGAGTGCTGGCCGATGCGTTCCGTCCTCGCATAGTGACGTGATGATGTTCGCCTCAGGCTCAGGGACATCATGTTGTCCAACGCCACCTCGGAAAGACTCTTCATAGTCATCCCCATCCAAGCTGTCGAGAAGTTCCTGTGGCATCTTTACAAAAATCCGTCTACTCACCTCGCCACCTCCACCCACACGAACCCGCCGGCCTCACATTGCCCGCACGGGATATCCCCTATCCCCTCATCCTTCTCCGCCCGATGAAACTTCCCCACCCCCTTGCACCGCAGGCATTCCCTCATCTCGACCCGCATCACAGTCGCCCCATCCCCGTCATACGCCAACACGCCCCGCTGCCTGCTCTGCCTGCTCAACTGCCTGCTCAACCTGTCCCCTTCCTGTTCCCTTCCCCGGAAAGGAAGCGGGCCGGGATCTTCAAGCGCCTTCCCCGCCGCCCTCATCTCCCGGCCCGGCCCCATGACTCTTCTTCCCTCTTACGTCAGCGCCTCGAACAACGACCCGTCGGCGACAGCCGTCACCAGATCATCGCTGTCGGCTACCCCATCCACCTCGATCGCCAGGTCCGCGAACGCATCCGCGTCCCCATCTGCCTTCTTCGCAGCGATCTTCAGCTTCGTCAGCACCTTCACATCAACCCCGTCGAGGATTCCACCACTCTCTTCATCCTCGTCTGGCTCGGTGGCCTTCGTGGCCCTCCCCGATGTCGCCGTCTTCCCCGCCGTCTTCCCAGCCGCCGTCTTGCCACCCTTCTTCCCCGCACCCGCACCCTCGGCCGCCCCCAGCACCTTCGTCGGCAGCATCCGTGAGGTCTTCATCGGCTGGCCGTCTTTGCTCATGCCGAAGTCGAACTCCTTGCGCTCCAGGTACAGGTCCCACCCTCGGAAGATGGCCGCCTGGGTCATCGAGTCACCCCTGGTGAGGATGTCGTCCTCGAGGCCGAGGTCCACGAGTGCCTGGGTGAGCACCGACACGCCGGAGTTCTCGTGCGGAGTCTCCTTGCCCTGCTCGTGCTCGCAGGTTTCCCCATCGTCGAAGGTCTCCCAGCCCGGCCCGACCGGGAAGATGAGCGGGTTCTCGCTGATGTCGTAGCCTTCGATCGGATCACCGTTCGCGTCGCGCACCTCTTCGGCATCGCCACGCACGAGCAGCACCAGCGTCTTGGCACTGTTGTAGGTGGCGTGGCGGGTGAACTCGGCGGTGGTCGCGTGCAGGATCATCGACTCGGGGAGCCCCGAGCCCTTTGACCCGATGAGACCTTTAGTTTTTGCTGGTGGCATCTCGCCTCTCCTTCTCGTCCGTCTACCTGTCCGTCCATCCGTCCATCCGTCTCCGTCAGTCCCGCACCGGTTCCTTCCGCCCGGTCATATCCAGCCGCTTCTTGAACCATCCCGGCAGCAACCCTCGGTTCTTCGCCCAGATGTTGCTAACAAACTGCCGATCAAGAATGATTCCCTTTGACCAATCAGTCTCTGACCGTGTTGTTCGCCCCAACGCCTGAACCAGAGTCCGTACCGTCTCGGCGGCGTACCATCCATCCCCGCCGCGAGCATACAGCCTGGCGGCGA
>Ga0302046_10001233_pt1 | contig 24064 bp, 18 predicted proteins | sample RVTome_11_FD_200261 | JGI IMG/M metagenome (GOLD analysis project Ga0302046, IMG submission 200261) | Soil microbial communities from uranium-contaminated site in the Upper Colorado River Basin, Wyoming, United States - RVT147D111 (version 2) ... | reverse complement strand
CGCTGACCGAACTGGTTAGGGCCACCGGCCTGGGCTACCGCTTCGCCAATAGTAGTCTCCGGACGCACCGCGAACACCTGAGGTCGCCCAACCTCGCCGGACACGGCTACCCGCACCAGCGGCTCGAGGACAAACTGGGGGTCCTGTTCAAACCGGGCCAGGAAGGTGCGGACATTCGCCTCTGCCGTACTGAACGGCACACCTCCGACTCGAACCACCCGGTACAGCGGGTGGGTGATCGAGCCGTCGGGCGCAACGATAAAGTCTCCACTCATTTCCGGCTTGCGCCAAACAATCAGGCGCACCGAATCCCCCGCCGCAAGCGTAGTCTGCGCGGCATCGGATGTAGGGCTCTGGGCGCGGACATTCGCCGGGCTGGCGGGAAGAAAAACCAAGAGAAGAGGCAGCAGAAGCGGATTTCGCATGATCCTCACTGGAGCATCGAAGGTTGGCGGCGCATGACCTGCTGCGACAACTTGGCTTGACTCAGGTTGTAGGACAATCTCGCAGCCGAGGCGCACGAAGCATGCCTTGGCCTGGCAGCCATTCGATAGGGCCCACTCGCTTCAGCTTAACGCAATGTACCACACATGCTTCCGGAGTGCACCCTGGAAGCGGAGCCGGTGCATTGTGGCCCTCGAACGGCTCCAACGGGGTGTCGGCCATCACAGCTTACCGGTTCTCGCGTCCGCGTTGTGGCACCTGGCCCACACCGCGTGTCCGGCATGCCGCACCTACTGTGTCGGGTACCGCTGGTATCTGGTATGAGGTGCCGCGTCAGCCTGGAAAAGCAGACCGACCGGCGGGAAGCCCGCCGGCCGGTCGTAAGTCCGCCGGTCAGGACCGGCGCTCAGTGTTGCAGCTGGGTCGTGCTCTAGGGTTTACATGACTTCGCTGGAACCGTCGCCAATCGGGCGGCGAGGTCTTTGAATGCCTGCTGGTTCTCCGGCTTCGCCATAAAGGTGTCATCGTACCGCCACATCGTCAGGGCGCATCCGGCCGAGCCAAGCAGGGTGCCCCATTCTCGTACTTGGGCCCCCGTCATCCGGCAGTTGGGGTCGTAGGTGCCTCGGCCACCCGTCGTGGTGAGCGGGCAGTTCCACAGCCCGTCGCGGGGAGCCTGAATGCCACCGTTGAGGATGTTCATGCTGAACACGATGGTGATGCCGTCCCGGGCTGCCATCGCAAGCGCCTCATCCCGGAACTGGGTCACATCACCTCTGCGGTAGGCGTATTGATCGACGAGAAACTGGCAAACCCGGTAGGACTTGGAGGGCTCAAACGCGCTGTGTCCGTGTACTACCCCGACCGTGATGGTGGGGAAGAGGGCCTTGACGTAGCCGCACATTTGATCGACCCGCAGCTTGGTCATGGTACCCTGCGGACCCCACGTGTTTCCGTCGCCGAGGCCATAGGCGTGCGGCTCGTCCATCACCACGTTGCCGATGATGGTACCATCGGCCACTCCGGCTGATACCGCGGTCCGGATCGCGGACGTGTTGTACAAGTTCATCTTACTCTCCCACTTGGCCATGTCGAACACGCCGTCGGTCATGTAGTTCGAGTGGCCCCCACCGGTCATGGCGAGAATCAGCTTCGTGCCCTTGATGCGCGCGGCTTCGATCCGATCGCGGATATTGGTGGGGTTGACGGAACCGATGCTCGCCGTGAAGACCTGGGCGTTGGGCTCGAGCGTCGCGGTACCCACCCAGGCGTTATACGGTCCGAACGGTATGCCAGTGGCAGGGCCGCTGCCCAAGGGCTGGGTCACGGTCAAGCTCGAGGTGTCTGCCAAGGTCCCGGACGTCGCAATAATTCGGTAGGTACCCGGCGTGGAGCCTGCGGTATAGAGCCCGCCTGCCGTCACGCTGCCACCGGTCGCGGCGAACACCACGCTTACCGCGACGCTGTCGCCCGACGTGGTCAGCCCATAGGCGGTGAACTGTCGGGTGGCCCCCGGAGCAAGGGTCGCGCTGGCAGGAACCAGCGTCACCTTCTCCACGACGGGCGCAGGGGGCTCCTCCGGCGGGGCCGGCGACGGCGGCGCCGGAGGCGGGGGCAGGGCCGGGGGCGCAGTGATCGTGACCGTGGCCGTATCGGCGAGGGTCATCGACGTGTTGGTAGCGATCACCTGATAGGTGCCCGCAGTGTCACCGGCCACGTAATTGCCGCCGGCGTCGATGCCACCGCCGGTTGCATTCCAGGTGACCCCAACCGGGACGGCGCGTCCGTCCTTCAGTCGACCGGTTACCAGGAAGGTCTGGCTCAGACCGGGAGCGAGAGTCACGGTCGCGGGGGTGATCCAGATGGAAGTGAGCAGGGGCTGACGGCGGACGACCTCGACGACCGAGGTGTCGATCCGCGCATCACCGTCAACGCGGGTACGACCCATGACCATGAAGGTGCCTACGGCGGCGGAGGAGAAGCGGCCGTCGGGCAGAATGGTCCCTCCGGTCGCATGCCAGGTGATCGGCGCATAGACGCTGTCACCGGCGTTGTTGCGGCCGTAGGCCAGGAACCGGATCAGTTGGTTGGTTTCGACGGTGACGCTACTGGGATTGACACTCACCGTCACGGGGATGGTTTCGCGTGGTCGCCAATCATCTTGCGGGCCCAGGGGATCGGTGGAGCTCTCCGGGGCGGTGGCGTCTCCGCCACTGCACGCCGCGAAGAGAAGGAGGGCTGGCAGCATCCCCAATGTTCGCGAGACGGCCAGGCGGCGCGCAAGCTTGAAGGTGTACGTCATCTGGCTACCCTTTCATTGCTCTCCTTGCATGAGTCCCAACCGTTCCCCCGCCAACCCGCCGCCGCCCTTGGGCTAAAGACACTATAGGAACTGTCAGATCCCCACTCAACTCTCAATTGTTAGACATTTGGCATAATTACGGTTTTTATCACTTCTAGGAACGTCAATAATAACAAGATGTTGTGGACGCTCATACTGGGCAATTGTAACGAAATACTGTCGTATATTTAGACAGAGACGGACGGCGGTTGCAGGCGCCGTTCCCCGGTCCAATCCCAGCCGGCCCGGGGCTGGACCTCGGGTTCAGACCGGCTAACATTCCCGCGACTCATTCCCGGTGCCGGCCTGTCCTGTCCCGATTTGCTCGCCACGGTCCGAGAGCAGCTGGAGCGCCAAGACTGGATGCCACCCACCCCATGACCGAGCCTACGGTTCTCGTGGCCGACGACGAGGACACCGTGCGCCACATCGTGCAACGCATGCTCCAGACGAGTGGATTCTCCCTGCTGGAAGCAAGGGACGGACGGGAGGCGCTCCAGATGGTGCAGCAGCGGGAGCAGCCCCCCGATCTTATCCTGGCCGATGTGATCATGCCGTTACTGAACGGCTGGGAACTGGTGGATAAGATCCGGATCCGCTGCCCGGAGCAGCGCTTCCTGCTCATGTCCGCCTACGCGCTTGACGACCTCCGCCACCGAGGGCTCTATCCGGTGGAGGTGCCTTTCGTTCAGAAGCCCTTCACGCTCGATCGCTTGGTGGCAGCGGTACACTCCGCACTTGAACCCTGAATCTCCGGAAATTCTGGAGGCGGTGATGGCCGGGCGAAGAGCACGCGGTCACGCGGCGTGAAGATCGCCTACATCGTCACCCGGGCGGAGCCGATCGGGGGAGCCCAGGTGCACGTGCGCGATCTTGCCTCTGCGCTTCTCGACCGGGGTCACCTGCCCCTGGTGATGACGAGTGAAGGCGACGCCTATACGGACGCGCTGCGGGCGGCCGGCATCCAGACGTTCAGTCTCGGCAGCCTTGCCGCTCCCATCAACCCGCTCCGCGATCTCCGGGCCCTCCACGAGATTCGCGCGCTGTTGAAGACGTTCCAGCCCGATCTGGTCTCGACCCATTCCTCCAAGGCCGGCGTTCTGGGCCGGGTAGCTGCCCGAACCCTCGGTATTCCCGTGATCTTCACTGCCCACGGCTGGGCCTTCACGCCCGGTGTTCCTTCGCGCGAAGCCGCGATATATCGCTGTATCGAACGGCTGGCCGCCCCACTCGCGTCCAGAATCATCACGGTCTCGGACTTCGATCGGCAGCTGGCCCTGGCGCGTGGCATTGCTCCCGGCGAGAAGGTGGTGACGATCCATAACGGCATGCCCGACGTCTCCCCGGAGCTGCGGGGCGACCCGTCCCGGTCGCCGGTGCGCCTCGCTATGGTCGCCCGATTCGAGCCGCAGAAGGACCACGCGACCCTGTTTCAGGCACTCGCCGGGCTGAGGGACCAATCGTGGCGCCTCGACCTCATCGGGGACGGCCCGTTGCTGGAGGAAGCCAGAGAGTTGAATCGGCGACTGCGATTAGACGATCGGACTCAGTTCTGGGGGCAGCGCATGGATGTCGCCGCCCGGCTGGCCGAGGTGCAAGTGGCCCTTCTCATTACCAACTGGGAAGGTTTTCCGCGCAGCATCCTGGAGGCGATGCGTGCTGGGCTCCCGGTCGTCTCCTCGGCAGTTGGGGGGATCAGCGAGTCGGTGCGGGACGGTGAGACCGGTTTTACGGTGGCTCAGGGCGACGTGGAAGGACTGCGACAACGGTTGAAGCAGCTGCTCGAGGATCCGGGGCTCAGGGTGCGGATGGGACGCAACGGACGCCAGCTGTACGAGCGCAACTTTACCCTGACCCACACCGTCGAGAAAACCCTCACCATCTATAACGAGGTCACGAGAGGAGGGTAGGAGCTGCGGGAGCCTTCACCTTCCTTCTGCAGCCAGGCCTGGAACATCAGAACGTTCCACAGCGACTGTTGCCAATCGCGGCGGCCCGAGAGGTGCTCATTCCACTTGGTGTGGATCAGGCTCGCGTCGAGGAACCCTTCGCGCCGCAGCCGCGCTTCATCCAGCAGGGATTCAGCCCAGCTCCGCAGCGGGCCGCGAAGCCAGTCACCTATGGGTACGTCAAACCCCGCTTTGGGTCGTTCGATAAGCTCCCGCGGGACAAATTTGTATAGCACTTTGCGCAGCAGCCATTTCCCCTGGCCATCGCGGATTTTCATGGAGAGCGGTACCCGCCATGCGAATTCGACCACGTGATGGTCGAGCATCGGCACCCGGGTTTCCAGGCTTACCCCCATCGCGGCTCGATCGACTTTGACCAGGATATCGTCCGGCAGGTAGCCGATGAGATCCAGGAACATCATCCGCTGGGTGAAATCGGAGAGTCCGGCCCCCCCATGACCGTTGGTCAACGTTGCGCCAGGTTCGACTCCGGAGAGGACGACCGATGCCGGGCGCTTCCAGTGAGATGTAAGGCCGAAATAGATCTCGTCCGGATCGCGGGCGCCCAGCACCAGGGCCAGCTTATGCAGTTTTTCTCCGGCGTTAGCATAGCGTAACCGGCCCGGTGCGAGCGCCATGAATGGAGCCAGAACCCGGCTCCAGCCGGCCGGCGACACGGTGGTGATGGCGCTGGCGACGGCGCCGCGCGCACTTCGTGGGAGCCAGCCGATCCTATCCCACAGGCCGCGACCGATAAAATGCCGGTTGTAGCCCCCGAACAACTCGTCGCCGCCATCGCCAGACAGACTTACCGTGACTTTCCGCCGGGCCAGCTGCGCCACCAGGAAGGTCGGTATCTGGGAAGGATCGGCGAAAGGCTCATCGTAGAGCTCCGGCAGTCGGGGGATGACATTCATAGCCTCCGCCGGGGTTACGTACAGCTCAGTATGATCGGTACCGAGATGACGGGCGACAGCTTTTGCGTGCTCCGCCTCGTTGTGACCTTCTTCGCGAAAGCCGATGGTGAAGGTCTGCACCGGACGAGCGCTCTGCGCCTGCATCAATGCCACAACTGTGGAGGAGTCAACCCCGCCGGAGAGAAAAGCACCCAGCGGCACATCGGCCACCATCTGCCGGCCGACCGCTCCAGATAACAATCGTTGCAGCACCTCCGCTGCCTCGGTGTCGCTTCCCCCGAACGGCTCAGCGACGCCCCGCGCGGCGACGTCACGCGCCGACCAATACGCGGTTTCCCGACACGAGCCACCCGCCCGGACTGAAAGAAACGCTCCCGGCGTCAGCTTGCGGATACCGGTATAGATCGTATGAGGCGCTGGGATGTAGCCGTACCGCAGGAAGAGGACCAGCGCACCGCGGTCGATTTCCCCCTTCCAGCGGGGATGCACTCGCAGCGCCTTGAGCTCAGAAGCAAACACGAGGTCGCCGTCCAGCCAGCCGTAGTAGAGCGGCTTCTCGCCGAGACGGTCCCGGGCGATATGCAGGGTACCCTCGGCCCGGTCCCAAACCGCCAACGCGAACATCCCGGCCATGCGCTCGAGCGCTGGGCCTATGCCCCACCGCGCGATTGCGGCGAGGATTACCTCAGTATCGGAATGGCCTCTCCACTGGGCCGAACCGCCAGCTTCTATCTCGTCGCGAATGTCGAGATAGTTGTAGATCTCGCCGTTGAAGGTGATGATGTATCGGCCGCAGCGGGACACCATCGGCTGATGGCCCGTGGGCGAAAGGTCCAGGATGGATAGCCTGCGGTGGCCCAGTGCGAGGCCGACGCCCTCGTCTACCCACACCCCGGAATCGTCCGGCCCGCGGTGGCTCAAGCAGGCGGACATCTTCTGGATGAGAGCGGTGAGAGCGGTTTCCCCGCCGCCCGTTGCCATGCCCAGGAATCCGACGATGCCGCACATAGTTATCGCCTAAGAGAACAGCACCTTAAAGCCGAGGGCAAAGCAGTGGGCCTTCTTCCGTCACCTGGCTGAATGTAATCGTCCGAGCGACGGAGCGGAGCCCTTCCGAATCGGCAGGGCAGCCGAATGCCTTGGCAGGTGAAGAAAGAGACGGACCTGGGCCGGGTTGCGGCCCAGGTCCTGTTGCCTGGTGATCGGATGGAGCTAAGAACGCCGGCAGCCACGGCCCTGAACGCTGGCGAGCGCGGCCCCCACCGCTCTGAAGGCCTCCACGTTGACTGGTTTCGACATGAAGGCCGGGTCATATCGCCACATGACCAGGGCACAGCCGGCGGAGCCTAGAGCTATGCCCCAGTCCCGAATCTGTTGAGGGGTCATCCTGCAATTGGGGTCGAAGGTGCCCCGGCCGCCGGTTGTCGTGCGCGAGCACTTCCAGGTCCCGTCCCGGAGGGCCTGGACGCCGCCGTTGAGGATATTCATGCTGAAGACGATGGCCATGCCGTCGCGCCGTCCCAGTGCCAGTGCTTCGTCCCGGAACTTGAGAATGTTACCCGCTGTGCTGCGCCACGCGTATTGGGCAACCAGGAAGTCGCAGACCCTATAGGACTCCTGGGGCTCAAAGGCGTTGGGTTGGTGGACGACTCCGACCGGGAGCGTGGGAAAGATGCTCCGGACGTACTGGCACATTCCATCGACTCGTGCCTTGGTCATCGTGCCGCGTGGACCCCACGTGTTCCCGTCGCCCAGACCAGAGACGTGCGGCTCGTCCATTACCACGTTGCCGATGATGGTGCCATCGGCAACCGCCGTCGCGACAGCCGCCTGGATCTCTGGCGTGTTGTAGGCATTCATCCTGGCCTTCCACTTGGCCAGGTTGAAGACGCCTTTGGTGAGATACCGGTGGTGGCCACCTCCCGTCATCGCGAGAATCAGCTTCACGCCGCTGGCCCGCGCCTTGGCGACCCGCCGTAGAATGTTGCTGGTGTTGACGGAGCCGAGGCTCGCCGTGAAAACCTCGGTACCGGCGTTGAGGTCGGTGCCATCCCAGGCATTGAACGGACCGAACGGAATGCCTGTGGGACTTGGCACTGGAGGGAATGTCTCAGGGGGGGCCGACGAAATGAGGGAGTCCAGCTTGCTGGGGTCGTTCTGAGCCGCGGGTGGAGCGCCGGGAGTGGTGAAGCCGAGGTCGTCGCCACCGCCGCAGCCGGCTGCGGCCAGAAGGGCTGAAACGGCGGCCAGGATTCGAAATCGGGCCATGCGGCGGGCCAGCTTGAAGGTGTGCGTCATACGCAAGAATTCCTCTCTCCGTTTTTTTACAGACAGGAGGTGACACAATGATCGCGGCAGGCGAGGGGCCGACGCCGGCAGGGCCGGAAGGGCGGCTCGTCGTAGTGTTTCCCGACGCGAGGGGTAAAGGCGTTTAGCCTCTTACCCGACTTGTGGTTTTTTACGAGGGTTCTGCTGAGACTAGGGGGAGTAGTCGTCCAGGGCGCGACGGAATGAGCACCGGGCTGATGTCATCTCGTTTCTAAAAGGATCACTCGCGCCGGGTGCAGAATCGTGATGCCGGTCACATAAGTCAACCCCTTAACTGCAAGTTTAGCTCGCACAATGACTTTTCTGCTCATCAAATCTCCCAATTCGACATCAGAACACCGCCCCCCGGTAGCCGCTGGGGATAGCCTTGCAGCAGCATCCGGAGGTCGGTCCAGTGTACCCGGTACCCCAGCTGTATGAGCTTCAGGTAGGCGTCGGCGAACTCACTCTGACACCGGATGGCTACCCGGTTTACCCGCTCGGCCGTGGCGGAGAGCTGCACTGCCTGCATCAGTCGTTCGAAGCCGTCGGGCGTGGCTGTCACCAGCTTGAGGACCCGCAATTCGTCCTTCGGCCGCGCCGCCGCGAGTGGGGTGGAGTGCCAGAGGGCAAAGCCAGTCAGGGCCTGTCCCTCGCGGGTCAGGGTGGTATCGCCAATGCCGAGATCGCGGGTAAGTGCCAGCTCACGGGTGAAGTCCACTCCGGGAAGCACCTGTTCGGTCAGCCGGCGGCATTCCTCGAGCCGCTCGGGAAAAGCGGAGCCCGCAGCGGAGAGCAGCTCCGCCGTACCCACGGAGCGCCGGGGGACATCGCGGACGAGGGTCACGGTCAGATGGCCGGGGACCAGGCCGATCCGACTGTAGAACCCGATGTTGTCCACGGTCCTCGGCATGGTCTCCAGACCGATGGTAGTGGCTCCCTGCGAGCGGAGCCACTCGATCCCGGTCCTCACCATGGACGATCCCAGTCCCTCGCCCTGCCGGTCCGGACGTACCGCCAGAGGCCCCATCCAGCCCTCGCTGCCCGAGCGGTGGACCATGTTGAACGCCACCATCTGCCCGTCGGCGTCGCGCCAGACCATCGAGCCCTCCCCCGCGTCTTCCAGGGCGTAGCGCCAGACCACCGTGTTCAATTGGGGGACCCGAACGCCCACCAGCCCATCCCGGCTGTAGCGATCGGTAAAGGCCTCGGCGAAGACGCGATTCAGCGAATCGATGTCTCGCTGGGTCGCGCGATGAGGACCTCGGACGCTTCGGTCAGGCCGCCACATCCTGATCCCCTAGCGGCTCGTCCTGTGCCGTGGCCACCCCGGTAGCTTGATCGAAGCCGACCCGCACCACCCGGTCGAAGCCATCGCGCACCGATTCGATGTGAGTCACTACGATGACTTGCGGGAAGCGATCGGCCAGGCTTCGGAGCACCTCCATGACAGCGTCACGGCGGCTATCATCGAGCGAGCCGAAGATCTCGTCGAGGATGAGCAGCGACAGCGGCTGCCCTGCCCGCTCGGCGATCATCTCACTGATCGCCAGCCGAAACGCGAGGTTGGTGATGTCCTCCTCGCCGCCCGAGATGACGGCTTGGGGATCCCCGTCATCAAGCACCTTCGCGGAATAGTCTTCGTCGAGCTCGAGCTCGACAAAGCGTCCGTGGGTAAGGTCCCTGAGGAAAGTGGAGGCGAGGTCGGAGAGGTCGGGACGCAAGCTCGAATTGAGTTCGTTGCGTAGATCGGTCAGCGCGCGGTCAACCTCCTGGTGGAGGGCGAGCTCGACGGCGGTCTGGGCGGCTGCCCGCTCCCGTTCGACCCGTTCCACTTGGCGCCGAATGACTACCTCCACGGCTTCTGCCGCGGCACTCTGCTCAGCCTTGGCGCGCACCAGGGCCAGCTCAGCCTCCCGACGGGCCCGCTCCGCCGCCTGCTCGGTGTCGCGAAAGTCTCTGAAGGCCGTCTCGCTGTATCCCAGCGCGGTCAGGCGGGCCCGGAGTTCGGCGGTGCCCCGGGCGACCTCGACCGCCTCCGCCCGCGAGGTCTCAAGCTCGACGGCGATGTTTTCGCTTCGCTCCGCCACGACGCGGAATCGCTCAGCCTGGAGGGCCAGCGGCTCGAGGGCCCGGGTCTCGCGAACGACGGCCTCATGGCGGGCCTGGTCGTAAGCATCGGCCAGCCCTTCGAGCGCCCCCTCCAGCTCCCCGATCCGAAGCAACAGCCGCTTCTGCTCCTCACGCAACGGACCGGCCTCATGCGCCTGGGCATGGAGCCGCCCCTCCTGGGCAGTGGCTTCGGAGAGCTCGCGTTCCCGCGCAATCCGCTGCTGGTCGATATCGGCGAGTGGCGCCGGCTCCTGCTGCAACTGCTCGATTCGCTGCTTGTAGTAGTTGCCGTTGGATCGCACTTCCTCGATCTGGCGATCGAGCAGCTGGAGCACCTTGGCGTACTCTATCCCCAGCGGGCGGGCACAGGTGGGGCAGACTCCTTCGGCACCCGCCTTCACGATCCGCTGGCGCTGCTCCTTCAGCTCCTGGTACTGATCGAGGAGACCCTGCCGCTTGGTCTTGGCATCCTGGGCATCGCGAACCCAGACGGTCCGCTGCTCCTCCGACTCAATGGTCGCGGCCGTAAGGGAGGCCCGTGCCGAGTTGACGCGCCCGAGCGCTTCATCGAGAATCTGCTTCGAAGGCACCCGGGAGATCCGTTCCTGTACCGAGGCGAGATGCGCTCGCACTTCGTCCAGCTGAGCCTGGTAGCTCTGCCGGGCCGCGTATGCCTCGGCCTGACGTTGAAACGCCTGCGCCTCCTCACGGAGGGCGGGGAGGGGTGCGAGTCGCCGGCGTACCTCATCAAGCCTCTGCCGCGCGGAAGCGGCCTCCGCCGCTTCTTGCTCCAGCCGCGTAGTGCGCTCCGATGTGGCGGCCGCCTTATGGTCGGCGAGCTTGATCTCCGCGTCGAGGGCCATCGCCGCTTCCCGCAACTGCTGCAGCTTCTCCCACTGGGGACGGATGGTGGCCAGGCGCTGCTCCGCGGCTTCGCTGGCGGAGGCGGCAGCCGCTTCGGCTCTCCCCGCCGCCTCCAGGCGGTCGTCGGCCTGCTTCCTGTCCGCCTCCAGCTCCGCCGCGTCCGGAAGTCCCGCTCTGAGTCCTTCGAGTCGCGCGCGGAGTGAGGAGCGCTTCTCCTTCAACCGCTCCTGGGCGACCCGGAGCCGCTCGTAGCCAAGGACGCGGGAAAGGAACTGGGCCCGCTCGGGCGCGCTCATCGCCGCCATGACGGCGAGTTCCTTCTGGCCGGTGAAGTACGTGTTGAAGAACTCATCCCGGGTCATGCCCAGGAGCCGGGTTACCCGCTCGGTGACCGCCCCAATGCTGTTGGCCACCGCCGACGGATCTCCGTCCTGGTAGAGCTCGGCGTGGGTGAGCGAGCGGACAACGCGGTACTGATGGGCGCCGAGCGTGAAATCGATTTCCACCTCGACTCTGGCTTTCGGCGGCGCGCCACGGCGGCGCAGTGTTTCCCGGCTCCCGCGCGCGGCCGGCATGCCGTACATTGCCCATGCGATCGCTTCAAGTAGGGTGGTCTTGCCTGCGCCGTTAGGTCCGATGATCCCGGTGAGTCCGAGGCCAAACTCGATCTCGGTACTCTCGTGCTGCCGGAAGTTCTGCAGACGCAGCCGGTTGATCTGCATCAGCCACCCGCCAAATCGCGCTCAACGCTATCCATCAAGTCCCGGCCCAGTCGGACAAAAGCCTCACGCTCAAGCTCGGCCGGCAAGGGCCGGCGCTCAAGATAAGAACTTACCAACTCCGGCAGAGTCTGCCTCCGGCCCGGGGATCCCACGCCGATCATTCGATGAGCCTCCGGATGACGGAGGTCGAGGCGAAAATGCAGGGCCTGAGCCTTGAAAGCGCGCATGGCGGCATGGTTCAACTCGCGAGCTACGTGCCGTGAGATATCAAACACCCTCAAGCGTACAATCCGATCGGCGACGCCTCCAGGAATCGAGGTGAGGCGCTCCGCGATGAGCGCGTCCACGGCCTCGGCGGACTTGCCCTCCGCCCTTACCGGCTCGAGGTCGAGGACGGCACGTGCCTCCGGTACCGGGCGACGATCTACTCGACCGGAGTCGAGGTCGACGAGGAGCCAGCCCTTTCCGTGCGAGCCGTGCTCGGTCTCGTCGGCAGCCTCGCCCCAGATGTTGGGTCCGATGTAATCGAGGGCCCCGGCATACCACGCATTCTTGGCCACCTGGTGCTGGGTGTGGTAATGCCCGAGGGCGAGGTAGGTCCAATCTTTCAAATGGAGTTCTCGGCGAGTGATGGGGGCGCCCCCATACTCGGTGGCGACATGGCCGAGGGGATACTCGCCCTCGACCTCAAAGTGTGCCACGAGCACCTGGTATTTTTGGGGCCCTTCCGGTACGAGCGCGGGCGGCTCCGCCGAGAGGACCGCCTGCCGAGGGACGGCGAAGATGCTGAGGTCGAGCTCGGGATAAAGCAGCCGGCGTGGCTCGTCCGTAGCCACATCGACACCCAGCTCCTCGAATAACCGGAGGATGGAACCGGTCTCTACGGTACGAGGGGTATCGTGGTTGCCGGCAATGAGGACAACAGGCGCATTGGGCAGGGCCTCCCGGAGCCGCTGGAACTGCCGGAACGCAAAGACGATGGCGTAGTTGGTCGGACGAACGGAATGAAAGAGGTCACCGGCCACGACTACAGCGTCAGGCCGGGCCGCGATCACGCCATCGATGGCGGCGCGGAAGGCCTGAGCAACATCGGCTTCCCGCTGGTTAATGCCGGCCGAGGTCTGCCGGTGGTACTGCCGGATGCCCAGGTGGGGGTCCGCAATATGGGCCAATTTCACCGGTGGAGAATGGGCCCAAAACCGCTAAAGATCAAGCAGTTAACTCACACTAATATCCCCCGTAGGAATCGTCCGCGCGCTTGAGTGCAGGGATCCCGCGGCGGGGCGCGACCACTTCACCGTTGACCCGGCGCCCGAGGCAGGCGGTGAAGAAGGCATATGCATCGGCGGGGCGCTCGCGCCGGGTGGCGGCGAGAGCCCGGCGCACGTCCTCCTCCCGCCGGCCTTCGATCAGAGCGCGAACAGCATCGGCGGAGACGCGACGATCGAGTCGGCGCATCTGCCGCGTCACCGCATCGGCAAAGGAAAGGTCTGCCGCAGGGGGAAACCGCTCGATCCCTTCACGGCCGTTGAGAACCGCAGGTCTCGGGAACCTGACGAAAATCGGCTGAGTGAAGTGGGGGTGGCGGAGCATCAGCTCGCCTTTGGGCAGAGTGGCCAGCTTTATCTTGATGGCAGGTGAGAGGGTTGCGTACCCGGGCGTAGCGAGCTCGTCCATATCCATCCGTCCGTAGATCCCGGTGCCGGCATTGCCGACCACGCGGCGCTGCACTTGCGAGCGAAACTGCTGCGCGGAGAAGAGCACCAGTCCCAGATACCGGCCCCGCTCGGAGAGATCGAGGAGCATCCTCCTGACGTAGGTGTCCGGCCCGTCGGCGGGCGCGTACTTGTTGAGCTCGTCCACGAAGACAACGACGTGGTCCACACCGAGGTCACGCCGCTCGAGGTGTTCGCGCAGCTTCGATACCACCCGGGCAAACACCAGGTCCTGGGCCAGGGGATCGAGTCCGGCGACATCCACCACGTGTACGCTGCGATCCTCGAAGTGCCCCCAGGGCAGGTCGTTGGGGACACCGTCATCGGTGACGAGACCTTTCGAGCGGGTGCTGATGTTGCTCAGCCGGTTCCTTACTTTCCGGATGGTCGCGACGTGATGGGTGCGCCAGACCTCGGCCCCCTTCCCCGTCGCCTCCATGAAAGTGAAGATGCTGCGGAAGAACTCGTCCAGGTCGGCAAAGCTCTGCACCTGGAAGGATTTTCGGCGCAACATCTCGTCCACATACTCCCGCCCGACCACCCGCTCGGAAAGAAAATCAATGAATGCGTCGGCCTTGGCGTCGATGTCGTCGCGATTGAGGACGACCTCGGCATAGTCCAGCACCTCGCGCAGGCCCCATATCAACGGCTCGGTGTTGCCGGCAAGTGCCTCGTTGGTGCGTAGACTGTTGAGGTTCACCCCATCGGCCTTGAGCGGCGCATAGTAGCGGACGTCGCTGAAGGGCTCGGGGCGCAGGCCGAGGCGCTCGTACTGCCGGACGTCCTCCTCACTCAGATTGGCAGGCTGGTCCAGGAAGCAGAGGTCGGGGCCCTTCACGTTGAAGCAGAGGGCTGCCACGCTGCCTTTGTGCTCCGGAAACGTCTGGAAGATGCTGGTCAGCAGGAACTCGACCGCACTGGTCTTGGTAGCAAGGCCGGACACCCCTGTGATGTTGAGGTGCGCGGCCTCGGGACCCAGCAGGAAGTCGCAATCGAGATACACCGGAGCCTCGAGCCCTCCGGCCGCATAGAGTCCCACCGGAGTGCCGGTTGCACGTTCCCCTCCGGTATACCCGTCCATCCGGAGTGCCTGGACGACGTCTGCATCGGAGGCGAGCCAGACAGGCCCGAGCGGTACCGGCTGCAGAGGCTCCTCGGGCATCTGCCGCAACACCCCCGCCGTGAAGAGCCGGATCTCCGCCCGTGCGGCAGGCTCGGCCCCGGCGGCAACCGGGTCGCCGTGCGCCCCGAGGACGGCGTGCATAGGCGTTACCAGATCGGAATAGGCGAAGCCGTCGGTCACCACTCCGTAAACCACGCGACCGTTCTCCTCCACCCGCACGATTGCCCCTATCCCGATGGGAGTGTCGCGAGCCGTCCAGAAGTGGAACTGGTGGGGAGTGGATGGCTTGAGCTCGGTGGCCACGACCCGGCCGACGGGATTCTCAGGGTGCATGGATGGATTGTAGTGGGGAATGCGTGAGCAGGAAAGGAAAGGCGTGAGTGGCCCCAACCTCGTACCGCGCTGCGCAACGTACGTGCAGGATGCGGCGAGGGTACTGGCCACCAGAGGCGTCCGCCACCTCCGTCAGACTTCTCGATCCGTAAGCAAGCAGGTTGTAACTGATTGGCGAGTAAGGCTCCACCGCCCCACCCTCCGCTTCTCTTCCCATCTACAACGCTGGCAATCAGATACCACGTCCTGGGCACCGAACTTGCTCCCCTCACTGGTAACACTCACTTCCGAATGAAATGCAACAAACCGGACCTCAATTAGCCCGTCGGTCGCTCCAGTTCGTCCGAGCCTACCGCCGTAGCCTGGTGGGGGTGGTTTCCCTCGCCCTCCTGCTCGCTGCGCTCAGCGCCATAGACCCGCTGATCATGAAGTACCTCTTTGACGAGCTGAGTCGGGGAGGCAGTCTGAGGCCGTTCGTCCTGACCATGGTGGGACTGGCCGGCCTCGAGTTTGCGCGGGCGGGGTTGCAGGCATGGCTCGGGGTCCTGAGCTGGGACGTCAGGCTCGGGGTCGACTATACGATCCGCGAGAAGGTCATGGGCAAGCTCAACTCGCTCCCCATGGCGTTTCATCAGGGCGAGAGCGTGGGTGCCACGATGAACCGCATCAATCACGGGATCAACGGCTGTGTGGCGGCCTTCTGCGAGGCGGCTTTCAATCTGTTGCCGACGCTGTTGTATCTGACGCTCTCCATCACGGCCATGCTGCAGATGGAGTGGCATCTGGCAGTGGTGGTCATCTTTTTCGCCCCCATTCCAGCCATCATCGGTGCATGGGCAGCGCCGGAGCAGATGCAGCGGGAGCGCCGGCTGATTGAGCGCTGGAACTCGATCTATGGCCGCTTCAACGAGGTGTTGGCCGGCATGATGACAGTGAAGGGATTCGCGATGGAGGAGGAGGAGAACCGGCGGTTCCTGGAGGGTGTCCGACAAGGGAACGATGTGGTCCGTCGCGGCGTGCGAATCGACAGCCAGACCGGCAGCCTGCGCAGCCTGGCTGCCACTGCCGCGCGGATCGCGGCGCTCGCTCTGGGCGGCTACTTCGTCCACCGGGGAGAGATGACGGTGGGTACTCTGGTGGCGTTTCTGGGGTACATAGGCGGGTTGTTCGGTCCGGTCCAGGGCCTGACCAATACCTATCAGACGGTGCGCAAGGCCACCGTGTCGCTGGAGGCCATTTTCGGAATCCTCGACGCCGATGATGTCATCGCCGATGCCCCAGGGGCGACTGACGTGCGGCCGCTCCGGGGTGAAGTCGAGTTCCGTAACGTGAGCTTCGGCTACCAGCCGGGTCTCGCCGTGCTCAGAAACATCAACCTGTACGCGCGCGCCGGAGAGACGATTGCCCTGATCGGGCCGAGCGGCAGTGGCAAGACGACGCTCACCAACTTGTTGCAGCGATTCTATCAGGTGAGTGATGGAAGCATTACCGTGGACGGTGTCGATATCCGAGAAATGACCCAACATTCGTTGCGGAGTCAGATCGGAGTAGTGTTCCAGGACCCTCATCTCTTTAACGACACCATCCGGGCCAATATCGCCTATGGCAGACCGGACGCCACGCAGGCCGAGATCGAGGCTGCAGCCAGGGCAGCCCAGGCCCACGAGTTCATCATGGCCCTCCCCGAAGGGTACGGTACCGTGGCACAGGAACGGGGCAGCCGGCTTTCCGCCGGACAGCGGAAGCGGATCGCGATCGCGCGGGCGCTGCTGAAGGATCCACCGCTCCTGATCCTGGATGAGGCCACCTCCGCCCTCGATACCGAGTCGGAGCGCGTGATCCGGCGGGCCCTGAAGGCGCTGTTTCGGGGGCGGACCGCGTTCGTCATCGCGCACCGGCTGTCGACGGTGCGGGACGCAGATCGAATCGTGGTGATCAAGGACGGCGAGATAGCCGAGGCCGGCAACCACTCGGAGCTGCTGGCGAACGGCGGGTACTATGCGTCCTTAGTGGAGGGGCAGGCGGAGGGTTTCCTGGAGGAGAGAGAGCACGCGGCCTAGTCTTCCTCCAAAGCAATGAAGGGCGGCACGTTGGTGAGCCAGAATCCCGCCAGATCGCCCTTCTGATCCACCTCCACGTAAAAGTTGTCGGCCGCTCTGACCCCTTCGACCGCACGCCGGGGGCCGATCTGCAGATGGAAGACGCTCTCGGAGCTGTTGGTCCGAACCGAGAGGCTGGTGTCGACCTCGAGCGACGCGACACCGGGCCGCGAAGGGCGCGACGGCAGCACGACCCGTCCGTCGGTGAGCTTTGCCGGCACCTGGAGATCGGACACCGAGGTGACCTCCGGCCAGACGACCACGTCGAGCCCGCAGATCACGCCGTTGTTCACGTCCAGCACCGCGACCGAGCCTTCGGCGTCGGTGAGCTCGACGGTACCGGTCAGCCCGCCACTCTTCCGATTGCCCTTGAAGGCGCCCGAGAGAATGTCGGTCTCGGGATCCCACCGCCAGGTGATCGACGGCAGCGTCCCGCTGAGCGGCTCGATCCGGGCCTCCATGCTCATGGCGGAAATCCTCAGGCGGCGCGGGCGGAGGCGAGACGCCGGATCAGGCGAAGGATCCGATCCAACGCCCTCTCCAACTCTCCATCGGACACCGAATAGCTCAGCCGAACCCAGCGGTCGTCCGCGAACGCAGCACCCGGCACCAGCGCGACGCCCTCCTGCTTCATGAGCTGCTCGCAGAAGCCCTGCCCGGTGACCGGATCAGCCTCCCGAATTCCATCCACCCGGAAGAAAAAGTAGAAGGCACCGTGGGGCTCGACGAACTCTATACCCGGCGCATCGGCCCGGAAGCGTTCCACGAGGTAGTCGCGGCGGCGGCGGAATGCGGCGACCATGCGGGTGACTTCGGCATCCACCCGCTCGTCGGTGAACGCGGTGGCCGCCGCCCACTGCGCGGGATGATTGGCGCCGGTGGTGGTGTGAGACTGGAGGGCTGCCATCGCCTGGGCGAGGTGCGGCGGAGCCAACGCCGCGCCGATACGCCAGCCGGTCATCGCGTACGCCTTGCTCGCCCCGTAGATGATGACGGTGCGCTCGAGCAGCTCGTCGGGAAGCTCGAGCAATGATGGAGCTGGCCCCGGACCGTAGTTGATGCGCCGGTAAATCTCGTCGGAGATGATCCAGATGTCGTTCTTTCGGGCCCACTCGGCGATTGCTCTCAGCTCGGCCAGGGTGTACACCGCACCGGTGGGATTGCAGGGAGAGCAGAGAATCAGCCCGCGAGTGAGCTTGTGGCTTGACCGGTCGAGGTCCCTGACGCTGACCTTGAGGCCCCACTCGGGGTCACCGGGGACCAGAACCGGCTCCGCCCGGGTGAGATGAACGATCTGAGGGTAGGAAACCCAGGCGGGCGAGGGAATCAACACCCGGTCCTTCGGCCCGAAGAGGGTGAAACAGGCGTTGAAGATCGACTGCTTCGATCCGGAGCTGACGATGATGTGATCGGCGTTGACCGGGCGCCCGCCGGACATAACCGAGAGCTGATGGGCGATGCCGGCCCGGAGGTCCGCGATGCCGACGTTCGGGGGATAGCGGGTCATCCCCTTCTGAATCGCCTGGATGCCGGCCTGGGCTACGGGTGCCGGAGTGTCGAAGTCCGGCTCGCCGACACCGAGGTCGAGGACGTCCTCTCCGGCGGCTTTGCGGCGCTTGGCCTCGTTGCTTATCGCTACCGTCTCCGAGGCTTTGAGGTGCTGGACGTTGAGCGACAGAGGATCAGGCATGCGGGGAAAAGTTTGTCGCCGGCTCGGGGATGTCAACGGCCGCTCGGAGCCGGCTCTTGGACCACCCCGCTTGCGGCCTTAGCTTCGTCGGCGCATTCTCACCGCACCTGCCCAGTGGAGATCCGTTGCCCTCCTTTCAAGAGCTCCACCTGACCCTCCCGACCGCCACCGCGCTGGAGCGACTCGGCTGGAGCCCGGACGATGCTGCTGCGCGGGACACCGCCCCCACGGCCGCCCGCGGTCACAACCTGGTTGCGTTCACCCCTCCGGTTCCCGGCTACGCCGCGCCGGCTCTTGCCGGAGTGCTCACCCGCCTCGGCGCCGGGGGCCGGGGGCTCCTGCTCTCTCCGGCTGGGCAGCTCGACGTGTGGGGCCTACTGGCGCACGAGCTGGCGCGGGAGGCCGGGCTCAGGGTGCAAGTGGCTCGCGGGACCGCCCGGGCACTCAGGCGACTCAGGGCTAATGCGGTAGACCTCCTGATCGCGAGCCCTGAGACCGCGCTGGCCCTGCTCGGCCGCTCGGCACTCAGAATGGACTCGCTCGCGGCGGTTTTCCTTGCCTGGCCGGAAAGCTGGGACGACGAGGACAGCATCACCCCGCTGATGCAGGATCTGCCCAAGGAGGCACAGCGGGTGATCTACACCTCCGCGCCCGACCGGGTGGAGGGACTGGTCGAACGCTATGCTCGCAAGGCTCTCTCGGTGAGCGGGCAGGCTCTCGCAGGCGGACCCATCGGGCCGGTGCGAACCGTGAGCGTTCCCTGGGGCCGGCGGGTGTCGGCGCTGGCCGAGCTGATCGAGCTGCTCGATCCCGCTTCCCTGACGATCTGGACCGTGGACCGCAGCTATCATGCGGCTATTGCTCTGACGGTGGGGCTGGTCGAGCCGGAGCTCCATCTGGTGACCGCGGACGCACCAGCTGGGGGGACGATCATCGCCTTTGACCTTCCCACCGGAGAGCGGCTGCGGCAGCTGCTGGCAGCGGGCGACGTCGTGATGCTGGTTCCCCCGGGAACCGAGCGCTACGCCGCCCGGATCGCGGAGCCGCGCCGCCCGCTTCTGCTCCCGGGCCTGATAGACGCGGTCACGAATGTCGCAGCCGCTCGACGAGCGGCAATCCTCGAGGCAATTGAAGCCGGAAAGCCCGATCGGGCGCTTCTCACTCTGGGGCCTCTGTTCGAGCGGTACGATCCCGCGGCCGTGGCTGCCGCACTCTATGAGCTGTGGACCAACTCGGGTTCGGCAGTGGCCTCACCGGTGCCCGATGTTCCGGCCACCGCCAAGATTTATGTGGGGGTGGGCAAGAAGGACGGCGCCACCGCGAACGATCTGGTCGCGGTCCTGACCAAAGAGCTTCGGGTCGAGCGGGGCAAGATCGGACGGATCGAGCTACGGGACGCCTATTCCTTGATCGAGATCCCGGCTCAGGACGCCGAGAAGGTGGCTGCGGCCCTCAACGGCACGACCGTGCGGCGAAAGCGAGTAACGGCTCGGGTGGACCGGGGCCCGACTCGTAAGGCGGTAAGGCGGTAGAGGGCCCTACCGCCTCTTATTCACCAGGTCCCGCAGTGCCCTGCTGACCCGGAACGCCGGCACCACCGATGCCTTGATATTGACCGATTTTCCCGTGCGTGGATCGCGCCAGTCCCGGGCGGCTCGCTTGCGGGCCTCGAAGCTGCCAAATCCGCTGATGGCAACCTTTCCGCCCCGCCTGAGCTCCGAGGCGATGATGCCGGCGGGCGCGAAGAACAGCTCGGTGATCTCGTTCGCCTTGGCCCTGGTCAGGCCGAGCCGCTTGGCCACGACAGCGACGAGCTCCTGCTTGTTCACACGCGCTCCTTTGGTGAACGGAAAGACCGATGGGCCGACGAATATCGTCGCCCGGGTGAAGCGCCCGCAAGATACCTGGAGTTTCCCGCGCGGGTCTCTACATTTGCATCGCTCAACCCCACCGAACGGAGAATCTGGATGAACTACGGCATGCACCCCGGCTGGATCGAGGTGATCAGCGGCGTCATGTTCAGCGGCAAAAGCGAGGAACTGATCCGACGCGTCCGTCGGGCCACCATCGCCCGGCGCAAGGTGCAGGTCTTCAAGTCCCACCTCGACAACCGTTACACCGGTCTCTACAGCGTCTCGAGCCACGACGGCACCGAGCTCGAAGCCAGCCCGGTGGACTCCGCCGCCGAGATCTTCCGTCTGGTCCGCACCGACATCGAGATTGTCGCCATCGACGAGGCGCAGTTTCTGGACTCGCAGATCGTCAACGTCGCGACGCTGCTTGCCAGTCGCGGGGTGCGGGTCATCCTGGCGGGAACCGACACCGATTTTCGGGGTGAGCCCTTCGGACCGATGGGCGAGCTGATGGCCATCGCCGAGATGGTGGACAAGCTGCAGGCCATCTGTGTGATCTGCGGGGACCCCGCCTGCCGCAACCAACGGCTGCTCGATGGAAAGCCGGCACGCTACGACTCCCCGACCATCATGATCGGCGGCCGGGAGAGCTATCAGGCGCGGTGCCGGCATTGCCACAAGGTGCCGAGGAGGGACGAGGATCAGACGGCGCTTCTATAAGGGGCTGAGCTCCGCTTGCCTAATTGTTCACCACAGAGGCACAAAGGACGCAGAGGGATCAACTAACCGCAGAGCTCACGAGATCGCGGGATCAGGCATCGATTCTACTTATTGTGAGGTGGGGGCTTGAACACCAGAAATTGCTTCTTTGAACGCTGCAACCGCGATGTCGTGAGCCTTATGCCTAGGTGATCCCTCTGTGTCCTTTGTGCCTCTGTGGTGAACTTTTTTGTGCTCTGGTGAACCCGAATGCTTTCTGTGGCACTGACAGGCAACATTGCAGCCGGGAAGTCCACCGTTGCTCAACTGTTTCAGCAGTGGGGTGCCACCGTTATCGATGCCGACCAACTGGTACGCGAGATCCAGGGGCCAGGGCAGCCCGTCCTCCGGAAGATTGCCCAGCGGTTCGGCCCCGGCTTGATCGGACCCGACGGAAGCCTCGACCGGGCGGCGCTGAGAGCGAAGGTGTTCGCCGATCCGCAGGCGCTCGCCGACCTCAACCGGATCGTTCACCCGGAGGTGCGCCGCCGCCGGCTCGAGCTTCTGGCGGAAGCCCGCACCCGCGGTGACCGGATCGTGGTGAGCGATATCCCCCTGCTCTTCGAGGCCGATGACCCTGCGGAGTTCGATGCCGTGGTACTGGTGGACGCACCGGAGGCGGTCCGGCGCGCGCGCCTGCTCGCTTCCCGCGGCTCGAGCGGCCAGGAGGCCGACCGGATGATCGCGGCGCAACTCTCCTCGGCCGCCAAGCGTCCTCGCAGCGATTACGTGATCGACAACGGCGGTGAACTTGCCGCCCTCGAACGCGCCGCCGGAACAGTGTGGAGGGCGCTCCTCGCCCGCGCTTGACCTCGCCAGCCGGTCCGCCTATCCTCCCTCGCGCAACCCATCGGGAGAAAACGCGGGTGTCGAACGTACCAGAGAACCTGGTCTTTACCGCGGAACACGAGTACGTGGCACGTACGGACGATCCCGCTGTCGTGCGCGTCGGCATCACCGATTACGCCCAGAGCGAATTGGGCGATGTCGTCTTCGTCAATCTTCCGAAGCCCGATGATCAGCTGGCCGCGCACCAGTCATTCGGCACTATCGAGGCGGTCAAGGCCGTCTCGGAGCTCTACAGTCCCGTTGCCGGCAAGGTCGTGGAGATCAACACCAGCCTGGAATCGGATCCCGCGGTGGTCAACCGCGACCCGTACGGTGAGGGGTGGATGGTCAAGATCCGCCTGGCTAACGCAACCGAGCTCAAGAGCCTGATGTCCCCGGGCGCGTACCGGTCGCACATCGGGGAGTGATCGCTGAATCGATGCGATGCTTCTCCAGGATGGAAGTAGAGATGAACCCGATGACTGGAACCCTGGTGCCTCGAGATCGTTGACTCGGGGCATTTTTCGTATGCAGGCACGAGAAGAGATGCCTAACAGATTTTCTCAGGATGATATCCAGATGACCAGCGTTCTTGGGCGCAAGCTGAGCACGCCGACGCTCGACGTCCTGCATCCATCGCACTTCGCCTATCGCCACATCGGCCCTCGGCGGGCCGATGTGGACGAGATGCTCGAGCTGCTCGACTATGACTCCCTCGAGAGCTTCATCGACGCGGTGGTGCCGGAGGAGATCCGGCTTCGCCGCCCGCTGGCGCTGCCACCCGGACGGAGCGAGCGGGAGGTCTTACAGGCCTTGCGAGGCATCGCGGGCATGAACCGGGTGTTCCGCTCCTACATCGGAATGGGATATGCCGGGTGCTTCACGCCACAGGTGATTCAGCGGAACGTGCTCGAAAATCCGGGATGGTATACGGCGTATACACCCTACCAGGCCGAGATCGCTCAGGGACGACTGGAGGCGCTCCTCAACTTTCAGACGGTGGTTTCCGACCTGAGCGGACTCGGCGTGGCCAACGCGTCGCTGCTGGATGAGGCCACCGCCGCTGCCGAGGCAATGAATCTCAGCCTCGCGGTGAGCTCGGTGAAGAGCAACCCGGTGTATCTGGTCGACGAGCAATGCCATCCCCAGACAATCGCGGTGGTCAGCACCCGGGCCGAGGCACGCGGCATCCAGGTGATCGTAGCCGATCCGGCGAAGTTCGAGTTTGGCGCGGGAGTGATCGGTGCGCTGGTACAGTATCCTGCCACGGACGGGGAAGTTCGTGACTTCCGGCCGCTCTGCCAGCGGGCCCATGCCGCCGGCGCGCTCGTCACCGCCGCCACCGACCTGTTGAGCCTCACGCTCCTCATGCCACCGGGTGAGTGGGGCGCCGATGTCGCCATAGGCAACAGCCAGCGCTTCGGCGTTCCCATGGGCTATGGTGGGCCGCATGCCGCGTTCTTCGCCACCAGGGACGCCCACAAGCGGTTCATGCCCGGGCGCATCATCGGGGTGTCCAGGGATCGTGACGGCCGCCCCGCCCTGCGCATGGCACTGCAGACGCGCGAGCAGCACATCCGCCGGGACAAGGCCACCAGCAACGTCTGCACGGCACAGGTGCTGCTCGCGGTCATGGCCGGCATGTACGCGGTGTACCATGGGCCGTCCGGGCTTCGGCGCATTGCCGAGCGGGTGCACACCCGCGCGGTGGTCCTGGCCAACGCGCTGCGTCGCCTGCGCTACCGGGTGGTCCATGAGGAGTTCTTCGATACCATCTGTGTGGAGGTCGAGGGCTGGGCGGTTCCCCGGCTGCTCGATGCCGCGCGGGTCCGAAACATCAACCTGCGGCAGCTCTCCCCCACCCGGATCTGCGTCGCGCTGGACGAGACCGTCACCCTCGGCGACGTGGCCGACCTCATCACGATCTTCTCGTTGAACGAGGCGCTCCCCTTCATGCTGGATGACATCGGGATGAAGCGAGAGCGGGCCATACCGGCGGCCCTGGTGC